>OLNZ01000645.1_pt1 | contig 31681 bp, 29 predicted proteins | sample 1672981 | NCBI WGS metagenome assembly OLNZ01 (sample SAMEA3136743, study PRJEB25190) | human gut metagenome | biome: human gut; feature: human-associated habitat; material: faeces | place: Austria | collected 2013 | reverse complement strand
ATTATCTTCCCGGAGTTTATCCAGACATTCGTTTCTGGATAAAGGGGGAAAGATCATATGTATATCTGTAGGTTTTGTCATATGTTACCTCCGTTTTCTATCATTTGCGTTCGAACGTGATGGCATCATACCACAGAAAATGCAGGAAGTCTACAATTATGACTAAAAGTATCGAAAGATGTATTTTTAGTCATAATTGGCATGAGTTTATGTACAAAAAAGTCATAAAATAGTCATAAATCGGACGACATTATGACCGAAAATACATAATTATGTACTTTTGGTCATAAAAGTGTAGCGGTAAACCATGCGTACCGCATCAAAAACAGAATTCTATGAGATAATCATTCCAACCATTAGTGAAGATCTATTAATTTCTCCTGACATTGATGTTCTTCGCAAGGGGTGTCTGTTGTAAGACCTTGTACATCAAAGCTGCGTATGCTGCCGTCTGGCTCTTTATATCGCAGAGTTTCGTGTAAACTGGCAGTGGGATTACTGCTTGCACTGCCTACTGCCATCCAAACGCCTTCCGCATCGTCAATGGTGTTTGTGTCTTTGTGGTAGATATATGGTAGTCCCAGATCCTGCATAGCAACGGTTTGAAGAGTGCTAACGATTACGCAGGTACCAATTCCACCTTGCCAGGCGAGTGCACAGTTAATTGTGGCATTATTAAAGTCGTACATCAGAATTGCATCATCCACAGCCAGGTTCTTCCAAAGAGTTGGGTTTATCTCTTTCTGAATACAACCATAGCCAGGGTAATGTGTTGTGGAATTGATATATTTAGCAATTGCCAATAACTTTTCACCGTTTGTCATATCTGCTGTCCACAATTTTGATTCGATTTTATGCCGTATTTGTGCATACAGATCGGAGTCTAATTTGTTTTGATTTTCGTCGTAATGGGATAGAGCTACATACATGCGATCACATAGTTTTCCGTCTTGGAAAGCATCTATTCTTACGGCATAGACACCAATGCCGGATTGAATCACTATTTTTTTAGCATTTAACACGGTACTTTTGCACTCGAAACCTTCTTTGATATTGTCTGGATTCGTGGGAACTACAATATTAAAACTGCCGCGGGTATAAGTAGTATCTTGAACTTCAACGCTGCAGGTTGGTGATGTAGTGTCCCAATGAAAGGCATTTACTGCATTTTTTAATGCTTTTGGAGTAACATCTGTCACTTCATATGTGATATGCTGATTTAGCCATTCCTCGGTTGCATCACTCCAGTAGATTACATTATAAGTTGCGATGTTATCCTTAACGATTGTATCTACTTCGGCTTTTTTGAAAGCTTCGTCTTCGTCATAAAAAGTACGGCTATCAAAGCCTCCAATTTCCTGTCCTTCTTTTGCATATACCGTAAAGTTCCCGACATATGCGGAACCGCCGGCATGGGTTTCATCCCCTTCCCAGGAGACGGTAAGTCTTCCCCAACCGGTTTCTTTTCCGGTAATTACGCCGTTTGAGTCAATATCGAGATATGTGTTATTCGTCCAGCCGCTCATAGATAGCTTGCTTGTGTAGGTTATTTTTCCTACAAATGGTTTATCAGATATAAGTTTAACCTGTTCGCCGACATGACAGGACGATTTTTCAAGAGATACCTGTGTTGGTCCGCTGATTTTCGTGATCTCAAATTCGTATCGAATTGTGCCGGTATAATCTCCAATGCCGGTGATAATGGCACAGGCTGTACCGATCTTAACGTTGTTTTCATAAGTAACAGAGAAATCTTTGCCTTCTGTCAAAGAAAACTGGTAAGCATAATAATCACCATAATAATATGTGCATACGTCGATTTTTGGTGTGATAGGATTGCCTGTGTATTCTGTATTATCGAGTACAGAACAATAATAATCTGATATATCGGTTTTGGAAATTTGATTGTTTGTGTTATCAGAACCTGGATTGTTATTGCTTGGATTTTTGTTATCCTTAGCATGGCTGTTGTTTGTATCTGTATCTTGCTGCTCTGTAGAGTTTTTGCTGTTTTGTGATTGTGTATTTGCAGGAGAAACAGTAATGCGATACACAACCGATTTGACTTTGACTTTCTTTGTTTTGGCTGACTTGTACTGCCAGGTGACCTTTATGGTAGCGGTTCCTTGCTTTTTAGGGATAAATGTAACTTTTTGTTTCTTCTTTTTTACAGTAATAACCTTTTTGTTTGAGTTTTTTATCTTTTTTATCTTCCGTACCTTATAGCCCTTCTTTTTGGGTGCACTATAGGTAGCGGACATTTTTTTGCCGTTTACGGTTGCCGTATATGGCTCTTTCGCGGAGACAGATCCGCTAAGTGCGAAGGCGCATAAAAGACAAATCAGAATAGAGATTAGATTCTTTTTCATGTTTTCTCTCCCAATCATTATTTAAGCATATGTATAATCTACCATCCGCTTACAGCAGTTCTTGAATAGATTACTCTTGCATCTGTTCCGTTTTTCTTTACAAGAACTAACTGGTTCTTTGTTCCGGTTTTATTATCTTTGACTGATTTCTTATATACAATGTAACTGCCCTGCAAGGTATAATAGTTTAATGATGCATAGCTAGGTGCATTTGGATCACTGGCAATATCATAAATAACAGTTGTTGTACCGTTTGGAGCCGTATAATTTAACGATTGTGAGAGATAAAAGTTTCTCTTGGTATAACCTTTCGTGAAAAGAGATCCCTTTGATGTCTGAATCACGGACTGTTCATCACGGTTTGCATTTAGTTTAACAGCTTTTTCTTTTTTTTGTTTTTTGCCGGAAAATGTCATGGAATATGTGCCAAGAGGCTTGTCGTATTCATAATCTCCGCTTTTAACACGTTTTGTTTTGGTGTAGTATATCTTCTTGCCGGTTAATACGAAGTTGTTACCTTTTGCAAGTACCGTTTTCTTACCGGTTTTGATGGAAACCCGTACAATGGAATTGTTTGATCCATCGGAACCTGTATATTTATCATAGACGGCATAGAGATAGTTTTCCTTTTTTCTTAAGTTGTAGAATCCGTTTCCTTTGGATTTGGTAATGGTTTTTGTCTTTTTTGTCTTGATATCATAGCAGAAGATCTTACCGGTTTCTGTGATAGAATAGTAGACTTTGTTCTTGCTGATTACCACGGAACAGCTATTGCCATAATAGTTGTCCTGAATCTGATAACTCTTTGCGTTTGCATGATTCGGATAAAGAAAGCATCCGAATAGAAATGCAAATATGCTGATTACAATTACGTGTGATTTGAAAAAATGTTTCATAATTAATTCTTCTCCTTCTCAAAATATTATATAAAGTATAACACTTCCGGGATGATTTATCTATGCAAAACGAGGTATTGTATTTCATTATTGATCACTTGTTGATATACCGGATCCGGCAGATGGTTCCGGCAGAGAGTGTGATGAGGAAATAAATGGGAAGAGACGAACGTTTGTTCTTGTGGTTTTTGGAACCGGAGTTGCAGTTGGAAAGATTGTGGAGAAGATCGAACGATTAGACCGCAAGCGTGAAGACGAAGAACATATAAGCACAAGCAAAAACAACCGCCAATAGTTTTCCTAGGACTTGGGCGGTTGTTTTTACGCTTAAATAGGGGCTAGCCGTCTATCGGTAGCACCATTCTGTATAAGTATATTAACATTTTGTATGAAAATATTCAAGATGGTTTTGCACTTTATAAAAGAACGGAACTATTTTAGTAAAATACTTGCTGGTATGAGGGGGATAACATTGACTAATTATTTATCAGAACAGGAAATAGTGGAGATTTTTTTGACTACTTAGATAACTCAATCTACAATTATGCAATTATGTTAGATGGCTCATGGGGAAGTGGACAGAATTCTTATCCATAGGATATTTGTTTTCGTTGAATACGTCAAGGAATATCAGATAGGAGCGCTGGAGAAGTTCCGGTTTCAATCCGGTATCAAAGACGGTCTTTCCGAAATGCAGATATTTACCGCCTGGTACCGGGGATTATTTTAATGGCAAAATGGGTTGACAAATATATTCAGCCATGCTAACATAACGGTGTTATGTGGCTTTGAAATGGGGGATTTGAATGAAAGATGAACGGGAAACCAAGGACAAATTATTGATCAGTGCGAAGCAGGAATTCTTAGAGAAGGGATATCAGAAGGCATCCCTGCGGAATATCTGTAAGAAGGCAGGCGTTACAACGGGAGCGTTATATTTCTTCTTTCAGGATAAGGAAGATCTGTTTGCATCGATCGTACAGCCGTCATTAGATCGGATTATTGCGATGCTGTCCCAACATACGAAGCAGGAATTAATGGAGTTACAGGAACATCCGGATGCACAGGAAGATAATATGCAGGATGATATCGTAGCAAGTAAAGCGATATTAGATGTGTTGTATGGAGATTATGATAACATTTTGCTGATCCTTACGAAGAGTCAGGGCTCACGATATGAGCATTGCGTGGACGAGTTTGTGGATATGTTGCAGCAAAGCTACCGGGTATTATCGGCAGAACAGGCGAGGCGGATGGGTGTGAAGCCGCCGGATGATTACACGCTTCACTGGGTATCGCATATTCAGATTGATGCGTTTGTGCAGTTGATCCTGCATGAGCCGGATAAGGTAAAAGCGTTAGAGCATTTAGACAGTATCCTGCGGTATTTGTTGGCAGGATGGATGGCATTATTTGAGAAGTAACAAAGGCTATGCCTATTGGATGTAGGCATAGCTAATATTTAACGGAGAACATAACGGTGTTATGTGAAAAACCAGAGCAATTGCAGATAATGTGTATATCAAATACAAATTATATAGATATAACAGTGACAGCCGGTTGCATGAAGTAAATGGCTGAAAGCATATGAAGGAGGAAAAAAGCATGTACGTAGAAGTAACGGATGTGAAGAAAAGTTATGGAGAGGGAGGCAGTTACATTCAGGTATTGAAGGGAGTTTCTGTTGGTGTAGAAAAGGGGAAGATGTGTGTGATTCAGGGAACCAGTGGTTCCGGCAAATCAACACTGCTTAACTGCATCGGCGGTCTGGATGTAGTAGATTCCGGTTCGATTAAAGTTGATGGAAAAGAGATGGTCGGATTGAAGACCGATGCCTTGTCAGATTACCGGAGAGATTATCTCGGATTTATCTTCCAGTTCTATAATCTGGTGCCGAATCTTACCATTCGTGAAAATATACAGGTGTGTGAGTATTTGACTGACAATCCGTTAGATATGGACGAGCTGTTGGATACCTTAGGTCTTACGGAACATCAGAACAAGTTTCCATCCCAGTTGTCAGGTGGACAGCAGCAGCGTTGTGCGATTGCGAGAGCATTGATCAAGAATCCAAAGCTGTTGCTTTGTGATGAGCCGACCGGTGCATTGGATTCGAAGACCTCACGGGATATTCTCATTTTGCTGGAGAAGATCAATGCACAATACGGAACAACCATGATGATTGTTACACATAATAATGCGATCAAGGATATGGTGGATCAGGTCATTATATTAAAGGATGGTCAGATCCGGAAGAATTATTGCAATGAGATGAAAGTACCGGCAGCAGAACTGGAGGATTTGTAGAATGCAGAAAGTATTACGGAAACGAATCATAAGAGATCTGAAGAGTAATCTTGCCCGATACATAGCCCTTGCATTTTTGGTTATTCTCAGTATGTATCTGGTAGTGAGTCTGGTGGGAGCTGCTGAGACGATCATCCAGGGCAGTCGGGAATCCGATCAGAAGTCAGGAGTGGAGGACGGACAGTTTTCTCTATTTGTGCCGATGAAAGAGGAAGAATGGAACAAATTAACGGATGATGGAATTACGTTGGAGAAAATGTTCTTTTTAGACTATTCGGTTATGAAATCCAAGACATTGCGGGTATATCAGAATAGGGAAAAGATCGATCAGATCGTCCTGTGTGATGGGGATTATGCCAAGGCAGAGGATGAATTGGTATTGGAACGGAAATTTGCAGAAAATAATGAGATTAAGGTGGGAGATACTTTAGAACTTGGTGGACGTACCTTTACAGTTACAGGTATCGGAACGGTGCCGGATTATAACAGTGTTCTGAAGTCACTTGGAGATGCCAGTTGTGATACATTGAACTTTGGTCTTGCTTTTGTAACGAAGGATATGTACAAGGTCCTGCAAAAGGAGGGCAAGAGTGCGAAGTCAGAGGAATATTATTATGCGTACCATCTGAATGGGAAAATGACCGATGAGGAGTTGAAAGATAAGCTGGAAGATCTTGAATTTTCTTCGGATGATGTAGAAGACGAGTTCTTTCAGGAATACTGGGACCGGACGATCGGGCAGAAGGATGAATTGCAGGATGGAATTCAGGAACTGTTAGATGGCAGCAAGGAATTGACGGATGGATTAGATGAGCTAAGCGGTCATAATGATGAATTAAAGGATGGTGCGAAGGAGATATTCGATTCTTATCTGTCTGAGGCAAACAGTGCACTTAGCGGATATGGGATTGAAACTTTAACTGCGGATAATTTTGAATCGGTATTGCAGAAAAAGATCGACAATGAGAGCAGTGCTATTGTGAAGATCTCTATGCGGAATCTGTTAAAGACCTTGCAGGGATTACAGGAGTTCTCGGATGGTATTGAAGAGTATACAGATGGAACCAGGGAGGCTGCGGATGGTTCGGTAGAATTACAGGATGGAATACAGGAGTTAAAGGACGAGACAGATGATATGATCGATGAGATCTTTAGCGCCGATGCAAGCAATCTGTTATCCTTTGTAAAGGCTGCGGATAATGTACGAATCCGGGCGGCGGCAGGAGATCAGGAGTTGAATCGCAGTGTTGGAACGATAGCCGGTGTGATCATTTTGATCCTGATTGCCTATGTGCTTTCTGTATTTGTTGTACATTCGATCGATCAGGAAAGTGCCGTGATCGGCGCTCTGTATGCGTTGGGAGTGAAGAGCAAAGATCTGATGAGGCATTATGTTATGCTTCCGACAGTGTTAGCTGCTGTTTCCGGTGTGATCGGAACGGCACTTGCATACAGCAATATAGGGGTTCCGGTTCAGATGGCAGACTGCTATAATTATTATTCCATGCCGGATCTTAACGTGATCGTTATGCCATATCTGTTAGTCTATGGTGTGATCGTACCTCCGGTGATATGTCTGATCGTTACCAGATTAGTTATCCGGAAACGTCTGGCAAGACCGGTGCTTACCCTGTTAAAGAATGAACAGAAGGTAAATGCAGGGAAAGATGTGAAGTTAAAACATATGAAATTCATGCGGTTATTTAAGATACGACAGATCATTCGTGAGCGGCGGACGGCATTTACGGTTGTGTTTGGTATGTTTGTCAGCCTCCTGCTTGCAGTCATGGCATTGGAGATCTATGTATATTGTAATGGGGTAAATAAAGAGTATGTTGAGGATACGAAGTATGAATATATGTATACCTATAAGTATCCGAGTGAGGAACCGCCAAAGGGTGGGTACAAAGCATACGCAAAGACATTAAAGAAGGAGATCTATGGCTATACCTTTGATGTCACAGTTATGGGAATTACGGAAGACAATCCGTTCTTTGATGTTACCTTTGCGGATACAGCCAATCAGGTAACGATCAGTTCTTCCATCGCATATAAGTATCATTTAAAGGTTGGGGACACCTTTACCTTAGAAGATACCGAGGCAGATCAGTTATATGCCTTTGAAGTGCATGAGATCACACAGTATGCGCCGAACTTTACCGTGTTTATGCCATATGACAAGGCAGTGGATCTGTTTGGGGAACCGGATGATTTCTACAATGTAGTATTTGCGGATCATGATCTTGGTGTGGAGAGTGGCAGACTGTATTCTACTACCACAAAAGAAGATGTGAAGAAGGCAGCAGGTATTTTCGCTGATCAGATGCAGGGAATGATTTTTACGATCGGGGGAGTATCCGTTGTAATCTTTGCCATTGTATTATATCTGATGATGAAGGTGATGATCGACCGGTCATCCTTTAGTATTGCACTGATCAAGATCTTTGGATTCCGTAACAGGGAAGTGCGGAAGATGTATCTGGATGGGAATTTCTATGTTGTAGCACTTGGCGCTTTGATCTCGCTTCCGCTTGCGAAGCTGCTTATGGATGCGATGTATGAACCGGCATTTGTGCCAAATGTTGCCTGCGGTGTGGATAAGTCATTCCCAATCTGGATGTATGTTGCAGTATTAGTAGGAATTCTGGTATTGTATTTCATTATTGATCACTTGTTGATATACCGGATCCGCCAGATGGTTCCTGCTGAGGTTCTTAAGAATCGGGAGTAAGATAGAGATTTTCGTTTATAGTGGTTTCAAAGTATGCTATCATTAAGATAGTATATTTTGGAACCTTTTTAACTTTATAGGAAAGTTTGTTCTATAAGAGGAGAAGACATGTTAGATATTATTGTGGTAGAAGATAATAAAGAGATTGGGAAGCTGCTTTCTGATTTCTTACGGAAAGAACATTATACAGTCAGTGTGGTCGAGACGGGAGAAAAGGCGATTGCATTATTTGAACGATATGGAGCCAAATTAGTGATTCTTGACCTGATGCTTCCGGGCATAGATGGATTTGCCGTATGTTCTAGAATCCGTGAGAGTTCCAATGCGCATATTCTGATTGCAAGTGCCAGAACACAGAAAGAAGATAAGTTAAAGGGACTGAATCTCGGAGCGGATGATTATATAGATAAGCCATATGATGTAGATATTTTATTGGCGAAGATCAATGGTATATTCAAACGAAAGTATGCACAGGAAGAGATGATCCGTGGTGATATTAAGTTAAATACTGTTATGCAGACGGTTCACCTTGCGGTTGGAACAGAAACAGAACGGAACTGGCAACCGGTCGAGACGACAGCAAAGGAATTTGAACTGCTGAAATTATTGATGGAGAATCCGGGAGTGACGTTGAAGAAAGAGTATCTGTTTCATACTGTATGGGGAAGTGACAGTGAATCGGAAATGCAGACATTGACGGTGCATATCAAATGGCTCCGGCACAAGATTGAGAAAGATCCCAAACATCCGGTACATATTATTACGGAATGGGGAACGGGGTATCGTTTTGAGTAGATATAGAAGATTTGCAGCAGGCATTTTGTTATTGGAATTATGCCTGATCGGAATATGTAATTTTATTATAGCAGGGTACGACTCCCACCGGGCACAGAAAGAATATCTTGTGGATGTCTCACGGGCGGCACAGGAAATGAGGGAAGGAACTTCAGCAAAAGATCTGGACATGAGAGAATATAATAGTCTTTTATCGGTTCAGATATTTGATCCGGATGAAGTGTGTAATGAAGAATACCGGATAGAAGACATTAATGGTACCTGGTATCGGTTCTGTTACCGGAAGAATTCAGGCAGTCACACGGTAATCATGATGAATGGAATGTGGATAGTTATGTGGCTGATATCTGCAGTTGTCCTGTATATGATGGAAAAGAAAGTCATTGCTCCATTTAATGCAATGGAATATCTGACCACAGAACTAGCAAGGGGCAATCTATCGGTTCCGGTAAAAGCAGAAAAAAGTAAGTTTTTCGGACGTTTTCTGTGGGGAATGGATATGTTACGGGAGAAACTGGAATCAGACAAGATCCGTGAATTGGAATTGGAAAAGGAGAAAAAAACATTAGTATTATCTCTGTCACATGATATCCGGACACCGTTGTCCGCAATTGATCTGTATACGAAGGCACTTGCCACCAATTTGTATGACAAAGAGGAAGAACGGCAACAGGCCATTGCAGGAATCCGAAAGAATGCAGACGAGATCAACCATTATGTAGAACAGATTGTACAGGCGGCAAGGGAAGATTTTCTGCAAATGGAAGTACATAATGGAGAAATCTATCTTTCAAAGGTGATACACATGCTTGTCCATTACTATGCAGAGAAGTTGGAACAGATTCATACAAGTTTTATAGTGGAAGAGGTGCCGGGATGTCTGGTATATGGGGATGAAGACCGTATGATTGAGGCAGGACAAAATATACTGGAAAATGCGATTAAGTACGGAGATGGGAGAAGCATACGGATATCATTTTCAGAGGAAGAGGATCATGTGCTTGTGTCAATTACGAATACCGGACACGCATTGCCACAGGAAGAGATGACACATATATTTGATTCGTTTTACCGGGGAAGTAACAGTGAACAGATAAGGGGAAGCGGATTAGGATTGTATATCTGTAAGGAGCTTCTTCACAAGATGGATGGCGAGATCTATGCCGGAACAGCGAAAGACAATGAATTTACGGTTACAATAGTTTTGCGAAAGATATAGTAAGAATGTATCGTTAGATCGGGTGGGAATGATCCTGTCCGGTCTACTGTTGCTTTATAGGCAGTAGATGATTTAAGGATTATTTAGATTAAGGCAAAAATGCCCCTATATCTGACATTGTGTAATTCTGTGAAATCCGCATAAAGTAAGGCTTTTTATTAAAATGGAATATATTATAAAATGGTCTATAAAATTTTGTTAGTGACACGTTAGTGACAAAATAAATCATAAAAATACCCACGATTTATCATGTGATCGTGGGTATTTCTATCAGTTCAATTGCATTTCTTAATTCGTCTATATCCTTATGGGTGTAAGTACGTTTCGTCAATGTTTTAGATGCGTGACCTACAAGCCTATCAATACAAACCTCATTCGCACCTGCAGAATCCAGAAGAGAAGTGAAAGTATGGCGGCAATCGTGGGGAGTGTGTGGTTCTGTTATTCCACATTCTTTCAGTGCAGCCGCAAATGCTTTGTAATATACCGGAGAATTTAGCTTTGTAGTGCAATTCTTAGGGTTCACAATAAAATAGTCAGAATCGGGCGAATAGAGGGCATCTACTAGGTGTTGTATGCCACTATGGATAGGTACAATTCTATTCTTTCCTGCAGCTGTTTTTACTCCACTTTTCATGGTGTGTTCTGTCATGTCTATGTTGGATGTCTTAAGTCCTAGAAATTCGGATATTCTCCAACCGGTATAGATCAGTATAAGGATGGTGTCACAATATGGCACTGTGTCAACGTGTTTCCAGAGCCGTATTATATCTTCTTTTGAGAATGGCACTCCCGGTTCGTCATCTTCTTCCTTGTTGATCTTAAGGAATGAAGAATAATCCTTTTCTATTATGTCGTATTCAAGCGCGTATTTGAATACCTGGTGCAGCAGGTTCACAATATGTTCTATGTAAGCATGGGATAGATCGGGGTTATCAATGATTTGCTGCATATCATCCGTCCGGAGTTCCTTTATCTTTCTGTTGTGTAATATCTCACATTTTTTGAATGCTCCTTTGCTACAATCTATGCTGCTTTTAGAATATTCTTTCGTGCTTTTCACATATTTCCAGTCAAACCACATGGAATAGACTTCTGCAAAGATGATCTCACGTTTATTTACATCAAATGGACTCTTGTTATAATCAGCAAGGGCAATTTCTGCATCTAATCGATTATCATAATAACCTATACGGTCATATACCGGATATCCCCATTCGTTTATTCTGGTATTCACTCGTACTTCATAAGGCTTGCGGCGGTTGCCGGATAACTTCACGATGGACCCGGTACCGTTTGCCCTTTTCATTGCTTTACCTCTTGGCATGGCATGATCTCCTTTCTGAAAAATGGGTATAAAAAATACACCTATACAGTAAGGTGTTTTTCGTGGTACAATATGACTTGCTTACGGTTATATTGTATTGCACCTTGCAATATAGTATATCTTTGCCCCGGCTTTGTTCGGGGCATTTTCTGTTTGACTTATCAGTATATTTTGCTATAATATACTTAACAAGAGAGCCGGTGACTAGATAAAGCCTAGCCGCTGGTAATAAAGATGTTACAAAAAGTAGCGCCTTAGTTTACCAGACCGAGGGCGCTACTTTTTGCGTTTAATGTAAATAACAAGAGTTATAACAGCGCAAAGCATAATTACAAATTGGAATAAATCACTATATGTAACCATTGGCACCAGCTCCCTTCATAAGTAATCCAGCAGCTGACATATCGCCCCACCGGCTCCCCGGTTAAATATGTTATTTTGTTTGACATATGAATCAGATTTGCTATAATATACTTAACAAGGTAGCCGGAAAGGTGAGTGCATTTCACCCGATCTGGCGAAATATAATTACGAAAAAGTAGTCGTCAATTCTCGCCAAAGATTAGGACGGCTACTTTTTATTTTCTCTATTCAGAATTTCCAATACTACCAATATAGCAGTAAGTATGATCATAAATTCCTCATATGTACTCATAAGCATCATCCTTTCTGTAAGGCTCAGATCGGATGAAAAGCACGTCCCCCGGTTGCCCGGTTAAATATGTTACTGTATCTGAACGCAATTCTGCGTTAAGTCCTCAAATTCGATTTAGGTATATATTTCCTTGTGCGATAGATAAAAATTGAAAAATGGGGCAGATTTCGCAAGCACAACGGCATTTCTAACCGTGTCTTTATGGCTGTTGATATCTCGGCTACCGTTTCGGTACTCGGGAATGTCTGCTTCGGTGTTTATCTTGCGGAGTCCTACAAAATTAGGATTCCATCTATTCATGTGAGGTCATTACTAATGACCCCATCTGGTAGTGTCGTGTATTCATGTGAGGTCGTTACTAACGACCCCATGTAATATCGTCGTGAAGTCCGACGGTATATGTGGTAACATTTTGTTACACAACTGAATAACGTTTTGTTATCGAGTATAGCTCAAAGGGGGTAGCGTTTTGTGACACCCTTTAATTATTCTGTAATATCGGCTGCACCAATCTGTGTAGCCGCTTGATAGTCTATTCTTGGTCCTGGCCGGTGTCGTCTGTTATCTGATCTTTTGGAAACACTGGGTTTCTATTATTTAATATTCTACGGCATTCGTTTATTTGCTTGTTAATTGTTGTATATTCTGTGTTAACTCGGTTCTCTATTAAATTATATATATCTTCTTCTATATTATCGAAGGTTAATTCTGAAATAGCAATTTGATTAGAATTATCTTCCCCTAAAACATAATAATATATTCGGTCCCCGTTTTTATTGATTACGTTACGAATATCTATTTTCCCGTATATATCGTTGAAGATTTCATAAATACCGATATTATTGGATATTTGATTTGCAAAATCTTCAGAAATAGATCCATTAAGTACTAACGGATGAATATCTAATTGAGTTGCAATTTTAGACAATGTTTCGTATTTAGGTTTTCTAATTCCCAATTCATATTGTCTTATCATAGCTTCAGATATACCACATAATTCACCTAATTTTTTTTGTGTTAAATTTGCTTTTTTCCTATATATGCGTATAGATTCGCCTACTGTCATTTCATCACCTCGACTACTAATATATCATATTTTTATAAAAAAAACAGTAGCAATTGATAAGTTTTTCTTGACAGTAGCAAATGCTAACCTTATAATGTGAATTATAACAGTAGCAATTGATACTGTCAATAAAAATTTATAAGGAGGTACAACACTATGTACGCAAACAGAAAGGTAATGGCATGTGCAATGATTGATAAGGGGTATAATGTCAAGTCATTGTCGGAAGCAACAGGACTTAAGACGGTTACCATTTCCAGATTGAAGAATGGTAAATCCGTAAGTGAATCTTCTTTTATGAAGATTGCAAAGGCGTTGGAATTGAGAGCAAGTGAATTGTATATAGATCCGTTAGAGGATGAATAGGAGGAATAGTATATGGTATGTGCAAAATATGAAGTCATAATTTCCGCTATGGCTGATTCTTGCATGACACCACAGGAGATAGCGGCAAAAGCCGGGGTATCAGTAACAAGCGTGTATCGTGTAAGAAAAGGCTATTTGATCAAGATGGAGATATTAGGGAAGATCTGCAAGGTGTTAGGTCTTAGCTGCAATGATGTGATTGATTTTGAACGGTTGGAGAAATACCGGGAAAGGAAGGTGAACAATCATTGAAAAGGTAGAAAATGAAAGGGGCGGTTGTCATGGCTAAAAATGGTAATACGTTCTTTGTACAGTTATCAAGGGAAATATTTACAGAAAAGTATTCTGATTTATCTAGAGATGCAAAATGGTTGTATGTGGTTTTGAATGAATTAGAACACAGATATACAAATGGTGAAAATGATTGTTTTTATAGAAGTAATGAAGATTTGGCACTAGATGCCCAAATGTCGTTAGCAACGGTTAAAAAGTATAAAAAAGAACTTGTAAATAGCGGCTTAATTCAACATTGGATTGGTCATCTTATTATGCCGGATGGAAAAAAATCTGAAAAGAAATTTTCATATTATCGAATATTGAGATAAGCGACAGGCAAACAACACGAAAACAACACGAAGAAAACAACGTATTTTCAAGGCTTTTAATGATTTTGAAATTTTGTTGTAACACGAAGATAACACGAAAAACGACAGGCAAACGACAGGCAAACGACACGGAGAAAATAACGTATTTTCAAGGAATCGAGTGATTTTTTCTGTTGATCGCTAACACGAAAATGCTGCAATAGTTATATAACAATTATAAGCGGAGGTATAAAAACTAGCCTTTGCCCGAAAGTCTAAAAATGAACCTAAGCAAAGGTATAAAAACTAGCCTTATATAAGGCTTATATTTATACCACGTATATAAGAATTGGATATATATAATAACAGGATGCAATATAAGAATTGGATTTCCCTATATAAGATTTAGTAAGTAACATAGTTTAAGAGTATCAAAGATACTCTTTGTCAGACTGACGTCTGACTTCCCATACACCAGAATGCACAAAGAAAGGATGATCAAATGTGAGTAAAATAATACAGATAATACCAACAAAGGAAAGAATGTTTTCAGTAAAGAGGGTTAGTGAAACTGAAGTGGCAGTTCATTATGTTGATTATATATGTTTGCTAGATAATGGAAATATTAGAGCATTGATTCCACCAATAAATGAGTTTGTAAGATTCTGGAATGATAAAGAGTATAACGAGGAATTACTTGACTTTGGAGAATATTTCAATTTTAAAAAATTGTCAAAGAAAGATAAAATCACAGTAACAGAATATTTTAATGTACACATGTTGTAGATTGGAAAGAAATCAACAAAGCGTACTTCACATTACTCCCGGAACGAAAGAAAGGTGATTGATGAAGATAAGCTGACCGAACGAATCGTTCTGTCAGGTCAGAATATGGTAAAGAGACAATAAAAAAGCCCTTAGGAACGGCACTTCCTAAAGGCAAGCACAAAGTAAACAAGAAAACTTTGGTACTGTTATATTAGCAGATACCAGAGGGAAAGGCAAGGAAAGAATGATATGATAAGGAATATTGAAAAGATCATAGAGCAGGGCAGACTTGCGTTATATAGCAATCCATACGACATCACAGCCGGGGAAATGACTAAGATAATGAGTATAAGTGAGGATAGTTATGATCTGATGCTGAATAGTTTTAGATTTGGCTATATGCAGGGATGTAAGGCGACAACGGATAAGTGCAGTGGGAAAGGAGCAGTTATATGAGTGTTATGGGAATAGCAGCGGAATTATACAAGAATCCGAAATTGATGGAGATCATGGAGCTTGCAGTAGGTTTGAACAAACAGGACCTCTACAATGTTCGGGAATATCTGATTAAAACAAAGGAGATAAGAGAGCATGAATCAAGCAGCAAAGGAAATCATTAAGGAAGAAGTCGACCAGGAGTACATAGAAGCATTAACGGACACGCTAAAGCTATTCAAGGGGTTCGTGGAAAGGCTTAGTGAACAATTAGATTATCTGATTGAGATATTAGAATGATAGAGGTATCTCCAGAACGGAGACACCTTCTGAAATATGAGGGGTGTCTAAAATGGATACCCCCTCAGGTACCGAAACGGTACCTACCCGAACATTTCGTTCGGGCGGGGTGCGGTTTGTTTTGGGTGCATATAAGGGGTGCAGGTGTGAAATATAAGTATTTAATACCTATGTGCGTGATCATAGAACATGCTTTGTGTAGTAGGTTATACACAACCGGTCTAAGATTGCTACGGGAATTTAGGCAATATCAGAAAGGAGATCAGATGGGAAAAAGAGGTGGACATAACAAAAAGAAAGATTGTACATTCTGGTACATAAGGTATGATGCGCAGTCAAAAATAGATGAAGTGATCAGCGGACAAGCAGCACATGAAGTAAAAGCTGGATGTGCAATACAAAAGCGTTTTTCGTGTCCAAAATGTAATGGTGATGTCCGGTATCTATATGAGATTGCTTCGGGAATAGTATGTTGCAGAAAATGTGCAAATCTGAATTATCCTAGTCAGCAATGGAGTGAATTAGAATTTGCAAAATATAAGATATTTCAGATCTTGCAACGGATGGATGTTGATACTTGGAATTTTGATAATTGGCTCGAAGTAATAAGATTTAAGCCGGTAAAGCCGGATTATATGTCAGAGATGAAATTCTTTCTCTTGGATAATGAACGTGTGAAGTGGCTTACAGTATTTTTTAATTGCAGTAAAATAGAATGAGAAGGATGGGTGACAATAAAGAATTGCAGACTTCCAAACGAACGATATTATAGTGAGCGTTCGGCTTGTTTGCTGTTATTCTCTGGGAGTATCGATCTGAAAGCAAAATTTCTATAAGGAATTAATAAGGAATCAATGAAAAAGGATAGGTGACACTCGTTTACCTATCCTTTGTTATGCCATTTAGCAGGCACATACTCTGTATGTAGCAGGTGCATACAGTCACCGCTCTATAACACATATAAATTATACTACGAATAAAATATTATGTAAACAAAAATAGAGAAAATGAACGAATATAAATATATTTGAGGGGTTTACATAATATGCATGAATTGGTATAATATAAATGGTTGATTTGTTTGTAAAACCCTCTTGTGATGAAATGAATTAACCAGAACCTAAGCAAGTTTTAAAACTGCCTAGTACTTATAGTTGTACTGATTCTTCATGTAACGTTCTGCAAACATTCATGAAAAATTCTCCAAAAAATGACTTGTGCATTGTATGGTACATCCTGGGCAAGATGTCAAACTGCCCTATTAAAATATAGCCTTACTTTTGGGCGTAAAACGAAGGGAAATCAGATTATGGAAGATAATAACATTGAAAATAACAATGGAACAGATGGGAAAACATTTAGTCAGGAAGATGTGAACCGCATTGTTGGGGAACGTCTTGCAAAAGAAAAGGCTAAGACATCCCAGGAACTCGCTGAGAGGGAAAAGCAATTACAACAGAAAGAAATGGAGTTTAAGGCTAAGAGTTCATTAGCTGAAAAGGGATACTCCAGCGAGTTGTTAGGTGCAATTAAATGTAGTACCGATGAGGAGCTTAAAAATAGCTTGGATATTATCGGTCGATTATTAGGACAGAAAGAGGATTCAGATGCTTTAGAGAATGCAAAGCCTCGTTTTACCTCTCCTATAGGGGGAAGATCAAGACATGGTGATAGGGGTGAAGATCCGATTAGAAAAGCTATGAATCTTCGCTGATATGAAAGGAAGATTATAATATGGGAATTGGTTTAGCAACAGAGTTTGCTCCTTATGTAGATGAGTTGTTTACTGCTGAGAGCAAAAAGAGTTTAGTAACAAATGATGATTTCGACTGGACTGGAGCACATACTATTAAGGTGTATAAAGTCAGCACAGCCGATATGAACGATTATGACAGAAACGGTAAGACGAATGCGACTTCCAGATATGGAACCGTAAAGGATCTTGACGCAACAACAGAGGAACTGACCTTGAAGAAAGATAGATCATTCACTTTTGCCGTGGATAAGTTAGACACAGACGAGACAAAGCAGCAGGTAGAAGCTGCAAGCGCACTTGCACGTCAGAACAGAGAGGTTGTTATTCCTGAAGTGGACGCATATACATACGGAGTAATGGCAACAGGGGCCGGAACAAAGCCAGCGGCTAAGCAGTTGACATCTGAGAATGTATATGATGAGATTGTGACGGCTAATGCTGCACTTGATAATGCAAATGTGCCAGAAACAGATCGTTTTATTATTGTTGTACCGGATGTATATCTCATGATGAAGAAAAATAAGGATATTATCATGGAAACAGATATTGCACAGGAAATGCGTGTAAAGGGTGTTATTGCCATGATTGACGGTGCGGCAGTGATCAAAGTACCGGCTAACAGATTGCCGGAGAATTTCGGTTTTATGGTAGGTCATCCATCTGCAACGGTGGCACCAACTAAGTTAGAGGATTACAAGATCCATCAGGATCCGCCGGGAATTAGTGGCAGCCTTGTTGAAGGTCGTATCTGTTATGATGCTTTTGTATTGGATAACAAGAAGAAAGCTATTTATTATCAGGAGAATGCGGCAGTATAAGAGTTGAACAGTGGGAGCATCTTCGAGTAGTCGGGGGTGCTTTTGCTTTATATGGAGGTACAAGATGGCATGTATTGAAACAACAGCAAGGAATAAGAATATTATTAGAGCATATAGCGACGGGGCATCTGTGCATGAGCTGGCATTGATGTATGGTGTATCGGATGGCAGTATATACCAAATTACAAGAGCATATAGGAAAGAACATGGCGCACCTGCACCTAATAAGGAAAAAGAAAAGGAAGATAGAGACTTAAAATCAGATCAGAAAGCAAGGGAAGAATCGCAATATCTGGAAGTGTTATATTCCTATGTGGAATGCATTACGGCCATAAATGAATATGCAATGGACGGTATGACAATTAAGAATATACAAAAAAAAGTAGAGAAAACACGAAACGCATTTAATATTCTTACAGGTAGTAAAGGGGAAAGAAAGCTGACCGAAACAAAGAAACCGGAAGAAGATCAACATAAACAGACTGTAAAGAGTGTCAATAAGATGATCTGTTACAATGGGTGGTTGCGGTGTCCAAGATGTGGAAAGAAGTTACATAAAGTCACAAAGCAAACGAAACTTGTAGAGTTTCCGCTATGGTGTAAAATGTGCCATAAAACAACTTTAATAAATATGTGATTTTATTAAATATCAATTTTATTAGTGACGTATTAGTGACAAAAATTTTAAGAATGTAGTAAAATCAATATATTGCGGACATGAGAAATTTAAGGATTATTTAATAATTCTTCTGTTATGCTGAATGCAAGAAAACAGGAAGGGAGTTATTTATATGTATCTCAATATATTGAAAAGAGATTTGAAGAGGAATCGTACCATGAATATAATTCTGCTGCTTTTTGTAATTCTGGCTGCAATGTTTGTGGCAAGTGGGTTGAACAATGTAGTAACCATATTAAATGGAACGGATTATTTTTTTGAAAAAGCGGGACTGCTGGATTATATGGTATTCACCCAGTTTGGAGATGGAGGAGTCGGAAATATTTTAGAACACTCAAAGCAGGTGAAAAACTTTCGGGAGGAATATTGTATCTGGGGTTCCAATGATGATGTAACGATAAAAGGAAAGAAACTGATTACAAAGAATAATAATACATTGGTGTTGCAGCCGTTAGAAGAGGATCAGTTGCACTTCTTTTTGGCGGATAATACAAGATTAAGGAAGGTCAAGCAGGGGGAAGTCTATGTTACAAGTGGGATACTTGATAAGAATCATGCAAAAGTGGGAGATATTCTGCGGATTCAATTACAGGATGTGGATCTGTCATTACAGATTGCAGGAGAGATCAAGGATGCTTTGCTTGGCTCCGACATGATGGGGAATACCCGGTTGGTCATGAATAGTGAGGATTATCAGGTATTTGCAAGCAGTGAGAAGGTAAAGCCGTATGAAGGAAGGATCTTTCATGTTGCAACGGACGATACGAAAGCACTTGCTTCCGAGCTGACCCGAGTCTCTAACATTTTGTTTAGTTCCGATCGCTCCATGATCAAAATGGCATATGTAATGGATATGATTGTGGCAATGATCGTGTTAGTTCTTAGTATCTGTTTAATTATTGTATCGTTTGTGGTCTTAAGATTTGTAATCGCATTTACCATACAGGGGGAATACCGTGAGATTGGGGTTATGAAAGCGATTGGAATTAAGAATAGCCGGATTCGCAGACTGTATATAGTCAAATATTGCGTAATGGCATGCGTGGGAGGCGTGATTGGATTCTTCGTGAGTATTCCGTTTGGTAATATGCTGATCGCATCCGTGTCGACAAAGATGGTGCTTGGCAATGACAATGGTCATGGAATCCATGCCATTGGCACGATGTTGGTTATAGTGTTAATGGTATGGGTTGCTTATCTGTGTACGGGAAATGTCAAGAAACTAACACCGGTGGATGCGATAAGGAGCGGTCAGACCGGAGAACGCTATCAGAAGAAATCAGGATATCGGCTGTGCCATTCCCATGTACAGACACCATTTTATATGGCTGTAAATGATGTGTTAAGTGCACCGAGGCGGTATCTGACCATATGGCTGGCATTTTTTCTATGTTCCATCTTTATGTTAGGAATTGTTCTGGTATCATCGACGGTAAGGAGCAAGAATCTGATCACCTGCTTTGGAAAGGAATCGGATATCTACATACCAGATGCAAAACTGATCAAAATGAATGTTATGACAGACGACGGAAAAGAGCAGTTAAAAGAAAATTACCGATCAATGGAAAAGGATTTGGAAGAGAAAGGAATACCGGGCAAGGTTAGTATGGAAGTCTGGTATAAATATTCCTGTGAGGTGGATGGAGAGGCTTATTCTGTTATTTTTCAGCAAAATACGGAGACAAAAGCATCCGAGTATAGTTATACAGAAGGAACTGCTCCGCAAAATGCAAACGAGATTGCAATTACACCTGCCATTGGAGAACAATTAGGAGTAGAAATTGGGGACACGATTACAATTGATTTTGGAACAGAAAAAAGAAAATGTATGGTAACGGCAATGTTTCAGTCGATGAATCAGCTTGGCAAAGTAGCAAGACTGCATGAAGACGCGCCGACATCTATGTCGTATGCCAGTGCGATGATGGCATATCAGATTGATTTTGCAGATCATCCGGATGAGAAAGAGATTATAGAACGAATACAAACGATTAAGAAAATGTATGGTATCAGTGGTATTTATGATGCAGCGGGATATTGTGTAGATTGTATGCGGGTTGCAGATACGATGGATTCGGTGGTTGTACTTTTGCTGATCATAACAGGTATTGTAGTAATACTTGTAACCATGCTGATGGAACGCTCTTTTATATCAGAAGAATTTGGGCAGATTGCACTTTTGAAGGCAATCGGATTTACAAATAGATCGGTATGGAAATGGCATGTCTGCAGGTTTCTATTAGTGGCAGCGCTGGCAGAATGTAGCGCCGTGGTATTGACAGTACCGGTTACAAAATTATGGTGTGATCCGATCTGGGCAATGATGGGGGCAACGGATGTGCATTATTATTTTGATCCGATCAAGATTCTGCTGATCTATCCGGGAATCATTCTTGGAATAACGCTGGTTACAATCGGAATCAGCGCATGGAAGACATGTGCAATTAAGGGTGCGGATCTGGTAAATGTAGAGTAATACAATTATTGAAAGCAATGATAGATTGGAAAGGATGAGAAAAAGATGGGAAATATATTAGAGGTAAAAGATTTGTGTAAGACCTATGTGATTGATAAACGACAGAACAATGTATTGCGTAATGTGAGTTTCAATGTGGAAAAGGGGGATATGGTTGCTATTATGGGACCGTCCGGTTCCGGAAAATCCACCTTGTTGTATTCTGTGTCAGGTATGGATCTTGCAACAAGTGGATCGGTCTTTTTTGATGGTCAGGATATAATGAAACTGGATAAGAACGCATTGGCAAAGAAGCGGTTAGATGAGATGGGATTTATCTTTCAGCAAATGTATATGATGAAGAACCTGACGATTCTTGATAATATTCTGCTTCCGGCAATAGAGAGTAAGAAGTCGAAAGAGAGCCGGGCAGAGAAGGTATCCCGTGCGGAGGCACTGATGCGAAAATTATCGATTATTGAGGTGGCGGATCATGACATTAATGAAGTGTCCGGGGGACAGTTGCAGCGTGCCTGTATCTGCCGGAGTATGATCAATCATCCGAAGCTGCTGTTTGCAGATGAGCCGACAGGTGCGCTTAACCGGGCATCCTCTACGGAAGTGATGAATGAGCTGGTTCGTTTAAATGAGGAGGGAACCACGATCATGATGGTGACACATGATGCAAAAGTGGCATCACGCTGCAAACGGGTATTATATATTTTAGATGGTACAATTAAAGGAGAATATACAGCACCAACGGATGAGAAGTTGTCAGATATGGATCGGGAACGGAGATTGAATAACTGGCTGTTAGATTTTGGATGGTAGAACGGATTCTTATTATATACTTTGAGAGGAAAGACTTGCCATGAGAGTAAGATGGGCGTAGAATAAAAGGGAAATTTAACAGGTTGAACAACCTTGGATTTTTGATAAACGCTTGATTATATGAGGAGGATACATACGGATATGACAGACAAAGTAAAAAAGAATGGCAGAAAGATTCTGCTGCTCGGTTCGCTGATCTGTGGCATGGCCGGTGTTATACCGTGCACAGTTGTGCATGCAACAGACATGACAAGCCGGGTGGCTGCAACGGAAAGTGCATCTTTGCAGCAAACATCAACAGAAAGTACATTTCCCGAAACTACTACGGAGCAATCTCCAAAATCAGATGACAATTTATCTGTGGTTAAGATTAAGTCCATTGATATTGTCTCAAAGAAATCCATGAAATTGACATGGGATAAGAATAAAAAGATGGATGGATATATCATTTATCGCAAGGTGGAAAACGGAGACTGGAAGAAAGTAGGAACGTGCAAAGGCGGGCAAAAGACTTCTTATACAGATAAGGGACTTACATATAAGGAAACGTATGCGTATGCTGTTGTAGCTTATCAGACAAAGAATGGAAAGAAGATATATTCAGTTCCGACCGGAGAGGGAACAACGAAGAAACTTTCTTTTTATAGCAAATATAAGAAAGGATTAAAATACTATTATGATGCAGATGGAAATGTGATCAAAGATGTGGAGGGGATCATTGGAAAACAGAAATCCTATGTATTGAAAGTCAACACATCTGCCTGTGTGGTAACGGTATATGCGAAGGATGGAAAGAAGGGTTATAAGATTCCGGTGAAGTCATTCCTGTGTGCACCGGGTAAGACGAACAAGACCGGAACCTTTTACACAGGTGTGACACACCGGTATTGGATATTGTTCTATAATTCATATAGTCAATGGACAAAGCAGATCCACGGAAATATATTGTTCCATACATCACCATACACAAAGTACCGGAATAACAAGTCGCTGGATGTAAAAGAGTATAACAAGATGGGAACCAGAGCATCCCATGGCTGTATCCGCCTGCAATGTGTGAATATGAAATGGATCTATGATAATTGTAAAGGTAAGACAAAGGTAGTTATTTATGAGAGCAAGAATCCGGGACCATTCGGCAAGCCGGAATTAGAGAAACTTCCGTCATGGCACAAATGGGATCCGACCGACCCGGCAAGTGCGAAATGGTGTAAGAAGAAGGGATGTCACTAAATCCTGCATTGCGTTAATACATCATAAATGCTATGATATACGCAAGATTTTGTTGCAAAGGAGATTATTACAATGGTAAAAATGATGATGCATGGCTGTAATGGTCATATGGGACAGGTAATTACTGAGTTAGTAGCAAAAGATTCCGATATTGAGATCGTGGCCGGAATTGATGTGGTGGATAACCGTGACAATGGATATCCGGTGTTTACCAACATTTTCGATTGTGACGTGGAAGCAGATGTGATCGTGGATTTTGCAGCAGCGGTTGCAGTAGATAATCTGTTAAAGTATAGCAAGGCAAAGAAGATTCCGGTTGTGCTCTGTACGACAGGGTTAAGTGAACAGCAGCTTGCAGACGTGGAGAAGACAAGTAAAGAGGTTGCTATTTTGAAGTCTGCGAATATGTCTTTGGGAATCAATACATTACTGAAGCTGTTAAAAGATGCAGCCAAAATATTTGGCAATGCCGGATATGATATTGAAGTAGTAGAACAGCATCACCGTCTGAAGAAGGACGCACCGAGTGGTACCGCTCTTGCGTTAGCAGATTCTGTCAATGAGGCACTTGGCAATGAGTATGAGTATGTATATGACAGAAGTACCAGAAGTGAACAGCGTCCGGACAAGGAGATCGGTATTTCATCGGTTCGCGGTGGCACGATCGTGGGTATACATGATGTCATCTTTGCAGGAACGGATGAGGTGATCACATTTAATCATACCGCTTATTCGAAGTCTGTCTTTGCAAAGGGTGCAATTGAGGCTGGCAAGTTCTTAGCAGGTAAGCCGGCTGGTATGTATGATATGGCAGATGTGATCGAGGCACAGGCATAACAGGAGGAACAATTGTGAAAAAGTATGATGTAGTTGCTCTTGGCGAGTTATTGATTGATTTTACAGACTATGGAAACAGCGAACAGGGCAATCCGGTGTTTGAGGCAAATCCGGGTGGTGCCCCTTGTAATGTATTAGCGATTCTTAAGAAGTTTGGTAAGTCGTGTGCATTTGTTGGCAAAGTGGGTAATGATGTATTTGGCAAGATGCTGACAGGTATATTAGATGAAGTAGGAATTGCACATGAGGGTCTTGTGGTGGATCCTTATTACAATACAACGCTGGCATTTGTTAAGAACTTTGAGAATGGAGACCGGGAGTTCTCTTTTTACCGGCATCCGGGAGCGGATATGATGCTCCGTTCAGAGGAGCTTTCCTGTGAGCAGATCGCAGATGCCAGAATCTTTCATTTTGGAACGCTTTCCATGACGGATGAGGTAGTCCGGAATGCGACTAAGAAAGCAATTGCAACAGCAAAAGAGAATGGATTGCTGATCTCCTTTGATCCGAATTTAAGACCTCCGCTTTGGAGCAGCTTAGATGATGCGAAAGAGCAGATTGCATATGGCATGAGCCAGTGTGATATTCTGAAGATCTCGGATAATGAGATTGAATTCATGACCGGAACCTCTGATTTTGATAAAGGTGCAGCAATGCTGCAGGAACAGTATCCAAATATCCGCCTGTTGAATGTAACAGCGGGTGCAGATGGCAGTTATTCCTATTATCAGGGAAGAAAGGTATTTGTACCATCTTATCTGCTTGGTGGAACGGTTGATACAACAGGAGCCGGTGATACATTCGGAGGATGTGTTCTCAATTATGTCCTAGATCATGATATTGACCATCTGACAGATGCGCAACTTACGGAGATGTTGCAGACAGCAAATGCGGCAGCATACCTTGTAACCACTAAGAAGGGTGCTATCCGTTCTATGCCGGAACCGGAAATGGTGCAGGAGATTGTGAATTTGGTAAAAAAATCTGTATGATTAATCTGATTAAGAAAAAGCTATATACAAAGTAAGTATGCGGAAAGGATTGGAACATGAAAGACGGTTTTATCAAGGTTGCGGCTGCTGCTCCAGAACTTCGGGTGGCAGATTGTGTATATAATGGAAGTCAGATTGAACAAACGATAAGGGATGCGGAGAAGATGCATGTCAAATTACTGGTATTTCCGGAACTGTGTATTTCCGGTTATACCTGTGGAGATCTGTTCCTGCAGGATGCCCTTTTGACCGGATGTGAGAGAGAATTGGTACGGTTGTTAGATGCTACAAAGGCAATGGATATTTTGTATGTAGTCGGAATGCCATTTCCCTATAGGAACCAATTATATAATGTGGCAGTATTCTGTAAGGGTGGAGAGATTCTTTCCATGATCCCGAAAACATATATTCCCAATTATCAGGAATTTTATGAGGCAAGACATTTTGCTGTTGGAATGAGAGGACCGATTGTAGTAGAGTTTGCCGGACAGGAAGTATTATTTGGAACGGATATTTTGATGAGTTGCGAGAATATGCCGGAGTTTGTGGTTGCAGGAGAGATCTGCGAGGATCTGTGGGTGCCGGATTCACCATCGGTACGGCATGCATTAGCGGGTGCTACGGTGATCTGTAATCCATCCGCAAGTGATGAGATTGCAACCAAACCGCAGTATCGGCGGAATCTGGTTGCCATGCAGTCAGCAAAGCTTATAGCCGGCTATATTTATGCAGATGCAGGAAATGATGAATCTACACAGGATCTGGTGTACAGTGGACACAACCTGATCGCAGAGAATGGAACGGTGTTAGCGCAGTCGGCATTATTTGAGCATGGGATGACCGTGACGGAACTTGATGTGAAACGGTTAGTTGCGGAACGCAGGAAAGCAACTACTTTTGCGAATAAGGATAATGGTTATTGCGAAGTTTATTTCACTTGTGAATTAGAGGACACGGAGCTTACAAGAGTTTTTTCAAGGACACCGTTTGTACCTTCTGATACACATAAGAAGAACCAGCGTTGTGAAGAGATTCTCACATTACAAGCAATGGGACTACGCAAGCGGTTGAAGCATACGGGATGTAAGACTGCGGTGATCGGGCTTTCGGGAGGTCTGGATTCGACACTGGCATTATTGGTGACGGTCAAGGCTTACGATCTGCTTGGTATGGATCATAAGGACATTATTGCGGTGACTATGCCGGGCTTTGGAACGACAGACCGGACCTATCAGAATGCGTTAGAGTTAGCACGATGCCTTGGCGCGACACTCAAAGAGATCCCGATTGTTGATGCGGTGCGGCAGCATTTTAAGGATATTGAACAGGATGAGAATGTGCATGACGTGACGTACGAGAATGGTCAGGCAAGAGAGCGTACACAGATTCTGATGGATATTGCCAATAAGAATAACGGTATGGTGATCGGAACCGGAGATATGTCGGAGATGGCGCTTGGATGGGCGACCTATAATGGAGATCATATGTCCATGTATGCAGTCAATGTATCCATCCCGAAGACACTGGTACGGTATCTGGTACAGTATTATGCAGAGAATACGGATGAGAAGACCTCGGTGGTATTGTTTGATGTGTTAGATACGCCAGTCAGTCCGGAGCTGCTTCCACCGGAAAACGGAGAGATTGCCCAGAAGACAGAAGATATTGTGGGACCATATGAATTGCATGATTTCTATCTGTATTATTATATGCGTTTTGGATATCGTCCGGGTAAGATCTATCGGATTGCGCAGAAGACGTTTGCCGATGTGTATGATAACGCGACAATTCTGAAATGGATGAAGACATTTTATAGAAGGTTTTTCTCCCAGCAGTTCAAGCGTTCCTGTGTGCCGGATGGACCAAAGGTCGGAACGGTTTCCCTGTCCCCGCGTGGAGATCTCCGGATGCCAAGTGATGCAAGCGTTGCGTTATGGATGCAGGAATTAGAACAATTGTAAAAATTAAATTTTTGTGAACTATACTAAAAAAACTGTTCATTATTGAGAAATGTGATATAATGTACCCGGGTTTGGTTGTCCAAACCCGGGTATAGTTATTTGATTGGGATGCATCAGCCAGAAGGCATTTTAATCAAAGCAGGAGGATGACAGATTGGATAATAATGATGCAAAGATCCGCCGCGGTCAGGCAGATGACCGGTCAAAGGTTGTCATACATGTGACGGACTTACATAAGATTTACAAAGTAGGAACTACGCAGGTGCGTGCCCTGAATGGTGTTGATTTTGACGTACAGGAAGGGGAGTTTTGTGCAATCGTAGGTACATCCGGTTCCGGTAAGTCCACGTTGCTGAATATGTTAGCAGGATTGGAAAAACCGACAAGTGGTGAGATTGTGATTGCAGGACAACATATAGAGAAGATGAATGAGAAGCAGCTCGTTAAGTTCCGCAGAGAAAATGTTGGATTTATCTTTCAATCATTTAATCTGTTAGGAACGCTGAATGCACTGGAGAATGTTGCACTTCCGTTATCATTCCGGGGAATCCCCAAACCGATCCGACTGAAACGGGCAATGAAGATGCTTCGAATGGTGGGACTGAAGGAACATGCAATGCATAAACCTAATCAGATGTCAGGAGGTCAGCAGCAGCGAGTTGGTATGGCAAGAGCGTTGGTTGTGAATCCGAAGATCATGTTTGCGGATGAGCCGACCGGTAACTTAGATTCAAGAACATCAAAAGAGATGATGAACCTGATGCGTCACATTGTAAATGAACACAAAAAAACACTGGTTATGGTAACACATGATAATAGTCTTGCGGCAATTGCGGATAAAGTAATCCGGATTGTGGATGGTGAGATTATTGATATAGAAGATAGAAGAAATCCGGATGCAAAGGAGAACAGAAATGAAACGATGGAGTAATACAGTTACAAAGAGAATAATGGTATTGTTGATGAGTGTTTCTCTTATGGGAAGCCCATTGATGAAGGCAGTACCTGTGTATGCAACGCAGACAACCACACAGGAGTCGACAGAGAATACGAACATTGATGCAAATGGAACACTTGGAAAAAATTCAGATGTCGGAATTGATGTAACAAAGTCGATTGCCGGAACGATTGGTAAGAGCGTTAAGATTTCTTTCAATTTGAAGTCGAGTGATTCCGGTACGATCAAATTAAAGAGTGTTTATCCGGTGATTGATTCTATGTTCCCATTTGAAACAAGCGGGGACGCTTATAAGGTGATCAAAGCAGATGATGCCAATAAGCAGGCTGTGTTGCCGGCTGAATATAAGATGACAGCAAGATCGGATCTGCAAAGTGGATACCAGAGTGTCAAGTTTATTGGGGAATATTCGAAAACCGGTTCCGATGGAACGACCAAAGATTATTATGTAATTAAGACGATTAATATCTATTTCTCAATAGACGGAAGCAAATCTTCAACAAAAGGAAACAAAAGCACTACAGGTGGAAAGACGGATGGTGAAACAGATACAACACCGGATGATACGGATATCCCGGATACACCAACTGATGATGGCAGTTCCGGAAGTGATTCAAGCGGGGAGGCAGAGGCACCGAAGCTGATCATTACCGGCTATGATTCAGATCCGAAAAAGATTATGGCAGGACAGAGTTTCAAGATCAAGATTCACATTCAGAATTCCTCTAAAACGACTAATGTCTGTAATGCCAAGTTCTTAGTTGGTGATGAGGCAGGTAACTTCTTGCCGACATCCGGTTCCAATGCAGTATTTGTTGATAAGATTGCTGCAGGTGAGACGGGTGATGTTGAGATTGAATTGAAGACATCTGCAGAATTGGCACAGAAGAACTATCGGCTGGTAGTAAAGGGCGATTTTGATGATGGCAATGGCAATTCCTTTACGGCAGGGGAAAGTGTATATATTCCGGTATACCAGGAAGTAAAATTAGGTATCACAGATGTGAGCATGTCTCCGGAATCAATCGGGATTGGCTCCCAGGGAAGCCTGATGTTTACGATTAACAATCAGAGTGGTGCCGGCATTTACAATGTTAAGGTCAACACAAAGGATGATGCGGTTACCAGTGATGAATGTTATGTGGGTAATATCGCTGCTAATTCATCTGCATATGCAACGGTAAATGTGACAGGTGCTGCGGATAATTCAGATAAAGGTACGGTTAAAGTTGTTATTTCTTATGAGGATTCAGAAGGAACTGCGTCAGAGATCGAACAGGATGTAACGTGCAGCGTAGGTGAGGATGCGATAGATGATATGTCAGGTGATGTAACGGATGACTATGAGGATGCAGAATATATCGAAGGACCTGCATGGTGGGTGTATGTTATTATTGGCATAGTTGTGCTCGCTGTGATCGTCGTAATTGTAGTGATCATTGTTAAAAAGAGAAAGAAAAAAATGGCAGAATTGTTAGCAGCCGAGGACGAGGACGAAGATGGTCTGCTTAGTGTAAGTGATGGGCTGTTACAGGAAGAGGAAAACAAAGAACAGGATGATACGATCCGTGTAGAAGGCAATGACACGGGATCATTTGATTTTGCAAATGGAGAGGAAGATAAGGAACATGAAGATTTCTGATATCCTTGGAATGAGTCTGACCAACCTTTGGCGTAGAAAAATGAGAACGTTATTAACTGTCCTGGGTGTTATCATCGGAACAGCATCCATTGTGGTTATGTTGTCATTGGGTATTGGACTGAAGCAGGCGATGGTGAGTCAGGTCAGCTCGGCTGGCGGGCTGACGGAAATCATGGTTACAGGCGGTGATGACAGTGGTATGTCGGAACGTTTGTTAGATGATGATACCATGCAGACATTTCTTGATATGGAACACGTAGATTCTGTTGAACCGCAATTGACTTATAGTATGCCTTTGCAGGTGGGTAAATATGAGGCGGATTCTGTAACGGTGATTGGAATTCCACAGAAAAATCTGCAGGAAATTGAATTGGAAGAGGGAAGTACACCGGATACAGAAAATGGTGGAAGTCTTTCTCTGATCGTTGGTAATCAGGTACTTTCGGATTCCTTCTTTGAATCGGCAACGGGTGAATATCCATATTGGGAGAATAATGAGGCTCCGGATGTAGATCTGATGAAAGATCAGATGTTTGGCGGTATTACTTCAGATGACGTTGCAGGTGACGACACGACAAATGTGACAGATGATTCCTCAGATACCTCACTTGTAGATGTGGTAGATTCTGCGTTTACGGAAGGGGCAGATGATTTTTCCGCAAGTGATGATTTTTCCCTGGATGATATCGGAACAACAAAAGCACAGGATGATGATGCAGATGACGATGCCCCATCTTCTACGACGGAGAATAGTGTGGAAACACAGGAACCAACAACGGAGGATATTTCATCAGGTGACAGCGGATTGGAATACGACGGGATTGGAGATATGGGAGAAGATTCGATGTCCTATACCTCTTTTACACCGGATATGAAAAAAGTTCCAATTAAGGTTGCGGGAATAACAGCTGGTACGGATACAGACTATACAGAATTTTCTTATAACTGTTATACGGATATTGATAGTCTTAAGGCATTTTTAAAGAAGAATTATTCAGAGAATCAGGTGATTCCGGGACAGCCGACAGACAAAAAAGGAAAACCGTATCGAGATCTCAAATATTCCCAGTTTGTCGTAAATGTAGATGATTCTTCAAATGTAGAGGCCGTTCTTCAGGATATTCAGGATATGGGATATTATGGAGAAACAAACAAGGAATGGATCGAGGAGACAGAGAAACAGTTTATGATTATTGAAGCAGTTCTTGGTGGAATTGGTGCGGTTGCGATGTTGGTCGCTGCCATCAGTATTGCGAATACAATGACGATGTCTACTTATGAGAGAACAAAAGAAATTGGTGTAATGAAGGTGCTCGGTTGTGCACTTGGCAATATTCGTTCCATGTTTTTGGCTGAAGCTGCATTTATTGGATTTTTAGGCGGAGTGGCAGGTATTATTTTGAGTTATGTGCTGTCCATCGTATTAAATAAAGTGATCGCACCTCGGTTTATGGGGGATATGTTAGAAGGATATGGAAGTAATGTAAGTATTTCTGCAATTCCACTCTGGCTTGTCGCACTTGCAATTGTATTTTCAACGTTAATCGGAATGATTGCAGGTTTCTTCCCGGCACAACGTGCAACCAAGTTAAGTCCACTTGCGGCAATCCGCAACGAGTAAACCTTTACCCTTGCACAGCGTAAGCATTGTGAGATGTGTGAGGGCACATGCGAAAAGATATAGAAAAAGCCATGTTGGTT
>OLNZ01000644.1_pt1 | contig 31787 bp, 24 predicted proteins | sample 1672981 | NCBI WGS metagenome assembly OLNZ01 (sample SAMEA3136743, study PRJEB25190) | human gut metagenome | biome: human gut; feature: human-associated habitat; material: faeces | place: Austria | collected 2013 | reverse complement strand
TCTACAAGATACATCGAACCGTTATCAATCACGGTTAAACAGGATTGATAGAAAGAGTGAGTATATTGTGAATGACTTGTTTTATGAGTCTTCAACAATATACCAGGAGAAATGATGTCATCAAACTATTCCTTTGACATTCTGAATATTTACAAAGTAGAGCATAAATATGTTCTACTTCTTTCAGGTTGGTGTGTGAATAAAGATAAAGGTGTTCCTCAGATTTCTATTGAAATTAATGGTACTGAACAAAACTTATATTATTATCCAGTAAATCGCGTGGATGTATGTAGGTCTTTCCAGTTAGATGAATCAAAGTTTTCTAAATGTGGTTTTAGAGTTAGAAAAGAATTTGATGATAAACTTCAGTCCTTTAAAGTCTTGGCAAAGTTTAATGATCAATCGGAAGTATTGTTTTCAAAAGAAGGACCTGGATTGGATAAATGGATTCAGAATTCTAATATTGTTTACGATATTGAGGAAGTCACGAAAGGAAAAGATTCGGAGACATATAATTTTAGAGGATGGTGTTTTTCATTAGATAATCAATCTGTTGATTTAAAAGTAATTGATTCAAATGAAAATACTGTTGATGCTGTTATTCGAAATACGATTAGAGAAGATATGAGTGCGTTATCTTCTTCTGTAAGAGGATTTTCGGGATTATTTCATTACATTGAAAATGTAGAGTATTCTCTGGAATTAAGTACAAAAGATAATCAAATAAAGATTTCTTTTGATGAGTTTTTAAAATCTAAATCTTTTTCGATTTCTTCTTTCATAAAAAAAATTAATTTTAATGACATAAAAAAAGCTTTTCATTATTTTAGTGAAAGTGGATTGAAAAATACATTAAGTATTATTTTTAAACGAAATCAGAATGAAAATACATATCAAAACTGGTTTGATCGCCATAAGGTGACAAAAGAAGAATTAAATAGACAAAAAACAGTATCTTTTGCATATTCACCATGCATAAGTATTCTTGTTCCAACGTATAATACACCTTCTAAGTTGTTACGTGAGATGATCGATTCTGTTAGAAATCAATCATATGTAAATTGGCAGTTGTGTATTGCAGATGGAAGCAATCAAGTGGAAACAAAGAAAATCATTCAAGAATATTCGTCTAAGGATGAAAGAATCAAAGTCTCTTGGTTATCTGAGAACTATGGTATCTCAGGAAATACTAATAAAGCATTAGAATTAGCAATTGGCGAATATACTGCTTTGTTTGATCATGATGATTTATTAGAACCTGATGCATTGTTTGAAGTAGTTCAGTCGTTACAAGAAATGCAACATGATATTGTGTATACGGATGAAGATAAGTTGAATGAACAAACTGGTATGCTTATGGATCCAAGTTTGAAACCAGACTGGAGTCCTGATTTATTTCTTTCTCATAATTACATTACACATTTGGTTGTAGTGAAAACAGATATTATTAGAAGTATTGGTGGATTCAGAAGTGAGTATGATGGCGCACAGGATTATGATTTGATGTTTAGATGTATTGAAAAATCTAAAGATATCTATCATTTGCCTAAGGTGTTATATCACTGGCGAATTCATGAGGGATCTACGGCTGGTGATCCAGAGAGTAAGGCATATGCGTTTGAAGCAGGTAGAAAAGCTATCCAATCTCATTTAGATCGTATGGGAATTGAAGGTAAAGCAATTACTTTAGGAAAACCTTTATGGGGATTATATCGTGTAGAATATGCAATGAAGGAAGAACCATTGGTCTCAATTATTATTCCAAATTATGAGCATGAAGATGTATTGAAAACATGTATTGATTCTTTATTCAATGTAAACACATATAAGAATTTTGAAATTATTGTTGTGGAAAACAATAGTAAAAGTAAATCTACGTTTGAATACTATGAACAAGTACAGAAAGAGCATGATAATGTTAGAGTTGTTACCTGGGATGGCACGGAGTTTAATTTTTCCGCAATCAATAACTTTGGTGTGAAATATGCTAAAGGTGAATATATTCTGTTATTAAACAATGATACAGAAATGATTGAGCCTGATTCTTTAAGAGAACTTGCAAGCAATTGTATGCGTGATGAAGTTGGAATTGTTGGGGCAAAATTATTGTATGATGATGATTCTATCCAGCATGCTGGAGTAGTGATTGGATTTAGTGGATATGCTGGACATGTATTTACAGGTATCATGAGTAAGTATGAGTATGGATATATGATGCGTGCTGCAATTACTTGTGATTATTCTGCGGTAACTGCTGCATGTTTAATGACTAAAAAGTCAATTTGGGAACAAGTGGGTGGATTAGATGAATCATTTAAAGTTGCATGCAATGATATTGATTACTGCCTGAAAGTGAGAAATCTAAATAAACTTGTTGTATATGATGCATTCTCTGTATGGCATCATTATGAATCTAAATCTAGAGGCTATGAAGATAACCCAGAGAAAAAAGCACGTTATGAAGATGAAGTGGCTAGATGGCAAAAGAAATGGGGTAAATATTTACCTAACAACGATCCATACTACAATAAAAATTTTGCGATAGAAAAAGGACCATATATCCTGGATTAATGAATATGAAATCTGAGAACTTTACATTAAAAAACTTTATTCAATTAGAAAATGGCATGTATTTTTTACATGCTTCTTTCTCTATGAAAGATCGTTTGTTTTCTTTAGTATTAAATGAATCTAAAGAAGGTATTCATGTGATTCAGATAGGGAAAGAACAATATGAATGCTTTTGTTATGCAAAATTAGATGAAAAAGAAATTTGTTTAAAAGCAGTTGTGGATCATCAGGAATCTATTCTTTTAGAAGATGAAATAACAATGTTATTAGATGCATCTTCCATCGCTTCAAATATTACATTTGTTTCATCTAATAATGGAATTACAGAAGTACGAGGCTGGACATTTACTTCAAATTTGGAGTTTCCTGAAATACAGATAAAAAATATAACTGATAATAATACGAGTGAATTCTCAATTCGATACACTAAATTCCAGGAATTGATTGATGATTCCATTCTTTCAAAAGACCAGATGTATGGCTTTGCGCTTTCTTTTATCAAAGAAGAAGGAAAAGATTATTCTATTGAATTGAGAAATGGTAATAACACTAAATCGCTGCCACTTACATCTTTTTTCTCTGAAAGAAACGAAACGAAAAAACTATCAATAGGAACTGCACTAAAAAGAATCAGTCCAAAAATGATTAAACGATTCTTTGAATATTTAAAAGAAAATGGAATCAAGGAAACTGTTTATAAAATCTTATTTGGAATGCAGGAAGAATTTGATTACGATGCGTGGTTTAGAAGAAATAGGATTTTAGATGAAGAATTAGAAAGACAAAAAAAGATAGTTTTTTCATATGCACCAAAAATCAGTATCCTAGTGCCAACATTTAATACACCGAAAGATTTATTGATTGAAATGATTGAATCCGTAAGAAATCAGTCATACACAAATTGGCAGTTATGTATTGCGGATGGCAGTAATCAGGAAGAAACAAAAAATATAATCAAAGAGTATGTATCTAAAGACAATAGAATTACAGTTTCCTGGCTGGATAAAAACTATGGTATCTCTGGAAATACAAATAAAGCTTTAGAACTTGCTGATGGCGAATATACTGCGTTATTTGATCATGATGATGTATTAGAATTGAATGCTTTATATGAAGTGGTTTCTTCTTTGCAAGAAGTGCATCATGATATTGTGTATACAGATGAAGATAAGTTAAATGGAAAAACACTTCAATATGAAGATCCAAACTTTAAATCTGATTATAATGAGGATCTGTTATTGTCTCATAACTATATTACGCATTTCTTTGTGGTGAAAACAAATATTTTGCGTGAAGTAGGTGGATTCAATAGTGAATATGATGGGGCACAGGATTATGATGTGATTTTAAAGTGTGTTGAAAAAACAAATGATATTCATCATATTGCTAAAATTCTTTATCATTGGAGAATGCATGAAGGTTCTACCGCACTCAATCCTGAAAGTAAGATGTATTGTTATATCGCTGGTGAAAAAGCAATTCAACATCATTTAGATCGTATTGGTGTAAAAACTAAAGTTGAAATGAGAAAGAAACCATATTGGGGTCTGTATCATGTGGAATATTTGCTTGATGAAGATCCACTTGTTTCTATTGTGATTCCTAACTATGAACATGAAGATGTATTAAGAACATGTATTGATTCTTTATACAATGTGAATACATATAAAAACTTTGAAATTATTATTGTGGAAAACAATAGTAAGAAGAAATCTACATTTGATTATTATGAACAGGTGCAAGCTGAACATGAAAATGTAAAAGTTGTGACTTGGGAAGGAACAGAATTTAATTTCTCCGCAATCAATAACTTTGGTGCAAAATATGCCAAAGGACAATATTTGTTATTTTTAAATAACGATACAAAAGTGATTGCTCCAGAAGCAATTCGTGAAATGGTTGGAACTTGTTCGAAAAATAATGTTGGTATTGTTGGTGCAAAACTTTTATATCAAGATAATACAATTCAACATGCAGGTGTAGTGATTGGATTTATGGGATATGCTAGACATATCATGAATGATATTGAAGGCTTGAAGGATCCTGGATATATGATGCGTGCTCAAGTGAACTGTGATTATAGTGCAGTGACAGCGGCATGTATGATGACAAAGAAATCTTTGTTTGAAGAATTGGATGGATTTGATGAATCTTTTAAGGTTGCATGTAATGATATTGATTATTGTTTAAGAGTTAGAAAGAAAAATTATTTGGTTGTATTTAATTCTTTTGCGAAATTTTACCATTTTGAATCAAAATCAAGAGGTTATGAAAATAATCTTGAAAAAGTAAATCGATTTAATCGTGAAGTTGAAATCTGGCAAGATAGATGGAGAGATATCCTTGTAAATGGTGATCCATATTACAATGTAAACTTCAAAATTGAAAATGAACCATTTGAACTCAAGTGATTCTTAATAATTCTTCATTTTGTGAAATTTGGTATCTAATAGTGTGTGTGATAAAATAGACACAAGTAAGTAAAGGGCTTACTGTGTCTATTTTTTAATTATGCAGAAATTTTATAGATGGATTAGTAAACATAGAGAGATCATTATGGCAATTGTCGATATTACAATTGTTATTTTCTCATATTGGTTTGCATATTTTGTGAGAACAGATTTTGGTAAAGAAGTTATTCCTTTTGAACATCAGACATTATGGAAATATATGTACTGGCCAATCATTACGAATCTGGCTTCTATTTTGTTGTTCCAGTTGAATAAATCGTTATGGATGTTTATTTCCATAGATGAAGCTTTAAGAGTGGCCATGGCAGTGTTTGTTGGCAACTTTGCATGGTGGCTTGGAATGCTTCTTGTAAAGATTCCCTGGTATGTTAGAAGTGTACCTGTCATTGCAGGGATGATTCAGCTTCTTTTAATGCTTGGCTTACGTTTGATGTATCGTGTTGTTAGAAGAGACTCTGCACAACGTCATAGAAGTCATCGTGCAGTGATTCTTGGTGCTGGTTCTGCAGGTGTTACCGCAATGAGAGAGATTACGTATAGTGATCTTTATGACACAAGAATCATTGGCTTTATCGACAAAAATAAACAGAAAGTTAAGAAGAGATTAAGTGGTGTTGTTGTATTAGGGACAGATGATGATATGCCTCGTATTGTAAAACAATACAATATCGATACAGCATATATTGCCATTAAGAATATTACACAACAGGATCTTAGAGAAATGATTGAAAGATGTAGACAAATGAATCTACGTACGAAAATTGTTTCCTTTGAGTTACAGAATAATGTTGGTGAAAGAGCATCTGTTCGTAATGTTAATATCAATGACCTTCTTGGTAGAGGTGAATTGTATTTAAACAATGAGGAAATTGGTGGATATCTTACAGGCAAGACAATTATGGTGACTGGTGCTGGTGGCTCTATTGGTTCTGAACTTGTTAGACAGATTATACAGTTTACACCAAAAAGACTTGTATTGTTAGATATTTATGAAAATAACATGTATGATTTGCAACAGGAAATCAACATTGAAAGAAGACATGGTCATGATCAGAATGTAACGGATGTTGTATGTTTGATTGGCTCTGTGAGAGATAAAAAACGTGTGAATGAAATTATGAAGAAATATCATCCGAATGTTGTATTCCATGCAGCAGCACATAAGCATGTACCACTTGTTGAAAGCAGTCCACTAGAAGCCATTAAGAACAATGTTCTTGGAACAAAGAATGTTGTGGAATGTTGTATTACCAACTATGTGGATAAGTTTGTGATGATTTCTACGGATAAGGCTGTGCGTACAACAAATGTTATGGGTGCAACGAAGAGAATGTGTGAACTTATTGTGGAAGGCTATAAGAACAATGGTGTTACGAAATTATGTGCCGTACGATTTGGTAATGTTCTTGGATCTAATGGCTCTGTTATTCCTTTATTTGAAAAGCAGATTGAAACGGGTGGTCCTGTTACAGTTACAGATCCAAATATCATTCGTTATTTTATGACGATTCCAGAAGCTGCACAGCTTGTTTTACAGGCTGGTTCTTATGCAAAGACTGGTGAAATCTTTATTCTGGATATGGGAAAACCAGTAAAGATTGTTGATCTTGCGAGAAACCTGATCCAGTTATCAGGTTTAATTCCTGATGAAGATATCAAGATTGAATTTACAGGATTAAGACCTGGTGAAAAACTTTATGAAGAGTTATTGGTAGATCCTAAGAATTCTACGAAAACAGCGAATAATTTGATTTTTGTTGCGGAACCTGAAGATATTACTATGGATGAAGTGAATACAAAAATTAATGCCTTACAACAGTTAGTATCTGATAATAATGCTGATAACCAAAAGATCATTGAAGTTATTACGAAAAAATAAACGGAGAAGTTAACTGCTTCTTCGTTTTCCGAAATATTTTAAAATCAAGAGGAAAATACATGAAGAAATTGCAGGTAGAAAAAAAAGATAAATTGATAATGTTGAATATTGGAATATTTTTAATATGCTTTCTTTGTGTTGGTTTATCTTCTTTGGAACAATACTTGAAAATAATTGTTTGCTGTAGTTTGATGATTCTTCTTGTTTCAGCGATTCTTGTAGAAAAAAACATAACAAAAGAAGAGATAAAAGAACATAAGAAAGAAATACTGTGTGTATGTTGTGTTCTTTTTATGACATTACTATTTGTCTATTTTAGATATTTAAGATTTGACTGGAATAGTGGAAATGCACAAAATATTCTTTTATTTTCTGCAGCTTGTTTGATTGGAGTTTCTATTCTTTTGAGTATCATCTTGTATTTTTGCCATCCACAGAAAATTCATTTGAGTACAGGGATTATTGTTTTTAGTGTAGGAATTGTATATATGTGTGCGATGCCTGTATCAATGGTGCCTGATGAATCTGTTCATTTATTTACTGCATATCATACATCAAATATGATGATGGGAATTGATGAAAATGGATGTGAAAAAAAAGGTTGCGTTATGATGCGAGAAGAAGACAGTCTATATAATCATCAGGTGTATAATTATACAGATGAAAATATAGTTTCTTTCTTGTCACAAATTGGTCAAAAATCTACGAATGAAAACTTAGTTGCATCTGGATGGGACGTAATGTATGGGAATGAATATCTATTTATTCCATGTTCACTAGGTATTTCAGTAGCTAGACTACTTCATTTAAATACTGCTACCTTATTTTTTCTTGGCAGATTATTCAATTTTGTGTTTTATGTTGTTTTAAGTATGCTGGCTGTTTACTTGATTCCATTTGGAAAATTATTGTTATCTTCAATATTAACAATGCCAATGTCTTTTCAACAGGGAATGTCTTTTTCGTATGATGTCTGCGTGAATTCAATTGCATTTTTATCAGCTGCGATTGCTTTCAAATTTGCATATGAAAACACAAAAAAAATAAATTGGAAGAAGGCTATTCCACTCTTGTTTTTCACCTTTATTTTGGCAAAAGCGAAAGGGCATGCATATATCACAATTGCATTATTACCGTATATTATTCTTTTCATGAATCATCTGAAATGTTCAAACAAAAAGCAGACAAAAGTTATACTATCTACAGTGCTAGTGATTTTATTGATTGTTGCAACTGGATTAGGAATTATGATGATTGTTAACAATAATCATTTAGTATCATATACACCATCATATTTGAGCTATGCGGATGCTGAGAAATATTCAATCTCTTTTTTACTGAATCATCCAAGATATATTCCTAGAATTATATTTGGTACGCTATTTGTGTATGGTCCATATTATTTGCTTACATTTGTAGGTCATCTTTTAGGATGGCTTGAATTAGAAATTTCCTCAATCTATATTAAAATTGAATTGATGATTCTTGCGTTATTTACAGTTTTTTCAGATACAAAAAAAATCACTTCCAATAAAAGAAGTATTTCAATCATTGCTTCTTTAATATCTATTGTGTTTATATTTGCAGGATTATTACTGGCTTGGACACCAATTAATACAGTGCTTGTACAAGGGGTTCAGGGTAGATATTTTATTCCAGTAGCTTTACCATTGTTGCTTGGCTTAGGTGGTATAAAAATAAAAAAATTAAATTTATCATGGCTTTATCTTGTACAGAATTGTTTAGTAATACTAATGACATTTGATATGATTCATTGGTTTTTCAGGTAGAATATTATGAAGCAAAAGTATACGTGGAAAAAACTAATTGTTGTTGGAATTTTATTTTGTTTTTTGTTGAGTATTTTTAGTATGCCTTTTCAAAAGTACCATAAATATGGATATCAATTTGAAGAGGTTCAATCAAAGACAAAACTTGTAAATGAGCAAAAAACTTCCATTGATTGTGTGTTTTTGGGCGATAGTCAAGGATGGTCAACATATTCTCCAATACAGCTATACAAAGAACATGGATTTACTTCTTTGAACTTATGTACGCCAGGACAATTTATGTATGACACGTATGTGTTATTAAAAAATACATATAAAAAACAAAAACCGAAATTAGTTGTGATTGATGCTAATATGATGTTTTCATTTTTGAATCCATTGAAATTTATTTTGTTACAAAATTTTCCGATTTTTCATTATCACAACATTGATACAAATAAAATTTCTGAAGAGTATTTCGCAAAAAAAGGATTTAATGAATATGAAGGTATTGTTGGATATATAGGATCTTTAGACTATATGGAATCTGAGGAAAGAAATACGCTATCCAAGCAGGCAATGCAATATTTAGATAAGATTAATCAACTTTGCAAAGAACATGATTCAAAGCTGCTATTAGTGAATACAGTTTCACCACTAGTATGGTCGAATGTAAGACATGAAATCATACAAAAATGGTGTACTGATAACAATGTGAATTATGTGGACTACAATTCTTCAGAACAATTAGAAACAATTGATTTCGATTTCAGTAATGATTTTAGAGACGGTGGTGATCACGTTAATCTGAATGGTTCCAGAAAGATTTGTAAAAATCTAGGAAACTATATTAAACAGAACTATGCATTAGAAGATCATAGAAAGGATAGCTCGTATCAAGAATGGAATACATTGGCGCAAGATGCGAGTGAATATGATTAAGTATGACATTTTCTTATAATTCATTTTTGTTCTATCTTGGATTTGTTCCAATGATTATGATTCTGTATTCTATATTTCCACGGAAATATAGATGGATGACATTATTATTCGCTAACTACGCATTTTTCTTTGTGTGGTCAAAGAAATTGATTGTTTATAATTTAGTTACGACTTTGATTACGTATTTGTTTGGGAAAAAGTTATCTTCAATGAAGAAAGCTCCAATAAATGTAGATCGTAAGAAGTTTAAAAAGCAAAAGAAAACAATTCTTACAATCAGTGTACTAATTAATTTGTTTGTATTAATTGCCTTGAAATATACAAACTTCATAGGTTCTACAATTTTTGGTTCCTCTTTTATATCGCTCAGTATTGTTGCGCCAATTGGAATCAGTTATTACACGCTGCAGAATATTTCATATCTTGTAGATGTATCAAACAAAAAGATAGAACCAGCGCATTCATTCTTTGATTTATCTTTATATAACAGTTTCTTTTTAACAATTATGGAAGGTCCAATTACTAGATTTTCAGATATGATTGACCAATTGAAATCAGGCAATCCAATTACGCCAGAGAATTTTACATTTGGTGTTGAAAGAATTGCATGGGGATTATTTCAAAAGATGATTATTGCGGATCACTTGAGTGGTGTTGTGAATACATTGTTTGTAAATTACAAGACAAGTGGTGCATTGAGCTTACTGGCTGCAGTATTATGTACGATTCAATTGTATATGGATTTTAAAGGTACCATTGATATTGCATTAGGTGTTGGAAAAATCTTTGGTATTACGATTGCAGAAAACTTTAGACAGCCATTTTTTGCGAAGAATGCTGGTGATTTCTGGAGAAGATGGCATATTACTTTAGGTGCTTTTTTAAGAGATTATGTATTTTATCCAGTATCTTTAAGTAAACCAATTCAGAAATTAACAAAATGGTGTAAGAATCATCTTGGAAATATGGCTGCTAGATATGTTGGACCATTGATTGCTTTGTTTTGTGTGTGGATTTGTAATGGATTCTGGCATGGACCGTATTGGACATATGTTCTGTATGGGATGTATTACTTTGTTCTCATGGTACTTGAATTATTTTTGGAAAAACCATTTGAGAAGTGGTGTATGGAACATCATTTGGATGTGAATGGCTGGGGGATTCGAACATTTCGCTTTATTAAGTTATTTATCATTGTGATTATTGGTGAAATGTTCTTTAGAGCTCCTACATTTACTGATGGATGGACAATGCTTGTAAGTATGTTTACAAACTTTAATATCAATGAAATGATACAAGTATTTCCTACACTTGGCTTAACAAATCGAGAATGGATATCTGTCATTGTTTCTTTTGGTGTAGTAATCGTTGTATCTGTACTGAAGGAAAAGAATGTATCTATTCATGGTTTGCTGGATCGATGCCCATCTGCAGTACGATGGGGTGTGCTTTATGCTTTGATTTTTGCGGTTATTTTATTTGGGGCATATGGTCCTGGATATGATGAAGTTGCGATGATGTATGCGGGATTTTGACTTATGAAAAATATATTAGAATGGCTTGAAAATAAAACTGAACAGGAAAAAAAGAGAATTGCATTCATAGATCCTAAAGATGAAATATCTTTTAAAGAATTGGAACAGAAAGCAAAATGTATCGGTACATATATTTCGTATATGTGTGATGTTAGAAGTGCTGTTGGTTTCTATATGGAAAAGAATATTGATGCGGTATGTGGTATGCTTGGTGCCGTCTATGGAGGATGTCTGTATTCGTTCTTGGATACAAGACAGCCAGAAAGCAGGATGCATCAAATCATATCTGTATTACAGCCTGCATTGATTTTGACGGATGAAGAGCATCTAGAAGAAGCACATAAGTTGTTCCCTGAGATTCGTGTAGAAGTCATTGCGGATATCCTTTTTGAAAAGAAGATGGATCAGGAACGACTAGATGCCATTAGAGAACAGGCACTGGATATGGATCCACTGTATGTGAACTTTACATCTGGTTCTACGGGTGTACCGAAGGGTGTTACGGTCTGTCATAGGAATGTGATTGATTTTATTGAAGTATTTGTTAAAACAACCGGCATTCAACAGAGTGATATTTTAGGAAATCAGGCACCATTTGATTTTGATGTATCTGTGAAAGATGTTTATAGTGGAATATGTGCAGGTGCAAGTGTTGCCATCATTCCTAGAGAATACTTCTCAAATCCTACGGTATTAATGGATTATTTGAGTGCACAAAGATGTACTGTTCTGATCTGGGCTGTGAGTGCGATGTGCTTTGTATCTATTATGAATGGTCTGCAGTATAAGACACCTGTTAGTGTAAGACTTGTTATGTTCTCTGGAGAAGTGATGCCAATTAAGCAACTGAACAAATGGACAAAGGCATTACCTTTTACAACATTTGTGAATTTATATGGGCCTACAGAAATTACATGTAACTGTACATATGAAATGCTTGAAACAAGAGAATATGAATTAGATGAAGTACTTCCGATTGGAAAAGCATTTGATAATGAAAAAGTATTCCTTCTGGATGAAAATGATGCATTGATTCAAGTACCGGATCAAGAAGGAGAAATCTGTGTTTCTGGTACATGTGTTGCGTTAGGCTACTATCATGATATGAAGAAAACAAATGAAGTCTTTGTTCAAAATCCTTTGAATGATAAAACATATGAAAGAATTTATCGCACAGGAGATTTAGGAAAATATACAGATGATTTGAAACTTATTTATACAAGTCGAAAGGATTTTCAAATCAAACATCTTGGACATCGTATTGAACTTGGTGAAATTGAAGCACAGGTGGAACAACATACATCGATTACACGTGCAATCTGTATTTATGATTCGAACAAGAAAAGAATTCTTCTTTTCTATGTAGGAAATATTGATGGAAAGCAGTTGATCAGTGAATTGAGAGATGTATTGCCTGGATATATGTTGCCTAATAAGGCATTTGCATTAGATGCATTTCCAATAAATAAGAATGGAAAAGTAGATCGCAATGCACTAAAAGAACTTGGAGGAATCAAACATGCTTGATCGGGAAGAATTGAAATATATTGCTTCAACGTATCAGACACCTTGTTTTATCTTTGATGAAGAAGCACTGATTGAAAGAGTGAAAGAAATCGGAAAGATCAGCGAAGATAAATATCATCTTTGTTATTCCATTAAGGCAAATCCTTTTCTGATTTCTACAATGATTCAGCTTGTAGATCATTTAGAAGTGTGTTCTCCTGGGGAATTAGAGATTTGTAAAGCTTTGCATGTGCCTGGGAATATGATTATTTATTCTGGGGTAAATAAAGAAGTATGGGATATTGATGAAGCGATTCAATATGGTGTAGGCATATTGACTTGCGAATCACTGAAACATGTGAAATGTATCAATGAAGAAGCAAAGAAACTTAATATAAAAGTTCCTGTATTGTTGCGATTGAATGCAGGTTCACAATTTGGAATGTCGAAGAAAGATTTGCTTTCTGTAATTGATCAAATGGATGTATATTCAAATATTCAAGTTAAAGGAATTCATTACTTTGTTGGAACACAAAGAAAAAAGATTGAACACAAAGTTAAGGAATTAGAAATGCTAAAAGCATTGTTTCAAGAAATTGAAGCAGAACATCATGTGAAGTTAGATAAATTAGAGTATGGACCTGGATGTAACGTATCATTATTTGAAAATGAAGATTTCAGTGATACATATCAGCCACTCAAAGAAATACATACGGAATTGAGTTCTTTTGCACAAGACGTTACGATTGAAATGGGAAGATTTTTCGCAACGTATTGTGGAACATACCTCACAAAAGTAATGGATTTAAAAGAAAACAAAGGTGTGAATTATTGTATTGTGGATGGTGGTATCAATCATGTGAACTATTATGGAAGCATGATGGGAATGAATGTACCAGTGACACAACATATAACAGATATGGAAGTTGAAGCAAAAGACTGGTGTATCTGTGGATCACTTTGTTCCACAAATGATATTTTGATTCGGAAGTATCATAAAGGGTTGTCAGAAGGAGATTTGATTGCTTTTGAAAATATTGGAGCCTACTCTGTTACGGAAGGCATTAATTTATTCTTAAGTCGTACGCTGCCTTGTATACTTCTTAGAAAAAAGAAGTATGATTATGAAGTACAAAGAGGACATGTTGAATCTTATGTTCTCAATATGCCTGGAGGAAGAAAAAATGGATGAATTGTTAGAGTTATTAGAAGATATTAAAGAAGATGTTGATTTTGAACATTGCGATACATTAATTGATGATCATATCATTGATTCTTTTGATATCTTACAGATTATTTCCACATTGAATGATCATTATGATATTTCAATTCCTGCTTCTGAAATCGTGCCTGAAAACTTTAATAGTGCAAAAGCATTATATGCAATGGTTGAAAGATTGATGGAAGAATAGTGCTTGTGAATTGTGTGAAGTTACACACAATCTTTTATGGAAGTGTCCACTGTGTTAAAATAATTCGGACACTTTTTTAGATGAAAAAGGAGGGATGTATGGCTAATTCTATGAATAAAAAGAAAAAAGTAAAAACCAGTGGTATTTTAACAATCTTGTTATGTATAACTGCGATTGGTATTGTCGCGGCGCTTGGTTTTAATATTTACAAGATTAAAACAAGCAATACAGGTAATGGTGATACTGTTGAAACAGAAAAGGTTGATAACGAGTATTCCAATGAGAAATATTCTATTGGAAATAACCCAACAGATATCAACAAAAAATATTTCAAAGAATTGAATGAAGCTGTCAAAGGAAAAGATGTAAAAGATGAAAATGGTAATACATATACAGGGGAAGAAGCAATTGCGGAAACAGTTGTAAAGAACTTTATCTGCCAGTATTACACATGGACAAATAAAGATGGTAACTATGATATTGGCGGTATGCAGTATATTTATAGTCCAAAGCAGTCTGACTTTGAAACATATACATTGTATAACTTCTATAAAGATATGGATTTATATCTATCAAAGGATGGTAGAAGTTCTTTGATTGAAGTGAAGAAAGTAACAATCAATAACGTTTCTAGAGTCGATGATTATACTGTGACATATACAGATGAAAATGGTGATGAACAATCCGCAGGCTTGCCTTGTGTCAATGTTGAAGCTTCATGGGAATATGGTTCTGATACAAAGATGAATACATCTGAAATTCAGACATCCGCTACATTCCATGTAGTGAATAATAACGATAGATGGGAAATAGGAGGTATTGAATAATGAGAGATCCTTTTGATAATTTGAATCTAGATCATACAGATACACCTTCTTTTCCTGATGAACCAGAAGAATTGGGAAATGTATCAAATAGTACAAGCATTCCAGCATTCAACTTTAATTCTTCTTTTAGAAGTGAACCAGAACAGCCTAAAGTTGTGGATGAAGAGGAAAAGAGCACAAGTATCCCAGCATTTAACTTTAATAAGCCAGTAGAAGAAACACCAAAAAAGAGTAATTCTGCTTTTGACTTAGAAGCATTTATGAATGAGGATGATGATCAGAAAAGTTCTGCTCCATTATTTCCTGATGTTCCAGTGGAAATTGAACAACCTGATTCCCCATTAGAGGCAACAGAGCAGACTGCCCAGTTGCCAACAATGAAAGATGATTCTAATGGTGGTGGAAACAATATCCCTCCACAAACACCAAAGAATAAAAAGTCAAAGAAACCTAAAAAGGGGGAATTTAAGAAAGATCCAACAGCTTTAAATATTATTGTTACAATTTTTACAATTGTAGCGAATATTCTTGTTGTTTATATTTTATTTAATACAACAAAGTTCTCTAGTATTGGTCAGAATATTTTTATGATGATCAATATCGCAGTACTTGCGATTCTTCTTTTATTGGATTTATTAGTCATTTTAATGATCCGTACGAGAAAAATTGCTTTGTTTGTGATTTCTATCATTGTTTTATCACTCTTTGTTGGTGGTGGAGGCTATGGCTTCTATGCACTTGGAAGAGTGAATAAGAATGTCACAAAGATTACTGGGGAAAAGAAGGAAGAAGAGGTTGCGGCTTCTTTGGTTATTTACAGTGGTACAAGTGGTGATCCGATTACAGATGTTAAGGATCTTGAAGGAAGAAGAGTAGGCATAGCGAAAGGTACCCAGACTTCTGAAATTGCGAAAACAAAACTTTCTTCAGAAGGTGTTAATGTAGAATATGTTGAAGTGAATGGATACACAGATCTTCTTTCTAACTTGATTACAGGTGCAGTTGATTGTGCTGTTTTACCAGTTACATATCAATCTCAGTTTGCTGAAGATGAAAATTTATCTGCATATTTGCAAGATACGCAATCTATTTTAGATTTCTCTGAAACAGTTACTTCAACAGGTGAAGCTGGTGCAGATAAAGATATTACAAAAGAACCATTCACAGTACTTGTAACAGGTGAAAATGAAGGTTTAGCAGATTCTATTATCTTGATGTCTGTAAATCCAATTTCCATGAAGGTCACAATGACTTCTATCGCAAGAGACTCTTATGTTCCTATTTCTTGTTATGGATCGAGTGAAAAAATCAATGCAGCGCATGCTTCCAGTGAATCTTGTATGGTAAAAACTGTTGAAAATTTAATGGGCATTGACATTGACTATACGATTGAATTCAATTTTGCATCTGTTGTACAAGTAGTAGACGCAGTAGGTGGCGTTGACGTTGAAAATGATACGCCTTTCTATGGTCAGTCATGGGATTTAACAACGAATGAATTGAATGTAATTCCTATTCCATATGGTGGATTGGTACATATGAATGGTGCAGAAGCATTGGGATTTGTAAGAGAACGTATGGCTTATGCAGATGGAGACTTTGCGAGACAAAGACATCAGCAGGCTGTAATTGAAGATATTATTAATAAAATTATGACTTCTAAGAGTCCACAAATGTTCTTGGATATCTTGGATGCTGCAGGTAATAACATCAAAACAAACTTCACTGTTGAACAAATGACAGGATTTATCAACTATGCTTTGCAGAAAGCTAAGCGTTATTATAATGAAGGTGATATTTCCGGATTATTCAATTTTGAATCTTCTAGAGTCTATGGATACGCGGCTAACTTATGGAATAGTAGTCTTCAGATGGATCTTTGGATTTATCGATTATTTAATGGATCGATTCAAGACTGTGCAAATGCAATTAAACGCAATTTGAGTACAACTGCTACTCCAGATACTCCAGCATCTGTCAGTTGGTCTGCGGCAGATACATTTACGCCAGATCCTGTATCTCAAGAATATTACAATGAGGCACGTATTACAGATAGTGGTAGACCTTCTGATGTTCCAGAGCCAAGTGAATCTACAGAACATACAGATAGTCCAACTCCATCTGCTTCTGCTAGTCCTACAACGTCTTCTGAACCTACACCAGAACCAACAGTAGAACCAACGCCAGAACCAACACCAGATCCTGTTGAGCCGGCGCCAACACCAGACCCTGTTGAGCCAGCGCCAACACCGGATACAAATACGGAAACACCAGCAGAATCTGCGTAAGGAATTCTTTGGTCTTATGAGATTGATTTCTCATAAGACTTTTTTTAATTGTTTGTTACGTGTAAAATATTGGTTATGGAAAATAATAGTTCAAAATTAGGCTTGATTAAGAAAGCATTTTATATATGGGCAGTACAGTATCATTTCGTGATACCGAAAGATATTTTGAAAATGTATGTTCATAAGTTTAGACATGAAAGTGAAAATATCTCTAAGTATGGGCAGAGATTTTTTGATCCTTCTAGTGAAAAAGATTATAAGAAATGGTTAACTTTACAGGAATATAAAAAACAAGATGGTTTGTATACGGATATTACATTTGTTGGAAGAAATGTGAGTAATTTGAATGCAAATGGATTAGCTGCAGTATCTATGGATACAATGAATACATCTAGAATTCATACGTCATATACTTGTCTGGTTGGTGAAGGAATTCATTTATATGAACCATTTTTCGCATATTTGAATGAATGTGATTGCGATGCAATCTATTTTGATTCTGACTTATATGTGAATGGCGAAAGAAAATCTCCAAAATGTAAACCGGATTTTTCCTATCATACGTTAAGAGGGTTTAACTATATTGGAAATCTCGTCATTGTGAAAACAGAGTTATTAAAACTGTTTGATGGGAAAGAAGTAGATATCTATAGATATTTATTAGAATTAAGTGATCAGAAGATTGAATGGAAACATATTTCTAAGATTGTGTATGGGGAAGCAGAAGATACATTTAATGTATACCCACTAAAGTCTTATATTGATGAACATCATATTTCATGTAAGTTAATGATGCATTCAGATTATGCATATCTTTCTTATCCTGTAAAAGAAGAACCACTTGTCTCTATTATGATTCCTACAAAAGATGGTGTAGAGGATTTGAAGAAGTGTATTGATTCTATTTTTGACAAGAGTACATATCGGAATTTTGAAATTATCATCATTGATAACAATAGTGAAAAAGAAGAAACATTTACATATTTTAAAGAACTAAAGGAAAAGCATGATAATGTTCATGTGCATGCATTAGCCATTCCTTTTAACTTTTCTATCATCAATAACAAAGCTGTGGAATATAGTCATGGGGAATATGTGGTATTAATGAATAATGATACGGAAGTTATCACAAAAGACTGGCTTGAAAAAATGCTTGGCTACGCACAACAGGAAAATGTTGGCAGTGTTGGTGTGAAACTGTATTATGGCGATGATTCGATTCAACATGGTGGTATTATCACTGGAAAAGGTGGCGGATTTGCACATCGCTACTATCGGAAAGCACATGATGAAAAAGGGTATATGCATACATTGGATATTCCAAATGATGTTGCCTGTTGCACAGCTGCTTGTTTAATGGTTTCTAAAAAGAAATATTTAGAAGTTGGAGGAATGAATGAAGAATTGACAGTTCAATTTAATGATGTGGATTTGGGTTTGAAGTTATTAGAACATGGATACTTTAATGTATTTATTCCAAATGTTGAATTATATCACTATGAATCTAAATCTAGAGGTATTGATAAAGATCCTAAGGCAGTAGAAAGATTTATGTCTGAAGTAAACTATGCAAAAGAGAATTATGCAAAATGGCTTGTGCATGATCCTTTCTACAATGATAATTTTGATAAGAACTATGATTATATGTTGATCGTAGGAACAGGAAGTAACTGATGAAAAAAGAAGGATACTATACGTCAGGTCAATTCGCGAAAAAAGCACATGTGACGTTACGTACGATTCGCTGGTATGATAATAAAAATTTATTGAAACCTTCCTTTCGTACTGAAAATGGTACTAGATTATATACAGATGGGGATCTGGCGAAGCTTCAACAGATCCTTCTTTTTAAGTATCTTGGCTTTTCTTTGGATGATATTCGTGAAATGACAATGACATCTACAGATGAAGATTTTTTACTTGGCTCTCTGGAAATTCAAAAGAAACTTGTTCAGGAAAGAATTTCTGAATTACAGGATATGCACCAGGCGTTGTGTGATGCAACGGATGCCATTGAAAAGCATCAGTCAATGGATCAGATGTTGAATTTGATTCATATGACAAGTGCAGACCAGTCTTTAAAAACACAATATCAAGATGCAACGAATGTATCTGCACGTATTCGTTTGCATAATGAATACTCTACGAATCACCAAGGCTGGTTTCCTTGGCTTCTTGAACAGATTCAATTAAAAGAAAATATGAATGTTTTAGAAATTGGCTGTGGAAATGGTGCTTTATGGAAAGAAAATCTTTCTGTTTTACCTCAGAATATTCATGTGACGCTATCTGATATTTCAGAAGGTATGTTAAGAGATGCAAAGGAATCCATTGGAAAAGATTCTAGATTTTCATATAAACGATTTGATTGTCATAAAATTCCTTTGAAAGAAAAAACGTTTGATATTGTAATTGCGAATCACGTATTGTTTTATTTTGATGATATTGATGTTGTATTAAAAGAGTGTAAAAGAGTGTTGAAAGATACGGGTTCATTTGTATGCAGTACATACAGTCAAAGACATATGAAAGAAATCACGGATCTTGTACAGGAGTTTGATCAGAATATTGTTTTGTCTTCAGATTGTCTATATGAAGTGTTTGGCTTAGACAATGGAAAAGAAATCCTATCGAAATATTTTAAAACAGTTGAAATGAAGAAGTATGAGGATGCCATTGAAGTGAATGAAGCAGAGCCACTAATTGCGTATATTATTTCCTGTCATGGGAATCAAAATCACATTCTTCTAGATCATTATCGTGAATTTAGAGAATTCGTGGAAGAAAAAACAAAGAATGGATTCCATATCACAAAAGATGCGGGGATATTTATCACAAAAGTGTTGTAGAAACATGCTACAATTTTTAACATGTATAAAAAACTTAAACAATGGTTGGATAACATCAAAACTTTTATTCAAAAACAGAGACACCTTCATCGAGAAGAAGTGAATATAAAAGATTCACTGATTGCATCTGCAGAAGAATCTAAAAAGCAAAGTGTAGATTCTTTTTTGTTAAAAAAGGAAGAATTGAAACAAATCAAGAAAGATGTTAAAGAACAAAAGAAACAATTAAAGCAAGAAAAGAAGGCTTTAAAACAGGCAAGGAAAAAGAACTACGGTTTCTGGACAACAGTTTTTGTGATTCTTGTGTGTACAGTTGCGGCGTTGTTATTTTTTAGTGTGCAGTGGGTATTTCGTACTTGGCCAAATCTGAAAATGGATGAATTAATGTATCAGTTGACTGCGCCTACAGAAGGCACGGCATCCGATATGTATTGGGCATATTTTTATCAGGCAGGAATTCCAACAATTGTTTGTTTGATTGTTTTTGTGATTCTTGCGATTACATTGTCATATGCTTCAAAACAATTTAGAAATAAAGGGAAAGTTGCACTATGTATTTGTTCTGTAATTTGCATTGGTTTGTCTTTAGCTGAAACAAATACGAAGCTGGATGCGACTAAATATTTTGAAAATAAAGGAGAAGGCAGTACATTTATTGAATCTAACTATGTAGATCCAAAAGATGTTTCATTAACATTTCCAGAGAAAAAAAGGAATGTGATTGTTCTTTATCTGGAATCTATGGAAATGACATATGCGGACAAGGAAAATGGTGGTGGATTTGATGAAAATTTTATTTCCCAATTAACACAGCTTTCAAAAGAAAATGAAAATTTCTCTGGCGCAGATACTGTGTTGAATGGAGCAAGCTCTACAAGTGGAACAACATGGACGATGGGAGGAATTTTTGCGGCAACTTCTGGATTGCCTCTGATAACACAATTAGCGCAAAATGAAATGGATACACAAGATGCATTCTTTAAAAATGCAACAGTTCTAGGAGATATCCTTGACGAAGAAGGATATCAACAGGTATTTGCCTGTGGTTCGGATGCAACGTTTGGTGGAAGAAAACTGTATTTTACGGAACATGGAAATTATGCAATTCATGATCTGAACTACAGAAAAAAAATGGGAGATTTGCCTGAAGACTATTATGTCTGGTGGGGATTTGAAGATGAAAAGCTCATTGAATACGCAAAAGAAGATTTAACAGAATTAGCTTCTTCGAATCAGCCATTCAACTATACAATGTTGACAGCGGATACACACTTTGAAGATGGCTATGTTTGTGATCTGTGCCAGGATTTGCATGATGGGAATCAATATGGAAATGTGATTTCTTGTTCAGATAAACAGGTAAGTGAATTTATTTCCTGGATTCAACAACAGGATTGGTACGATAATACAACGATTGTGATTACTGGAGATCATCCAACAATGGACAGTGATTTCTGTGATCCTGTTTCTTCTGATTACTCAAGAAGAGTGTATACAGCGTATATCAATGCAGATCCAATAGAAAATCATTCTAAAGGAGAACGTCAATATACAACTTTGGATACTTTTCCTACAACGTTAGCTGCGATGGGTGTATCTATTGAAGGAAATCGTCTTGGCTTGGGTACAAATGTTTTTTCAGGTGAAGAAACACTGCTTGAAAAAGATGGCATGCAGATGATTAATACAGAATTTTCTAAAAAATCTGATTTCTTAAGTGCATTAGCGGATGTAAATCCGAATGCAGAAGGCATGCGTAATCGAGGATCTGCAGTTGGATTGGATTTCCATGTGGATGAAGTGAATGAAGATACATTGAGTGTTATCTGTGATGATATATATGGTATCAATGGAACATTGAATAGTATGGAATTGTTTGTACAAGATAGTGATGGCAATCAAACAAGTAATATCATGAACTATACAGGGGATGGAACATTTAAAGCACAGATTACAGTTCCAAATGGGAATATGGATTCTGTATATATTGGTGTGGATGCACATAGTACAGACAATGATAAAAATTCTGTGACGGAAAGAATCTTTGAATACAATGGAAATGTACGCATGTTCCCAACAAACGATCTAACAAGCTTTTTGAATGAATTGAATGCTTTAGATTGTAATAGATACACAATTCTTATGAATACACAGGGCATTGGTGTAACGAATTTTAGTGAAAACGAAAAAATTTTATTAGGAAAACTTGGTGCAGGTAATGTTGCTTCGAGTGATGGCAGAGCTGCTTTTGCGGTGATTGATGGAAATGCATCGTATTCTAAAGTATCAGATGACTATCTAAGAGAAGGTGGAACGTTATCTGATGGAACACCATGTGTGATTTCATCTTCTTCAAACAGTGAACAAGTATCTTCTATTCTGCTTGGTGATGACTATGATGATTATTCTAGACAAGCTGAAGGAATCAATGTAGTTATATGGGATAAAGAAACACAATCGGTTGTTTGTTCAACATATTATCAACAGATGAGTAAGGCACCATCTTTTGATAGCATTTCAACGAAGACTTCTTTGTTAAGCAACGATGTTGAAGTCATTGCTGATAATCCAATGCATTTTGATGATGTGAAACATGTTGTAGCTGTGATGTATGATAATGAAAAATGTTCTAAAGTTGAAGAAGTGACAATGACATTGAATTATGACAATACATATATCGCAACATTCAAAGATGTGAAGAAAGATTTTTCAAATAAATCTATTTATGTCTATGCAGCATATGAAAATGGCTCACGTGAATTTGTTGAAAAGTATACACATGATTCTAAGTGAATTATGTGAAATTATGGAAATATCAAATAATACTTGAAGATGACGTAACGTCATCTTTTAATATACTTGTAATAACGGAGGAAACCTAAGATGAAAGGTATTATTCTAGCTGGTGGATCTGGTACAAGACTTTATCCACTCACTCGTGTCACAAGTAAACAATTATTGCCAGTCTATGACAAACCAATGATTTTCTATCCAATTAGTACATTGATGTTGGCTGGCATTAGAGATATCTTAATTATCTCTACACCTCATGATCTCCCTAATTTCGAACAGCTGTTAGGTGATGGCAGTGAATTTGGCGTTCACTTTGAATACAAGGTACAGGAAGTTCCTAATGGACTTGCACAGGCATTTGTATTAGGTGAAGAATTCATTGGTGATGATACTGCCTGTCTGGTTCTTGGAGATAACATCTTCTATGGTAATCATTTTGGAAGTATGCTGAGAGAGGCAGTGAAGAATGCAGAAGAAAATCATCGTGCAACTGTGTTTGGCAAATATGTGAATGACCCAGAAAGATTTGGTATTGCGGAATTTGATGAAGAAGGAAAGGTCATTTCTTTAGAAGAAAAGCCAGTGCATCCAAAGAGCAACTATGCAGTTGTTGGCTTATATTTCTATGACAATCGTGTCATTCAATATGCAAAGGAATTGGAACCAAGTGCGCGTGGTGAATATGAAATCACGGATTTAAATAAGATTTATCTCGAAGAAGGCGACTTGGATCTTCAGGTATTAGGTAGAGGATTCTCCTGGATCGATACAGGAACAATTGAATCTATGGCAGAAGCTACAAACTATGTCAGAAGTATTGAACACATTCAAGGCATTCGTATTTCTGTTCCGGAAGAAATTGCTTTCTACAATCAGTGGATTGATGAAGAACAATTATTAGCGACTGCTGATCTATATGGAAAGAGTCCATATGGTGATTATTTAAGAAACTTGGCAAAGAATAGTATTCAAGGCCCAATTAATAAACAGAAAAAGGAGAAATAAGAAAATGAATATTTTAGTAACAGGTGGTGCAGGATTTATTGGTAGTAACTTTGTATTTCTGGAATTGAAAGAACATCCAGAAGATAAGATTATCTGTGTTGATAAGTTAACATATGCTGGTAACTTGAAGACATTAAAGGATGTTATGGATAATCCACAATTCAAGTTCTATAAGACAGATATCTGTGATAGAGAAGCAATTGACAAGATCTTCGCTGAAGAAAAGCCTGATATCGTAGTCAACTTTGCGGCTGAATCTCATGTAGATAGATCCATTGAAAATCCAGAAGTATTCCTGGAAACAAATATCATTGGTACAAGTGTATTAATGGATGCTTCTAGAAAATATGGCGTAAAGAGATACCATCAGGTATCTACAGATGAAGTATATGGTGATTTACCTTTAGATAGACCTGATCTATTCTTTACAGAAAAGACACCATTACATACATCTTCTCCATATTCTTCTTCTAAGGCAGGTGCAGACTTATTAGTCAGTGCATATCATAGAACATTTGGTTTACCAGTTACAATTTCTAGATGCTCTAATAACTATGGTCCATATCAGTTCCCTGAAAAGCTGATTCCATTAATGATTGCGAATGCTTTGGCTGATAAGTCATTACCTGTTTATGGTGAAGGTTTAAATGTTCGTGACTGGTTATATGTTGAAGACCATTGTAAGGCAATTGATTTAATTATCCGTAAGGGTACAGTTGGTGAAGTTTACAATATTGGTGGACATAATGAAATGAAGAACATTGATATTGTTAAGATTATCTTGAATGAATTAGGCAAGCCTGAATCTTTGATTACACACGTCACTGACCGTAAAGGCCATGACCAGAGATATGCTATTGATCCTGCAAAGATTCATGCAGAACTTGGATGGCTTCCTGAAACAATGTTTAAAGATGGTATCAAGAAGACAATTCAGTGGTATTTAGATAACAAAGAATGGTGGGAAGATATCATCTCTGGTGACTATCAGAACTACTATGAAGAAATGTATGGCAAGAAAGAAGTAATTGAGTAATGAAAGTATTTGTTACAGGTGTATGTGGTCAGCTTGGCCATGATGTCATGAATGAGCTGGCAAAAAGAGGATATGAAGGCGTTGGTTCTGATATTCAGGAAGCTTATGCTGGGGTAGCAGATGGAACTGCAGTAACAACAGCTCCTTATGTTTCTTTAGATATTACAGATCAGGCAGCAGTTGAGAAAGTAATTACAGAAATTCATCCAGATGTCATTGTACATTGTGCTGCATGGACTGCAGTGGATATGGCTGAAGATGATGACAAGGTTGCGAAGGTTCGTGCAATCAATGCTGGTGGTACACAGAATATTGCCAATGTTGCTAAAGCAATTGGTGCTAAGATGGTATATATTTCTACAGACTATGTCTTTGATGGTCAGGGTGAAACGCCTTGGCAGCCTGACTGTAAAGACTATAAGCCTATGAATGTATATGGTCAGACAAAGCTGGAAGGTGAACTTGCGGTTGCCAATACATTATCTAAGTATTTTATTGTTCGTATTGCATGGGTATTTGGCAAGAATGGAAAAAACTTTATCAAGACAATGTTGAAGGTTGGCAAGAACCATGATGAAGTGAAGGTAGTCAATGATCAGATTGGCACACCAACATATACATTTGATTTAGCTAGATTGCTTGTAGATATGATTGAAACAGATAAATATGGTTACTATCATGCGACAAATGAAGGAGGCTATATTTCCTGGTATGATTTTACAAAGGAAATCTACAAGGTAGCTGGATATACAACAAAAGTCACTCCAGTAACAACTGAAGAATATGGTTTGAGTAAGGCTGCTAGACCATTTAATTCTAGATTGGATAAATCTAAGCTTGTAGAGAATGGCTTTACTCCATTACCTACATGGCAGGATGCGTTAAGAAGATATATTGATGAATTAGATATGGAGAATCTTTAATATGGGACAGATCAGTGTTGAAAAGAATGTTGGTGGAATTGAAGGTTTGTGTGTCATTACACCAGCAGTGCATGGAGATAACAGAGGTTACTTCATGGAAACATATAATGAAAATGATATGAAGGAAGCTGGATTTGATATCAATTTTGTACAGGATAATCAGTCTATGTCAGTGAAGGGCGTATTGAGAGGTTTGCATTTCCAGAAGCATTTTCCTCAGTGCAAACTTGTTAGAGCAGTGAGAGGTTCTGTATTTGATGTTGCGGTTGATCTTAGAAGTGATTCTAAAACATATGGAAAATGGTATGGTGTTGAATTGACAGCTGGAAACAAGAAACAGTTCTTGATTCCTGAAGGTTTTGCACATGGTTTCTTAGTGTTGAGTGATGAAGCTGAATTCTGTTATAAAGTGAATGATTTCTGGCATGCCAATGATGAAGGTGGTTTAGCTTGGAATGATCCAGAAATTGGTATTGAATGGCCTCATTTAGAAGGTGTATATCCAGGAAGCGCAGATGCAAGTGGATATCATTTAGATGATGGTACTGCTTTGAATCTTTCTGATAAGGATCAGAAATGGTTGGACTTAAAGGATACATTTAAGTTTTAAAGAAAAATGTAACATAGTATTTTGAACAGAAGTATGTAAATCAATGCTTCTGTTCTTTTTCTTGTGGCTTTTCTTACCTTCACTAGAAGGTAACATTCGTAGTATTATATGTAAAGAATTATTGGCATTTTTGATAGATTGGAGTTTGAAAATGAATGATTTTGAAACAAGATATATGAATAAAAATGTATGGACCAAAAAAACAATAGATTTTTATGATGAAAATCATTTGGATCATAACTCTGCATATGTAAAAACAATAAGTAATGGCCTTCTTCTGCCACAAAAAAATGGAATTTTCCCATGGGGAATTGGAGGCTGCTTAGATGAAAATGGAAGATTTGTTGAAGAATCTAGTGTATATAATGCATTTGGAGGAAAGTATGAATATAATGAAAATGAGGTTGAACAAATTGATGAAACAATTATTTATATTCCAATTATCCCAAAGCATTGGGGACATTTTTTGATAGATGCGGTTTGCCGACTTTGGATTTTCTTTGATAAAAACTATACTACAGATCATTTGAAAATTTATTATAATGCATGGGGATTTCAAAATGCAGAAATATCTGGAAATTATAAACAATTCTTAGAATTGGCGGGACTATATGAGAGAATGGTTCCTGTTTCACATGTTATTAGAGCTAAAGAAATATGGATACCTTCATATACTATGAGTTTTTCTAAAACATATAGTGAAAAATATAAATTGATATTTGAACATGTGATTTCAAAAGTTATGAATTCTTCTGATATTCAAAATTTACATCCGTTTAAAAATGTATATTTTTCTAGAACACATTTAGAGACATCAAAAAATAAAGAAATTGGAGAAAAAGAATTTGAATCTGTTTTTGAAAAAAATGGGTTTAAAATCTTATATCCAGAAGAATTGTCTTTAATCGAACAAGTATTTTATTTTCAAACAAGTGATATTGTCTGCTCAATGAGTGGAACAATTATGCATAATATAGTTTTTTCTGGAAAAAATACGAAATTGTTTATTCTAAATAGAACATGTATGATGAATCACCCTCAAATAATGTTAAATAAATTATTTCCAAATCAGGTTTTAAACATAGATGTTTATGAAACTGTCACAACAAAATTTCCAAAAGATTATGGAACAGGACCTTTTTGGATTGAACCTAACGGGAATTTCAAAAAGTTTTTAGATGATTTTGGCTTGCAGGATGAAGAAATTGAATACAAAACACATTGTATAAATGAAATGAAATATTTTAAATCCTTGCTGATGTTTTCGTTAAAATATAATGTATTGACGAAATATGTCTACTATTCTTTAATGAAGCTAAAAAAATAATCACTCAATTTTGATATAATAGATAAAAAACAGAAGAGGTAGTAAATGAAAATATTAGTTGTTATTCCTGCATATAACGAGGAAGCAAATATTGAAAGAGTTGTAAAAAATTTAATAGATAATTATCCACAATATGATTATGTTGTTGTGAATGATGGAAGCAAAGACCAAACTGCTGAAATATGCAAGAAAAATCATTTTAACTTATTAGATCAACCAATTAACTTGGGATTGGCAGGTGCATTCCAAACGGGGATGAAATATGCTTATAAAATGGGCTATGACGCTGCAATTCAGTTTGATGGGGACGGTCAACATCGCCCAGAGTATATTGAAAAAATGGTAGCTGAAATTCAAAATGGAATGGATATTGTTATTGGCAGCAGATTTGTTTCTGAGCAAAAACCATCTTCTTTAAGAATGTTAGGATCAAACATCATTGAAAGTATGATTAAGATTACCACAGGCAATACAATCAAAGATCCTACAAGTGGAATGCGGATGTATAACAAGAAAATCTTGAAACTTCTGGCTGAAAATCTAAATATGGGACCGGAACCAGATACAATTTCTTATTTAATGAAATCTGGAGCGAAAGTTAAAGAAATTCAAGTTCATATGGATGAGAGAATTGCGGGAGAAAGCTATCTAACTTTATCTAGAAGTATCAAGTATATGTTAACAATGAGTGTTAGTATTTTATTAATATCGTTTTTTAGAAAGAAAACAGAAATGGAGTAACGTATGTCAGGAGCATTAAGATTATTTTTATTCTTTGGAGCAATCATTTCGTTTTTTGTGGTAATAAAAAATATTAGAAAATCTCGTATGTTAATTGCTGATTGCTTATGTTGGTTTTTTATTGGTTTTTTAGGATTGCTATTAGCACTGTTTCCACAAATTTCTTTTACAATGTCTGAGCTATTAGGAATTGAATCACCTGTGAATTTGGTGTTCCTTTTTCTGATTTCATTATTACTGCTTTTAACTTTTAAACAAACAATACGTATATCTGAGCTGGAGATAAAAATTAGAGAATTGACGCAAGATATTACGATTGAGAGGAACAAAAAATAATGTGTGGGACAATTGAACATACTTTTGTTGTATGCGCATATAAGCAAAGTGAATATTTAGAAGATTGTATTATTTCTTTGAAAAAGCAAACAATTCCTTCAAATATAATTCTATGCACATCAACGCCTAATGATTATATAAAAATGATTGCTGGAAAATATAGTATTGAAGTATTTATAAATGAAGATGGTGTTAAAAATGGCAGTAATATTGCAAAAGACTGGAATTTTGCATTGAGTAAAAGTTCGACATCTTTAGTGACAATAGCACATCAAGATGATGTATATAAAGAAAAATATACCGAAAATATTATAGATGCAGCGAATAAATGTAAACATCCATTAATCATTTTTACGGATTATTCAGAAATAAAAAATGATTTGGAAGTAAAGAGTAATAAATTATTAAAGATAAAAAGAATATTATTGTCACCACTAAAAAATGTTAATCATTGGAGTTCAATTCGTACACGTAGAAAATGTTTATCTTTTGGTAATCCGATTTGTTGCCCTTCTGTGTCCTTTTGTTTGGACAATTTAAAACAACCTATATTTGAAAGTGGAATGAAAAGCAATATAGATTGGGATGCATGGGAGAAGTTATCAAAAGAAAATGGAGAATTTGCTTATGTACCAAAAATATTAATGAGTCATAGAATTCATGCGAAATCTACAACAACAGCAGTGATTGCCGAGAGTAGTGGACGCTCCATTGAAGATTATAATATGTTGTGCAAATTTTGGCCTGAATGGGTATCTAAATTGATCGAATTCTTTTATAAAGATAGTGAGAAGCAAAATGGGAAATACTGAAAAAATGGTTTGTATTATACTGGTAAATTACAATGGATATAAAGATACACTAGAATGTGTACAAAGTATTTTAAAAAGTTCATATACAAACTATAAAATTATTATTGTAGATAATGCTTCCACTGATGTGCAATTATTAAAAGACGATGTGTTCTTAAACTCACATTGTGAAATTGTATATTCACCATCAAATGATGGATTCTCTGAAGGAAATAATATTGGTATAAAAGCTGCAGAAAAGTATGATCCAAAATATGTTTTGTTACTAAATAATGATACAGTTGTATTACCTGATTTTTTGAATGAACTTGTTTCTGCTGCAGAATCAGAAGAAAATGTAGCTATAACAACAAGTTTTATCAATTATTTTTATGATAAAGAAAAAAGCTGGTATTGTGGTGGTAATTATAAGCGTGCTTTGGGTTATACAACGATGTTGTCTTCTGAACATGTTGATAATAAGCCTTTCCCTGTTTCGTTTTCTACTGGATGCTTAATGTTGATTTCTTATAATTTTATAAAAAAATATGGTTATTTAAGTAATGAATATTTTCTGTATTCTGAAGATACCGAATACTGTATGCGTGCAATTGTGGAAGGTGGCTACAAAATGTTATGTGTCCCTAAAGTGTTGATTTATCATAAAGTAAATGCATCTACGGGAACAGGTTCTAAAATGCAGCAGTATTATTTAGTCAGAAATTATTTGATTGTTGCTAAAAAATACGGGACTTTCTTTCCATTGGCTTATTTATTTAGATGGGCATTAAGTTTATATGAAGTGATTAGATATCATTATGATTTTTCAGTTATTTGCAGAGCATTTAGAGATTATAAAAATGGAGTTACTGGAAAGGTAGATTATTTTGAGTAGTATGGAAGATAAATTATTTAAAAAAAATTTTCTTTGGAATATGATTGGGACAACATTGAATTCATTTAATTCGATGTTTTTCATGATTATTATTACTCGAATCAATGGTACAGAAGATGCAGGGTTGTATACCCTTGTTTTTTCAATCGTCTGCCTTTTATATAATATTGGTATTTATGCAGGAAGAACATTCCAAGTTACAGATCAAACAAATAGATATAATGATACTGAATATGTAATTCATAGAATGATGACAGTTTCTTTGATGTTTGTTGTTGCTGCAGGATATTGTGCAATAAAAAAATTTGATCCATTCAGATTTGCGCTAACAATGTTGCTGACTATAATGAAATGCCTGGAAGCCGGAACAGATGTTTTGTATGGATTAATGCAGAAGAATGATGAATTATATAAATCTGGAATATCTTTGACGATTAAATCAATTGGATCATTACTTGCGGTATTAGTGATTAATTTATTATTTCAGAATTTGTTATTATCATTTATTTTTGTTGATGTAATTTGTTTTATTGTAACAATACTCTATGATATCCCGTCAACAAAACAATTTTTATCTAAAGAGTATTCTATAAAGAAATCTTTGAATTTATTTAGAGAAGGATTTTATGCATTTGCTTATTTTTTCTTGAATGTTTATTTATCCAATGCTTCTAAATATGCCTTAGATGGAAAAGTATCTTCGTCGCAGCAGGCAATGTTTGGGATTGTTTTGATGCCGGCAACATTGATTAATTTATGTGCTATTTATCTTTTGCAGCCATATATTAATAGATTGGGCCTATTGTATTCAGAAAATAGAATTGTTGATTTTAAACAATCGGTAAAAAAAATAATAGTATATATTTTGTTATTTGGAATTATTTGCTTGACTGGAGCAACCTTAATTGGTGTTCCTGTTTTGAATGTTGTATATAATGTTGATCTTTCAGAATATCTAAGCAGTTTACAATTAATTATTATTGGAGCTACTTTAATCGCAATTGTAACTGTATTATCTACTGCTTTAACAACATTTCGTAATACAAAAACACAATTCGTTATTTATGTTATTGTGTCTTTGGCAATTCTTGCGATATCTGGAACATTGGTTGATCAGTTTGGAGTTCTTGGAGCAACATATACATATTTACTTTCGACGATTTTACAATTTATATTGTATGTATTAGCATATAAAAAAGAAATGAAACAATGGAATATTACTTGTAATAAGCTAACTATATAAAAGTCAACAGAAATTGATGAAAAAGTTTGAAAATGAAA
>OLNZ01000635.1_pt1 | contig 32097 bp, 31 predicted proteins | sample 1672981 | NCBI WGS metagenome assembly OLNZ01 (sample SAMEA3136743, study PRJEB25190) | human gut metagenome | biome: human gut; feature: human-associated habitat; material: faeces | place: Austria | collected 2013 | reverse complement strand
ATTCTAACGCAGAACGCATACTCCAATCATCGTTGCTCGTATGCCACTTTGTCTCCCTTACGCTGTGCAAGAGGAATTTTAAGTTGTTATTATGAGGGGGGTAATGTATAATATTTGTATATAGTGCTTAGGATATTTGAGATTACAGGAGAGGCACATTTAAAGAATATATGATTGAGTTTATATAGAAAAGAAGGATGCATATGAGTCAGTTTTCATGGGAAAATGAGTGGCGGTTACAGAAATTAAAAGAGGAGTCTTACATCGTAGGGCATATTATGGACAAGACACCGAAATGGGTGAGGTTTGTTGAGAAGAAAGTGCCGGTTACTTTACAGAAGACGTTAGAGACGGCATTTAACAAGGCATTTGTGACAGTGTTTGAAAAAGGATCGGGGCTCATTGAGAAAACGTATCGGAAAGAACGACAGGTAAGGCTATTCAGGGAGCATGAAAGAGATATCCGGCATGAGGGATTTAGCGGTAAGACGATTCGGAAATTTGAACGTCAGGCAAGAAGAACGAGAGCGAAGAATCTTACGATCACAACGATAGAGGGAATCGGATTCGGTATAGTAGGGTTAGGCATTCCGGATATTCCGATCTTTGTTTCGGTCATGTTGAAGAGCATTTATGAGATTGCATTAAGCTATGGATTTTCCTATCGAGAAGAGAAAGAGAAATTATTTATTCTTAAGCTGATTGACACAGCGTTGAAAAGTGGGGATGAATTACGGAAGAAAGATGCCGATATGAACAAATTGATAAGACGATATTATAAAGAGGAATTTGCGGAGGAAGAACAACAGACAGATTCATTTGTTGTAGAGTTACAGATCCGAAGACAGATCGATGCATCGGCGGAAGCATTATCACATGAATTGTTATATGGTAAGTTTTTACAGGGATCAACATTTATCGGGGTAATTGGAGGTACGGCAGATTTTACATGTCTGAAGCGGATTACGGATTATGCAACATTGAAATATAAAAGGCGTTTTTTATTGCGGCAATTTCCGCAGGAAGATGATGAATAAATGAATGGGTATAGAACAGAGAAGGGAAAAGGGCGGTTATGACATTTTTTTCAAAATTAAAGAGCAACGTGATCAAGTGGTGGCAACAGGTGATCCTTCCGGTGTTTATTATCCGCTATGATAATAATGTACGGGCGGAGCAACAGCCGATTGTGTCTGTGACATCGAAGACAGATAGTGAATCTGCAGATATGGAAGAGAATGTGGCAGATATGGTACAGGCAGATTCGGTGCAGGAACGGTATGCGCCGAATACAACTTATGATGATGCAGAATATGCACGGCAAAGGGCAGAACAGCTAAGGCGGGAGCAGGAACGTAACAGACAGCAGGAAATAGAGAGATTACGCAGGGAACAACAGGAAAAAGAGCGGATCGCTGCCATTATGAATGCCAATAAGGTGAATGTAAATGCATTTATTGAAGAAGGCAGGGAGGCCAGACTGCATGAGGAAGAGGAACGGAAAGCAGGGCAGTTGGCGGAGCAGGAAGCAGAAAATTTAAGAAGAGCACAGGAGATCATAGACCGGTTGAATCGGGAGGCTGCTGAGGATGAAGCAAAGAAAGAGGCAGAGATAGCGGAAGCAAAAGAAAAAGCACAGAGGGGATATTAAGAGACACAAAAATTTTACAAGACATTTTCACGGAAATGTATTACAATGAGCTTTGTATGACAGGGAAGCAAGGAGTCAGAATATGAATATTGGATTATTTACGGACACGTATTATCCTGAATTGAATGGAGTTGCGAATTCCGTATATTTATTAAAAAAAGAACTGGAGAAAAAGGGACACAATGTATATGTCATTACGACAAAGACACCGGACGCACCGGCGAATGAAAAAGGTGTATTCCGTGTTCCGTCAAAAGCATGTTCCTTTGTTCCGGAGCGTAGAATTGGATTATTTTATCATCCGAAGATCGCAATGAAGATCCATAAGATGAAGTTAGATATTATTCATACGAATACAGAGTTTGCAATCGGAATGTTTGGAAGAATCATGGCACATGAGCTGTTCGTTCCGGTTGTCCACACATATCATACAATATATGAAGATTATACACATTATATTAAGAAGTATATTTCCAGTGAAAAAAGAGCAAAAGCATTTGTTAAAATGTTTAGTAAATTCAGTGTCCGCGGTGCAGAAGAACTGATTGTTCCGACAGAAAAGGTAGCCAATCTGATGCGGCATTATGGTGTTAAGCCGGATATCAATGTAATCCCGACAGGAATTGATCTGAGTCATTTTGAAGTCAGGGACACGGCAATGCAGCGTAACAAGTTAAAAGCGGCACTAGGTATTCCGAAGGACAATAAAGTCGTCCTTTATTTAGGCCGTGTGTCTGATGAGAAGAATATTGATGAGGTAATGCTATACCTGAATCATTATATGGACACGAATCCGGATGTTACATTTCTTGTAGTTGGGGACGGACCGCAACGGGGAACATTAGAACGTCAGGCAAAGACGCTCAAACATAGAAAGCAGATTATATTTGCCGGAGCAAAACCATGGGATGAGATTACGCATTATTATCAGGTGGCGGATGTCTTTGTTTCCGGATCAACCAGCGAGACACAGGGATTAACCTATATTGAGGCATTAGCTTCGGGATTGCCGGTTGTAGCGAGAAGAGATCCTTGTTTGGATGGAGTATTGTTTGAAGGGAAAAATGGATATGAATTTCTAGACGAGGATTCTTTTGTAAAAGGAATGGATAAGGTATTAAGGAATCCACAAGGCATTGATTACAGTAAGAATGCCATGGCAAGTGCAGAGCCGTTTTCTACACAGCAGTTTGCAGATAAGGTAGAAAATATATATTTCCACGTAATCAAAACACACCGGAATATTCTGATGCGGATGGCAAATAAAGTGGCGGGAACAGTCGGCTTTGAAAGCAAATCCGTGAAGCCGTTAGGCGGTGAGATGGCGATGGAGTTAGGAGATTCCAATATGGATGCCAGCCGGATCGGGTTAGGTTGTATGCGAATGGCTGATATGTCGGTACAGGAAGTCTCCAAATTGATCAATATAGCATTAGATAACGGGGTGAACCTGTTTGACCATGCGGATATCTACGGAGCAGGAAGAAGCGAAGAGGTATTCGGAAAAGCCCTTGCGGAGAATAAAGGAATGCGGGAGCGTATGAGGATTCAGACCAAATGTGGAATCCGTGATGGATATTATGATTTTTCGGCTGCACATATATTATCTTCCGTGGATGACAGTTTACGCCGGTTACAGACGGAATATATTGATTTGCTGTTATTACACAGACCGGATGCGTTGATGGATGTTGAGGAAGTGGCAGATACACTTCATCAGCTGCAAAGAACCGGGAAGGTAAGAAGATTCGGAGTGAGCAACTTTACGTCCGCACAGATTGAATTGTTACAGTCGGTGTGTAAAGTTCCGATACAGGTGAACCAGATGCAGTTTGGGTTAATGCATGCAGGAATGATACAACAAGGATTAGAAGCCAATATGTTGACAGACGGAGCTGCAAGTAGAGATATGGCAGTTTTAGATTACTGCAGATTGCATAATATAACGATTCAGGCATGGTCGCCGTTGCAGTATGGTTTCTTTGAGGGCAGTTTTATTGATAATGAGAAATTCCCGGAGGTAAATGATGTATTAGGCAGAATTGCAGAGGAAAGACATGTTACCAAATCAGCGATTGCAATTGCGTGGATACTCAGACATCCGGCACAGATGCAGGTTTTGGCAGGTACAATGAATCCGGAGCATTTAGTGCAGTTATGTGAATCGGTTAACATAATACTGAGCCGTAAAGAATGGTACGAACTGTATCGGGCAGCAGGTTATATATTACCATAAGATAAAGGAGATAAGAATGAAGAAGATAATAGCGTTAGGAATGGCAAGTGTATTGATTATGGCAGGGATAACCGGATGTGGGCAAAGCAATCCGTACCTGAAGAATATTTCATATTCAAAATATGTAGATTTATGTGATTACAAAGGAGTAGAAGCATCAAAAGTTACATTTGAGATTACGGATGAGGAAGTCCAAAGTGCAATCGATGAAGAGATGTATGATTATGTAACCTATGATCCGATCACAGACCGGGCTGCAAAGGAAGATGATTATGCGAATGTAACATATAAAACTACGATAGATGGCAAAGAGAATGAGAATTATTCTGCACAAGACGAGGATGTTGTGATCGGAGAGGACTATCTTTTTCCGGAAGTAGAAGAAGAACTTGTTGGAATGAAGACAGGTGACAATAAAAAGATCGATGTGGAAATTACGGAAGATTATGCATATGATGATGCAGATATCGGAAAGAAAGCGACCGTAGATGTTACTTTGAATGAGATCAGCAAGGAAATTGTTCCGGAATATAATGATGATTTTGTAAAGGAAAATACGGAATATAAGGATAAAGCAGAATATGAGGCTGCCAAGAAGAAGGAATTAGAAGAAAGTCGTGAAGAAGAATATAAGTCAGCAGCCGTACAGGAAATTATGCAGTATTTGTTAGACAACTCCAAATTCAATGGTTATCCGGATGATCTGTATACAGAATGTGAAGAGAATTATAACAATGATAATGAATATTCAGCGTCTATGTATGGAATGGAATTGTCTGAGTTCGAAGAGATGTTAGGATTAGATGAGGATACAAAGAAACAGGATATTATTAACAATGTGAATTCAGAATTGATCATGGGAGCAATTGCACAAAAAGAGAAGATCAGCTGTTCTAAAAAAGAGGTAGATCAATTTGTAAAAGACAATTATGCAACGTATGGGTATGAAAGTGCAGAGGATTTCTTGAAAGATTATAGCGAGGAAGAAGTTGGTTATCAGCTTACTTACCAAAAGGTTGCGGATTTCTTATATGATAATGCAAAATTAACGGAGATATCCGAAGATGAGTATAATGAACAGCAGGCACAGTTATATGATGATACAGAGGCATCAGATGAAGAGATAGAAGGTTCAGGGGAAGGTGATGCGGAAGAAGATTCGGAAGACGGCGAAGATTCGGAAACAACACAGAAAGGCGATTCTGAGGAACAAGAGGAAGAGACAACAGAAAAAGCTGCCGAATAATTTTTTTTAATGTTGTTATAATAACAGAAGACATTTTGATGCTACCCATGATGTATTATATTGAGAAAGGGGAATGCGATATGGCATTTATTAAAAATATTGATCATGAAAAGGTTATCAATTTAGCAAAGGAATTAGAGGTACAGCCAGGACAGGTCATTAGTAAGACATTGGCACAGAATGATGCAGTGAGCGTGACACTATTTGCTTTTTCAAAAGGTGAGGAGATTGGAACGCATGATTCATTCGGAGATGCGATGGCATATGTTTTAGAAGGAACCGGTTTGTTTACGGTTGATGGAGTAGAGCATACCTGTCATGCGGGAGAAGCAATTGTGATGCCGGCAACCATTCCTCATGCCGTATATGCAAAGGAGGATTTTAAGATGTTGCTTACTGTTATTTTTCCGCATGAGGCATAATTAAGAATTCAATGATCAAAGACTGTTTTGTTTTCTTTTGCAGAAGTAACGAAACGGTCTTTTTTTATTGGAAAAAAGGAATATTTATGGTACAATACCATTTATGTAGAAAATGAGCGACACGATAGATAGGTTGCTATTCGAAAGAGAAGGGAGAATCTTATGGAGTATGTATCACAGATGTATGCCACATTCTGGGCGCTGGTACCTCCGATTGTTGCGATTGGTTTAGCGCTGATCACGAAGGAAGTCTATAGCTCGCTGTTTGTGGGAATTGTTATTGGAGGATTGTTTTATTCAAATTTTGGTCTGGAATTAACGATGAAACATGTGTTTCAGGACGGAATTGTAGGAGTATTGTCCAAGCCGGATAATGTTGGTATTCTGGTATTTCTGGTTGTATTAGGAATTATGGTCTGTATGATGAATATGGCAGGTGGATCGGCAGCATTTGGGCGATGGGCATCTACGCATATTAAGACGAGAGTGGGTGCACAGCTTGCAACCATCTTTCTCGGTATTCTGATCTTTGTAGATGACTATTTTAATTGTCTGACGGTTGGCAGTGTGATGCGACCGGTTACGGATAAACACGAAGTATCCCGTGCAAAACTGGCATATCTGATTGATGCAACAGCAGCACCGATCTGTATCATTGCGCCAATCTCATCCTGGGCGGCGGCTGTTACCGGATTCGTAGAAGGAGAAGATGGATTTCAGTTATTCCTCAAAGCGATTCCATATAATTATTATGCATTGTTTACGATCGTTGCAATGTTTGCAATGGTTATTATGAAGGTAGATTTTGGACAGATGCGGACACATGAGATCAATGCAACACATGGAGATCTCTTTACAACCCCGGATCGTCCGTATACGGATTCTCAGGATGCAACGGATGACGGTAGAGGAAAAGTGATCGATCTGGTAATTCCGATTGTTGCACTTATTGTATGTTGTATTACAGGAATGATCTACACAGGTGGATTTTTCAGTGGGGCCGGAATCATTGAGGCGTTTTCGAATAGTGTAGCTTCCGTAGGATTGATGTACGGAAGTTTTGTAGCACTTATTATTACGATTGTTTATTACAAATTGCGTAATATATTAAAATTCAAACAGTCAATGGAGTGTGTGCCGGAAGGATTTAAGGCGATGGTGCCTCCGATTCTGATTCTTACATTTGCATGGACATTGAAGGCAATGACGGATAGTCTTGGAGCCAAGGAGTATGTAGCTTCTGTCGTGAATGGAATATCCGGTAACTGGTTAAGCCTGTTACCGGCAATCATTTTCCTGATTGCCTGTTTTCTTGCGTTTGCAACCGGTACATCATGGGGAACTTTTGGTATATTGATTCCAATCGTTGTTCATACATTTGAAGATAAGAATCCGACCATGATGATCATTGCGATGTCTGCATGTATGGCAGGAGCCGTTTGCGGCGATCATTGTTCCCCAATCTCCGATACTACCATTATGGCATCTGCTGGAGCACAATGTAATCATTTAAATCATGTGTCTACGCAGCTTCCATATGCAGTGACTGTGGCGGCGGTTTCTTTTGTGACATATATTGTTGCCGGATTTGTGCAGACTCCGATCGTGCCATTTGTGTTAGGCATTACATTGTTACTGGGAACATTTTTAATATTAAGGGTATTAACAGGCGGACCGGTTGTTGAGATACCGGAGAACGAGGCGTAACATACATTTTGGTATTGTAAACAATGAATGGGTATGTTACACTAAACAGGAATTGAATAGGAACGGGGAGCTTGTGAAGCAGGCTGAGAGGAAGTCATCAACTTCGACCCGCAACCTGATTTAGGTAATGCTAACGTAGGGATTCGAGATATGGGATAAGTAAGAACATGAATAGAGGCTCTCTGTGACGGCAGGGAGTCTTTTGTTATATAGAAAGGAAGGATGAAATGGAATACACAACACAGATGGATGCTGCAAGAAAGGGCATCATTACAGAAGCGATGAAGCAGGTAGCGGATTATGAGAATATGTCAGCAGAGACAATTCGTGATCTGGTTGCAAAAGGGCAGGTAGCTATTCCGGCCAATAAGAATCATACATGTCTGAAACCATATGGAATTGGTACCAAATTAAAGACAAAGATCAATGTGAACCTGGGTACCTCGAAGGACTGCCTGGATATGGATGTGGAGATGGAAAAGGTACAGGAGGCAGTCAACCTTGGTGCTGAGTCAATTATGGACTTAAGTTCTTTTGGAGATACAAGAAAATTCCGTACCAAATTGACATCGGAATGTAGTGCGATCATTGGTACCGTTCCGATTTATGATGCAGTAGTGTATTATAACAAGGCATTAAAATCCATTACTTCCAGAGAATGGATTGATGTAGTGAGAATGCATGCGGAAGACGGCGTGGATTTTATGACGATTCATTGTGGTATCAATAAAGCAACGGCACAGCGTTTTAAGAATACAAAACGTCATATGAATATTGTATCGCGTGGTGGTTCCATTATCTTTGCATGGATGGAGCTTACCGGAAATGAGAATCCATTTTATGAGTATTATGATGAGATTTTAGATATCTGTAATCAGTATGATGTAACGATCAGTTTAGGAGATGCCTGCCGTCCGGGATGTATTGAGGATGCCGGAGACATATCACAGATTGAAGAATTGGTTACATTGGGAGAACTGACACAGCGTGCATGGGATAAGAATGTACAGGTTATGATCGAGGGACCGGGACATATGCCACTGAATCAGATCCGTTCGAATATGGAGATTGAGCAGACAATCTGTAAAGGGGCACCATTTTATGTGTTAGGTCCTTTGGTTACGGACGTTGCACCGGGATATGATCACATTACGGCTGCAATTGGCGGAGCAATCGCAGCTACCTATGGAGCATCTTTCTTATGTTATGTTACACCTGCGGAACATTTACGTCTGCCAACGGTGGAGGATGTAAAAGAAGGAATCATTGCTTCTAAGATCGCAGCACATGCGGCAGATATCGCAAAGGGTGTGCCGGGAGCGAAAGACTGGGATCATCAGATGGGAGAAGCCCGTCGGGAGCTGGATTGGGAAAAACAGTTTGATTTAGCGATAGATGGTGACAAAGCAAGAAGATATCGTGCAGAGTCGAAACCGGAAAAAGAAGATACCTGTACCATGTGTGGTAAAATGTGTGCAGTAAGAAATATCAACAAAATTCTTCGCGGCGAAGACGTTGACATCATGGACTAGGCTCAAGCCGTGCACCCTAAGATGCATGGGCTACGGCAAGCTTGCTTGCATAAGTAGCCAGATGCATCTTGGGGTATAGGGCGCAGCCCGATCATCGAGCCAATAGGCGAGATGGACGGCTTGAGCCTAAGGTAAAAGCAAGCCGTGCACGCAGGGTATAGGGCGCAGCCCGATCATCGAGCCGATAGGCGAGATGGACGGCTTGAGCCTAGGTAAAAGCAAGCCGTGCACGCAGGGTATAGGGCGCAGCCCGATCATCGAGCCAATAGGCGAGATGGACGGCTTGAGCCTGGGAGGAAAGGATAAATTATGAAAACAATTCTGGAGAATGTGCGAAAGAAGACACCATTAGTGCATTTTATTACCAACTATGTAACGGTAAATGATGTTGCCAACATGATGTTAGCCTGTGGTGGCTCACCGATCATGAGTGATGATAAGAAGGATGTAGAAGATATTACCTCAATCTGTAATGCGTTAGTCATTAACATTGGAACTTTGAATGAAAGATCCATTGAATCCATGATCTTAGCGGGAAAGAAAGCAAATGCATTAGGACATCCGGTAATTCTTGATCCGGTTGGAGCAGGTGCATCGAAGTTTCGTACAGAGACAACTTTTCGTTTGATGAAGGAAATTCAGTTTGCAGTGATCCGTGGCAATATTTCAGAGATTAAGACTGTATATTCCGGAAGCGGATCTACAAAGGGCGTGGATGCAGATGTAGCAGATACCGTTACAGATGATAATCTTGCAGATACCGCGGAATTTGCGAAAGAACTGAGCAAAACAACCGGAGCTATCATTGCGATTACCGGAGCCATTGATGTGATTGCAGATGCAGAACATGCATATGCAACGAGAAATGGTGTGGCAGACATGTCAAAGATTACAGGAACAGGATGTATGTTAGATGGTGTGATTGCCGGATATGTAGCAGCTAATATGGAGAATCCGACAAATGCAGTAGTAGCGGCGATTGCTGCGGAAGGCTTGTGCGGTGAAATTGCAGGGGCAAAAGTGCAGGCTGAGGGAAGCGGAACATCCAGCCTGCGTATGTATCTGATCGATGCCATGAGCCGGTTAGATGGCGAAACGCTGGTACATGGTGCAAAAGTAGAAGAGATATAAAAGATATGCCGGATGAATCCAGTCAAGAGATGGGAAAACATCCGGCATATGGTATTTTGAGAAAGAAGGAAAGAATATGAAAGCATTTAGTAAAGAAGAGATCAGGAAAGCAATGTGTTTGTATGCTGTAACGGATTCTATGTGGCTGAATGGACGGACGTTGCCCGAAGTAGTGAAAGAATCTTTAGATGGAGGAGCCACTTTTATACAGATCCGTGAGAAGAATCTTGCATATCCGGAATTTGTAAAATTGGCTACAGAGGTGAAAGCAATTACAGATGCATACCATGTTCCATATGTAGTAGATGATGATGTAGAACTTGCCAAAGAGATTGATGCAGACGGAGTTCATATTGGTCAGAGTGATCTGGCACTCGTGGAAGCACGCAGGGTGTTAGGACAGGATAAGATCATCGGTGTATCTGCACATACAGTTGCAGAAGCAATTGAGGCAGAAAAAAATGGGGCGGATTATCTTGGAGTGGGTTCTGTTTTTACAACTTCTACAAAGTTAGATGCAGAAGCGGTATCATTTGCTACACTCAAAGAAATATGCGAGGCTGTTTCCATACCGGTTGTTGCCATTGGTGGCATTCAGAAAGATAATATGCTACAATTAAAAGGTTCCCATGTAAATGGTGTAGCGGTTGTATCTGCTATCTTTGCGGCACCGGATATTCGGAAGGCAACACAACAACTTCGTGCAGTTGCAGATGAATTGGTTGCTAAGTAGGGACGTTACGAAAAGGAAGGTGCAAATGTATGCATACAATATTAAGTATAGCAGGTTCTGATTCCAGTGGCGGTGCAGGGATTCAGGCAGATTTAAAGACTATTACATCATTAGGGGAGTACGGAATGACGGCGATTACAGCATTGACTGCGCAGAATACGACCGGGGTACAAGGCGTGGAAGCAGTTTCCGTACAGATGGTAAAAGCACAGATTGATTCGGTATTTCAGGATATTCGTCCGGAAGCAGTGAAATTAGGAATGATCGCTACGCCGGATATTATGGAAGCAATTTGTGAAAAATTAGATGAGTACGAAGCAGATAATGTTGTTGTAGATCCGGTTATGGTTGCAACGAGTGGCAGTAATCTGATGGAGAATCGTACAGTGCGCACGCTGAAGGAGCAGTTAATTCCAAGAGCGGACATTATAACACCGAATTTAAGTGAAGCGGAAGTATTAAGTGGTATTACGATTCAGGATCGGACAGATATGGAACAGGCTGCCAAAGAGATTGCAGCGTATTGCAAGGGTGCCATATTGATCAAGGGGGGACATTTAACAGAGACAGCGGACGATCTGTTATATATGGATGGAGCGATCATCTGGGTATCCGGCAAGCGATATGAGAATGCAAATACGCATGGTACAGGGTGTACGCTGTCTTCTGCAATTGCTACATTTCTTGCAAAAGGTTGTACAATGGAAGAAAGTGTTCGCAAGGCAAAAGAGTATGTAGCCGGCGCAATTGCAGCCGGACTGGATTTGGGACATGGCAGAGGACCGCTTATGCACAATTATCGGATGAAAACAGAGGAATAGATCAATGGCAGAACAAAAGAAACGTTATACAAAGAAACAGCGGGCATTGGATATTATTGAGTTGTTAAAACAGGAATATCCGGATGCCGGATGTACCCTGGAATATGATGATGCATGGAAATTGTTAGTCAGCGTAAGGTTGGCGGCACAGTGTACAGATGCCAGGGTAAATGTTGTCGTGGAGGGATTATTTGCAAAATATCCGAGTGTTCAGGATTTGGCAGATGCACCAGTAGAAGATATTGAGGCGATTGTTAAGCCATGTGGTCTTGGAAAAAGCAAGGCAAGGGATATCAGTGCATGTATGAAGATGTTGCGTGATCAGTATGATTGCAAAGTACCGGAAGATTTTGATGCATTATTGGCACTGCCGGGAGTCGGACGTAAGAGTGCCAATCTCATTATGGGCGATGTATTTGGAAAGCCTGCGATTGTTACGGATACACATTGTATTCGGTTAGTGAATCGCATGGGATTAGTAGATGGAATAAAGGAACCCAAAAAAGTGGAGATGGCATTATGGAAATTGATACCTCCGGATGAGGGAAGTGATTTTTGTCATCGTCTGGTGTATCATGGACGTGCAGTATGTACGGCGCGTACAACGCCGGATTGTGGGAATTGTTGCCTGAAGGATGTATGTAAGAAGATTATTTAGGATATATAGAGAAGATTGTTGTTATAGGCAGTAGAAGAGGATAAGAATGGAAGAGAGAGAACAGGTGCATAAGCGCCGTAAACGATATAGTGGAACACATCCAAAAACATTTGCAGAGAAATACAAAGAACAGAATCCGGAAAAGTATCAGGATACAATTGAAAAGGTAATCCGTAAGGGAAGTACCCCTGCGGGAATGCATATTTCAATCATGGTGCAGGAGATCTTAGATGTATTGAAGATTCAACCGGGAGAACAAGGGTTAGATGCAACGCTTGGATATGGAGGGCATACCAAAGCAATGTTGGAATGTCTGCAAGGGAAAGGTCATATTTATGCGTTAGATGTAGATCCGATTGAGAGTAAGAAGACGAAACAGCGTTTAGCGGATAAGGGGTATGGAGAGCAAATCCTGACCATCCGACAGATGAATTTTGCTAATATAGCACAGTTGTCCGAAGAGGTTGGAAAGTTTGATTTTGTATTGGCAGATCTTGGTGTATCTTCCATGCAGATTGACAATCCGGAACGGGGATTTACTTATAAAGCGGAAGGACCGTTGGATTTGCGATTGAATCCGGAACAGGGAACACCGGCATATGAACGTTTGAATGAAGTGACAGAAGAAGAACTGATCGGGATGTTGCAGGAGAATTCAGATGAGCCATATGCGGTAGAGATTGCAGCTAAGGTTACGGATTGGAAGCGAAAGAAACGGGCTGTTCATACGACAACGGATTTTAAGAATGTGATTGAGGAGGCATTGGGCTTTGTTCCGCAGGCGGAACGAAAGGAAGCAGTGAAGAAATCCTGTCAGAGATGTTTTCAGGCATTGCGGATCGATGTAAACAGTGAGTTTGAAGTATTATATAGTTTTCTGGATAGTCTGCCGGATGTATTGGCTCCGGGAGCGAGAGTGGCAATCCTTACATTCCATTCCGGTGAGGATCGTCTTGTGAAGAAGGCATTTAAGCAGGGGAAGAAACAGGGAATCTACTCAGAGATTTCAGAGGATGTAACACGTCCTTCTACGGAGGAGTGCAACCGGAATCCAAGAGCACGTTCCACGAAGCTTCGCTGGGCGATACGTGCCTAGCAGTCAGAGTACAATCGTATAGTTTTTCTAGTGAAAGGTTGTTATCGGTATAGATCCTATGCGGAATCAATACAGATAGCCACCTTTTTCTTTCTTAATAATCGGTACCATAAGTTTTACGATAAAGGTGTCACCGTTATCCTCCCAACCAATTGAGCCATATTTGTCTTCTACAATCCGCTTGACATTTTTCAGACCGTAGCCGTGTGACAGATTCAGTGAATCGGCGGAATGAGAATTATACGGATAAGCGGGAGTTTTTGTGTTGGTAATATTTATAATAAAATGCTTCTGGTTCGATGTCACTATATGAATATGAATGTAACGCTCAGGCATTGTCTGGGTCTGACAGGCATACAGACTATTATCTAACAGATTACCAAGTATGATGCTTAACTCGTAATTATTCAGGGGGATATCGCTTGCAGTCACATTCAGAATGGACGCAAAGGATATATTATAGTTTTGTGCAAGGATATCATAGTTGGTCAGAAAGGAATCAATGACCAGATTACCAGTGTTGTATTTGGTAGAATTCGCTTTCAGGTCGGCTTTTGCACTTGATAAGAAGCTTTCTAATTCGGTATAAGCTTTCTTATTCAAATGTTGTTGGAGTGTGCTATACTGCTTGTCAACATCATGCACGATGCGGCGACAGTTCTGGTATGCAGCACCAATTTGCTGATATTTTTCTTCTTGAAACTGAATCTGCTGGGATAGATGTGCGTTCTCTATCTGATATTGTGCGTAATGGAATGTACGCTGTAATAGTATATAATTACAGATGTTCAATATGGATAGTAAGCTACAGAGTGATTCAAAAAAGAATCGGTAATGTGCAGCATTATCCTGAGACATTGGTGAAAAGAGAAGAATCAGAAAGCTGATGAGTGGTGTCACAAACAGAAGACAATTATATTCCTTTGGGTATTGTTGAAACTGTCGTTTCCAGAAGGAAATGACGAGCAGAACCATAGTAAATAGTAATACCTTAGAACAATTGGCCATAATAAGAATAAATACAGAGGTGGAGCCAACGGACTGTAGCAGATCCGGTTTGACAAGCTTCACAATAATGGTTAACAGATATTCAGACAATAAGGAAAAAGTCTGGAATGAAATGCAGGTAAAGAGTCTCTCTTTCCAATTGGATTCGTATAAGAAAGTAAGACAATAATTAGTCACAAGGCTGAGCAGGGAGGTAACGATTACAGAGGTATTGGAATCTAATTCTACAAACAGATAATCATTGCATAATAAAAGCAATTCCATGACAACAAAAGATAGATAAAATAGATGCTTTGCTATATTCTTCCTGCGGGCAGCAAAGATTCCGTTCATATAGGTCAGAATGATAAAAGCATCAAATATACAAGATATAGCGGTAATTACATAATGCATAAGAAGTCCTTTCCGGTTACTCTAATGTAACAATCTGGTTTAAGAAAAGCTGGTTGATAAGTTTACGTTTTGCACGGCTTAAGGGGAGGGATTCCTTGTTATCTAAGATTAATTGGTCTTTTTTCACATAGTGTATGTGAGCAAGATTTACCAGATATCCGCGATAGCAGGAGATGTAATGATAGTCTTGTAATTTAGCTTCCCATTCTGCTAGTTGTCCCTTTGTGTGAAGCTCCATATCTGCAAGATGAAAGGATAGCAATTCCTTTCGGGCATTGCAGGTATGAATATAGAGAATATCCTTTAGGTAAATTATGTGCTGGATATCGTTTGTATCAATAAGTGTGTACATTTGTGCGGAATTGCTAAGCTCATCTGTGATCTCATCTAGCAATTGATCCATATTCTCTTGCGTTGCGGGTTTTTGTAGAAAATAATAGGGATGGACGGAGAAACTCTCCTGCATATATTCCGGATAACTGCTGATGAATACGATTATGGCATTGCGATCAATTTCATTGCGTATCTTGCGGGCAGTTTCAATCCCGTTTAATCCCGACATTTCGATATCAAGCAATACGATATGATATTGTCGTGGTTGTGTATAATTTTCCAATAAGGCTTCTCCTGAAGAATAACAATCCACGGATAGGTTGGCGTCTAAGTGTTGAAACTGATAGGTATCAATTAGGGATGTGGTATGTGTTAATATATTATCTTCGTCATCACATATAGCAATATTAATCTTCATATGAATGCCTCCTATTCTGTAGAATTCCGATAATCTGATTGCACATAAGGATTGTAATACATAGAACAATCAGGTTGTAATATATAGTCTTATTAAAGCAAATTGTAGTATAAAATACAAGGGTTATAAGTGTAATAAAAATATGGCAGAGAAATTTCGACCAATGTTTTTGTTCTGGATTAAGCCTCTTATTTGGATGATCAACCGGTGTTAATCGAAGTAGAATAACACAGGCGATGCTATAAAGGATGATAGCAAATAATTTTGAAAAAGAATAAGTGCTTATAAAATATAAGCTAAGAAGGAAAATCCCATAAGAGAGAATACGGCATCTTTCTGGTGAGGAAGCATGTGCACCGCCGACAATTGTCTTGCCGGGAAAGGTAATGGCAGTAAACAACAGTGCTTGTAATGGTCGGTGTAATAGAAAACCGAGTAGTAGTATGGTGATATTATATAATAGAACATCAAGCACATAGGAAAAACAGTAATGATATATGTCCGCTTGATGGGCTTTGATAATTTGATTATCAATACAGATTTGTGTAAGCTGTTTACTGAGTAGATCAGATAGTAGCATGGGATCACCTCTCTTATTCTTAAATAATTGATAATGTAACGAGTTGCATTGTGAAAGTGTTATGGAAAATTATAACATATAAAAAATTGTATATTGCATATCCCAGATGAATGGTAAAAAACAGGGGATGAAGTGTCAATAGATGATAGAATTGCATTTCATCCCCTGTTTTTTACCATTCGTCCGGAATTCTGACAATAAAAGTGGGTAAAGTGTTATGATACGATTGTCTAGACGTAAGATTGGACAATACATAAGAGAAGGAGGATGACGTTATGAGAAAATGGGTATCTGCATTTATCTGCAAACATGGTACAAGATTATGTACATTAGCACTAGCGGTATCAACTGTGTCGGTGTCATTTTGTAGAGGCATGTATTATCAGCCCAAAGAACCGGATAATCTTGAAGAATTTGTGAGAAACCATAACACAAATAAAAGGTGAGGAGTGATAGGAACATGTTATGACGAGAAGGGAGGAAAACGTAATGGAAGACAGTCCGCCAATTGAATAAGGCTTTCTGTATTCTTAATGAGATAAGATTGCAGAAAGCCACAAAAAAATAAACACAACTATGATTATAACAGTTATTTTGATAATAAACAAGAAAATGGAGGATTTCATTATGAAGAAAAAAACAATCGGAAATAAAATTATGATGATTATGATGACAATGATGTTGTTATTGACCGGACTAGGAGCATCTAAAAGTGTGTTTGCTGCCAATACATCAGATGAAAATTGGTCATTTAATCTAAGTGTTGACAGCAGTAAATTTCATTATATTAAAGGACGTGCCAAAACGAATGATTCCAAAATATATATTAATTGGCAGACAGCTTATGGCGGGAACTTAAGTAAATTGACAGTTTCACCCTTCGGAGCAGACTCTGATACCGGTTCGGCTAAACCAGCAGGAACACGTTATGGTGGGCAGAGAAATTATGTTATGAATGGATGCAATAAATACGCTGTTAAAAATTATGTCCATGAATTAGGTATGGCTTATGCTCGTCCGGCTCTTCGGGCAAATGAAGGAAAAGGAACTGCAAAGGGTGTCTGGAGTCCGGATTGTGCGGGAAATTCCTATATTATTTTGCAGTAATACTTTCCTAAGGAGGCATTTATGAAGAAAAGAATAATACCAGTAATACTTTTAATTATAGCGGTGGCTGTTATATATTGTGTCGGCAGTGTGCGAAAAAGATCAGCACAGCAAAAAGATGCCTCTGTAGAAAGTGTTTCCCCAGCGAAGGAAGGCAATTCGGATGATTTGCCTTCCTCCGAAGAAGAAAAGGAGCTGTTGAATCGTGTCGCAGAAGATCAGAAGACGGTTGAACAGGGAAATATATTTCCTATAGGCGATTATCAGGTGTTTGGAGGATTTGGGTATAAAGTTTTGGATTTTCACATGTATGATTCTTATGAAGAATTGGTTGAGAATGTGGAAAATTACAATACAGAGAATGAAAAGTTTTCTCCGGATTTATTCGGAGATGTTTGCAGTTATGCCTATGTAAAGATTCAGATTACAAATGATGCAGTAGCGGCAAAAAGGAAATATCAACATGTGTCTGGTATAATGCTTGCTCCAAACGGAGATACAACCATTGCCTCAAAACCGGACTTGCATTTCGATAGTGGCGGAGAACCATTTTATGTAGACGGGAATCGCGAAATGCAACCAGGTGAAACGATAACTTTACAATGGGCATTTATGTGTCACTATTATGATGGGGATACGGGCGAACGATGTCGTATCAAAGATATTACTTCCAGTACAGAATATTATATTCAAATTGAAGGAGAAATGTCAGCAGAATACTATCCTCATAAGTTAGCAGATGATAAAAAGAATATTTACTTTAAGTGTGAATCACAAGAAGGAGAAGAGTCCGAATGAAGAATAAGAAACGTTGGCTCTTTGTGGGCAGTATGATACTGATGATCATGGTCAGTATACGGATTGTATATGTCAATACCCATGTAAGAAAGCCGGAGATGCATTCCGTTACCCAGGAAGAATCGTTGGAATACCGGGGCAATGAATACCGGATTGAAAAAGTCAATTTATGGGAGTATACAGATTATTGTAAAGCTAACCCTGACCTGCAGCAATACATGGATGCAGAAGAGATGGAAAGATGCAGGGTAGTCGAGGTGTATTTTCAGCTCTGGCGTAAAAAAAAGGAGAATGTATTTGACCCGAATATCTCCATTCAGTGTGCGTTTGACTGTCAGGGGATTGATCCATTCTGGTTTCAGACCTTGAATCCGAAAATGGTCAATGGCGATTTTCACTCCGGAGATACCGTGGTCATTTCTTATGTGATATATCAGGAGAATCTTACCCGGAAGCAATGGCAGCAGGTAGTGGATGGGAAGATGCCCTATACCCTGATCTTCAGTTCGTATCCGGTTCGCAATGAGATGCAGATTACGCAGGTAGAGAGGATGAAGTTGGATGCGGAACAATAGAATATCAAAAGAAGTCTGGAAAGTAGAAGTAAAGAAAGCATTACGATCGAAGGGATTTCAGATTGCAGTTGCAATCGGGATTCTGATCGCAGTATTGCAGATGATATGGGTATACCGTAACACCTACACCGTGAATGAATCGGAATACCGGTATGTCATGACCTTATCTGAGATGGACGATGGATATGGAAGCTGGTATGAGATGGGACTTTTGGAAGGATGGCTCGGATGCGAGGTGTATTCTCCTTATAACCAGTTGTATTTCCTTATATTTCCATTATTAGCAGCCATGACTTATGCATTATCCTATTATAATGAATGGCAGTCGGGATATGCGGGACAGATGTTAGTGCGCTGTGGAAGAGGGACATACCAGAATGCCAAATTCGGAGCCGTCTTTATCAGTGGTGGACTTGCAGTAACCATCCCTTTACTCATCAGTCTGGCTGCAACGGCATGTTATCTGCCGGCGATCGGAGTGGAACCGGTATCGCGGCAGGCAATGGTTGCCAACCGGGATATCTGGTCAGGGCTGTATTACCAAGCACCTGTATTGTATGCGTTGTGTTACATCGGCGTGGATTTTGTGTATGGGGGAATCTTTGCCTGTATGACATTGGCTGGGACCAGATGGTTTTCGAATCGGTTTGCAGCGGTATTGTTTCCCATGGTTGTATATTGTACCTGTTGGTTTGGATTGACGAGCCTGGTTCCGGACTGGAACCTGTATAATGTGATGATACACATTGATCCGGCACAGAGTTATGGAACGGATCAGTTAGCAGTTTTATCACTTATAACCCTTCTGCTGCTGATCGTTATTGTGGCGGTGTACCGGTTAAGCAATCGCCGGCGGGATATCACAGAATAGAGGAGATAGCTATGCAGATACAGATAGAACATTTAACAAAGAGAATAAAAGGGGTTACTGTTTTGGATGACATTACCTGTTCGTTTCAGGGCGGCTGCATCTATGGCTTGAGCGGAAAGAATGGCTGTGGGAAAACTATGCTCATGCGGGCTGTTGCCGGACTGATCTATCCGACGAGTGGCTCAGTTATAATCGAGGGAGAGGTACTCGGGAAAGACCGGTCTTTTCCAAAGAGCATGGGATTATTGATCGAAAATCCGGTGTTTCTGCGGGATTATACCGGCTTTGAGAATCTACGGCTGCTGGCCAATATACAGGGTGGAATCTCAGACGATATGATACGGGAAGTGTTAGAACAGGTCGGACTGCTCCCGGATGACCGCAGAAAGTATTACAAGTATTCCCTTGGCATGCGGCAGAGGTTAGGCATTGCGGCTGCCATTCTGGGAGAACCTGATATCATTTTGCTGGATGAACCGATCAATGCAATCGATGCAGATGGAGTGGAACAGATACGAGATACCATCCGGAATCTGGTGGATGAGGACCGGATTATCCTAATTGCCTGCCACGACAAGGAAGAGATGGATTATATGGCAGATACCGTGATCCACATGTCAGAGGGACGCATCCGGGAAGGGGAGCAGATATGAGATGGTTACGTTTTCTGAACTATGATATAGAAGAAGGACTTCTGCGTTTCTGGAAACGCTATCTTCTGGTCATTCTGGCAGGGGTTGTTGTGTGTGCGGTCTTTCAGAATTCCATGGAATACTTTATGAAGATGTACCAGGAGGGGCTTTCCCCATTAGAGTATGGAATCAATACATTCTGGGGACGGTATCCGTATCATTATGATCCTTCTCTTATGGATTCCTTCCGGGTTCCCTTTTCCTGGATCATGGAATATCTTCTGCTTGCATACTGTATCGGAAGCTATGTGACCGAGGATATGCAGGGGATGGGAATTCAGTTGATGACAAAGAGCGGACAACGTGTAATCTGGTGGCTGTCAAAGGGTATCTGGTGTATCATAGTCAATCTGGTATATTTCGGACTGATATGGGGAGTGCATCTGGCATTTTCCTGGATTCTGACCGGGGATGTCCGTACCATGAAACATGAGATGCTTATAGAAAGCTATTATGGAATGGAGGTCGCGCAGACCTCCGTGGCACAACTGTTATGTATGACGTTGCTGCTGCCTGTTCTGGTCGGGATTGTGCAATCCCTGTTTCAGATCATTGTATCGATCGGGATCGGAAGTATCCCAGCGCTTGTTGTAACATCCGGTATTCTGGTTGTGTCGACATACTATTCGAACCGTTTTCTGGTGCATGGATATGCCATGGTATGTCGGTATTTTACAGATGATATGGATACGGATTATGTGCCTATGCAGGTTTCATTTGGCATAATCTATCTTGTCATATGTATTTTAATTTTAATGGGAGCCGGATATAAGATCATTCAGAAAAAGGATATTTTGTAATATGGATGACAAGTCTTAATGAATTGCAAAGCGTGCCAGAAGTGCCGATTCTACTCCGTTTGGATCGGACATTCCTCTTATATTCAATTCGTCTTACGAACAGCCTGCATAGCAACGACCTGAATGGCACCTAAAATACAGATAAAGCCAAGAATATCAATCTTTGTAAAGGTGACACCGGCAAGGAAGAAGGCAAGGAGGGCGCTTACCACTGGTTCTACGGTAGCAAACAGGCTTGCCTTCACATTGCCTAAGAGATATACACCAAATCCATAGATCAAGAATGGAATCAGGGTACCAAAGATTGCAATTGACATAACGAGCAGGAGTGATCTGGATGTGAATTGTACCTGCGTGGCATAACTTTTTGTAATGATACACATGAGAATTCCGGCAAGCAGGAATCCCCAGCCAGTCACGGAAAAAATGCTATATTGGTTGTGCAGCTTCTGTGGGGATACGGTGTAGATAACAAATGCAACCGCAGAGGAAAGTCCCCATATAAGTGCTTCTTTGGATATACTTAATGCGTGCAGGTTGCCATGCGTGGAGATTAGGACAATTCCTAAGAAAGCGAACAGAATGGCAAAGATCTCCTGCATAGACGGCATTTTCTTCATGCAAAGTGCGGTGTAGAGCAGCATTAAGATTGGGTAGGTATATTGTAAGACGGTTCCGGTTGCGGCATTCGATGCAGCGATCGCGGAGAAGTAAGTATATTGTACAGACATGACACCGGCGATGGCAAAGAAGATAAGGCGTGCAATGGCGCGTTTATCCTTCCATATGGTCAGAATGGATGTGTCCTTTCTTATAAGACAGATAATAAGGATTCCAATACCGGAACTGAGCATACGAATTGTGCTGACAAAGCCGATTGTAATGTCGGTACTTTCAAAGAGAAGCTGACCGAGTACGCCGCTAAGCCCCCAAAGGCAACCGGCAAGTAAGACAAGTGGAATTCCTATGATCTGTTTTCTACGTTCGTTCATGATGTGTATACCTTCTTTTTTCGTTATTTAAGCAATTGTATAATATGTAATGCATATAAAAATCTTTCGATATTGTAGCATAGTCCTTTTTGAGGGGCAATAAAATTAGCGGAAAACAAAATAAAACAAAGAAAATAAAATTTTCTGACAATTTTAGCACTCACCTATTGACAGTGCTAACAAAAGATGATATTCTAGCATTGTTCAAGAAAATATTAGTGGTCGGAATAGGAATACTCTAAAATACAGACCACATAGAAAGGTGGGACTTATTATGAACGCAGAGAAATTTACGAAAAAATCATTAGAAGTAGTAGAAAATTGCGAGAAGCTTGCCTATGAATACAATAATCAGGAGATTGATCAGGAGCATATTCTATTCAGCTTATTGACGGTGGAAGAAAGTCTCATTGCCAAACTGATTGAGAAGATGGACATAGATTTGGAGCAATTTTCGAAGGAGGCAGAGAAGCTGGTTGCATACCGGCCGAAAGTATCCGGTGGTAATCTGTTTACCAGTTCCGATTTTCAGAAGACCTTTGTCAATGCGGAAAAAGAAGCAAAACAGATGGGTGATGAATACATCTCGGTTGAACATATCTTCCTGGCATTGTTGAAGCATCCGAATAAGGCGTTGAAGGGCTTGCTTGGAGAGTATGGAATTACCGAGGATCGTTTTCTTAAGGTGTTGGCAGATGTCCGGGGCGGACAACGGGTAGAGAGTGATAATCCGGAAGCAACCTATGACAGTCTGGAGAAATATGGATATGATCTGGTAAAACGTGCAAAGGAGCAGAAACTGGATCCGGTAATCGGCAGAGATTCAGAGATCCGGAATATTATTCGTATCCTTTCCCGTAAGACAAAGAATAATCCGGTGTTGATCGGTGAGCCCGGTGTTGGTAAGACAGCAGCAGTAGAAGGATTGGCACAACGTATTGTCAGAGGAGATGTGCCGGAAGGCTTGAAGGATAAGAAGATCTTTGCATTGGATATGGGTGCATTGATTGCAGGTGCCAAATATCGTGGTGAGTTTGAGGAACGTCTGAAAGCAGTGTTAGATGAGATTAAGAAGTCCAATGGTGAGATCATTTTGTTCATTGATGAGCTGCATACGATCGTAGGTGCCGGTAAGACGGATGGTGCATTGGATGCAGGTAATATGTTAAAACCAATGCTTGCAAGAGGTGAATTGCATTGTATCGGTGCAACGACTCTGGATGAATACCGGAAGTATATTGAGACGGATGCTGCACTGGAACGTCGGTTCCAGCCGGTTATGGTAAATGAACCAACGGTAGAAGACACGATATCCATTTTGCGAGGCTTGAAGAACCGGTATGAAGTATATCATGGTGTTAAGATAACAGATGGTGCAATTGTTGCAGCAGCTACACTTTCCAATCGTTATATTACGGATCGTTTCCTACCGGATAAGGCAATCGATCTGGTTGATGAGGCATGCGCTTTGATCAAGACAGAATTGGATTCCATGCCGGTAGAATTGGATGAGATCCAGCGTCGTATGATGCAGTTAGAGATTGAGGAAGCAGCCCTTAAGAATGAGGAAGACCGGTTGAGTAAAGAACGATTAGAGAAGCTACAGGAGGAACTTCGGGAATTGCGTGAGAAGTTTGCCTCGATGAAGGCTGACTGGGACAATGAGAAGAAGGGTGTTGATAAGATCCGGGAACTCAAGGAAGAGATTGAACAGGTCAATAATGATATTCAGATTGCGCAGCGAGGATATGATCTTAACAAGGCAGCGGAATTACAATATGGTAAATTGCCACAGTTACAGAAAGAACTTGCAGAATTAGAAGCAAAAGAAAGTGACAAAGAAAAAGCAATGGTGCATGAGAATGTATCGGAAGAAGAAATTGCGGCAATTGTATCCAAGTGGACAGGAATTCCGGTATCGAAATTAACCGAAAGCGAGAGAAATAAGACACTGCATTTGGCAGATGCATTGCATACCCGTGTTGTTGGGCAGGATGAAGCAGTAGAACTGGTTTCCGATTCCATTATCCGTTCAAAAGCAGGGATCAAAGATCCGACTAAGCCAATTGGTTCCTTCCTGTTCTTAGGACCAACCGGTGTTGGTAAGACAGAGCTTGCCAAGACACTGGCACAGGCATTGTTTGATAATGAGGCCAATATGGTGCGTATTGATATGAGTGAGTATATGGAGAAACATTCTGTGGCTCGTCTGATCGGAGCGCCTCCGGGATATGTCGGATATGACGAAGGTGGTCAGTTGACAGAGGCAGTCAGAAGAAAACCATATTCGGTTGTTTTGTTTGACGAGATCGAGAAGGCGCATCCGGATGTATTCAATGTGTTGTTACAGGTATTGGATGATGGTCGTATCACAGATTCCAAGGGCAAGACTGTTGACTTTAAGAATACTATATTGATCATGACATCGAATATCGGATCATCTTATCTGTTGGATGGTATTGGTGAAAATGGTGAGATCACAGAGGATGCAAAGAATAAAGTCATGGAAGATCTGAGAATGCATTTCAGACCGGAATTTCTGAATCGTTTAGATGAGACGATTATGTTTAAGCCATTAACCAAGGACAATATTGGTAACATTATTGATCTGCTTGTAACCGATCTGAATAAGCGTCTGGCAGATAAGGAATTGACATTGAAGATTACGGATGAGGCAAAGCATTATATTATGGATCATGGCTATGATGCCGTTTACGGTGCACGTCCATTGAAACGTTATATTCAGAAGAATGTTGATACATTAGTTGCGAAGTTGATTTTGGCAGGTAATGTCGGGGCACAGGATGTGATCACGATTGATGTCAAAGATGATCAGTTGATTGCTTCGTAAGAATAGCAAAAAAAGCAGGTTATCCCAATTGTGGATAACTTGCTTTTTTTAAATAATTTCGGTTGTTTATGATGTTGTTTGTTCCAAACCGCCCACACAAGATAATATTTGTGCTACAATGCAGTCATCATATGAATTTATGAGATACAGATCAAACAAAGGGAGAAAGAGAGTATGAGAAATTTACGAAAGTCAGCTGCAATATTACTTACGGCGGTAGTGGTGGCAGGAATGCTTGTGGTGCCGGGAGAGGGTGCGCAGGCAGCAGAATTACAGGAAAATAGTGTTTCGTATAGCACAGAAAATACAACCGCTGTGCAGTGGCTGGACGATAACGCGGCAGAGGAAAAGCAATCGGGGGTTGATCAGATCCAGACAACAGAAAAAGAACAAAAAGGACATATCTATAAGAAAAAAGGAAAATCTTATTATAAATATGAAGACGGTAAGCTGGCAAAGAAGAAGTTTGTTGCTGTTGGGAAAAACACCTATTATTTCAATAAAAAAGGTGTTATGGAAAAGGGTTGGATGAAAAAGAAAGGAAACTACTACTATTTTGACCGGCAGACGGGGAAACAGAAATTTAATTGCAAAGTAGACGGAATTAAGATTCGGAAAGATGGAACAGCAAAGCTGTCGACCTACACAAAGAATAAGATCGATACGATGATCACGGCCAAGAAGATCATGCAGGCGAATACAAAGACTACAGACAGCAAGCAGAAAAAGCTTAAGAAAGTATTTAACTGGGTATTAAAACATCCATATAAAAGATACCGGACTTTGCAATCTGTGCAGAGCAAGAAAGGCTGGGAGATTACATTTGCCAATGATGTCTATAAGAAAGGACAGGGCTGTTGTGTGTCGGAAGCGAGTGCATTTGCTTTTTTGGCACATGAATGTGGATACAAAAATGTATATATCTGTGACGATACAGGGCATGCATGGACAGAGATAAATGGCAGAGTATATGATACATTGTTTGCAGAGGCAAAGAATTACAATAAGTATTATAATTCGAGTTATGGCACCGCAGGATTGCACCGGGTTGGAAAACTGAAGATTTAATATTTATGTAACAAAAATGTAATAGAAATTTAAGGGAAATTATGGCTTGAATTCGTTGATTTTAGGGGACTTGGGTGCTATACTCTACATGATAAAAAGAAGTCATCGGATAAGGTGATAATGACATAGAACGAAGGAGAAAAAACATGAGAACGAATCTGGTAAGAGGTTTCAAAAAAGCAGTATGTGTGTTTGCATTAGGCACTGGATTGGCATTAACGGGTATTACTGTGCATGCTACAGATAAGGTGGTATCTACGGAACAGGCGGCTACGGAAGTTAAGTCTACCGGAGAATGGGTAAAAGACAAGGGCGAAACATACTATAAGGATGCATCCGGTCAAAAAGTGCGGTCAAAATTTGTCGAAATAAATAAAAAAACATATTATTTTGGCAAAAACGGAGCGATGGAAAAGAGCTGGGTGAAAGTTGGCAAGAAATATTATTATTTAGATCGTCAGACCGGAGTTTTGAAGATAAAAGGAAAAGTGGATGGTATTAAGCTTGGTAAGAATGGGGCTGCTGTTGTGAACAAGGCAGCAAAGAAAAAACTGGCGGTAATGTTACAGGCAAAGAAGATTGTCAGGAAGCAGACAAAAGCGACAGATACCAAACAACAGAAACTGAAAAAGGTATTTGATTGGACGATGAAGGCTCCGTATAAGAGATATCGTATTATTGCAAAAGTCAGAACAAAGAAAAACTGGGAATTGGACTATGCCAATGATGTATTTAAAAAGGGAAAGGGCTGCTGTGTTTCATATAGTAGTGCATTTGCCTATTTAGCAAAAGAGTGTGGATATTCCAAAGTCTACTTATGCGATGATTCAGAGCATGCATGGGTAGAGATCGGTGGAAGAGTATATGATGTATTATTTGCAAGAGCCAAATCCTACAACAAATATTATAATTCTACATATAAGACTGCAAAGTTAGTAAAAGTGAATAAATTAAAGGTCTGATCGAGACAGTGAAAGATACATAGGAAAATACATTAGAAAGAAGAGGGAGAATCCAATGATTTTTAGTTCACTGGAGTTTTTATGTGTATTTTTACCGGTTGTTTTTGCATTGTATTGTCTATTGCCATCCATTAAGGTAAAAAATGCACTTTTGATTGTGGCGAGTCTGTTGTTTTATGCATATGGTGAGCCGGTATATGTTTTGTTAATGATTGCCAGTTCGTTCATGAATTACGGAATGGCACGATTGATCGCAAAAGGTGAAAAAGGAAAGAAGATATTTTTGGTTCTGGCAGTTGCGTTGAATCTGGGAATGCTTGCCGTGTTTAAATATGCGGACTTTGCAGTGGATACGGTGAATGGATTATTATCAACGAACATTCCGCTGCCGGGAATTACATTACCAATCGGAATTTCTTTCTTTACGTTTCAGGCATTATCCTATGTGATTGATGTGTATTGGGAGCGTGTAGAGGTGCAGAAGAATTATTTTAATATTCTGTTATATATCTCATTTTTCCCACAGTTGATCGCAGGACCGATCGTAAAGTATCGTGATATTAATGAAGCAATTGAGAATCGTGTGATGAATGCAGATGAGATTGCAAAGGGACTTCGCAGATTTATCTGTGGTCTTGGAAAGAAAGTGCTGATCGCCAATACAGCAGGTCTGGTTGCAGATCATGTATTTACCGCAGCACATTCTAAGGTGAATTTTGTAGTAGCATGGATTGGTGCAATTGCTTACTTGATGCAGATTTATTATGATTTTAGCGGATATAGTGATATGGCGATCGGTTTAGGTCACATGTTTGGATTTCATTTCAAAGAGAACTTCCAATATCCGTATGGAGCAGACAGTATTCAGGAGTTCTGGAGAAGATGGCATATCTCACTGTCTACCTGGTTTAAAGAGTATTTGTATATCCCACTGGGAGGCAATCGAAAAGGAACTGCCCGAACCTGTATCAACCGGATCATTGTATTTTTCTTCACCGGATTATGGCATGGTGCGAATTGGACATTTGTAATATGGGGTCTGTGGCATGGAATGTTCTTATTGTTTGAGACGTATTGTCCAATCGTGAAAAAGGCACCGAAGGTGATTGCAAGGATCTACACGTTGCTGGTAGTATGTGTGGGATTTGTTATGTTCCGGGCAGATACACTGACAGAAGGATTGTTTATGATCAGACAGATGTTTACCGGATTTTCTATGGATCCGGCCAGCATGAGTTTTGCGGTGCAGCAGTTGACACCATGGTTTTTGGTAATGCTTGCAGCCGGAATCATTGGTGCAGCGCCGATTCGTAAACTTGTGGATCATATTCGTGAGAGTGTTCAACCGGAAGTATTGGCAGGAAAATGGAAGACTGTTCAGATTGTTTTATATGTTGTTTCGGCAGTATTGCTGATATGGTGTATGATCCGCTTATCCGGCAGTACATATAATCCATTTATTTACTTTAGATTTTAGGAGGAGCACATATGAAAAAGACAGGTAATATTATATATATCGTGATATGTCTTATAATTTGTGTACTTCCGTTTGCAGGGATGACATGTTATAAGACGACAACCACAACTGAGAATAAACAATTGGCACAGTTTCCGGATGTTACCAAAGATGGAAAAGTGAATCTGGATTTCCCGGATGAGTTGTCTGCCTATTTTGAAGATCATTTTGCATTTCGCCAGCAATTGGTATCGGCGGATGCAGAGATTCAGAGCAAAATATTCCGTGTATCAAATGTAGATACCGTGTTAGTCGGAACCGGCGGATGGCTGTATTATACAGATACGGTCAATGATTATCTGGCACAGGATACAATGAATGATCGTCAGGTATTTGATACGGTGCATAATTTATCGTTATTGCAGCAATATGTAAAAGATCAGGGTGTCTCATTTATATTTACGGTGGCACCGAATAAGAATTCTTTGTATGGGGAGCATATGCCATATTATTTCAATTACAAAGCAGGCGATACAAAGAATATGGATAGGTTAACCAAGCCAATGGTGGAGGCAGGACTATCTTATGTAAACTTGTTCGAACCGTTTGAACGTCAACCGGAGACGCTCTACTTAAAAAGGGATTCTCATTGGAACGAAAAAGGAGCTGTGCTGGCGTATAACACTTTGATGGATGCAATGCAATGGGAACATCCTACTTATGAAGATGTAAATGTTGTTCGTAAGAAAGAGGAATACGGCGATCTGAATAAGATGATCTATCCACTTACCGCAGTACCGGAGTGGAATAGTGAATATCAGTATGAATCAACATGGAGTTATACAAGTAAGGATCAGGATGTAGAAGCTGCTTATTTAGAGACGGAGAATAAGAAGGGGGACAAGAATCTGCTGATGTTCAGAGATTCATTTGGCAATACGTTGTTGCCACTTATGGCTCAGAAATTTGAACACGCAGTATTTACAAAGAGTGTACCATATCGTATTGCAGAATATATAAAGACGTGTCAACCGGATCTGGTCATTGCGGAGAAGGTAGAGCGTAATATGGATGAGTTTATGACCATGCCTCCGATCATGCAGGGACCGGAGATAACGATCACGGACGATGTAATGAAAGATAAAAAAGTTCAGGCATCTGTAACGGTAGAAGAGTCACAGGATGATACGAATTATTATCTTGTATCAGGAGCTGTTCAAATGGAAAAACCGGCAAAGGACGCAATCATTTATATCCGCCTTGGACAAGGAGAAAAGGCAGTTACATATGAAGCGTTTACAACTTCCTCGGTGGATACAGATTATGGATACCAGTTATATTTAGATAAAGAGTCATTACAGAGTACCGGATATTCAACGCTTACAGAGGGCGATGTTACGGTTATTGTAGAACAGAATGGAAAATATTCACAGGCAGACCGGGTAAGACAGGAGGACCAAGAGAATGAAAAGTAGATATAAAAAGATACCTGTTTTATTAGGATTGTGTGCGGCAGGATTGTTGACCGGTTGCGGTGCAAAGAATACACAGGTACACATTATGGATGGACGGCAGAATACAGAGATTCTGGTGGCGGGCAACACAACGGTTGCAGAGGTGTTGAAGGAAGCAGAGATAACCGTCGATGATAAGGATACCGTAACGCCTGCATTGGACAGTGTGGTAAAGAATCAGAGTGAGATTCAGATTGAACGGCATGCAGCGGTAACGTTAGTGGAAGGTGACCAGACGGAAAAAGTGGAAATGACAGGAAAAACCGTGCAGGATGTGTTAGATGAAAAAGGGGTTGAGCTCAAAAAACATGATTATGTAAACCACAGTCTGGATGCATATCTTGAGGATGGAATGGAGATTCAGGTCATTCACCGGCTGGCAGTTACGATCCAGGTAGATGGTGAGACAAAAGAATATCTTACGGAAGCCAAAAATGTTGCAGATCTGTTAGAGGAACAGAGTATTGCAGTAGATAAAAAGGATATTGTCAAACCGGGTATGGAACGTGAACTATCCGAGGGTACGAAAGTTGTAATCGAAAGAGTATCCGTTAAGCAGGTAGTGGAAAAAGAAAAAGTGCCGTTTGAGACAGAAGTAGAATATTCCGGAAGTATGTATTCTGATGAGAGTGTAGAAAAGACACCGGGTGTGGAAGGTGAGAAAGAGGTAACATATGAAGTTACTTATGTCGATGGGAAAGAAGATCACCGGAAAGCAGTCAGTGAAAAAATTTTGAAGGAACCGGTATCACAGGTTGTAACCAAAGGAACGAAGCAGAGAAGACGCATTGTTTCCAAGCAGAAAGTAGAGGATTGTGATGGTTCCGGACATGGATATTACATTATTACATGGTCTGATGGAAAAGTAGAATATCAGGATTATTAAGAAGTTTGACGGAAGGGAGTTGTTTATATGAAGAAGATCCGCACATTGTTAGTTACATTTATACTTGTATTGGCATTCCAGAGCCTTTCGTATGCAAAGGAGATGAATACAGGAACGTTAAACAAGCCTGCAATGGGAAGCGTATTTGCAACTTCCAAAGCTACGATCCGACTGGTCTGGATTCCTGTTAAAAATGCTAAGAAATATGAGGTGTATCGTTCTACAAAGAAAAAGAAGGGCTTTAAACGGATCGGCACAACAAAGAAGACATCGTATGTGGATAAAAAAGGTAAACAGCTAAAGACATACTATTATAAGATTCGGGCTGTGGGGACAAATGCGGCAAACGGACAGACCATTTACAGTCCATATAGCATGACAATGAAAAAGAAGATGCGTAAGATTGTAAAGAAGACAGCGTATGCAGGAGATTCTTTGATGGTCGGGTTGATCAATTATGGCAAGATTACGGACAATCATAAACAGAAGGTATTTGCCAAGGTTGGAATCTCCACGTCGGCTTATTACAAAAGTGATCTGCTTACACAGTTACTAAAATATAATCCGGATCGTTTGTTTATCATGTTGGGCGTCAATGACTTAGCAGGCAATCCGACGGAAAAACAGATGGATAATATGATCAGCTATTATAAAGCAATTCTGAAATCCTGTACGAAGAAGAATCCGAATCTTGAGATTTTTGTGTTAGGTGTCAGTCCGGTAGGGAAAAAATCTTCTGTGAATCTGAATACGATCAATTATTATAATCGTAAGATGGAACGCAAGATTGTGCCGCTTAAGAATGTATATTATTATGATTTGTGTTTGGAACTTGCAGGAGATGATGGATATCTGAAACCGGAATATGTGGCATCAGATGGGTTACATTGGACTTCTAAGACATATGATACGGTATTAAAAGCCATGAAGGAAATGGTAAAGGAATACTGATTTTTATTTTGTAAAGTGCTAATTTGTACGATAATAGTTGCACAATTTTAGAAAACATTGTAAAATGATAATTGGAAGTGTGAATATTACTATGGTGTATGGGAAGGAATGAAAGCATGAGCGAATGGATATTGTGGAGTGAACGAGGTCCGTCAGTAGAAGAAGTTAGAAGAAATAATTCATTTATATGTTCGGACGGACTGAGTAGTTTTGTAAGAACTTATAGTTATCGAATGAGAGGCTTTGTGCATGAGATGAATGGACGTGAAGTGATGGATCGGGGAATCATTGCATGGATGCCATTACCGGAACCTTACAAAGAGGGCTTGCAAAATTAAATAATATGGTGTACGATAATAACATAACACATGTGTGACAATGGCGGCGCGCTAACAACGCCGTCATTTTGTGTATGCGTGAGACGAGCACAGATTTGTGCTTGCACAAAAATCTGTATTCGACGAGCGCACATCAACGAGCCGACAGGCGAGTTGGTATATGTATCATCGAATGACGAAGTCATGAGATGTGAGGCGTGAGCCACTCGAAGCCGGCAGGCGAGTTGGTATATGTATCATCGAATGACGAAGTCATGAGATGTGAGGCGTG
>OLNZ01000631.1_pt1 | contig 32236 bp, 32 predicted proteins | sample 1672981 | NCBI WGS metagenome assembly OLNZ01 (sample SAMEA3136743, study PRJEB25190) | human gut metagenome | biome: human gut; feature: human-associated habitat; material: faeces | place: Austria | collected 2013 | reverse complement strand
CCTTTCGATAGGCTGCTGCCTGCTCGAAACTAAGCGGCAATTCAAAGGAAAGAGAACTCCTACCTATTTGCGATAGCAGCCTGGACTGGCTTTAAGAACTGCTACAAAATCAGCTTACGCTCCCATTTTTTAACTGTATCAAATCAACATCTATTTACAATTCTCATTATACCAATCATTCATATTGGTATTTATAATATCTCCTTCATACCTAGTCACCCATCCATCGGAATAGCTTGAAAATAAACTTTGATGATGCTCATTTAAATTATTATAAACAACGTCTGAAATCACAATTACTTTTCTATAATCTCTACCTGCCTTATTGCATAAATGGCACGCTGAATTTACAACATCCCCCATCCAAATAACATCGTTAATTCCGCTACCTGAATATCCAGCTTTAACCATCAATGCTCTGCCATAATCGATACCTATCCCAACTGAAATTTGCGAATATTTCTTTTTCCTTAATTTATAATTGAGTATTTTAATCATACTATTTAGTCTAGCTGCCACCGCAATAACATTGTCAACATCAGATTTATAAGGGGTATCAAAAACTCCCCATACACAATCTCCATTAATATTTATTTCTTTACAATCAGTTTCTGCATTCATAATAGCAACACACTCTGATAAAAATGCTCTATACATTTTTGCCAATGTTGGTCTTTTATGCTCGTCTGTCATATCAGATGACCCTACAATATCAATAAAAATTGCAGTAACATTTACATAATATCCATTTTTAAATGTCAAATCACTTCTCGCAGGAATGCTGTCTTTATCACAGTAATCATTGTCACTTGCATTTAAAATTTCATCCATTCTTTCCGAACTTTTATCTACGTCATAAGACATTGTATAATTTGATTCCATAATTTTCCTCCTTCTATATTAACTGAAATATCATACACACAAACCACAGAATAACTGTTGCTAATAAAAATTTTATTCCCTTGTTATACCATTTTGCTTTTAGACTACATATTTTCGAATTTGTATGTATCTGTTCTTCTAAATCATCTATCATTTCTTTTTCGTCCATATCTTTTACGGCACTCTTATAATTCTCCAATGTCATATTTCCAATAGAGCCAAAGAAAAAAATAGATGGTGCATTATTAAGATTTTTCACTCTTGCAATAATAGATAACATAAAACATAAAATAGAAATAAAGCTTGATAAATATAGCAGTGCAACCAGAATGGCTGCAATAATTTCTCCTCCAGATAATTCTGCCAGTTTTGATACCTCTGTTATTCTTTCAAATGCACTGGGCATGCCCTTTTCAAATATAACACCTATTAAAACTCCTGCTAATGCTAATGCAAATGAAACCTTGGTATCCATATTTCCTATCCATGTATTTATGATACCCAGTGTTTCATAAGCATCTTCTTTTTTAAACGCTCTATTTTCTTGCTGTTGATTGTCATTCTGTGCCATAATTTAAAATCCCCTTATTTTCTTCAATTTACTAATTTTTTCTTCATAATCTTTTATATGTTCATATCGTATTTTTTTATTTTTAAGGCTATTCTCCATTGCATCAATAACTTGCCAACCTAGATTCTGTTCACATGCCCATTTAAAAGTCGATTCATTTATATATACCCATGTATCATTTTCCTTTGCCATACTAACCATATATCTATATGACGCACGATATCGCCCAAAGTAAGCATATATCTCAATAAATTCAAAAACACTATTATTTATTATATCTTCATTATATCCGTGCTTCTTTCCTAATTCATGATAAAATTCGTCTATATCTAACCATCTATTAATACCAATATTATCGATATATTCAAGTTGTCTACAAAATGACCCACTTATTATTTTTTTGACAAAAGAATATGTAGTCTCAATTTCCGTTTGTAGCTGCTCTTCCGCTTTTTCCCTTTCATTTATCGCCTTTATTTTTTCGTTATTTTCATTCGAAAACCTTCTCTTTAATTCATCATTTTCTTTCTTCAATCTTTCTTCTAAAATAGCTAATTCCCGTTCTCGTTGAACCAGACTATTTTTTAATCTATCGATTTCTCTAATGCCATCTGCCAATCCTGCAAATGTATCCGACTCTACTGTTGTATCTTCATCTATTTTGATTGATTTTCCTAAATCCTCTGAAAACTCCAAATAGTAATCCTTTGTCACATAGCCTTGGAATAACTTTGTTCCTTTATATTTTGCTGATTTTACAAAAACTCCCCTATACTCATCTGACATTTGCTTGAAAACATTATCTGAAATAAATATTTCTCCGCCAGATGCTATATCTGAATATTTGCTTGCATAATTTGTTGTATTACCAACCCATACACAATCCACTTCGTTCTCTCTATTTTCATCACTTTCCAGACCATACATACCAACCTGAGTTACAAGAACCTTTCCATAATCAATTCCAATACCACATTCAATAACTTTCCCATTAACATTAGTTTTCAAATATTTATTCAAGCTATAATCAATCACAGTCTGTAAACTTCTTGCCGCATTAATTGCTTTATCTGCTGCACTGTCCACGATATTCCCGTTTTTATCAGCAGAGTCAATAAATACGCCCATAATTCTGTCACCCAGAAATTGTCTTGTAACTCCTCCATTTTTTCTAACACAATCAACTGCCATTCTCATAAATGAGCGATATATTTTAACCATACTTTTTGCTTGGCTATTTTCTGTTAAGTATGTTGACTTACGAATATCAATAAATAGTATGGCTGCCATGATGGAGTAGGTTCTATTATTATCTTCCAATTGCTCTATTGTTGGAGGTAATTCTGAATCTATTTCTATTTGCTCAACAGTCTGTTCTGTTATTTTTTTAATCCGCAAATCTACTTTTTCAAAATCATTTTTTGAAAATCCCATATTTACTCTACATTCTCCTCTATAATATAAAGATAGCTTTTTTACACATTTTCACTTGCTCCACATATATTATACAATCTTTTCTTCTTTTTCGATAGTTCTAAAAATCCAAATAGCCGCCTACTCAAAAACTGAACAAACGGCTATAAAATGGTATCCGATATTTATATTTAGATTATTTTAAAATGCTTCAATGCATCCTTTATCGCTTCCACTTTCTCCGCTGTCGGATGCTTCCTCGGCTGTTTCAATTCTTCTACCGCATTAGGAGCATCATACATCGGCAATCCTAAATCTCTCTTTACCTCTGCGATATATGCGGTATGTACTTTGAAGCCGTATTTAGCTTCTATGTACTCCTTTATCATTTTGTAGGTCACTCGTTCCTTGGGCTTGTACTCTTCGGCTCTTTTAGCGATATTATCAAGCGGAACTTTTCCCTCACCTTCGCCAAACTCAACTTTTACGTTGATATGTCCGTCTGGCTTTTTGTGTGAAAGCAGTACTACCGTCTCAACATGCCCGCTATGTCCGAACTGATCCACAGCACACACCTTCTCTACCTCATATCCCGCTGCCACCAGCACCTTCACATCCCTTGCGAGGGTAGCCGGATCACAGCTCACATACACAATTTTCTTCGGTGCCATCGTGATCATGGTATCAAGTGCAACCTCGTCACAGCCCTTGCGTGGCGGATCGACCACGATCACATCTGCGTACACGCCATATTTCTTATACTGTTCCGGCAGCACTTCTTCCGCTTTTCCAACGAAGAATTCCACATTATCAAATCCATTCATCTTCGCGTTCTTTCTGGCATCATCTATTGCTTCCGGTATGATCTCAACACCCATTACTTTCTTTGCCTTCTGCGCTAAGAATAAGGAAATGGTTCCAATGCCGCAATAGAGATCCCATACCGTTTCATCACCATGCAGATCGGCGTATTCCAATGCTTTACGGTATAATTTCTCTGTCTGTTCCGGGTTCACCTGATAAAATGACAACGGATTGATCTGGTATTTGACATTGCCAATATAATCCGTGATCGTATCCCTTCCCCAGATAGTCCGGCAATGTGTACCGAGAATCCGGTTCGTCTTATCCTGATTGACATTAAGAGAAATGCTTGTCATACCCGGAATATCCTTCAGGCAATCCACCAATTCCTGTTCTACATTTGCATACTTTCCACCATTCTTAGACGGAAGCTGTCCGATCAGTTCTGTACCATTGATGATCACACAGACCATGATCTCTCCGGTTTTCTTTCCTACTCTCGTCAATATGTGGCGTACCAGACCACTGTGATGTTCCTCATCATACGGTTCTACCTGATACCGTTCCATAAAAGAACGGAATCTCCGAATAATCTCATCATTGACAGGAGCCTGGAGATAACAGACATCCGTATCAATTACATGATGCGTACGACCGGCATAGAATCCAATCACGGTATGTCCGTCCTTATCCTTCCTTACCGGAAACTGGGCTTTATTCCGATAGCGGATAGCTGGAAAACTTTCCTTTACCTCACTCATTTTCTCATCATCCAACATATTATTCTCTTGTCCATCTGCCTCTGTGCACAGATTATCTCCACTTTCATTCAAGCAGACACTACCCATCCCAATGATCGGTTCCATCTTGCTTTCCACATCCGCAATTCCACCAATCCGTTTCAGACAGTTCAGCACTTTGCTCTGCTTCCATTCCAATTGTTTCTCATAGCGAAGCTGCATGATGGAACAGCCACCACACTGTCTTGCATGCGGGCAGATCGGTTCCACACGGTCAACAGACGGAATCAGAATCTCCATCAGTCTGCCATACGCATAATTCTTCTTTGCCTTGATGATCCTGATCCTTGCCACATCTCCCGGCACCGCGTCCTTCACAAATACCGCCATGCCATCAATGTGACCAATCCCCTCACCTTCATTTCCAATGTCCTCTATTGTAATCTCATACTCCTGATTCTTCTCTAAACTCATATCTCATACCACGCAATCATATTATAGTGTTGGAACAAAAAATCCTGCCACAGTTTACTACATTGCTATACATTTTTGCAGCCCTGCAAGCACTCGCAATTCCATGTATTTACAATACCACAAAGCCCTTTAATAATAAAGCACGATTTCTGTCCCGATTATTTGTTATCTGTTTTACAACACAATAGAATATTTGTAGACATTATCCGACAAAAATTATATAATTATTGTACATGTAACTTATAGAACCTGTATAAATGATCGTGCATTTGCTTATCAAGTACGATATAATGATAACAATTCACTTGCTTGCAAGGGTGAATTGTTAAATGTGATCATGAGCGATGCTCATGATATAACGATCATTTTACAGAATACCATTTAAAAGGAGAAGATTTATGGGATTAATTAAAGCAATTTCCGGTGCCATCCGTGGCGTAACCGCTGACCAGTGGAAAGAGTATTTCTACTGCGATTCCCTTGACACCGATGTATTGGTAACCAAAGGACACAGACGGACCAACAGCAAGTTTGGCTCTGGCAACAAAGGCAATGACAATATCATTACCAACGGTTCTGTTGTTGCGGTAAATGAAGGTCAGTGTATGATTATCGTAGATCAGGGTAAGGTCGTAGAGTTCTGTGCCGAAGCCGGTGAATTCTTATATGATACTTCATCTGAACCAAGTTTATTGTTTGGTGATCTCGGTGACAATGTTTCAAAGACATTTGCTCAGATTGGTAAGCGCTTTACCTTTGGCGGTGATACCGGAAAAGATCAGCGTGTATATTTCTTCAACACAAAAGAGATCATGGGTAATAAGTATGGAACTGCCAATCCGGTTCCTTTCCGTGTAGTGGATACGAACATCGGATTGGACGTTGACATTTCTGTTCGTTGTAACGGTGAGTATTCTTACCAGATCTTCGATCCGATCCTGTTCTATACCAACGTATGTGGTAATGTAACCGATGAATACACAAGAGATCAAATCGATAGCCAGTTGAAGACCGAGTTGATGACTGCTCTGCAGCCTGCATTTGCGCAGATTTCTGCTATGGGAATCCGTTACAGTGCAATTCCTGCCCACACCATGGAAGTGGCAGATGCACTGAACAAAGAACTTTCTGAGAAATGGGGACAGTTAAGAGGTATCCGTGTTGTATCCTTTGGTGTGAATACAATCAAGGCTTCCGAAGAGGATGAGCAGATGATCAAGGATCTTCAGAAGACCGCTGTTCTCCGTAATCCGAATATGGCAGCCGCTACCTTAGTCGGTGCTCAGGCAGAGGCAATGAAATCCGCTGCTTCCAATACTTCTACCGGACCTATGATGGCATTTGCCGGTATGAACATGGCAAATATGGCAGGCGGCATGGATGCAAACTCTCTGTTCGCTATGGGACAGCAGCAGAATAACACTCCACCTACCTCACCAGCTCCTGAAGCTCCTAGTCCGGCACCAAGTGCTCCGGCAGCAGACTCCTGGACCTGTTCCTGTGGAACCGTGAACACAAGCAAATTCTGTTCCAACTGTGGTTCTCCAAAACCTGCACCTGTTGAAGGCTGGACTTGTTCCTGTGGCGCCGTGAACCAGGGCAAATTCTGTTCAGAATGTGGTGCCAAGAAGCCTGCCGGTGCTCCGCTATATCGCTGCGATAAATGCGGTTGGCAGCCGGAAGATCCAACTCATCCACCAAAATTCTGTCCGGAGTGTGGTGATGTATTTGACGATAATGATATCCAGTAATCATTTGATTGGATACAATATCAGCACACTGCAATAGAAACTTCAACTATTAGACAACTATAACAGAACAGGGTAATTATGCCACACCAACCGTTACATAATTACCCTGTATCTTTATTCAGCCATAATTTCATATATATGTCTATGACACCGGGTTCAGCCCCTTTGCACAGGCATATTATATACAACATAACAGGAGGAGAATATGGACGATTTTAATGATATGAACATTGTGGACACCAAAGAAGAAACCGACAAAAAATGTCCTCAATGTGGTGGTGTAATGGACTTTGATCCAGCCAGCGGCAGATTAAAATGCCCTTATTGTGAATATACAGAAGAGATCAAGGTAAAACGGGAATTACCTGTCAAAGCAGAAGAATTAGATTTTCTATCTGCCACAAAGACCGCAAATAAAGATTGGGGAGTAGCAACCAAAACCGTGCTCTGTAAAGCATGTGGGGCAGAGTCCATCTATGATGCCATGCAGACCGCTGCAGTCTGCCCTTTCTGCGGTTCCAATCAGGTTATGGAAGCAAATGAGCAGGACACCATCGCTCCGGGAGGCGTTGTCCCATTTTCCATCAGTGATAAAGAAGCATCCGAATTATTTAAAAAATGGATCAAACGCAGATGGTTCTGTCCAAAGCTTGCCAAAGACAGTGCCAAACCAAAACGGTTTAACGGCATTTATCTCCCATACTGGACCTTTGACAGCAATACCTTTTCTTCTTATCAGGGAGAATACGGTATCAATCATACCCGTAAAGACCGTGACGGTAACACACATACAGAAACAACCTGGCATCGCACTTCCGGAACACATAGCGAATTCATCAACGATGAATTAGTGCTTGCTTCTTCCAAGCACGATATGTCAATGCTCCGCAAGTTAGAGCCATTCGACACAGAGAACAATAAAGCATATAAGCCGGAATACATTGCCGGTTTTGTTGCAGAACGATATTCATTAGGATTAAAGGATGCCTGGAAACAAGCCGTGGCGTTAATGAAAGAACGTCTCACACGTCATGTGTCAGACAATATCCGGACACAGCATCATGCAGACACAACCCGTAACGTTCGTTTGTCTACGGATTTCAAAGATATTACATACAAGTATCTGTTGTTGCCAATCTGGGTATCCAATTTTAAATACAACGACAAGGTATATCAATTCATGGTAAACGGACAGACCGGTAAGGTTGCAGGCAAAACTCCACTTTCTATTCCAAAGATAATAATCACGGTTGTTGCGATCGTTGCGATCATTGCCTTGCTATACTATCTTGGCGTATGGAACTAATCACAATTTTACAACCATTATACTGCTCTGATAGGATGATCAGGGCAGTTTTTCAAAGGAGAGATCATGGAACATTTACCAACTATTATCATGTTAATTCTAATCCTGGCAATCATTGGTGCTGCATATTATCTTGTCTATCGGGTCAAACACAAAGCAGAAGAACTGTCACGCACCCTGTTTGGCACATCGGATATTACAAAAGCGGCGTCACAAATGAAACAGGAATATGCCACCACACCCAAATCCGTTTCCGCAATGACATCTCTGTTGCTGCCTAAGATTGTCGCCGATTTTCCTGATTTTCAGTATAACGAAATGAAAGATCGTGCCGAAAATGTACTTACATCTTATCTGCATGCGATCACTGAACGCAATCCCGCTCGATTGACTGACGGAACCACAGAACTCAAACAGCAATTAGAAAACCATACAGAAATGCTGTTTGCCAACGGACAACATGAACGATATGACCAGATACACATTCATCGTACAGAGATCAATCAATATCGTACGACCGCCGGAAGATGTATTATTACCTTCCAGACAGCATTAGAATGTTATCATACAATTACAGACTCAAACGGCAACATCACGGAAGGTTCTTCCGAATACAAATACCAGACCAAATTCAATACCGATCTGATCTATATCCAGGATCGTAATCTGGTAGAAAACGAATTAGATCATGCATTAGGACTGAATTGCCCAAACTGTGGTGCTCCAATATCCTCATTAGGGGCAAAGGTATGCGAATATTGCGGTACCGCAATTGTAGAACTGAATATCCATGCATGGAGCTTCAGTCATATTGAAGAATTATATTAGAACTAAGAATGAGCAGGTAATAACCCGCTCATTCTTTTTGTGCCCACACGGAATTTCAAAACAATTATCTTCTACTCTGCACAAGTAAAAAAGCGGTTGCATAAGCAACCGCTTTTTTGGGGAAAGCAAGAGATTAATCTAAAATCTTCTGCTCTGTTTCTTTATCAAAGATATGAATCTTGCTTAAGTCAAATGCTAACTGTACTGTATCACCAGGTCTAGCTGTTGTACGAGCATTAACTCTTGCAGTAATATCGAACTGATCAATTGTGAAGTATAAGTAAACTTCAGCACCTAACATCTCGTAGATAGTAATTCTTGCATCAATGATACTCTCTGGAGATGACTCAAGGAATAACTGCTCATCATGGATATCTTCCGGACGAATACCTAATACAACTTCCTTGTCAATGTAGTTCTGCTCAACTAAGATCTGTGCCTTTGAATCAGGAATCTTGATTGAATGAGAACCAAACATCAATAATACATCTGCACCAGACTTAACAACCTTACACTCGATGAAGTTCATTGGTGGCATACCCATGAATCCTGCTACGAATAAGTTGGTTGGCTTGTCATATAAGTTCTGAGGAGTATCAACCTGCTGAATGATACCATCCTTCATAACTACGATTCTTGTACCAAGTGTCATAGCCTCTGTCTGGTCATGTGTTACATAGATGATAGTTGTCTGTAATCTCTGATGTAACTTAGAAATCTCAACACGCATCTGAACACGAAGCTTAGCATCCAAGTTAGATAAAGGCTCGTCCATTAAGAATACCTTAGGCTCACGAACGATTGCACGACCCATAGCTACACGCTGTCTCTGACCACCTGATAAAGCCTTAGGCTTTCTATCAAGTAAGTGCTCGATATCAAGAATCTTAGCAGCCTCATGTACCTGCTTATCAATCTTCTCCTTTGGAACCTTTCTTAACTTAAGACCAAATGCCATGTTATCATATACAGACATATGTGGATACAAAGCGTAGTTCTGGAATACCATTGCGATATCTCTATCCTTAGGTTCTACATCGTTAACCATCTTGTCCCCGATCCATAATTCACCGGAACTGATATCTTCCAAACCAGCGATCATACGAAGTGTAGTAGACTTACCACATCCAGATGGTCCTACGAAGATGATGAACTCCTTGTCTTCAATCTCAAGATTGAAATCCTTAACAGCATTGAAACCGTTTGGATAAATCTTGTAAATATTTTTAAGTGATAAACTAGCCATTTTCATTTCCTCCTTGAGTTGTATAAATTTTCTGCTGACTAAATCATAGTGATATAATACCTCATTTAATATTTAAAAGAAATATTATTATTGAACAAATAAATTTTCATTTCTTTGTTCATTTTGTCCTTTTTCAAAATATTATCAGAAAAATGCACATTGTTTTATAAATTTTATTATCTAAAAGTACCTATAATCGCATCACGCAACCCTATATCATATCGAAATAATGACAAAACTCGTGCAAAATCTCCAATAGATTCCTACTTTTTGTGCTATTGCCCAATTGTATTTATTAAAAATGCCGAACCCCTTATGATTCTTTGTCTTTTCTCTGTTGGCGGATACGAAATTTCATCTTTAAGTTATTGAAAAAATTCCTGATTCTTCCATCTTTTTGTGACCATTTATATATATTATCCATCTTCAATTTCTGGATGGATTCCGGTACTTCTGCTTCCGCAACAGCCTGATTATATAAAATCTTACCCGTAAACAACGCAAGTCCTGCATTCATCTTATCGCGATAATTCTGCAAAAGTTCCAACTGTCTTTGTTCTTCCAATGCAATCAGCAATATATCCGGAGCAACTGAATTGATCTCATTCACGATATGGTCAAGTGATTCTTCCTGTTCCGTCAGATATAGCCCGCTTAAGGTCAGATACGGTCTTTTGGCATGAAGACTCTCCTGCACAGACAAAAAATGCTCTTCACTCTCTGTAACCAGCAAAATCTCTGCACCAACGGATATTGCATAATCTAATATCTGTTCAAAATAACCATCAAAGAAAAAAGGATCCCTCTTATGTCCGAGTTCCTCGTCAACACTATTGTTCACACCCGCATTGCCCGGCAGAGTAAGATCTGTTGCTTCAACAACATCTTTCCAATCCTTATTTTCCTGCAAAAGCAGTAAAGTCTCGCTATTCACGAAATAAATCACTTTACTGCTTTCTTCTTCTAAACACTGTATGGTGGTCTCTGCAGCCACTTTTGTAGAATCGATATCTATTGCGATATCCAATAGCTGGATTCTATTCTTCATATATTACCTCATTACTGAACAGAAGTATCACTATTACCAACGACAATAATGATATCCGCATCATTCAATGTTATATTGCCCTTCGTTACAGAACAAACACTTGTATCCGGCTTACCAATCTCAACCGTTGCATTTGAAAAGAACGATACAAGATCCTGTCCCATTCCGTCTTCTTTTACATAAATCTTTGTCTGCGTTTCCGCACCTGCACTATAATTACCGGCTCCAACATTAGAAAATCCGTTACTTGAAAGCTTGCTTTGCCATTTGCCGGCAAGACCCGTTGTACTTGTGCTATTCAATACTACAATCTTCTTGTCAGTAGATGGAATCTCTTCTACTGTAGCTTCCTGCGTTGTAGCTTCTTCTGTGGTAGTTTCCTCTGTTGTTGCATCTTCTTTTGTATCTCCGGCATTTTCCTTATCTAACATTGCCTGTAATTCATCATCACTATATGTAGATCCCTGTTCTGTCGTCTTAATCTTTGCTAACTGCTTCTTATCTGACCGCACTTTTATAATGAAAAATACAGAAAATCCTAAAATTACAATCGCCATCAATACAACCATCGACCGTAAAAACGCTTCACCAAACACCTTTAAAATGGTTTTTTTATCCATTGTATTGCCTCCTTAGATATGTTCATAATCTTAATAAGTATAACAGAGTTGCATTCCTTTTTCAACCATTATATACTGTAAGAAGTATTTATAAGATTTTGTCAAGAAAGGATATATTATGAAACAAACTGCAATTATCACAGGGGCATCCCGCGGCATCGGCAGAGCGTGTGCCCTGGAACTGGCAAAGTATTTCGACTGCATTGCGATCAATTCTTTTCAACATCCCAATGATTTAAATGAGGTTCAAAAACTGATTGAATCCTCAGGCACTCAATGCATTGCATTCACAGGGGATGTCAGCGACTATGACTTTGTATGCGATATGATGAATCAAATAATAGAAAAATGTCCGCCTGTAGATCTGCTTGTCAACAATGCCGGTATATCCTATGTCGGATTATTAACGGATATGCAGATAACCGACTGGAACCGGGTCATTCAGACTAATCTGACCTCCCTGTTCAATTGCAGCCAGCCCGTCATTCCACAAATGGTTCATCGCAGATCCGGTCATATCATCAACATTTCTTCCATGTGGGGAATCAGTGGTGCCTCCTGTGAAGTTGCCTACAGTGCTGCAAAAGGCGGTGTAAATGCCTTTACAAAAGCTTTAGCCAAAGAATTGGCTCCAAGTCACGTCCGTGTTAATGCACTTGCATGTGGGGCGATCGACACACAAATGAACGCATGTTTCAGTGAATCTGAACTTCAGGATCTATGTGAAGATATTCCTGCATGCCGTTTAGGCACACCGGAAGAAATTGCCCAAATGGTATACTTTATATACAAAAGCCCATTTTACATGACAGGTGAAATAATAAAAATAGACGGTGGTTATCTCTAAACCACCGTCTTATCATATCCCTATATAATTTGTCTTATTTGCTCTTTGCATATCTTGTAATGCTCTCGTCAGTCTCCTCACCCGGATATGTCTCTTTCTCCAACACACGACCAACTGCTACATACTTGCGGTACTTATAATCTGAAACTACAATACCTGTTCTCTCTGTAGAGGCATGAACTACCTTGCCATTACCAATATACAATGCAACGTGTGAACAGCTGCGCTTGCTGCTTCCGTAAAAGATCAGATCACCCGGCTTAATATTCTTCATCTTCACTGTCTTAGTATCACCGATCTGACTATATGCATTATGAGTCAACTTATATCCAAACTTCTTATATACCGCTAAAGTAAATCCGGAACAATCAGCACCCTTCGTAAGGCTTGTACCACCATAGCGATACTTATTACCAACATACTTCAATGCATAGCTGATAACCTTTTTCTGTTCAATTGACATTCCTGTATAATCAACAACTGTTACTTTGCAAGTGTACTTCTTTCCATTAAACTTAGCAGTTACTTTGGCACTGCCAACACCAACCGGAGTCAGGACACCATTCTTAACCTTAACAATCTTCTTATTAGAGGTTGTCCACTTATCTGCATCTTCCTCTATATCTTCTACTGAATCATATAAACTTAATTCATATTTCGTTCCCTTTTCCAATACAATCTTTTTCTTGCTCAACTTCACTGCTGCCTGTGCATCTACAGAAAAGAAAACCATCATACAAAATGTAAAAAATATAGTAAATAGTGTTAATCCCCTTTTATTCATTCTTCTATAATCCTTCCCGAATCAAATCTGTTTATCAAAATCACAAGATTCATTTTAACACATTTTTTACATTTTTCAAGACTTTTTTGCAATAAATGTAACATTTTCGTAACATATTTTTATCGCATACCTCTTTATCTTGGGATAACGTCAGGCACGACGCACAAATTATGCTGCTGACCGGTATAATGAGCAAACAACCGGCTGCACCCATCACCATGCCGCTCACTTCCCTAAATAGTGCTTTTGAATTAATGATTTCCGAAAAAGTATCTCCATTCCTCATAAACAATACTGCAAGCATAATTCCCTCACCAATTCCCGCAAAAAATAAGGTATTCATTGTAGTTCCCAAAATATCTTTTCCAATTGTCATACCCGAACGAAATAATTGAGCAGGACTGAGTCCATTCCGATTCACATACACCTCATTCATTGCCGTCGTAATGGCAACTGCCGTATCAATCACCGCTCCTAACAGCCCAAGCATAACCGCCGACAACATCACCGCAGACATGGACACCTGAAGATCAGCCGATAAATACATGCTGATTTCCTCATATTGTTCTATCTCATCATACCCACTGATCCCTGCCGACCACAAAAGCGGTCCTGCCGACACCATAATCATCCCTAACACAATAACAACAGAAAAGGTCGCTGCATGCATTTTGCCATTGAATCCATTCTGAAAATAAATGACTGTAACTACAACAAAAATACTCACCAATGCTGTTGTAAGTATCGGAGGTGTCCCCCATGAGATCAGATAAATATTTGCAAGAAATGCCAACATTGTCCTGATTAATGCAAAAAAAGAATCCAGTCCCCGGTTCCCACCAACTACCAGCATCAAAACAAACAGAACGATCATCAGTTTTATTATCATCTGTCAATCTTCTCCTTTCCCAATCCGTTTCTTCAAAAACATAGCCGAACAAAATCCGGCGATTGGAATTGCCAATACAATACCAATTGCCCCCATCAAAAATCTTATAATTTCAAATATCAACTGACAATTGATCAAATGATACAAAGTATATCCATTTTTAATCTTAATTACCAGAATGGGAACAGCACTGCTCATATAAGAAAAAAACAGCACATTGATCATTGTTCCCATAATATCATATCCCATTTCTCGTATGGACCGTACCAGATCCGGCATCCGTATATCCGGCTTTTTACAAAGAATTTCTGCCACTCCTGCCGCAATACTAATGGATACATCCATTACTGCACCTAAACTGCCCATTAACACACCTGTCAAAAACAGATCCGATAAGTCTGACGCATTGACTACATAATCCATCATCTCGTAGGGAAGCCGTTCGGATGTCCCCAATACGATCTCATAAATCCCATAACACACCATTGTTGTAACCATTGAAGAAATAATTGCAACCATTGTCTTTTTATGAAATCCGCTTGCAAACAAAAGTGTAATCAGATTAAAAACAATAACAAGAATAAATGCACTCTGAATCAGTTTTCCACCTTTTCCGTACCATGTCAACGCCTGCAAAAAGATCAAAACATTAATCATCATGGACATAAGTGTCAGCATACCTCTTTTTCCATTCAGACCAATCAGTAAAACCAAAAACAATCCCATCATACAGATAAATGCTGCATCTCTTTTTTTCCCGCTGATCGTTCCCTCCGTTCCGTTTTTATGAAGGGAGACAAACACCTGATCCCCAAAATGATATCGTTCATCATTTACCCCGGATTCAGAAAACTCATTTTGAAGGACTATTTTCTGCCCTTTGTAATCTCCGTTTAATATCTTTACCGTCAACACCTGTTCATAATATTTTTCGTGTTCACCATTCGGTCCGTCCTCTTCATGTGAGAAAGAGTTTTCTACCGATATAATGCCTGCCACAGTCTGCGTGTACAAAAAAGAATCATTCAGAACGAAAACAAGGGCTGTCGCAAACAAAAGCAACAACCCAGCCAAAACTCTTTTTCTTTGTATTGTAATACTATGCACGATCATTCCGGATACACCAGTCTCTCTTCGGATATTTTACATAGTACCTCATCATAATAACGTTTTGCAACATAACGTGCCATTGGAAGATTCATATCCAGATAATTCCCACAATCCCTTGCACATGCCCCGGGAACATCTCCTTCAAAATCTTTCATAAATGCATACATCTCTTTTACCAGTTCCACGATATCTTTCGATGTATAGTCACCTGCAAGGATCAGATAGAAACCAGTACGGCAACCCATCGGTCCAAAATATATTACTTTTTCTTTCCATTTCGGATGATTTCTTAAGAAGGTTGCACCTAAATGCTCTAACGTATGCACCTCGGCAGTATTCATGACTGGTTCATAATTCGGTCTCGTCATCCGAAGATCAAAGGTCGTGACCGTTTCTGCCCCGACTTTATCCTTTCTTGACACATAAATTCCCGGTAATAATGTCAAATGATTCACTGTAAAGCTCGCAATCTTATCCATGTCGTCTGCTTCCTTTCCATATAAAAAACAATTTTTCTTTGCCTATAGCTCCTCACAAAGTGCAAGCAATAACCTCACGGAATGCTCAATTGCCTTTGCTTCAAATGCCGGATAATCAACTGATGCTGAATCATCCGCCTTGTCAGAAATTGCACGAATGATCAAAAACGGAATATCGTTCAGGTATGCCGCATGTGCAATTGCCGCACCTTCCATCTCTGTACAATATCCTGCAAAATTCTCAATCAGCCACTCCTTCTTCTGCTTATCGGAAATAAATTGATCTCCGCTTACCACTCTTCCTTCAAATACCGTTACATCCGGATTTACCTTTTCACAAATCTCCTTCGCAGTCTCCCGTAGCTGTTCATCCGCCTTAAAAGATAATGTATCCATTCTCGGGATCTGACCTACCGGATAGCCAAACGCCACTGCATCCATGTCATGTTCTAACGCATCCGTTGACAAAACAATATCTCCGATATTAATGTCTGCATTCAACGAACCGGCAATTCCTGTGTTGATCACAGCATCTACATGATATATATCTGCAAGGATCTGCGTGCACATTGCAGCATTTACCTTTCCAATTCCGGAACGAACCACCACAACCGGATGTCCTTTTACTGTTCCTTTTAAGAATTCCATAGAGGCTATCTGTTTAGTCTCTACGTCCTCCATCTGTTCTTTGACCTTTGCAACTTCTTCGTCCATTGCTCCTATAATTCCAAGCATCTATTCATTCCTTCCTTCCATAAGCGGTATCACAAGTTTTACCGTGAACTCGCCTTCTACTTCATAACTCTTAAACTCACCATGCTGCAACCGCATGATCCGCTCACAGGTGATCAATCCGATATTGGTGCTCTCATGTTTGTCCAGATTCTCTTTTACCTTATTCCGAATCCTTAGAACCAGATAATTCTGTTCTTTATTGGCTATAATCTCGATTGGAGCTGCCTTATCTGCATATTTATTCAGGTTAGACAAAATGTTATTCAATACACGCTGCATATATCTAACATGAATCAGACAAACTTCTCCTTCTTCAATATGATTATGTGCAACAATCTGATATCCTTCCTCTTCCAGGCTTAAAAACTGATTCTCGATCAGATCCATCACCAGACCATATGCAGAACCGGCCTCCACGTCCACTTCGTGCCGGTCTTCTCCATAGATCAAAAAATATTCAAACAATTCGTCAGAAAGATCCTTGATCTCTTTTGTCTTGTCAAGCGACAATTGGAGGAATCGTTTCCGTTGTTCCGGGCTCTTCTCGTGATCCATATTCAGAATCTCAAGGTATCCGGTCAATGTCGTCAGCGGCGTTCGCAGATCATGTGACATTGCCGTTACCAGATCCTTGTTTGCCTGCTGCATTTTCTTCTCTTTATCCTGGTTCTCAATAATTGAAAGACGCATCTGCTCGATTCCCCTTGCAAGGTTACCGATCTCATCCTCACCTTTGATCGTGATCGGATATTCCAGATTACCGCCTTCCAATATCTGTAATTCCTTCTCAATCTGGTTGATATAACTGAATTTGACTTTTAATAATTTGGCTAAAATAATGATAAAAATGCATACTGCCAAGCCAACGAAAAAGATCCACAAGTAATTGTTATATTTCCAATAATCATAACAGAACATATCTACGCTTGCCGTTGATCCATCCGTCAACACCAGCGTATACAGTTTATCAGAGTCGATCAACTCATCATTCGTCTTAGGCTCCTGTTCTGTATGGGAATCCTGCAACTCTGCACTTTCTGTCTCCTCATCACTAACGCGTACCGTCTCCGTATACGAATAATCCGAATTAAATATCACCCGGTTATTCTGGTAGATTGCAACGTACACATAGGAATTATCTTCTGTCCAATCGTTAAGCTCATCAATATTGGCTACCCCAATTCGCTTCGTTGTAACAAAGTCCTGCAGATCTTCCATATATCGATACTGATATGTTTTATTTACTTCCTCATTATTGAATATCCTCTCAATCGCTTTATTCCCTAACTGAACAAGTAAATATCCGCACCCAAACGCAATGGCAGCAGAAAAAACAATCGCACCAAGCAGATACCACATCAATCGGTTCTTGAAGGAATTTTCTGTTTTAGACAATTCGATATCCCCTTCCCCATATGTTGTGCAGATATTTTGCACTCGGTCCTGTATCGCCTAACTTCTTGCGTATATTTCGTATATGAACCATAACTGTATTCGTAGAATTCGGCATGTACACCTCTTCCCATACAGCTTCATAAATCTCTTTCGCTGTAAAGATATGATTACGGTTAGATGCTAACAATAGCAAGATCCGATATTCAATCTCCGTCAAAGGAATCTCTTCCCCATCCCTGATTACCTGCTGCAGATCCGTATCCAAAATGATATCCTGAATAATAATCTGGGAATGTTTCCGATTTCCCTCTTTATCCATATGTGGGCGCTTCAAAAGCGCTTTCACACGAAGCAATAATTCTGTACAGGAAAATGGTTTGGTCAAATAATCATCACCGCCTGCCTCAAAGCCCTCGATCAGATCAGACTCCGCAGATTTTGCGGTCAAAAACAATACAGGAACTTCTGCCTGTTCTCTGATCTTAGCACAAGCATTTATTCCGTTACATTTCGGCATCATAATATCCAATATGACCAATGCAATATCCGGACTGAACTTAGCAACCGCTTCTTCACCATTCACTGCTAATACAACCTCAAACCCTGCATCCTCTAACACGATCCGCAAGACTTCCCGTATGTCTTTTGCATCATCTGCAACTAATATTTTCTGTTTCTCTTCCATTCCATCCACGCCTTTCTCCACGCTTACCATCCATCTTAATCGGCATTAGTATATCAGATAATATAAGAAAAACCCATTCATACTCCGAAGAATTAAGAATTCTTTATTATTTGTTATCCCGCTTGATCAGATCCTCTAACTCCTGCAGTTCTTCCTCGTCCATCTTTGTATATGCAGCCAGCTCTGCGATTGTCGGTTCGGTACCATTTTCTTCAGCCAATAACTTCTTTGCCTCATGAACAAGACTGAGTTTTCCCACTAATGTACTCTCCTGCTCCCTTTCGTTACTCATCTCAGAAGCATACGCTACAATCGCCTGTTCAATTGCATTCTCCAATTCCTGCTCGACATCATAAGACTGTCTGCATCCGCATAATTCACTTAACTTGAGAAATAACGCTACATTTCCTTCCTGCACAAGATCTTCCACCAGCAATTTCGGTTCTATATATTTATCTGCAATCTTTAATACATTACGCAATGAAAACATGGAGATCGGTTCGATCGCTTTTTCGTCTCCAGCCAGTAATGCTTTGTAAAATGTGATTCTTTCTTCTTCGTTATATTCCGGAATTCCTGCAAGATCTTCTAAATACATCTGATATACTTTGGATTCTACAGGCATCTCACTCTCCGATTCCGTCTGCCCGCCATCTGTCGTCTCCTCTTCCGCCTGGTTCTCCACATTATTCAAATAATCCATTACCATATTCTTCTGTGCATCACTCAGTTCCATATCCTTAAAATAGCCAAGAATCTCTTCCTCTGTCATTGGCGTTTCTGCCGTTCTCATAATCTCCGCAACACTCTGTAATGTCTCCATAAATGCCTGCTGATCTATCATAATCTGTCCTCCTGCTCATATCATCACAATATTCAAACCATACTATTTAATATAGTCAGATTTATTCCACTTTTCGCAATATATCTACTGTATGTGCACCGGCTCCTATCAAATCTGCCCGCTCACAGGTTGCTAGATGATATTGGATAAATAACGAAAACGTCTCTTCGTCCATTGCATTTAATACCGGTCTCATATAGTTAGCCGGACCATCCGGTGATATGATCTGTATCCGTTTTAGTCCCGCTGCCTCATTCAATGCATCAATATCCTCTATCCGCACATAATCATACAGATCCTCCGCCTCTGCACTCGAATGAAAATCTTCCGTCAGGCGGTCTTTTTGTAAGCACTCCCGAATGTGTCCTTCTTTGAATGCATAGGTCAGCACACAATATTCATTCATGCAATATGCCACCAAAATGATTCCGTTCGGTTTTGTTACCCTTTTTGCCTCCGCAAGGGCTTTCTGTTTATCTTCCTCCGTGTATAAATGATACATCGGACCAAACAATAATGTCATGTCAAAACTTTCATCCGCAAAACGCTTTAAATTCAATGCATTGCCCTGATATGCTTTTACACTGCTGTTTTTGGATTTCAGAATGCCCAGATTATATTTTACCAGTTCGACCGCCGTCACATCATAACCTTCCTGCGCCAATGCAACACTGTATCTTCCTGTTCCTGCTCCGATATCCAAAATAGCTGCCTGCGGCATATCTTCCAGATATTTGTGAATATATTTCATTGTTGTAATATACTCTACCTGTCCATGCCTGCTCGACAGCCTCTTCTCTTCATTAAACTTATTGTAATATTGTTCCAGCTCGGTCATCTGTTTTGCCATATTCCGTCACAATGCCCTTCCTATCTTCTATGTGATATCCCCCTGCAATCACACATCATTTTCTAAGCACTAACTATATCATATTTTGTAGAATTTATCTAGAGATAACCGGAAATCCAATACGAATTATAAAGCTCTCCCCCACCTTTGACTCGATGTCTACGCACAGGGACAGATCCTTTGCCATCTGTGTAACAAGATACAGCCCCATTCCCGTTGCTTTTGCCTGTCCCATTACCGTCTTTCCTGTAAACCCCTTATCCGGTAAAAACGGAATTTCAGCCTCCTCCGCACCAAGTCCGTTGTCCTTTATCTGCAACCAGATCCTATTCTCCTCCACAACAGTCGTCATCTCAATGTAAGAGGTTTCTTTTCCCGCATCCTTATATTTACAAGCATTGTTAAGAATCTGTTCCAGCATAAAATGCAGACCCTTACGATCTGTCAGCACCTGTTCTTTCCCAACCTGTACCCTCCATTCAATGCTCTGTGCGTCTACATATTCTGTATACTCCTCCATCACATCCTCACATATTTCCTCAAGCGATACCATTTCCATAACATAATCCTTGTGTACCGCTTTCAGTCTGGCATAATATAGCATCTGCGTTACGTAATCCTGCATCCTGCGGTTCGTATAATTCATCTTCTCATATACCGGTGCAGACATATCTTCCCTGCGGTTCTCCAATACCAATGTCATTAAGGAAAGTGGAATCTTAATCTCATGTGCCCAGGCTTCTATATAATCCTCATATTCCTTCTGTTCCTGCAGCGACTGTTTTTGCCGTTGTTCCAATTCCAGAATCCGGTCATATGCTAATTCATAGACTCTGCTCTGCTCCTCCGTCATCTGTTGCCAATAAAGCACTTCATCCGCAACAGTATCCGGGCAATCCGACAGATTAGAAAATATCTCCCACAACCGTTGCTGTCGTTGTTTCTCTTTCCGGATACTAAGTATAGACCCCAGCACAAATAACAGGACGGAAAGCCCTAAAAATAACAGAAACAATACTCCAAATGATCTTGCATCCATTAACCACAAAAAGCCGCCGGTAAATAAATCCATTACCAGCAGCACAATTAAAAATATCCCATATTCCCGACACCATTTCCACCAATTCTTCACACGATCACCACTCTATCTGATATCCCTGACCCCGAACCGTCACAATCCGGCTCTCAACCGATAACTTTGTCAACGTCTTACGCAATCTCGTCATTGCAACCTGCAGGGCATTCTCGTCAATATATTCTTCCGTTCCCCATAATGCCTGAAATAACTGTTGTTTACTCACAAGACTACCCGGATGCAGCAATAACTGTTCTAAGATTGTTGCCTCCTGTTCCGTCAACCGAACTACTTCCTCACCCACATATAAAGTATCGGTCTGGCGGTCTAAGGAAAGACCGCCACCTTCTAACCGATTCTGTTGCCGATCGATTCGTTTTTCCAGATTACGGATTCGGGCAAGCAGACGATCTCCATGACACGGCTTAGTCAGGAATTCATCCGCTCCAATCTCCAACGCCTGTAATTCATCCTTCAACTGATCTCTGGATGTCAGCACAAGTACACTAATTGAAGATTTTGTTTTCAATTCCTTACACACTGCATACCCATTCTTCCCCGGCAGATTCAGATCCAGCAAAACCAGATCCGGTGCCTGATTCCGGATTACTTCCACCGTTTTAGAAAAATCCGTCACCACATCCACCTCATAACCTGCCTTTTCTAACCGGTACTGCAATTCCTCTCTCATGAAATTGTCGTCCTCTACTACTGTAATCCGTCTCATTGTATTCTTCCTAACAATCTTCTCTTACAACATCCATCATCTGATTAATATTCTGCCGGCTTAGCTTCACCACCTGCCGCATATAGATACATTCTACCACAACCAATACCAAAATGACAGCTCCGGCAATTCCCATCAACCATGCCGTTTTCCCTATCAATATACTTGGCAGCATCGTCTTTAACAGCACACGGGTACCCACAATACTGCTTATCACGGCAAGCCCAACCGGCATTGCAAAATACCAGCAGATCTGGGATCTGGCCGACCGACACAAATGCTCATACCGACTTCCCAGCCGGATCAATGTACGGTACCGGCTTCGTGTCCGTTTCTCCTGCATTAAAAATTGCAGGCTGATCACTGTATTTGCGATCAACAAGAAAATAAATGCAAAATAGATTGTCAGATAACTTGCTGCGACAATATAAAATACCTGTCTTCCGATATTCTGCAGATAATTCTCGTAATCAATTCCCTTTGTATCGAATAGCGTATTACCAATCCGTATCGCCTGCATTAATCCATTCTTCTCAATCAGATCTTTGCACAGATATGCATTCCAATAGGTTGTCTCATTCTTCTTATCTGCATAGCTTTCATACAATGCATCCGGCACTACCCAGCCATAACCGATCGTAATGCTCCGATCCACCACAATATCATCCGAACAGATCTTATCTATGAATTCGTATCGGCTTCCATTAATCGTAATATACGGCTTCTGTTTCACAATCTTCTGATATATGGCTGCCACATCATCCTGTATGAATTCCGGATCCGTATATAATGCAATATGATCGTCCCGAAGAGATAATATTTCTTTGCCTTTTGCCTGCTGCAATGCATTCCAGTCGGATAACCGGATCATGTACGGTTCTGACAGATAACCCGATCCTCCTGTAAATATTCCATAATAAAAGGACGTATTTTCAAAGTCTGCCCAATCTTGCTCACTTAAGTTTTCCGCACATTCCTGCAGATTCAATCCATCATACACGACCGTCTTCCTTTTCTCATCTGACTGATAACAGACACTTGGCAAAACACTCACAGGCACCGGAACCCACTTTCCAATCACATCCGCAACTGATGTATCCTTCTGCAAAGCCAAAATCTCCTTCTCGGAATCCTCATCATAAGCAGCAAAGGTATAATCCATTCCGTGCTCATATTTGTGTGCCTGTGATACGGATACGGAAATTCCATACGCCATACAGATAATTGCCATCAGTACCAGCAAGGATGCAATGGTAAGCGACATACATTTTCCAAATACGTTTTCCTGTAACTGCCGGAAGGTAAATGTGTGTAATACCGGTTTCTTCCTGCATTTGACCAGTATCACCCGCACAAAAAGGCAGATTCCTTTCAACGCCCAATAAGTGCCAAATGTACCCAATATAATCACAATCGCCATCCATTTTAACTGATAAAATACAATCTCTGACGTCAGGGCAATTCCATATGCTGCAATCAGGCATCCACATCCAACCACAATTCCCAATATTTCTCTGACCCATTTCACATCCTTATAATTCTCTTCTACCTGCTCCCGCATCAAAACGCCCGGCTCTTTTCTGACAATCTTGGCACTCAAGATCAGATTCGCCACTAGTTTAATTACAAAGAATCCAATTGCTGTAACTCCGATTGCTGTAGGTGACAAGGAAAAATGATGACCGATAATTCCCATTCCGACCAGTTTGGCTGTAATCAGACTGATACACTCTGACAACACAATGGCAATGGGCAATCCACATATCAAGGACACAGCACTCGTATAGAGATCCTCTATCATCAACATCCCAAACAATCTTCCCCGCGGCATTCCTAACATCATCAGCATTCCAAACTCGTGATTGCGTCGCTGTAATTGATATCGCTGTGCAAAATATACCATAAAAAAGATCATAAACAGAGAGATTCCATATACACCCTTGATCATAAGGAATAACCGTCCAACTGCATCACTTTCCATTTCTTTCAAAAACATCATTACATCCTGTTTCTCCAGAGACAATATTACATAAAAGGCAATGATCACTATCACAAGAGATAAGAAATAAATGCCATTCTCTTTGTAACTGTCTTTTCCGTTTTTCCGGATTAATTTAAAAAACATATGCACTGCCCCCTCCCATCTGTGCCTGCACATTCAGAATCCGCTCATAGAAAGCTTCATTTGATTCCTGATTTCTTCTCAATTCATGAAAGATATTGCCATCCTGAATGAACAAAATTCTCGAACAAAAGCTTGCCGCATTTGCATCATGCGTTACCATCAGAATCGTTGTCTGCTTCTCCTGATTGAGAGTATGCAGCATTTCCATCAGATTCCGGGCATTCTTAGAATCCAACGCTCCGGTCGGTTCATCTGCTAACACGATCTCCGGATTCAGTATTAACGCTCTGGCTGCTGCCACGCGCTGTTTCTGTCCTCCGGACATCTGCGCCGGGAACTTATCTAACACCTCGCCGATCTCTAAATATCCAGCCAGTTCATCCACTCTGCCCTTCCAATCCTGTTCCTTTTCATTGTGTATGGATACCGGCAATAGAATATTCTCTCTCGCCGTCATATTCTCTAATAATTCAAAATTCTGAAACAGATATCCGATTTTACTGCCCCTGTAATCCGCCAGTGCTGATCCTTTCAGCTTCAATATATTCGTGTCCCGCAATAAAACTTCTCCACTCGTCGGACGAATCATGGTGGCAATACAATTCAGTAATGTAGTCTTACCAGAACCGCTGCTTCCCATAATCCCCAAAAACTCCCCTTCCAACACCGAACAGCTTAACCTGTCAAGTGCGACCGTCTTCCCTTCATTTCTTCCGTATTCCTTATATAAATCATGAATCTCTAATAATTTCTCCTGCATTACAAATACCTCCTTACTTGCTTCTGTATAAAATTAGTATAACGTAATCCGCTGCAAAAAAACACTTACAGATGTTGTAAGGTTGATGCGTATATTTCGGTCAAAGTCTTTTTGTTAAATCCTTGTAAAATGTTACCAAAAATGCTATACTGACTTGTATATAATGATATCGGGGCAAAAAATTATGCCCCTTAATTGGAGGGTTGTTTATATGCTGAAGATTGAAGATTTTTGCAATATGGAGAAGTTCGAGAACATTATGAAGAACTGGGCAACCAGTACCGGACTTGCAACCGTCGCCGTAGGGGCTGACGGTAACTACATCAGTGAATGTTATAATTTTACAGAATTCTGCATCGACTTAACCCGTGGCAGTGCGGAAGGCTGTCGCCGATGTGAAAAATGTGATAAGGAAGGAACCGGTGTATATTCCTGTCATGCAGGATTAGTGGACTTTGGTATTCCGATCACCTTAGATGATGGTACCGTACTAGGCAGCGTCATCGGCGGTCAGGTTCTTCCGGAAAACCCGGATGACGAAGCATTCCGCAAAACAGCCGAAGAATTAGGAATTGATCCGGATCAGTATATCGCTGCTCTTCACAAGGTCAATGTCAAAAGCCGTGAAGAGATCGAAGCATCTGCAACACTACTCGGTGATGTGATCAATATGTATGTCCGCGACTGCTATATGACGATGGTCAATAACCGGTTATTAAATAAACTGCAAACCGGCATCCAGGAAGCAGTGCAATATATCGACGAAGCAAATGACAACACAAATAAGATCGAGCATTTCAGCAGCCGCCAGCGTATCTTATCCCTGAACGCTTCCATCGAAGCAGCCAGAGCCGGAGAAGCCGGACGTGGATTCGCCGTTGTTGCATCCGAAGTACAAAAATTAGCAGATGGTATGTCTTCGACCAGTACACAGATCTCATCTGTACTCGGAAAATTATCTACAATTATTCATGAATTGAATGAATAGGTTTCATAAAATATAGAATACCGTCTGATATCATGTTACTAAACGTGAGTACCGGACGGTATTTTACTATGTTATGTCATCAGTCATCCAGCGTTTCAATTATCTTTTCCACATCTGTTACGTCCATGTTCATTTCTTCTGCAATCTGTTCCGCTGTATAGTTCATTTTCTGATAATAAACCTTGATTGCGCCTTCTTGTCTTCCTTCCTGTCTGCTAACATCCTTCATCTCTCTTACTGCCTGACACATATCGATCACCTCATCTTCTTCTAATTCCTTCTCTGACATATCCAATGTACAGAATTCATTCAATACTGCTGCCGCTGACGACGGCATATTCGATAACACATCCTCATGTTGATCCACATATTCCTGAAAATCCTTCATCGAAGATGCATACTTTAATAGTCCCATTATAACACCAAATGTGGATTGTGGGTTGGATACTTTTTCTTCATCATAATCCGATGGTTGTAAAAGCAACATCTCATAATTCGGTATCCGTGCCCGTATCTCACTCGGAATTCCCTTCCAATCCAACATATCATGAACATTCATCGGTCCATCCCATGCCTCCGGCTGAAATGTTACTACAATTGTCACAACCGGTATCAGTTTATCTTCTTTACGGATTCCCGACAAAAATTCCGCCGCAGAAAGAGTAAACCCCTCTCTTCTGTTCACTTCTCCAATTCGTCTGACCTGATTACTATAATCCAATGCATCGTATAGCATATTCCGCACCGGCATTGCATAATGCGTGTCCGACTGTTCCTCTACACCTACTATAATCCGGGCAAGATAACCTTCCTCTCCATCCACCTGCACTTCACGCATGATATCCCGGTACTTCTGTACAACCCGTGTCTGTTTCCTCTGCTTCGGTTCTGCATTGCTCTTCTCTAATGTAATCGCAATCTCTTCCGCAGCATCCAACTCTGTCAAATCCGTTGCATAAACCACTCTCTTTCCAGAATACAATGCCAGATTCACAACATCTGCAAATACATCAGCCGAACTCAAATACTGCCTTGTTACAACATCCTTACGTCCCATATGAACACCTCCATACCATGCAGGAAATCTTGTATATACAATACTTCCTGCATATTCTTCCTGTAGTAATTCTGTTGATCGCGACCGGTCTTGCTTTCAACTTATGGATATTGTAGCAAAAGAGGTGTCCAATAAATTGGACACCCCTTGCCTGCTAAGCTCCTCCTCGTTCTCCCGCCAAACTTCTACTGTCCTTCTTTTGATTCCGCATTCTGACGCAGTCTTGCATATACAATAGGATTTTGATCTATCTTTATAAATTCTTCTTTTTTTGCATCATTTGTAATTGCATTAAAAAAATCAATATCATTTGAGTCTGTAAAATCAAAATTTAAATATAATTTTTTTAACAAATTATTGCCCTTGTTGTCCTCTACATATATTCCAATTTCATTAGTACTACTAATGCCACCATATAATGACAATTCTGCAATTACAATATTATTTGATATATCATTTCCATCTTCATCGGTTGCAGTAATTTTTCCTAAATATCCTAGGTATTTTGAATTTTCTGCTATTCCAGAAGTTGATTTTGATACAAAATTATCATAATCATGTTCAACATTTATAGTTATTTTATCTGATTCTTTATTTGCATAAGTAAGAGCATATGATAGTCTTGGATCATAGGTAACATTATAATAATTACCATTAACATTTACTCTATCAATATCATATTTAGAATATTCTAATGATGGATCAATAACATTTTCAGTAGTAACAGGTGCCTCTGTTGTCGGAATCTCTGTAGTTATTGCCGCCGTTGTTACCTGCTCCGTTGTTGTCCTACTCTCTGTCGTCCGTTCAGCAGTGGTCTTATTCTCCGTTGTCTTCTTACCCTCCTGCTTTGCAACAACCGTAACTGTCCTTTTCTTCGTTGCTTTATTCTTCGCCTTGTCGGATACCGTGTAGGTAATCGTATATTTCCCGGTCTTAGTGAATTTCACTGCCTTATTCTTCCGAATTTTCTTAGCAATGGAAGCATATGACTTCTTGCCGGATTTCACGCTTACCTTGATCTTCTTGGTAATATTTCCGTCTACATTATCTTTGGCAGTTGCTTTCGGAATCTTTACCGATTCATTCTGTGTTACCCGAATGTTGGACTTTCCGGAAAGCTTGATAACCGGTTTCTTCTTATCCTTTTTTCTGGCTGCTTCTACTGTTGCCATGTTATTAAATTTACCCGGTACAGCAGAAAATCCGGTTGATACCGCTACTGCAAATGCTAACGCTAATGCACACTTACGAATACCACTGCTATAACGGTGATTTTCGCATACTTTTACTTCAGACTTCTTTTCAACTTCACATTCGTCATAATCATCAAATATAATCTCTTCCATGGCTTCTCCTCCACAATTTACTTTGTTTTCATCCCATGTCTCTGCGCATAGGAATTGGCATAGGAATTTTTTCCACACTGAATTGTAATATTATTCTTAACTGAAAATGCAAATTCGCCAATTTGCGTCACACTATCTGGAATTTTAACTGTATTCAAATTAGAACACTCCATAAAAACAGTATCTCCAATTCGTTTTACGTTATCCGGTATCTCAACATTTCGGATATCTTCACGATATGCAAAACCGTCTCCTTGAATACTGGTAACTGTTTGGGGAATTTCTGTATTCTCTCTAATATATAACATTATATCATTTACAATAACAACATCTGTATCCTGTATCTGTGACTGTTTCCATTTTGTTGCCGTAAACACATCATACTCTATTGTAGAAATTGATTTAGGAAAATCAATTTTCTCCAGATTACTACAACCATAAAATGCTCCTATTTGAATATCCTTCACTCCTTCTTCCATAATCACCTGCGTAAGTCCTGTACAACACTTAAATGCATCCTCGCCAATCACCTCAACATTTCCCGGAATCACTAATGGAGGAATGTTTGCATTGTCCACGTTAAAACTATTATAAAATGCACCTTTCTCAATTTCTTTTATGCTATTTGCAAATTGAATTTCTGTAAGCAGCGGGCAATCACTAAATGCATTCGCACAAATATTAGTTATTCCCTCTTCTATTACAACTTTCTTAATTGACTTTTTCACACTTCCCCATGGTATAGAATCAGCCGACATTGCACCATTTCCACTTATTACAAGTACACCTTCTTCATCCAAATTCCATATCATATCAGTTGCATAATTTTCATCTTTTGATTCTATGTCTTGACGTGGTCTTGCATAGACAAGAGGATCTGAATCAATCATTTTATACTCCCGTGGATTCATGTCCCACAGAAATTGTAATCCGTCCGGATCAATAAAATCAAAATTTAACATCAGATCTTTCTTTATGCAATTCCCCTCGGAATCTTCAACATAAATGCATATCATATGACTATTAACTAGTCCCGAAACAAAAGACACTTCCACAATTACAACATTATCCGAAATATCATTTCCTTCTTCATCCATTGCTGTTATTTTTCCCAGATATCCCAAATATCTCGAATCTACATTTATCCCTGAATCACTTTCTGACATAAAGCTGTCATAGTCGTATTCTACATTAATTGTCATTTTATCGCATGGTGATTCGATTGCCTTATATAATTTATATGAAAACTCATAATCTCTGGTAACGTTATAATAGTTCCCATTCACATTAATTCTCTTTATATCGTATTGTTTATATAAAGGATTTGTGCATTGCTCCGCTCCACTTTCTGTAGTCGTCGCTTCCGTCGTTGCCGCTGTCGTCACCTGTTCTGTCGTGACTTTACTCTCTGTCGTCTGTTCAGCAGTGGTCTTATTCTCCGTTGTCTTCTTACCCTCCTGCTTTGCAACAACCGTAACTGTCCTTTTCTTCGTTGCTTTATTCTTCGCCTTGTCGGATACCGTGTAGGTAATCGTATATTTCCCGGTCTTAGTGAATTTCACTGCCTTATTCTTCCGAATTTTCTTAGCAATGGAAGCATATGACTTCTTGCCGGATTTCACGCTTACCTTGATCTTCTTGGTAATATTTCCGTCTACATTATCTTTGGCAGTTGCTTTCGGAATCTTTACCGATTCATTCTGTGTTACCCGAATGTTGGACTTTCCGGAAAGCTTGATAACCGGTTTTTTCTTGTCCTTCTTTCTGGCTGCCTCTACCGTTGCCATGTTATTAAATTTACCCGGCACGGCAGTGAATCCGGTTGACACCGCTACTGCAAGTGCTAACGCTAATGCGCATTTGCGAATACCACTGCTATAACGGTGATTTTTAACTGCTTTCATTTCTAATGCGTTTTCAACTTCACATTCGTCATAATCATCAAATATAATCTCTTCCATGACTTCTCCTCCTCAAATTCTAAAAATATACTACTAATGTCTTTTCCTTTTACTAATGAAACGGTAAATCATCATCTTTCTCGCCAAATAATCCACGATAAACATATTCAAACACATTCTTCGTTAAGTTACGTTCCTCTTCACTCTCCAGATCATAACTACACAAGTTACCATTTTCCATTGCAATCCGCATTGTAAGGATCTGAACGTTTTCCTCGTTTTCTTCTACCGCAAAATACAGATAGTATGTATTCTGTATGCAAAGAATCACGATTCCCTCAACCTTCCTTGATACATCATCATCAAATATAAATGTCGCTTCATTGTTACTGTCAAATTTTTCATCTAGTTCCGTCTGCATATCATTCGGCAAAGGTTCCTTTTCTACTGTAAGACGTTCCTTTTGTATGTCGCCGATAATACCGTAGATATTTACTCGAAAGCAGGGTATGTACATATACGATCACCTCCTATCAGATTAAAAATTTCTTATAGAAAATATTACCATAGTTAGTGATATATTACAACCATTTATAGTGCTATCTTTGATTTCTAAACTACTATAAAATATTACAAAGACATTATTTTATTAAGAAAGTGCAGGAGTTATTCATGGACATAGACGTAATTAAAAGAATTAAAGATTTGACAGCAGAAAGAGGATGGACTGAATATCGCCTTGTAAAAGAATCCGGCATTGCCGCTTCAACAATATCCAATATTTTTCATCGTAACACCTTACCAAATATTTTTACATTAGAAGCTCTTTGCAATACTTTTGGAATCACACTGAGCCAGTTTTTTTCCAATGATGTTATGATTTATCCCTCTGAAGATCAGGAAGCAATTCTGTTGGAATGGTCTTACCTAAATACGAATCAACGAGAACGCCTCCTATCCTTTCTGAAAAGTATGCGCGAGTGAACAAATTCTGAACCACCGAAAATCTTGCATATCTTTATTTCACCTACCCGAATCAGAGTATCTAAATTTAATGAAATATAAAATACCGGGTAATATACATGTCAATTAACATAAATAGTACCCGGTACTTTCTCTCATATTCAATTATCCTATTCTCCCCAATAATCAATGCTGTCCTATGTCCTTAATCGACTTCCAAACATTTTCCACATAAAATCTTCCCGTTCATTATAAATATCAACAATATATATAATATTTCCATCAATTCGATAGAAAACGTAATTGTGTTCAACATGTAAAAAAAGTAGGGACTCGGAATTCCTATCATCTTTTCAACAGAAGGACATTGTCTTGGATTATCAGATAACTTTCTTATATCACTTACTATCGTTCCAACAACCTTTTTCCCCACACGCTTCTTCATTTGCTGCAATTTATCACCGGCACTTGGAGAATACTTTATTCTCAATCTATATTAACGCCCAATTCTCTTTCAAAATCATCCGCATCTAGCCAGCCTTCCTTTTCTGACTGTTGTTCTGACTGCTGAAGTTTAGAGAATAAGGCATATATCATCATCTCCTTTTCTGTCCTGCTTTTCGTACAATATAACGTGCGTGAGAGGGTGCTGGATGTCCGGCGGACATCCGTTCAGCACCGACCGAAGCGGAGCGTAGACCGAACCCGTTCGAATCCGAACCGTAGGTTCGTTGCAAGAAAAAAGCAGGGCAATCTGTCCTGCTTTTCGTACAATATAACGTGCGTGAGAGGGTGCTGGATGTCCGGCGGACATCCGTTCAGCACCGACCGAAGCGGAGCGTAGACCGAACCCGTTCGAATCCGAACCGTAAGTTCGTTGCAAGAAAAAAAGCAGGACAATCTGTCCTGCTTTCTTCTTGCAATAAACGTGCGTGAGAGGATTCGAACCCCCGACACCTTGGTCCGTAGCCAAGTGCTCTATCCAGCTGA
>OLNZ01000627.1_pt1 | contig 32354 bp, 20 predicted proteins | sample 1672981 | NCBI WGS metagenome assembly OLNZ01 (sample SAMEA3136743, study PRJEB25190) | human gut metagenome | biome: human gut; feature: human-associated habitat; material: faeces | place: Austria | collected 2013 | reverse complement strand
GTAAGCCATTAGCTAACCAAAATGTATCATTTAATGTAAATGGTGTCTTCTATCATAAAGTTACTAATAAAGATGGTATCGCAAGCTTAGGAATCAGATTAATGAGTGGTGAGTATATTATTACTTCCTACTGGAATGATTTCCAAACTGGAAACACAATAAAAATTAGTCCTTAAGAGGATTTTTCATAAATTCTCTTAATCTTTTTCTTTTTTTATTATAAATTTTAAAGATAGCTATTTTAATATTTCAAGTATTTTTAATCCTAATTTTGTTGTTTTGTAAAGTCTGCCTTTTTTAGCATTTTCATTAAGACATATTACTAGTTTTTTACTTTTCAAATCATTTAATGCACTAGATACTTGTGTTGGACGCAAATTAGTCTCTTTTGCAATTTCTGAAGGCATCTTATAATCATTGCCAGACAATGACTTTATTGTTTTGTATCGTGAAGGGGATACTTTTATAAACCCAATAATTTCCCAAGTATTTTCTTCACTTTCTTTTTTATTCATGTTATATGTCTTTATATTGCATTAATCACTTTCTTATTTATAACTTTATTCTGTATTATTTAGTTTTAATTGGTATTTATTCTGTTTATTTTGTTTTAGTAACAATTTTATACTACTTATAATATATACAATTATGTAAATTAAATTTGTTTTAATTTACATTTTATAATGGTAGTTTATACTATTGTTGTTAAACATCATTTACTATTAATTTCAATGAAAATGTAGTAAATTTGGAAAATATGGGATAAATTAACTTAAGAATTATACTTATCTATTTAATAAATTAAAATAAAAATTGACACGTTTAGGGGTTTGTGTGATTTTTAAAATAATAACTGTCATTCATAGATAGTTTAAATTAAATATTTTTAGTTGATTATTCTTCTAAAAGTAAATATGAGTATAATTCTTGTTAATTTTAATTATCAGTACTTTTTTTATATTCATAAATCTTTAAACTTAAAAACATCAATTTATTTTTTTAATATTATTTTACTTACTTAAATTTACTAAAATAGAAAGCTTTTTATATAGCAATTTGCCAATATTTAAATAGTAAATTAACTTAAATTATTTATTGTTGAATTATATTGAACTAAAAAATTATGTTGAGGTAAGTTTCATGAAATTTGAAGAACAAGAATCAATAGATGATTCCTCAAAAGAAACTGTATTAAAGCCTGAAATAGAAGAAAATGAGGCTTTTGAAAAAATTGAACCGATGTTAGATTATGGTAATATTAAAAGTTCAAAAGACATTGAAGTTCCTCCATTATTAATTGATCAAGTTATTGGACATGAAGAGTCCATTGAAACTATTAAAAAAGCAGCAAAACAAAGGAGAAATATTTTACTTATTGGTGATCCCGGTGTTGGAAAATCAATGCTGGCTAAAGGTATGGCTCAAATTTTACCACATGAATCATTAGAAGATATTTTAATTTATCCGAATGTGGAAGATAATAATCATCCTTTAATAAGGTCAGTTCCAGCAGGTGAAGGTAAAAAAATAGTAAAGGCAACTAAAGGGTCTGCTAAAAACCATGAAGAGAAAAAAACACTAATTACAACATTTATCATTGCAGCTATTGTTGTTATTGGATTTATGTACGGCAGAGTACTTGAAGCTATTATTGCAGCAGCATTAATCCTGCTTATTTCTATTCAAATAAAGCCTAAAAACAATAACATGTCTCCAAAATTATTGGTTAACAATGAAGATAAAAGATTCGCACCATTTATGGATGCAACAGGTGCTCATGCAGGAGCATTACTTGGAGATGTTCGTCACGACCCTTATCAATCTGGAGGTCTTGGAACTCCTGCACATGAACGTGTAGAATCTGGAATGATTCATAAAGCTAATAAAGGTGTTTTATACATTGATGAAATTGGTACAATGACTATGAAAACACAACAAGAGCTCTTATCTGCAATGCAGGAGAAAAAATATGCCATTACTGGTCAAAGTGAAAACAGCAGTGGTGCAATGGTAAGATCTCAGGCAGTACCATGTGATTTTGTTCTTGTAGCATCAGGTAATCTTCAGGTCCTTGAAGGAATGCATATAGCTATGAGATCAAGAATCAGAGGATATGGTTATGAAGTTTTCATGAAAGATTCAATGGAGGATACTCCGGAAAACAGGAAAAAATTAGTAAGATTTGTAGCTCAGGAAGTTAAAAATGACGGAAGAATTCCTCACTTCGCTCCTGATGCATTAGATGAAATTATTTTAGAAGCTAAACGTCGTTCAGGAAAACAAGATGCTTTAACTCTTAAATTAAGAGATTTAGGTGGGCTTGTAAGGTCATCTGGTGATGTAGCTATTGAAAAAGGTGCTGATTTAGTAACTGCAGAACATGTAATTGAAGCTAAAAAATTCTCCAGAACCTTAGAACAGCAAATAGCTGACAGATCCATTAAACAAAGAAAAGAATACAGTATGGTTCATCCTGAAGGTGGAAGAGTTGGTCTTGTAAATGGACTTGCAGTTATTGGAGATAGAAGTGGTATTGTTTCACCTATTGCTGCTGAAGCTGCACCATCCCAATCTAAAGAAGGTGGAAGAATCATAGCTACAGGTAAACTTGGTGAAATAGCTAATGAATCAGTTCAAAACGTAAGTGCATTAATTAAAAAATACACCAACAAAGATGTTTCTGATTATGATATTCATGTTCAGTTTATCCAAACTTATGATGGTGTAGAAGGAGACAGTGCAAGTGTTTCAATAGCTACTGCAGTAATTTCAGCTGTTGAAGATATTCCTATTGATCAGACTGTTGCATTAACCGGATCTTTAAATGTTCGTGGAGATGTAATGCCTATTGGTGGTGCAACAGCTAAAATTGAAGCTGCTGCAGAAGCAGGAATCAAAAAAGTATTAATTCCTAAGTCTAACATGAAAGATGTTATGCTTGAGAAAAAATATGAAGATATGATTGAGATTGTTCCAACTGAAACTTTAAGTGATGTATTAGAAAATATTTTAATTAGCGGTAGTAAAAAAGACCATTTAATTGAAAAAATGAAAAATTTAAGTTCTAAAGTTGTAAGTAAAGTTTCTAACTCTCAAATTGAAAAACCAACTACTAACTAAGTTGGTTTTACTTATTTTTTTTTATTTCGCTAACTTGTTAACGGGGTTTTCTCAATAGCTTTGCTGATTTGATTTTATTTATTTTTTAAAATAATATAGTAAATTTAATATGTTAATCTGTACATATTAATAATATTATACAGAATAATGTCATAGGTTGAATTGTGATTAATATGGTTAATAAACTTCGTTTTAATATAGCTAAATTTGGAGCTAAAATAGCTTCTCAGGTATCTAAATTAGGATTTGGAAGTGGTAATAATCTTCCGGGATATGTTTTTTATAAGGTTGCTGGAAAGGAAGCACTAAAAGACTTAGCTCATGAAATGAATGTAGGCCCTATTTTAATCACAGGAACTAACGGAAAAACTACTACAACAACTCTTTTAATTAAATTACTTTCATGTGATACTGAAATCCGGAAAAGTTTTGAAAGCAATACTATTCATGCAATAACTACAGGTATTTTAAAAGGTAGTGGAGATATTGGTGTTTTTGAATATGGAATTAGAAATAAAATTTATGGAATTCCAGATACTGTTCAAAGGCTTATTGATCCTGTGGGAGTTGTTTATACAACAATTTCACGTGAACACTCACAGGTAGCAGGTGTTAAAAATCCATTTGATGAATATGTAGATGCCAAATCTCTGCTTTCACAGGCTATGACTCGTGGAGTTATTATTTCCAATGTAGATGATCCTGTAACAGCAAACATTGCTTTTAATAAACAGGAAGATGTTCATGTTAATTTTTATGGATTGGCTATTGATGATATTAATGATATTTTTGAATCAGAGAGTCCAGATTGTCCGAAGTGCGGTAAAAAGCTTGAATATTCTCAAAAATTCTTAAATCACAGAGGAATTTATAGTTGTGAGTGTGGTTTTAAACGCCGGGAGCCTAATGTTAAATTAGTTGGTGCCGATTTTAAGCCGGACAATTGGGATTTGACAATTGAAGGAAATTTATACAATTATACAAATAACAGGGATATTTCATTTAAAGTAACTATAAATGTTCCTCCATTTGGATTCCATAATATTTACAACACATTAGCTTCTGTTTGTACATATGCTACTTTCACTCTAAAAATAGCCAGTATTGAAAATACTATTAAAGAAGTTTTCAATAATCTGGACATGTCTTTTATTCCTCCTGGAAGATTTGAAGTAGTTAAATTAAAAGATAAATATGTTGGTTTAGGACAGGGAGATAATGGTGATGCAGCTAAAATCAATGCATTATTTATGAATCAATATATTGATGGGCCTTTAGAGTTTATTTATACAACTCCGGATGAACATGAAGAGGAAATCTTTGAAGACCATTTGGATGTTATTAAAAATTTAAATCCGAACCATATAATTGTTGTTCCTGGAAGAAAATCTATTGAAAAAGCTCAGGATTATTATAGTATAATATCTGAGGAATTTGATAATACTGATTTTTATCCCTTAAGTTATGAAAAAATGGATGAAAGAATTAAAAAATTAGTGGATTTAGCTAAAACTTCAGATTATGGTTATGTAATTATGACTGGTTGCGGTGAAGAGCAGGAAATGTGGGAAAATATAAAACAGAAGTTAATCAATAAATAATATTACTTTCAATTATAGTATTTATTGTTTTATAGAAGTTATCTTCGCTTTTTTTGATTTGTCTAAATGATGAATCAATTTTACATCCACATAAATCACAGCTGCCGATAATAAAGTTATTGCTGTTTTTCTCAATTAAAACTCCAAAGTATTCTTCTTTTAAATCACCATATTTTTGAAATTCTTCACTGCTGAGACTTATAGTTTTATCTTCAATGGAAAAAATATCACATTCATTAAATAGTGGTATAAAAGCAAGCATTCCGAATGTTATAAATATATTTTCATGTTTTAAGACTTTTAAGACTTTTTCAACATAGCTGTCTTCATTTTCAATATCATATTTTTTCAGTTCATCAATATTGTTGGAACCCATTGTGTAATTATCACGGATTATGCAGATAGCTAGTTGGGGATCTATATAATTATCACATTTAGCTATAATATTTTCAATAGTTTTTTCAACATTCATTGATAACACCTTCGTAACTTTCACATAATGAAAGAACCTCTTCAATTTTTGGAATTTGATTGAGCCAATCTATAGGGATGGAATCAAATCCATAATAAATTCCAGAAAGTCCGCCGCAAATAGCTGCAACAGTATCGGTATCCCCACCTAAATTAACAGCTTTCAGTACACTGTCTTTATAACTGTCAGTACTTTCCAAACAATAAATAACACTTTCAAGAGTGTCTATTACATAACCTGAACTGTTGATATTGTCTTTCAGATTATTATTAAAAATTCTCTCAAAATGTTCCAGCTCTTTGGAACCTTTATAGTGTTTCCTGATTTTATCACTGGCTATTTTAACATGTTTCTTTATTGTTAAATTACTTGAAAGCATAGATTTAGCCAGTTCAACATAAAATACACAAGCTATTTTTGATCTTAAATGGCCATGGGTCAAACCGGATACATTTTCAATTGTTTCATAGTCAATATCGCAAATGAAAGCCAGAGGCAATATTCTCATCAAAGATCCGTTTCCATTATCTCTTTCGCTAGTTCCACCACAATTTAATGCTTCAAAACCATTTTTAAACCTTAATAATGCTTCATAAGTGGTGTTGCCATAATCAAAAGTTTTTTCATATTGTGTGTATTTGCCGTTAATTAACCATTCTAAAAATTCACTTTGGATATCTTCATAGTCAATAGCTTTTTTATTACAGATACTGCTTATAGTAGCTAGTGTCATTGAAGTATCATCTGAAAAAGTTCCGGGAGGCATATTGTATGTTCCGTAACCTGTCATTGTTTTTACCGGATTTTTTTGAAGTGTTTCACGGGAACTGAACTCAACTGGAACACCTAAAGCATCGCCAACAGCAAATCCGCAAATTCCATCTTTGATTTTCATGAATATAATTATATCTTTAAAGTTGATAAAAATAGCAGTTTTAAATTCACAAATTATAATTAGTACTTTAAATATTATTTAACATAATGATTCTTAAAACACAAAATTTAATTTTAAGACCTTGGGAGATAGATGATGCTGAAGAATTATATCATCATGCTAAAAATCCAAAAATTGGTCCAATTGCGGGATGGTCACCTCATAAAAATGTTGAAAATAGCTTAGAGATAATTCAAAGTGTTTTTGCTCGAGATGAAACTTATGCCGTAACTTTAAATGGTCAGATTATTGGATGTGTAGCTTTGCTTATTCATCCTGACGGAAATTATTATTGGGGAGATAATAATGCAGAACTTGGATATTGGATTGCAGAAGATTTTTGGGGAAATAACTATGCTTATGAAGCATCTGAAAAACTATTGGAGCATGCTTTTGAGGATTTGAAATTAAATAAAATTTTTGCATCATTTAAAAAAAGCAATTATCAATCAAAAAGAGTTCTTGAAAAATTAGGTTTTAAATACTTTGATGAACTACAGAATATTGATTATGCGGGAAAATCTTATTTAGAAATTGTAATGAGTTTAAAAAATAATATGATGAGCTGATAATATGGAAACATTGGAAGCAATTAATAAAAGAAAAAGTGTCCGTGCTTATAAGGATGAACAGATAACGGAAGATGAATTGGATACAATTGTCGGAGTAGCTAATAAGGCTCCAAATGCAGGTCCGTTTCAAGTTAGTGTAATTCAGGATAAAGAATTTTTAAGTGAAATAAATGATAAAACTAAGGAGTTCATGTTAAATTCTGAAGGTTTTATGCGTCAGAGAGCTTCTATTCCAGGTTATGAACCATTATATGGAGCACCAACTTTAATTGTTATTTCTGCACCTGAAGGTCCTTTTACTCAAATAAATGTTTCAGCATCTGCAACAACAATGATTTTAGCAGCTACTGATTTGGGATTGGCTACATGTTATGTTGTATCTCCAATAGCTATTTTAACTCAACTTAAAGATAAATTAAATCTTCCAGAAGATTTCACACCTGTTTCAGGTATTTTAGTTGGTTATGAGGCTCCCTGCAAAATCCCATCTCCTGAACGTGAAATTCCGGACAATATAAATTTTATTGGTTAGATAATTATGGTTAGAATTTGTAAAAATTGCGGATTTGAAAATCAGGACAGTTATGATTTTTGCGCTAAATGCGGAACCCCGTTAGTGGAAGGGCTTCAGTCCAATACATTTTTTGTTTATAGGAATGTGGAACCGGACATTAGCAAGAAATTTATAGTTATTTCTTATATAATCACTATATTTTTTTCATTTGGAGGATTTATCATAGATTTGATAGCTAAACATACTTCAATGGGATTTTTTAGCTTTTTCGGATTTTTCATGCCCTTTTTCTTACTTCAGGCAAGGGATAATAAAATTAAAAAACATGGTTTTATTCAGTTATTTATATCCTTTATTGGATTCGTCCTGTTTATAAGAACATTACCGTTATAAAAAAAGAGTTTTTAAGTATTGTTTTTAAAAAACAATACTTTTTTTTAATTTAAACAAAATGTATTTTCATATCTCCAGTTAATAAACATTCTGGAATTGCCAGATAATTCATATGGAAATCGCTCATTGCTTTATCAGCAGCATCTCCACGATCCATTCCATCACCCCAGTCGTATTGGCGAATATCGGATATGATATCTCCACCAAATATTTTTTCAGATGCATTATTGTTTACTGTTATAATAATATTTGGAGATATATGATAAGTGTATTCCATTATTTCTTTAGCTGCTCCATAAGGGTCGTCAGGATCATCTAAGTGAATATTATGCAGAGTTTGGTGCTGTGCATTAAATGAACTTCCTGGGTAAATCCAGGTAAATCCACTACTTAAATTCCATGTTGCCCCCATGTCAACACCGGGAATACCTCCTTCACTTTCGTCTTCAGCTATTATTAACACACTAGAAGTTGCAGCTATTCCTACTACAACAATGACAGCAAGTATTATAACTGCAAAAATAATTCTTCCAATTTTCATGATTTACAATTGTTTTTAGCATTAATATAGTTAACTTTTTTTATGTTAAAATCAAATATTAATTATTATATTAATTTTTGGTGATAATGTGATTATTGGCGGTTCAGCATCTCAAGATTTAGCTGCTCATGTAGCAGAAGAATTAAATGATGATTTATGTTATGTAGAAACTAAAAAATTTCCAGATGGCGAAAGATATTTACGTGTTGATGGAAATATTGATGAAGAAGTTACGGTTATCCAATCTACAGGATATCCTCAGGATGAAAATTTAATGGAATTGCTGTTTTTAATAGCTAATCTTAAAGACCTTGGGGCAAAAAAAGTTAGGGTTGTTGTTCCGTATATGGGTTATGCAAGACAGGAAAAACGTTTCCATGATGGAGAAGCAGTTTCTGCAAAAATTGTAGCTAATTTAATTCAAGCTGCTGGTGCTGATGAATTTATTACATTTAATATTCATGAAAAATGTGTTTTAGACTTTTTTGATATTCCAACTACAAATATTTCTGCTATGGGTGCAATAGCTGAATATATTGATAAAAAAATTGATGAAAAACCTTTAATTGTTGCTCCAGATAAAGGGGCGTATCCTTTTGCTCAGGAAATAGCCGGAATTCTTGAGTGTGAATGCACTTATTTATCTAAAGTTCGTCTTGGACCGGATAAGGTAGAAACCAGAATTGTTGATGTTGAGGGCAGTTCTGATGAAACAGTTAATGTAGATTCAGTTAAAGATAAAAAAGCATTTATCATTGATGATATTATAGCTACCGGCGGAACTATTGTTAATGCAGTTAAGATATTAAAAGAATATGGTGCCAAATCAGTTGATGTTTGCTGTGTTCATCCGATTTTGGTAAATGGAGCTACTATGAGAATTTATTCAGCTGGTGCTAATAGTGTAATATCTACCAATAGTTTATCTGCAGACAGTTCTCGTGTTTCTCTTGCAAAAAGTATAGCAAATGTTTTGAGGGATTAAAATGTTTGATAAGGATGCTATTAAAAAAGAAATTATTGAAGGATCTAATATCATTTTAAAGAGATATGATGAAAACGATGTTGTTGAATCTATATCTGTTATGAATACAAAAGGTCATGTTATTTTTTTAGGGTCTTTAAGAGTTTATAATGAGATGAATGTTAAAAATATTGAAAAAGCTTTGGAAAACAGTTTTGAGGACTATGGTAGAATTAGCATAAGAAGCAGTAAAGTTACTCCATGCTGTTCTGTACCATATTTCCATGTTAGTTTTCACATAAATGTTGATGAAATAATTTAGAATAATCATGAAAAAATTTAAACTAAACTCACCTTACCAGCCATTAGGTGACCAGCCAAAAGCCATTAATTCATTAGTTGATGGAATAAATAAGGGTGTAAAGGAACAAACTCTTTTAGGAGTTACCGGTTCCGGTAAAACATTTACAATGGCTAATGTCATTGAAAAAGTTCAAAAACCCACCCTTGTTATTTCCCATAACAAAACATTAGCTGCGCAACTTTATGAGGAATTTAAAGAGTTTTTTCCTGATAATGCAGTTGAATATTTTGTCAGTTACTATGATTATTATCAGCCTGAAGCATATGTTCCAAGAACTGATACTTTTATTGATAAGGAATCCTCAGTTAATGAAGAAATAGATATAATGAGACATTCTGCTACTCAATCTTTGTTATCCCGTGATGATGTAATTGTAGTTAGCAGTGTTAGCTGTATTTATGGTGTAGGTTCTCCTGAAGATTACGGTGAATTTGCATTTGGAATAGCTGTAGGAGATAATTATGACCGTTCAGACATTATTCGCAGACTTGTTTTTATGCAATATGAACGAAATGATATTGAATTTGGAAGGGGGCAATTTAGAGTACGTGGAGATGTAATTGAAATAAATCCTGTTCATGGTACTCCACCTGTACGAGTTGAGCTTTTTGGTGATGAAATAGATGCAATCAGTTTAATTGATAAGGTTACAGGTAAAAAAACAGAAAGTTTAAAAAGGTACATGATTTTTCCGGCAAAGCATTTTGTTGTTGGTCAGGATAAGATGGATACTGCAATTAGAAATATTTCTGATGAGTTGGATGAAAGATTAAATGAGTTTAATTTATCAAATAAGCTTCTTGAAGCTCAAAGATTGGAACAAAGAACACGTTTTGATATTGAAATGCTTCAGGAAATGGGTTACTGTCCCGGTGTGGAAAACTATTCTATGCATCTGTCTGGAAGAAAATGGGGTGAAAAACCTTACTCCTTATTGAAATACTTCCCTGAAGATTATCTGACTATTATTGATGAGTCTCATGTTACACTGCCTCAAATTCGCGGAATGTATAATGGAGATAGGGCACGTAAAGAAACTTTAGTGGAGCACGGATTCAGATTACCTTCTGCAAAGGAAAATCGGCCATTGAGATTTGATGAATTTGAGTCATCTATAAATCAAATCATTTATGTTTCAGCTACTCCCGGAGCTTATGAATTATCAAGATCAGGTAATGTTGTTGAGCAGATTATTCGTCCAACAGGTTTGGTTGATCCTGAAATAATTATCCGTCCGGTTAAAGGTCAGGTTGAAGATTTGCTTGGAGAAGTTAAAAAAAGAGCTAAAAAAGATGAAAGGGTATTAGTTACAACTTTAACTAAGAAAATGGCTGAAGATTTAACTGATTACTATGCAAAAATAGGCGTTAAAGTCAGATATATGCACTCTGAAATTGACACTTTAGAGAGAATTGACATTGTAGATGACTTAAGAAGAGGAACATTTGATGTGCTGGTTGGTGTAAATTTACTTAGGGAAGGGCTTGATTTACCTGAAGTTTCTCTGGTAGCTATTTTAGATGCAGATAAAGAAGGATTTTTAAGAAATGAAACTTCATTAATTCAGACTATTGGAAGAGCTGCAAGAAATATTAACGGTCAGGTAATAATGTATGTTGATGAAATGACGGATTCTGTTAAAAATGCAACAGCTATTACGAATAAAAGAAGAAAAATCCAGATTAAGTATAATAAAAAACATGGTATTGTTCCTAAAACTACTAAAAGGGCACTTAAGGATAAAAAAGTAGCTGAGGATTTGGATATTGAAGGAACTGATATTAGTAAAATACCTAAAGATGAATTACGTTTACTTATCAGTGATTTAGAAAATGATATGAAAGAAGCAGCATCTAAACTTGATTTTGAAAGAGCAGCTAGTTTAAGAGATCAAATAGCTACTTTAAAAGGTTTAAAAAAAGATTCTTCATAGAATAATTTAAAATGGGAACTGTCCATTAATTTTAATTTTTGCATTTTATTTAATGGACAGCTAGAACTTATTTTTTTTAGAAAGTTGTTTTTAGTGTTTTTAATATTTCGTCGGAGGTTTTTCCTTCGTTTTCAAGAGTTTTTATTGTGTTTTTCATATTTGTTTTTTCTTCTTTTATTCCTTCTTGTTTTCCTTCTCTTATTCCTTCTTGTCTAAGTTCTATTTCTCTGTTGTGTAGTTTTTCGTTTATGCTTTGTCCTTTTAGAATACTCATTGTTCTCACCTTTTCTAATGGTTTGAGATTTTTTTTAGGATTTTTTTGTTGTTAATCAAAGCAAGTGGGTTTAATATTATTTTATAGAGGGTTCTAAATTTTTTTTGTCTTTTTTTAAAGTATTTTATTATTTTTTTAGAAAGTTGTTTTTAGTGTTTTTAATATTTCGTCGGAGGTTTTTCCTTCGTTTTCAAGAGTTTTTATTGTGTTTTTCATATTTGTTTTTTCTTCTTTTATTCCTTCTTGTTTTCCTTCTTTTATTCCTTCTTGTTTTCCTTCTTTTATTCCTTCTTGTTTTCCTTCTTTTATTCCTTCTTGTCTAAGTTCTATTTCTCTGTTGTGTAGTTTTTCGTTTATGCTTTGTCCTTTTAGAATACTCATTGTTCTCACCTTTTCTAATGTTTCTGGGTTTTTTATGAATATTTCTGTTGTTAGCCAAAGTCCCCATGTTAATATTTTAGTTTGTTTGGTTGTTATTTTGGTAATTTTGCTAACATAACCGCAGATTTCTTTAACTATTTCTTCAGAATTTTTGGTTGTGTTTAAAAATGGTATGAAGATTAAATCTAATATGTCAAAAGCTGTTAGTTTTTTGTTATTTTCTATTTTGATTTTAACATTCTTTAATCTTTGGTCTCCGGGATATTTTTTTAGAAAAATTATTCTTATTGGTGTATATTTATTTACTTTTCCAATCCAGCATTCTGTTTCTGATTTGTTTGGATTGCCTGTAGATATTATAATCGTATTTATGGGTTTTCCAGTTTCTTCGTGTAATTCCATGTCGTAACGTCCAGTATGGGTAAGATTACCATGAGTTAAGTTACCGCTGTAATGTTCATAATGGATATATGAATCATCAACCATTTCATATACAAAATCCATTAATAAACCCTTAAAATTAGGTGTTATTAATTCTGTAGAATATACCTTTTTAATTTTTGTACAAGGCAATGGTTCATGTATTTCATCTGTTTCTTTTTCTAATGCTTCTAAATAATCAAAGAGGTCTTGACCATAATATTTTGCTAATCCTTTTATTAATTTATCCTGTTTTTGATAAATCATTTTTTCTCTCCTTAATTGTTTAGTATTCTATAAATCGATTTGATAAAATACACTAATACTTTGTATTGACCACTATATAAGTTGTTAAGTTGTAAATAACTTAAATAAAACAGTTTTGAGTAAATTTAACACTTTTAAATCAATATTTTAATAGTTTTTATAATAGTGGCGCGGATACAATTCCAAAATATTAAGTGGAAAAATGATTAGATATATTTATATATAAAAACATCTAATATTTGTTTGATACATTACGAATGTTTTATTTTTCAAATGCTCTTAGATTAATATTTAATAATGGAGTATTGGATAATTATTACTAGGAGGTTATTATGACAAAAGACTCTAAAAAACAGATTATTATTAAAGGAGCTAAAGAACATAATTTGCAAAATATAGATTTAGCTATTCCCCGTGATGAATTTATTGTAATAACAGGATTAAGCGGATCTGGTAAGTCTTCACTTGCATTTGATACAATTTATGCTGAAGGACAGCGTAGATATGTTGAATCTCTATCAGCTTATGCAAGGCAATTTTTAGGGCAAATGAAAAAACCTGAAATGGAATATATTGAAGGTTTGTCTCCTGCTATTTCAATAGACCAAAAAACCACAAAAGAAAACCCAAGATCAACAGTAGGAACTATTACTGAAATTTATGACTATCTTAGATTATTATTTGCAAGAATAGGAACTCCCCATTGTCCAAAATGTGGAAAGGAAATATCTCACCAGACATTAGGCCAAATTGGAGATAGTATAATAGAAGAAGGGGAAGGTAAAAAAATACATATTCTGGCTCCTGTTGTTAGAGATAAAAAAGGCCAGCATAAAGATGTTTTAAATGATTTGAGAAATAAAGGTTTTGTAAGGGCAAGAATAGATGATGAAATTAGAGATTTGGAAGAGGATATTGACCTTCCAAAAACCTACAGACACAGCATTGAAGTAGTTGTAGACAGACTTAAAATAAGAAAGGATGTTGACTTTAAAAGAAGATTGGTTGACTCACTTGAAACCGCTTCAGAGTTTGCAGACGGATTAATAAATGTATTGTTCTCAGATGATGATGGAGATTATGAGAAAAAATATTCAGAACATTTTGCCTGTGTAGATTGCGGAATAAACTTTGAGGAGCTTACTCCAAGAATGTTTTCATTTAATGCGCCTCAGGGAGCATGTCCTGAATGTAACGGTATTGGAGTTAAAATGGAGATTGATCCTGATTTGATTATTCCAAATAAAAATCTCTCATTAAATGACGGAGCAGTTACTCCATGGGCAAAATCAAATAAAAGGGAAAATTATTATCATCAGATGCTGGAAGCAGTATCAAAGCATTTTAACTTTAGTATGGATACTCCATTTAATGAATTAACTAAAGAACAGCAGGATATAATATTATATGGCTGTGATGATAAAATACCATTTTCATTTAAACGTAGAAATAAATCTTATCAGGTTAATCGTCAATTTGAAGGAGTTATTCCGAGAATGGAACGTTTATACATTGAAACTAAATCAAATTACAGTAGGAAATACATTTCCAAATTCATGAGTGACAGAAAATGTCATGTATGTCATGGAAAAAGACTTCGTCCTGAAGTACTGGCTGTAACTGTTGGCGGAAAATCAATAGCTGATGTAGTGGAAATGTCAATTAAGGATTCATATCAGTTCTTCTTGAATTTGGAACTTACTGACAGGGAACAGTTCATAGCTAAAGAGGTTTTAAAAGAAATCAGACAAAGACTTAAATTCCTTGTAGATGTTGGACTTGACTATTTATCAATGGCACGTTCATCAGGTACATTATCTGGTGGTGAAGCTCAAAGAATCAGATTAGCTACTCAAATAGGCTCCGGATTAGTTGGTGTTCTCTATATTTTAGATGAACCAAGTATTGGTCTTCATCAAAGGGATAATGTAAAACTTATTGAAACACTAAAAAGACTTAAAAACTTGGGAAATACTTTAATTGTTGTAGAACACGATGAAGAAACAATATTGTCTGCAGATTATGTTGTAGATATAGGTCCTGGAGCAGGAGAACACGGTGGAAAAGTAGTTGCTTGCGGAACTCCGGAAGAGATTATGGAGTCTCATGAATCTGTTACAGGTCAGTATATTTCAAGACGTGAAACAATACCAATTCCACAAACACGCAGGTCAGGGAATGGTGAATCACTTATAATCAGAGGAGCTAGACAAAACAATCTTAAAAATATTGATGTTGAAATACCTTTAGGTAAGTTTACATGTGTTACTGGAGTAAGTGGATCTGGTAAAAGTAGTTTAATCAATGAAATTCTATATAAAGGGTTAAGCGGAAAATTAAACAACAAATTCACTTTTGCCGGGGATTATGATAAAATTGAGGGTGTAAGTAACATTGACAAAATCATAGCTATTGACCAAAAACCGATAGGACGTACTCCAAGATCAAATCCTGCAACTTATACTGGAGTTTTCACTGATATTCGTGATTTATTTGCAGAAACTCCTGAAGCTAAAGCCAGAGGATATAAACCTGGTAGATTTAGTTTTAATGTAAAAGGAGGAAGATGCGAAGCATGTTCAGGTGATGGAATTGTACAAATTGAAATGCACTTTTTAGCTGATGTATTTGTTCCATGTGAAGTATGTGGAGGTAAAAGGTACAATGAGGAAACTTTGGATATTCGTTACAAAGGTAAAAATATCTATGAAGTTTTGGAAATGACTGTTGAAGAAGCATTGGAATTTTTTGAGCATATACCTAAAATACATAAGAAACTTAAAACCTTGCTTGATGTAGGTTTAGGATATATGAAAATAGGTCAGCCAGCTACTACTTTATCTGGTGGTGAAGCTCAAAGAATCAAATTAGCTAAAGAGCTTTCAAGGTCAAATACTGGGAATACATTATATATTTTAGATGAACCTACAACAGGTCTTCATTTTGCAGATATTAAAAGATTATTATCAGTACTTGCCAGATTAACTGATGCAGGTAATTCAGTTGTTGTTATTGAACATAATTTGGATGTTATTAAAACAGCTGATTATATTATTGATTTAGGTCCTGAAGGTGGAGATGGTGGTGGAAAAGTAATAGCTACCGGAACTCCTGAAGAAATAGCTAAATCAGGAACATATACTGGTGAGTTCTTACAAAAAATCCTTAGTGAAAACATCACGCCTTATGCCAAACAGCTTGTTAAAGAGAAAATGAGCAAATAAATTTTCTCTTTTCAACAAAGTATTTAATAAAGTTATAACATATTAATTTTAAGTTCACTTTTTTAGAAGTAACTAATATTTAAGGTGAAATATTTTGAAATTTATGGATTTTTTCTCAATTTTTATTCGGGGAATACTTATGGGTTCTGCAGATATTGTTCCGGGAATTTCCGGAGGAACAATTGCATTAATCACAGGTATTTACGAACGTTTGGTACATTCAATCAGTACAATTAATTTTACTTTCATAAAACCATTACTTAAAGGAGATTTACATGGTTTTAAAGAAAGATTATTCTATGAAATCGACTTTAAATTTTTCATACCATTATTATGCGGTATTGGACTTGCAATGTTGACATTAGCTAATGTTATATCCTATTGTATGGACGTATACACTGCTTTAACTTATTCCTTCTTTTTAGGATTAATTATAGCTTCATCATATGTGTTATACAGACAAATGGATGAACTTACTCTTAAACATTTAGTATTTACTATTATTGGAGCTGTTTTGGCATATATTTTTGTAAGTTTAAATCCAATAGCTATGAATCATACTTTGCCGATACTGTTCATGTCAGGTTTAATAGCTATCTGTGCAATGATTTTACCGGGTATTTCAGGATCATTTTTGCTTTTATTGTTAGGTCAGTATGAGTATATGTTAAATGCTTTAAAGACCATGAGTTTAAGTGAAATTGTTGTATTTTGTGCAGGTGCCCTTATTGGTATTTTAGGATTTTCCAAAATCTTAAATTATTTGCTTGAACATCATGAAGGTATTACAATGGCATTTCTTATTGGTGTCATGATCGGTACACTGAAACTTCCTTTTGTAAATATTGTAAATACGACTCCACTTACATTTACTGCATTACTGCCTTGTATTATCCTGGCGGTTATTGGATTTGTTATAATTGTTGTTATGGAAACTAAATTCGATTATATCGAATAAATTTCTACTTTTTTTTAAAGTATTATTAACTTTAACAACATAATATTATATAATGATAATTCTTAAAAAAATAAAAAAACAGTGGAAATTATACCCAATCGGTTCTCCAAAAGGCGCATTAAACAATAAACGAGAACCTGAATATGTTGGAACTGTTAAATTTAAAAAATATGATGATTCAATAGCTATTTCCAGATTTGTAGCTGACTATAATTATTCTGATTCATCTAATTTGTCCGAGAAACTGATTCCACCTCAGGAAGTAATTAAACTTTTAAGGAGTCAGGCTGTTTTTTTAGCAAGTAAGGATGAAGAAGTTGGGAATTATCTTAAATCACTGAATATTAAGGTAAGACACACTAGAGTTTGTGATTTTTGTGCATTTGAAGGAAATATTACAATTGTAAACTCTGAATTTTCATATAAACATAATAATCAGTTAATATGTGAACAGTGCGCATATGAAACAATAAAAAGAGAAATTAAACTTCAGGGTTTTGATAAAAAAATATTCAGAAACCTTAAAGATATTTTAGATAAAACAGGAAACCTGGAAAAAACATTATCTGTCTTATCACCTAAGTTTGATCCCCTTTCTAACAGAAATTTAACATTATTTGACAGGGTAGATACAAAATCCAAGTATAAAATACCTGATGTATCAATGAAAAGGCTTAAAATACCTCATAAGTTCAGGGATATTTTAATTAAAAATGGAAATGAAAAGCTATTGCCTGTTCAGTATCTGGCCATTAAGGAAGGTCTTTTAAAAAATCAGGATTTGCTGGTTGTAAGTGCAACAGGAAGCGGAAAAACTTTAGTTGGTGAGCTTGCAGGAATAACTAAAGCACTGAAAGGCCAAAAATTTATATTCCTGACACCTTTAGTGGCACTGGCTAATCAGAAATACCGTGATTTTAAAAGAAGATATAAAAAATTAGGCTTAAAGGTAGCTATTAAAGTTGGTAGGAATAGAGTTAAAGCTAAAGGTGAATTAAAATTACCTGACAGTGATGTTAAAGATGCAGATATAATTGTTGGAACATATGAAGGTCTGGATTATCTTTTAAGAAACGGGAACTCAGCTTTATTGTCTAATTTAGGTGTAGTTTTAATTGATGAAATTCATATGATTGATGATGAAGACAGGGGAACAAGACTTAACGGATTAATAAAACGTATCAAGCATTTATATCCCAAATCACAAATTATAGGATTATCTGCTACTGTTAAAAATCCTGATTTTTTAGCTGATGAATTTAATATGAAATTAGTTGAATATTCTCAAAGGCCTGTTCCATTGGAGCGTCATTTGGTTTATATCAGATCAGAATCATCAAAACATCATATAATGCAAAAACTGGCTAAAAGGGAATACAATACCAAATCTAAAAAAGGTTACAGAGGACAAACTATAATTTTTACCAATTCAAGGCGAAAAACTCATAAAATAGCTAATTTTCTGCAAAATAAAAAAGTCAATGCAGCTGCTTATCATGCAGGATTGTCATATTATAAAAAGGAAAAAATAGAAAAGGACTTTGACCAGGGAAAAATATCAGTTGTTGTAACTACAGCAGCACTGGCAGCAGGAGTTGATTTTCCAGCATCTCAGGTTATATTTGACTCATTGGTCATGGGAAACAAATGGATTGGCCCAAATGAATTTTCACAAATGCTTGGACGTGCAGGAAGACCAAGCTATCATGACAGAGGAATAATTTATCTCTTGCCTGAAGTAGGGCATGACTTTGACGGTGAAAGTGAAGAGGCAAAAGCCCTGGATTTACTTGAAAGCGACAGCGAAGATGTATTTATAGAATATGATGAGGAAAGCTCATATGAACAGATATTGGCAGATATTTCCTCAAGATCAATAAAAACGATTGACGAGTTAAATAAATTCTATAGACATATAAATATTCCTGTAGATATTAAAACAGCTATTAATGAAATGGAAGATTTGGGATTAATAGATATTGTAGGAAATAAATTAAATATAACAAAATATGGCCGTGCTGTATCAGTATCATTTTTATCACTTGATGATGCCTGCTATATTAAAAAATCAATTGACGACAGAGGATATTTAAAAGTCTATTTAAGAAAATCTCCGTATTATAAGAAAAAAGACAAATTCAATAAATTAAGAGTAAAAATATTAGCTATTGGACTGCAGCTGGAAATGTTTGAAAATGCATATTTATCTTCAGTTGTTCATAATCAGATAGCAAATGCTTTAAAAATTAAATTTTCAACAAGGCTTTTTGCAGAGTCAACACTGGATATTATTTCATCAGGTGAAGCAATCGGCAAACTGGACAAGAAATTTCAGGATGCTCTAATTAATATTCAATCAGATTTCTTAAAATGTAAATGTGAGGACAGACCATTTTGTGCCTGCCTGCAGAAAGGAATATCTGAAGTAATAATAAATGAAAGGCTTAAAGGAAAAGATCCGATTGATATATCAAACAAACTGTTTAGAAAGTATCAGATACAGGTCTATCCCGGAGATATATTTTCATGGTTAGATAGCTATGTTAAAAATTTAGATGCAATAAAAAGAATAGCTAAAGCATTTAACCGTAAAAAAGTTGAAAGAGAGGCACATAAATTAATCAAAGCTATCGAGAACGGATGAAACTTTTAAATTAGCCAATTTTGAGTTTTTAAAATAAATTAAATGGGAGTGGCATTTGCAGTCACTGCAGCCGAAATCAGCTATTGATTCCTCATTTTCAATTATTTTTTTAGCTATTTCACATTCCAGTTTTTCACCGGACTCTTTTGTATAAACCTTTTCAATTTCGCTGTTTTTGTTTAGTAAAAGGTAATCAATATGCCAGTGCTTTTTCTTATTGTCTGACAGGTGTCTTTTAACTCTGGATTCAAGGCAGTTCATAGCTGAACCGACATAAACATAACATCCTTTTTTAAAGTTAATGATTCCTAGTTTTCTGCCGATTTTAATTTCAGTATCTTTTTTAATGTTGATTATTAGACAGTAGCTTCCTTTCATGTTTCCCACACTTTTTATAGTGAATAAACACATTTATATAATATGTTTATTATATTAAATAGTGTATATAGTTTTTTACATTTTAAAATTGTATATATGATGTAAAATATGTATTAATAAATATTGGGGTAATAAAATGAAAAATAACAGAGTTTTGTTGTTGATTATAATTATTCTTTCATTTATTTGCATATTGTCGATTTCAAGTGTTTCTGCTACTGATGTAAGCGGTGGGAACTTAAGTGATTTAGATAATGCTATTAAAAATAGTGATGATGGACAAGTGTCTTTAAGTGGAGATATACAGGCAAGTTATCAGGATCATAATCATGATAATGGTATTGTTATTGATAAATCTGTAACTATTGAAGGTAATAATCATAAAATAAATTTACTTTCAGTGTTTCAGTCTGAAAGTTCAAGAGCTTTTTATGTATCGGGTAATTTGACTTTAAAAAATCTTGAGATTAATAATGGTCATGTAAGCGGTTCTGATATGGGAGGAGTTATTTATGTTACTTCTACTGGTAAACTGACTGTTACTAATGTTACTTTTGTTAATTCTAAAGCATTTTTAGGGTCTGCAATATATAATTCAGGTACTGCTATTGTACAAAATTCCACATTTAGGGATATGGATGCTAAAGATATGACGGTATTTGGTTCAGTAATATGTACTGATACATTTAATGCAAAATTGTACGTATCTGATTCTATTTTTAAAAATAATGTTCATATTGCTGCAATATATTCAGATACATCCAGATATATTTCAGTCTATAATTCTGTTTTTGAAAATAATACTGGTGCATTTATGCCTATTATACAGGTTCAAAGTGTTAATGAATTTATTGTTGATTCATGTACTTTCATGAACAACAAAAGGGATTCTTTAATTTCCCCAACTATGGCTAATTTTAAATTAGTTAGTACATTGTTCATGGATAATGATGTTAAAAATGCTGTAATTGATTATGTTAGAGAGGACAGTTATATTGATAGTAATGTTTTCATTGGGAATAATAAGAATAACGGTGTAGTTATCAATTCTCACAAATCAGCGGTTATTTCAAATAATTACTTTGGAACCAATGATGCATCCAATAAAGTTATAGGTTCCACTCCTATTAATAATATTCAATTACATATTGTTGGAGAAAATAATATTGATTATAATAATTTATCAATAGCAAATTATACTCATGTTTTTGCTTATTTATCAGGTAATACTGATAAATTACCTGTATTTAATGTAATTATTGCTTCCAATTCAAAAATTAAATTGAATCAATCACAAATTACATTTAAAGACAACATACCTGCTCAAATAGATTTTTTACCTATTAAAAGTGGTGCCGGTTCTATTGTAATAGGGTCAAATTATGATGTTCCACTTAATATTTTCAATTTTACGGTTGAATATATTATATTAAAAAATTATACTCTTGATGTTGATGTTGATGATATTACTTATGGAGATATTTTAAATATTAATTCATCTGTTGTTGATGAAAATGGAAATTCCGTATCTGGTATTGTTAAAATTAACATTGGTGGTATTTATTATAATTTAACTCTTATTGATGGTAAAGGAACTTTACAAGTCAGTAAAGTATCTGCAGGTGAACATAATTTAAATGCTACTTATGAAGATACTACTTATTTCTATAATGATGCTAATTTAATTAAAACATTTAATGTAGCTAAAGCTAATTTGGCTCCTTTAATTAATGTTTATGATATTAATGTTGGCCAAGTGGAAGTAGTTACTGTAAGTAATCTTCCTTCTGATTTAGAAAGAAGCATTTCTATTGTTATTTCAGGTAGTGGCGGTGAAACTAAAATAGTTGATGGAGTGGCTAAAAGATCATTTTCTGGTTTGTCAGTTGGTTCAAAAAGTGTTCTTATCTCTTATTATGGAGATAGTAATTATAATTCTTTTAAAACCAATGCATATTTCTATGTTTCAAAACAAAGTAATCCAGACCCAGTTAATCCTCCAAGCCCAATTGTTCCTGATCCTGCAGATCCAACTCCTGATCCTGTAAAACCTGATCCAATTACTCCAGATCGTCCTAATGTGCCTACTGGTCCGGACAGTCCTGATGTGCCAGTTGGTCCTGTAGGCCCTATTGGTCCTATTGGTCCTATTGGTCCTGTAGGTCCTGTAAGTCCAGTTGGTCCAGATAATCCTGTAGGTCCTGTAAATCCATTTGATCCATTTTCACCAGATTCTGTTCCAGATAGTTCTGAAAATCAAGGAGACTCAAGTAATTCAGATTCGAATAGTGGAAGTGATGATAATACACCTACACCTTCTGAAAGTACAAACAGTGGTGGAGAATCTGATGCTATTAATTCAAATAATCAAAATGCACAACTTCAAAATGCTTTAGTAGGTTCCAGTAATAATAATGTTGCATCTCAAGCTAGCAGTAATGTAGGAATACAAGATAGTAATAATGCTCAACAATCAAGTGCTGCGGATGATTCAAAAGCATATGAAATTGATAAAAATGTTAATAAACAAATTGATGCTAATACTTTTGTTTATGGTATAATTGCATTAATTATTTGTGTTTTATTATTGATTGTTGGATATCGTAGACAAAAGGATAATAATAAATGAGGTTTAATTATTAAATTGAACAGTTGTTATTAAAATAATTATTATTTAATTATTTTAATTTTTTATTTTTTTATATATTTTACATAAATTTGGTTTTTATAAGAATTTCCTTATTTACCAAATAACTAATATTTTATAAATAAAATTTGATAAATTAAATTAAAAAAATTGGGGGTTTATGATGAATAAGAAAATTTTTATATTGCTTGCATTGTTTATTTTGGCAATATCAGTTTCTACTGTTTGTGCAAATGATGTAAATGATACAAATATTCAAAATGATGATTTTAATATTGATGATTCACTATTAAATCAGGATAATTCAAATGTATTAGGATATAATCAAAATAATCATCACATATTATCTGATAATGGTACTAATAAGAGTAATATTACAAAAATAAATACTGAAATTCAGTTATCTTCTAATGCATCCGGATTAATAAAATCAAATTCAAAAGTTGTTTTTAATGTTTCTTTAACCGATGAAAATGGAACACCTATGAATAATTCCATTGTTAAATTGGTGAATAAACACTTTGAAAAACCTGTAATTATCGGTACGATAAAAGTAATTAATGGTACAGGTAATTTTTCATATGTTCCTGAAAAAAGTACAATGTTAGATGTTTATGCATTTTATGAAGGAAATGATAATTATACTAATTCTTCATCTAATGATTTTATTATGGGATTTACTTTTGGAAAACTTTCTTTTATGGATATTTATATTTTAACATATTATGATCAGAAATCTATAAATTTGGAGTATGATATTAAATATGATTATAGTAAAGATTCTCCTTTAGAAAGAGGAATTTCTTTTTCTAATTCTATGGTTATTAATGGTAATGGATTTGAAATAAATGGTTTAGACAAAACTTGTTTAGGTGCTGTTAAATCTGAATCTACTCTTTTATTAAAAAATATAGTTTTAAATAGATTTTCTGGGGATTTGGGTCCAGATTCCGGTCAAATAGTTCATCTTGTTAATGGTAAACTAAACATAGAAAATGCAATAATTAAAAACACGAGAAATACTTATGCTACTCCATTGTTTTTCTCTTCCCGTGGTCCAATAAATATAATTAATTGTACTTTTTTAAACAACAATCTTGCTGCCACTTATTTATTATCTGAGGTTTGGAATGTTCAAAAATCTGTTTTTATTAATAATACTGCAGCAAGTAGTATTGTAGGTTCTGAAATGGGTATAAATTCATTTTCTTATAATACATTTTTTAATGATGGGAATACCATTTTAAAGGTTTCTAATTACTGTGATAGTATAATAGGTAATTATTTTGGTACAAATGATGATGCAAAGATGAAATCATATTATTCTATAGATAATTATCTTATTGGGCAAATTAGTCAATGGAAAGATTCTAAATTAGATATTTCAGGTCCAGATACCTTTTCTGAAGATGATTTGCCTAATTATAAATTATATCTTACCAACAGGGTAGATGGTGCTTATGCATTTGATGCTGTTGTGGAATATGATGAAAATTATGGAAAAGTTAATCCTAATATGATTACACTTAGCAATAAGCAGGTTAATGTAGCATTTACTCCTGTAACTTATGGTAATACTGCACTTGTTGTGTCATCTAAATATGGTATTTTAGCTACTAAGGACATTGAAATAACTAAATCTAAATTAAATAATTATGATATGGCATTGGTTAGTGATGATGTGTTATATGGTGGAAATCTTGGAATAAATATTGCATTAAAAGATATTGATGGAAATTTAGTTTCTGAAAAAGTGCATGTGGATATTAATGGTAGTTCATATACTTTGAATATAGTTAATGGAACTGGATTTATGAGTATTCCTGATTTATTGCCAGGTAACTATAAAATAATAGCTAAAGTAATTTCAACTAATCCTGGTTATCGTAATACTACTATTATTGGTGAAGCTAAGGTTAATTTAGGTAAATTAAATATTAATTTAACTACTTCTAATAACACAATTAATGATGAATATCCTATAAATTTAACTGCTGCTGTTACTAATAGTTATAGTAATTTTGTAGCTAATGCATTAATATGTATTAATGATAATGATAAAAATATACTTAATATAACAACTAATGACAAAGGTGTGGCTATAGGTACTATATATCCTAATGCAGGCAGTCATAGTTATACTGCATATTATTATGCTTCAAAACTTTTTGAAAATGCTCAAAGTAATCAAATTAATGTGTATGTAAATGATAAAATACATACTAAATTAACATTAACATCAAATACTACTAATAATGTAAATTTAAATGATAAAATTAAGTTTACAGTTAAATTAGTTGATGGCAATAATAGTCCGATAGCTAATGAATCAGTCATATTATATAATGATGAGTCAATATGGACTAATTTAATTACTGATGAAAATGGTAGTGCTGATTTTGTATATTCTCAAAGTGATTTTGGCATATTAAAAATTAAAGCAGTATTACCAGTTTCTATGAAATATTATTCTGCATACTCTGATATTCTTAAAATTGCAGTTTCTAAGGATAATTCATTTTTAACTCTTGCATTTATGATTGATGCATTAGATGAAGGTGATACATTAAATTTAGCAAAAGATTATATTTTCAATAATTTTTCAGATGCAGATTATATTAATGGAATTTTAATTAATAACAGACATTTTACTATTAATGGTAATGGTCATAGAATTGATGGAAATAATTTAGCTAGGATATTCCATATACTGAACTCCAATATTACTTTATCCAACCTTTATATAAGTAATGCAGGAAGTTATTTTAATAATGCTTTAGAGCATGGTGCTGTTTTAAATGATTATATGGGAATTTTAACATTAAATAATTGTACTTTTGAAAATAATTCCTTAAAAGGAGAATCTTATATTTGGGGTGGTGCAATTTATAATAAAGGTATTTTGAATGTTTCAGATAGTGTATTTAAAAATAATTCTGTTATTTCCAACAAATCCTATGCTAGATCAGGAGCAATTTTTAATAATTTCGGAGGTATTGCAGGAATTTCAAACTCTGTTTTTGAAAATAATTATGCTATAGGTTCTAATTCCGATGGTGGTGCTTTATCCAGTTTTGGTGTAGTGGATATTGATAATTCCATTTTTATTAATAATTATGTTAATGGTAGTAGAGAATGTATGGGTGGTGCACTTTATATTGGTCAGGGATCTAATGCTACTTGTATTAAATCAGTATTTATTAATAACAGTGCATTATCTTCCAATAAATCTTTAGAATATGGTGGAGCAATTTCTGATGATTCTGAAATTAATTGTTATTATAATATTTTTATAAATAATAATGCAAATAGAGGTTCTGCAGTTTTTGTTTATTTTAATAAAAGAATTATTAATGATAATTATTGGGGAAGCAACTCTGATTTGGATAATGTTGTTTCCGGATCAGATATTGGTGACTACATTACATTAAAAGTGATTGGTGATAATGTAACCTACACTACAATTCCTACTGAATATATAATTAAGTTTGATGGTAAAAACAGTGATAAATTACCTGAGTTTAATACTTTAATTAAATTAATTCCTAATTTGGCTTCATTAAACTGTTCAATAGTTAATGTTTCCAGTAATGATTTTAAAGTTTTATTAATTTCTAATCAGGTAGGCAATTTAACTTTGATTGTAGGTCCCGAATTTAATAATTTAACTACTTTTGATATTGAAGTTAAACAATTAATTAAAAAGAATTATACTATTGATGTAATTGGTAATAATTTCACCTGTGATGATGACGTATCATTTGATATTAAATTGGTTGATGTAAATGGAAAAGGAATTAATGGAGTTGTAAATTATACATTTAATAATGAAACAAAATCTGTGGAACTTAAAGATGGTATGGGAAGTATAGAGTTAGGTAAACTTGATGCTAATGAGTATACTATTTTAATTGATTATGTTTCTAAGGATTTATTCTATAATAATCTGTCTGTAGTTAAAGCATTTAATGTAACTAAATCTGAGGTTGTTATGGATGTGAATGTTTCAAATATCTATTATGGTGAAAATGGAACTGTTGTTGTTAAGTTACCTGTATTAGCTGATGGAAATGTTACATTTATAATTAAAGACGTGTTAAATAAAACTTCAGACGTTAAATTAGGATATGTTTCCTGTATATTGCCTATTTTAAATGTAGGGGATTATGAAATTATTACTATTTACAGTGGTAATGACAGATACAATGCAATAAATACAACTACTGCCTTTTCAGTAGTTAAGTCAAATCCACAATTAACAGTAAATATTTCCAATGTTAATTATGGTGATGAGATTATAGCTAATGTTTCTTTAATAACTGGAAACATTAAATTAAATGGAACTGTTGTACTTAATATCAAAGATAAAACTTATGAAGTGAATGTCGTTAATGGTAATGGAAATATTACTATTGGTGCTTTGCCTGTAGGTTCCTATAATGTTTTAGCTAATTATAGTGGAAATTCAAATACAAATTCAGTTGTTAATAGCACAGCATTTAATGTAACTAAAACAGGTTCATTTTTAAATGTCAGTGTAGATGATATTGTTGTTGGAAATGATGAAATTATCAGAATTTCTGTTCCTGAAGATGCAACAGGCAATATAACAGTAATTGTTGATGATGTTAAGTATGAAGGGGTTATTTCTAACGGAAGTGTTGTTATAACAGTTCCTGGTTTGTCTAAAGGTGAACATAATTTATCTGTAATATATTCAGGTGATGAAAATTATAATTCAACATCTGTAAATTCAACATTTATTGTTAAAGCAGGCACTTCAAATCTGGCAATAAATGTTAAAAATATCGTTTATGGTGATGATTTGGTTGTTGTAGGTTCAGTTAATTCAGATGCTGCAGGAAACATTATATTTGCAGTAAATGGTCTTTCTCAAGATGTTAAAATTGTCAATGGTAAAGCTGTTGCTACATTTAAAGGATTAAATGCGGGCAATTATAATGTCCTTGCCAAATATTCTGGAGATAAATATTATGTATCTACTCAAACTAATGCTACAGTCAAGGTAAATAAAGCTCAATCCACTATTGACCTTATTATTGGTGATATAATTGAAGGTAAAGCAGTTAATATTACTGCTATTGTCAATAAAGATGCAACTGGAAATGTTACTTTTGAAATTCCTGGTCTCTACACTCCTAGAGATAAAAGCATCATCAACGGTTCTTCATTATGGGTAATTGCACCGTTAACTTCTGGAGAATATATGTTTATTGCAAAATATAATGGGGATAATAATTACCTATCTTCAAACATATCTAAAATCATAAGTTATAATCAGACTAAAACTATTTTGGATGTTGATGTTGAAGTTAAAGGTAGTGTTATTATAAAAGCTAATCTTACAGCTGTTGACGGTCAAAAGATAACTGCATGGGTCTATGTTACAATAAAAAATAATGTTTATAAAGTTCCTGTATTTAATGGAACAGGATATCTTGATATAGGTAAATTACCTGGAGGAATATACAATTATTCAGCATTATTTGAAGGTACAAATGTATTTATTAAAAGTATTGTTAACGGCACTTTTGAAGTACCTTCTATTAATTTAGAAGTTCCATATCTTGTAAAATATTATTCTTCAAGCGATAAACTTGTAGCTATTTTAACTGATGGCTTAGGAAATCCTATTGTTGGCAAAAATGTTACATTTTGCATAAATAATGTAAACTATACACGTGTCACAGATAATGAAGGTAAGGCATCTATGGGTATTGGTCTAATTCATGGAATTTACAATGTCACAGCATCTTATGAAAATATTACAGTTAAATCAGGCATAACTGTTAAATCAACTATTTTAGCTAATAATATTACTAAAATTTTCAGAAATGGAACACAGTATTATGCTAAATTTTTAAATAGTGACGGATCTCCATTAATCAATCAAAAAGTTACATTTAATATTAATGGTGTATTTTATTATCGTTTCACAGGTGATGATGGTGTAGCTAAATTAACAATTAGTTTATGGCCTGGAGAATATATTTTAACAGCTATGCATCCAAACGGTCAAGCTAGAGCAAATCTTGTTAAGGTTTTACCTCCTTTAATTACCAGTGATTTGATTAAATATTATAAAAACGATTCCCAGTTCTCTGTTAAAGTAATAAAACCTGACGGAAGTGTTGCAGGAGCTGGTGAAAAAGTTACATTTAATATTAATGGTGTATTTTACACACGTATTACTGGTAATGATGGTGTAGCTACTTTAAAAATCAGTCTACGTCCTGGTAATTATATTATTACCTCCATGTATAATGATTATGCTGTTGGAAATAATGTAACTGTTTTACCTACATTAATTACTAAAAATTTAGACATGAAATACTTGGACGGTAGCAGTTTTACAGCTCAAACCGTAGATGGTCAAGGTAACCCATTAGCTAACCAAAACGTATCATTTAATGTAAATGGTGTTTTCTATCATAAAGTAACTGATAATAATGGTATTGCTAAATTAGGTATTAGGTTGATGTCTGGTGAATATATCATTACTTCAATCTGGAATGATTACCAAGTTGGAAATACAATTAAAATAGCTTGAAAAGAGGTTTAATTATTTAACCTCCTTTTTTTTATTTTTAATATGAATTAACACTTTTTTTTACATATTTTAAAATTAACACTTTTTATTAAATTAGATAATTTGACTCCAAAAAGATTTTACTGTATCTTATCATTTTTTTTAAATAAACTGAAAGATGATTTCAGTTAATGAAGAGTTAAATATGTATAATAACATTTTTCATAGAAAATAAAAGGAATAGAAATTTTTAAAAAAATATATTCTAAAACAAGATTGCTGGAATAATACATGAAAAAACCAGGTATTTTTTTGAAATAGCTAAAAATATATTAAATATGGTTTTAATATATATTAATGGTGCTCATCATGTGTAATTAGGAAATATTTTAAGTGTTTTGTTTATGCAAGTTATGAAAAAAGATTTCATTGGTTTAATATATGATTTAAATGTATTTTTCTGATGTTTTTTTTTAGTAAATGAGCACATATAAATAAAAAACTTATGTGTGGGGGTAAAAATGAATAAGAAACTTTTTAGTTTGTTTGTTATAATTATCATTGCACTATCATTGTCTTGTGTTAGTGCTAGTGATTCAAGTATTATTTCAGATAATTCCTCAGACATTGTTGGAGTTAGTAATGATGAACCTATAATATATGACTCAGGTAATGCTGGTGATGAAGCTGTAGGTAATGTATCCAACAATGTTGGAACTTATACTGATTTAAATAATGAAATTAATAATGCTGGAAGTACTCTAATATTGGATAAAGATTATAAATATAATTCTACTTCTGATAGTGGATTAGCTACTTCAGGTATTGTTATTTCTAAAGATATTACTATTGATGGAGCAGGACATACTATTGATGGAAGCGGTAATTCTGTATTTGGAAATAGTGTTTCAAGGTTATTTGTTCTTAATACAGGGTCTTTTACTTTAAAGAACTTAAATATTGTTAATGTAACATTTTGGACTGGAATTTCATCATTTCCTTTAGATGTTGGTGTAATTAGACTTAATGGAGGCACATTATCATTAGACAATTTGACTTTCCAAAAATGTTCTGTTAATACGATGATTTCCGCACCTGGACAAGGAAATTTAAATATGGTAAATTGTGCTTTTTTAGATAATGAAGTTGCAAATTTGATTGGTATTACTCAAGTAAATATGAAAATGGATAATAATATATTTTTAAATAACTCTATTGAGTTGGGTTGTTTAATAAATGATGAGGCATCTACTTTCAGCAGTATTAGTAATAATGTATTCCTAAATAATAAGAATAAAATAAATGTTTATTATGTAATAAACTGTAATAATAATTATTGGGGATCTAATTCTGCTTCTAAATCTAATGTAGGTACATTTGATGAGTGTAATTCTTTTAGTGCTGCAAAATTAACCATAACTGGTGATGACTCTATTTCTGAAGTAGCAAATTATCAATTTTCATTTGGAAACACTAATTTACCTACATTTACTCTTCCAGTATCCATTACTAATGAATATGCAACTGTAAATACCACAGTAACTATTAAAAATGGTGTGGGAACTGTAACTGTAACTCCTAAAGCAACAGGTAATGCTACTTTAACGGTAGGTCCTGGTTTAATAAAAGATTCAAATACTAAAGCTATTTCCATTAATTATAGTAAAATACAATCTTCTATGGTTGTTGTTGCCGAAAATATTAAATATGGTAATGATGCAGTTATTACTGCTACTTTAACACCAACTACTGCAACAGGAAATGTTACATTTACTATTAATGGCAAAACTGAAAATGCAAACATTGTTGATGGTGTGGCTAGTGCTACTTTTAAAGATTTAACTCCTGGTGATTACATTGTAAATGTTAATTATGATGGTGATGATGCTTGTGATGGTAGTACTAATTCTACTTCATTTAATGTAGCTAAAGCTGATTCTGATGTTGTTATTTCTGTTGATGATGTTGTTTATGGTGGTGATGTAACTGTTGTAGCTGCTGTTTCTAGTGGTGCTACAGGTAATGTTACTTTTACTGTAAATGGTGTTAATAAGTCTGCTGCTGTTGCTGACGGTAAAGCTAATGCTACTTTCAGTAATTTAGGTGCTGGTGATTATAGTGTTGTTGCTAGTTATGAGGGTGATAATAATTATAAAGCTTCTAACAGTACTGCTAAATTTAATGTAGCTAAAGCAGATGCAAATCTTGATGTATCTATTGCAGATGTTGATTACCAGAACATATTTACTATTGAAGCTGTTTTAACTGGTATTAATGGTGCTAAATTAACTGGTGATGTAATGGTTAGTATTAATAATATCCTTTTATTTACTGTTAAAGTTGTTGATGGTAACGGCACTTTTGCTGGTGATACATTAATCGTTGGTTCTTATAACTTCACTGCTACATGGGCAGGAAATGACAACTATAACAATATTAAATCTGAAGGTGTTTTCAAAGTTAACAAAATAGATTCAAATATCACTGTTAATGCTGATGACATTAAAGTCGGTGAAAATGCAACAGTAACCGTAAATGTGTCTTCTGATGCTACAGGTGATGTAATTATTACTGTTGACGGTAAAAATTACACTGTAGCTATTGAAAATGGTAAAGCAGTTAAAACAATAGCTGATCTTAAAGCAAACAATTACACTGTAACTGTTAAATACGCTGGAGACAACAATTATAATCCTAATCAAAACACAACCAAATTCACAGTATCCAAAATATCAGACTATAACATGAACATTACTGTTCCTGGTAATGTTAAAGTTGGAGAAGATGCAGTTATTATAGTAAACGTCCCTAAAGACGCTTCAGGTAATGTTACTGTTAGTGTTGGTAAAGATGTTTATAATGCTGCAATTAGTAATGGTTCTGTCAAAGTTGTTGTTTCTGGTTTAGATGCGGGTAATTATAGTGTTGTTGCTAGTTATGCTGGTGATAATAATTATAAAGCTTCTAACAGTACTGCTAAATTTAATGTAGCTAAAGCTGATGTGGATGTAAAAATTAATGTTCATGATATTAAAGTTGGAGAAACTGCAGTTATTGCTGTTAATTTATCTCCAGGTGTAACAGGTAATGTTACAGTTATTGTTAATGGCAAATCTGAAACAGTAAATGTTACTGATGGCAATGCTACTTTAAAAGTTGCTAATTTAGCAGCCAATAAATATGATGTTACTGTTATTTACAAT
>OLNZ01000621.1_pt1 | contig 32569 bp, 22 predicted proteins | sample 1672981 | NCBI WGS metagenome assembly OLNZ01 (sample SAMEA3136743, study PRJEB25190) | human gut metagenome | biome: human gut; feature: human-associated habitat; material: faeces | place: Austria | collected 2013 | reverse complement strand
TTGGCTTTCAGCATCTGCATGGCTTTATCCTTATTCATATGCTGAGATCTTTCATTCTGACATTGCACAACAATATTCGTCGGCAAATGCGTAATACGGATGGCCGATGACGTCTTGTTGATATGCTGACCACCGGCACCGCTGGAACGGTACGTATCAATTCGCAGATCATCCTCATTGATCTCAATATCAAGATCTTCCTCGATATCCGGCATAACATCGCAGGACGCGAAGGATGTCTGACGTTTACCCGCCGCATTAAATGGTGAAATACGGACAAGACGGTGAATTCCCTTCTCACTCTTCATATACCCATAGGCATTCTCTCCCGCAATTTCCACTGTTACAGACTTGATACCGGCCTCTTCACCATCCAGATAATCCAGCACGGTGGTTGTAAAGCCATGCTTCTCAGCCCATCTTGTATACATGCGGAACAACATGCTGACCCAGTCGCAGGCTTCTGTACCACCGGCTCCGGCATGCAGTGTGACGATGGCATTGTCTCCATCATACTCTTCCGAAAGCAGTGTTTTAATTCTGAGATGTTCAAAACGTTTCTCAAAATCTGCCATGGCTTCCTGTACTTCCGGAATCAGGGATGCATCATTCTCTTCATAGCCCATCTCAAGAAGTGTTTCCACATCTTCCCATGCTGTCTCCAATCGATGGTATTCTTCAACTGTGTCTTTTAAATTCTTTAATTCTTTCATGGAGTTATTGGCTTTGTCGGCATTGTCCCAAAAACCCGGTTCCTCCATCATACGCTCTAATTCTTCGATCCTTGACTTCTTGCCAGCCAGGTCAAAGTGAATCCCCCACTTCTTTTAATGGTACGGCATAGCCGTTCAGAGCGAATTTAATCTGATCGAATTCGACCACCAAAATCACCTCTTTCTATAATCAGAACCTGTTTGCAGGTTCTGGTGCGAAATCGTGTCTGCAAAGCAGGCACGATTCCAATTTATTACTGATTGCGTCCGCAACAGTTCTTATACTTAATCGGGCGTCCATCCGGATAGCACTTGCCACATGGGCAAGGATCATTCGGCTGAACTTTCTTGTTCTTTCTCTGAACAGGTTTCTTTGGACCGGAATCATCCTTGTTCGTTCCTGTTACCTTCACTTCCTGTTTGCGCTCCACTTCAGGTTTCTTGCGGATGTGCAGCATAATCATCACGATATCCTTGGAAATCGCAGCAATCATCTCTTCAAACATCTCAATACCCGCATAACGGTATTCTACAACAGGATCCTTCTGTGCATATGCCTGCAGAGAAATACTCTGGCGTAACTGATCCATATCATCAATATGGCTCATCCACTTATTGTCAATGACTTTCAGCAGGAATACTCGCTCTACTTCGCGGAATGTCTCCGCAGAGCCCGTCTCCTCTGTTATCTCCTGTTCCTTCTTTGCATACAGTTCCTTGACCTGTTCTGTCACTTCATCGATCAGACGTTCTCTCGTATAGCCTTTATAATCATCCTTGTTCATGGACAGCGGCTTAATCGGTGCGATTGGAAGTAATGTACGGTTCAGCAGCAGAAGATTCCATTCTGCCGGTGTCTGACCTTCATCAATAACATCATTGATCTCCGCTTTAACAACATCGCCAATCATACGGACAATCTCATCATGCATGCTCTCGCCCTTCAAGACACGGCGGCGCTCTTCATAGATCAATTCTCGCTGCTCATTGTTAACCTGGTCATATTCCAACAGGTTCTTACGAATAGCAAAGTTGTTGGACTCGATCTTCTTCTGTGCCTTCTCAACAGCATTGGAAAGCATCTTGTGTTCAATCGCCATACCATCTTCATGAGACAGTGCATTGAATACCTTCATCATCTTGTCAGAACCAAACAGACGCATCAGATCATCTTCAAGGGAAATGAAAAATCTTGTATCACCCGGATCTCCCTGTCGTCCGGCACGGCCTCGAAGCTGATTATCAATTCGTCTTGATTCATGACGCTCTGTACCGATAATCTTCAGACCGCCCAGTTCAGCCACACCATCCCCAAGCTTGATATCGGTACCACGACCGGCCATATTCGTGGCGATGGTCACCGCACCTCTTTCACCGGCATGTGCAACAATCTCCGCTTCCTTCTCATGGAACTTCGCATTCAGAACGGTATGCGGAATCCCCTCTTTTCTCAGACGGTTACTGATTTCTTCAGAGCCTTCGATGGTGATTGTACCAACCAGAACAGGCTGTCCCTTCTGATGGGTCTCAATAATCTCTTCAACAATGGCATTGATTTTCTCTCTATGGGTACCAAATACCAGATCATCATGATCCACACGGATAACTTTCTTGTTTGGCGGGATCTCGATAACATCCAGACCATAGATCTCACGGAACTCTTCCTCTTCTGTCAGGGCAGTACCGGTCATGCCGGCTGTCTTGTTGTATTTATTAAAGAAGTTCTGCAGTGTGATCGTTGCCAGCGTGCGGCTCTCTCTCTTAACTTCTACACCTTCTTTTGCTTCAATCGCCTGATGGAGACCATCTGAATAGCGACGGCCCGGCATAATACGACCTGTAAATTCATCGACGATCAGTACTTCGCCATCCTTAACCACATAGTTCTTATCACGGAACATCAGATAATTGGCGCGAAGAGCCAATGTCATAACATGCTGGATCTCAAGGTTATCAGCATCAGCCAGATTGTTCAGATGAAAATACTCCTCTACCTTCTTGACACCCTGTTCTGTCAGAACAACATGTTTCTCTTTTTCATTGACAATGAAATCACCGGTCTCTTCAACTTCTTCACCCATCATGACTGTCATCTTGTTGATCTCGCCCTTACGCTCACCCTTTGTCATACGTTTGGCCAGATAATCACAGGTGTTGTAAAGTGCCGTTGACTTTCCGCTCTGACCTGAAATGATCAGCGGTGTTCTGGCTTCATCGATCAATACGGAGTCCACCTCATCGATGATCGCATAATTCAATTCACGCTGTACCAGCTGCTTCTCATAAACTGCCATATTGTCACGCAGATAATCAAAGCCAAGTTCATTGTTCGTCGCATAAGTAATATCGCACTGATAAGCCGCACGACGCTCGTCCGGATTCATACTGTTCAAAATGACGCCAACGCTCAATCCAAGAAAACGATGAACTTCACCCATCCACTCTGCATCTCGGTTGGCCAGGTAGTCATTGACTGTAACAATGTGAACACCCTTGCCCTCAAGTGCATTCAAATAGGCCGGCAATGTAGATACCAATGTCTTACCTTCACCAGTCTTCATCTCAGCGATACGACCCTGATGCAGGATCACACCGCCGATCAGCTGAACTCTGTAATGGCGCATGCCAAGTACACGGGTTGCTGCTTCTCTGACAACTGCATAAGCTTCCACAAGGAGATCATCCAATGTCTCTCCTTCAGACAGACGCTTCTTAAACTCATCTGTCTTCGCTCTCAGTTCTTCATCAGACAACTTCTCCATAGCAGGACCCATGGCTTCAATTTTATCAACGATTGGATATACTCTCTTCAGTTCTCTCTCACTGTGTGTACCCATAATCTTGCTGAAAATTCCCATATAGTTCTCTCCTAAAATCACTGAATTGTGCGCCCTCATATATACTGTGTTTCTTCCTGTCCGGCGCACCCGAAACGTGTCTATAACGAATTTATTCTAACACTATATACTGCCATTTGCAAATAAAAAAAGCGTAAAAACTTCCGCATCCCCGATAATAAACCACGTTTGATTCCCGGATAGACACAAAAAAACCTCAAAAGGAGTTGTTCAATACAGGCACGTTCGCACTGCCATCACCTGTAATTTGAACAACTCCTTTTGAGGCTTTTGTCGATTATATACAACCGCACACTATTTATTCCCCATAGTATGCTTATACTCAATATTCAACACGGATTTAGTTCTCCGGTTCGATCAGACCGTATGTGTTGCCTTTTCTCTTATAAACAACATTGACTTCATTGGTCTGTGCATTGCGGAATACAAAGAATGAATGTCCGAGCAGTTCCATCTCAACACACGCTTCTTCAGGATCCAATGGCTTGATCGCAAACTTCTTCGTTCTGACGATCTTCACTTCCTCATCACCATCTGTCTCCATCTCAAGATACGCCGGTTGGAAGTTCTTTCTGCTGTTCTGCTGGTTCGCAATTCTCGTCTTGTACTTTCTCAACTGACGGACGATAATCTCTTCCACCAGATCTATGGATACATACATATTATCACTGGACTGTTCTGCACGGATTGTATGTCCTTTCACAGGAACTGTTACTTCAATCTTCTGACGTTGCTTCTCAACGCTTAATGTAACAATAATCTCTGTCTCAGGTGTAAAGTACTTCTCAAGCTTGCCTAACTTGTCGTAAATGGCTTCCTTCAATCCTTCTGTAACTGTGATATTGCGGCCGCTGATGATATAACGCATATAACCATCTCCTTCATCTATATTCCACTGAAATGAATCAGGGTCTTTCTGTCTTACAACTTGTAAAACTATAGCATTATTATACCATATATACCGATTTTTTCAAGTCAATTCATTGAATTTTCAAAAAATAAATGTATTTTTAGACTATTGGACGTATTTTATTTAGAATTTTTTGTGCCATTTTTATTATTATTTGTCAATACAAAAGTCAAGTATTTTCGCGTTTTTTTTCCTCAATTCGACACTTTTTACGTTTTATACAAAACATATATTTGCATAAGTGCTCAAGATATCCACCATTTTTTTATCCACAAACCTGTGGATAAAGTGGATAACTCTGTGTATAACTCAAAAATAGCGCCTTTTCAGTATTTTTGCCTGTGGATAACCTGGTGATAACTTTTCACTTGTCCTCATCCTCTATCAGGCAACTTCGACATGTTTTGGCACAATTATTGTGCAATTCTCACAATTAGACATTTTTAAATTGTTTCACTCCCGAAACAATCAGAATTTCATCGAAAGTTTTCCATAAAACAATTGCTATTTTTCCATCTATTCACATAGCGTTGTCCTTTGTCGAATGATTGTTGAAAAACCGATCAAAGGAAAGAAAAAGAAAAACTGCATGCCCGCAGAATACTCTGCAAACATACAGTTTTTCTTTCGTATATTGATTAGATAATACGTTTTGCACACATTGGTGTTCTGTAGTACAGATCGGAAATGATAATTCCCTTTGATGGTGTACTTGCATGAACAACCTTGCCATTACCGATATAAATAACAACATGGCCGACGCCTTCGCTGTCACCATAGAATACAAGGTCACCAGGCTGAAGATCACTGATGGCTACAGATGTGCCAACAGTTGCCTGAATACTTGCACGTCTCGGAATGGAATAACCGAAATGCAGGTAAACCTGCTGTGTAAATCCTGAACAGTCAACACCATTTGTCAGGCTGTTGCCGCCATAGACATATGGATAACCGACATACTGTACAGCGAAGTCTGCAATCTGCTGGCCCAGTGAAGAGCTGGATGAAGTAGATGAAGCAGTTGTATTGCTTGTTACAGTTGGCTTGGTCGTCGTCAGATAATCACTCTTGATGTAACCTGTCTGACCGTTATAATCAACACGGCTCCAGCCGCTGCTTGTCTTGCCTGTTCGTGTAATGCTGCCGCCTGCTGCAAGTGTACCGATCTTATCCGCATCTGCTGATGCTTTGGCACGGATATTCACACCTGCTGTTGCATAAACGGTCTCTTTCACTTCTTCAATATCACTCTTAGAAGAGGAAGTATTGGATGAAGAAGATGTCTGATTGCTCTCAGTTACCTGAGGCTTTGTTGTTGTCAGATAATCGCTCTTAATGTAACCTGTCTGACCATTGTAATCCACCTTACTCCAGCCATTGCTGTCTGATGTACGTGTAATGCTGTAGCCTGCGATCAGTGTACCGATAACATCCGCATCTGCTGATGCCTTGGCACGGATATTCACACCTGCTGTTGCATAAACAGTTTCTTTCGTTTCCTGCTTTTTCTCAGTTGTCTGCTGTGTACTGTCTGATGCTGCAGCCGGTTTCGTTGTTGTCAGATATTCGCTCTTGATGTAGCCTGTCTGACCATTGTAATCCACCTTGCTCCAACCGTTGTCGCCAACGCCTGTACGTGTAATGCTGTAGCTTCCTACCAGTACATCCAGTTTATCTGCATCTGTCGATGCTGCTGAACGGATAGATACGGAATACGTTGCCCATACCGTTTCATTCACATCTGTATAAGAAGCAGCGGATGCTTTATCCTGCTGAGTTTTCTCTGTCTCTGCGGCTTTTGTTTCTGCTGTTTCAGTTTCAGCAGCCTTTGTCTCTGCTTCTGTCTCTTTCTCAGTTTCAGCTTCAGTTTCGGACGCTTCAGTTTCAGCAGCCTTTGTCTCTGCTTCTGTCTCTGCCGTCTCAGATTCCTTCTTCGTCTGCTCTTCATCAACAGAAACAGCCTCTTCGTATTTCACATCCAGAACAACTGAATCTGCCGGAATGTAACCTGTGTTATCACCAACCTTAACCTGTACCCACTGGCCATCGTCTGATGCTCCGAGCACTGTCAGCTCCTGATCCCACAAAACAGTTGTCACAATCTTGGCATCAGCTGAAGGTTCTTCGTACATATACATCTGCTCACTCTGGGACTTTGCAACCAGCTCAGAAACTTTGTGTTCTTCTGCATAGGCTTCCGCATCTGTCCCTGTGAGCAAATACTTTGCTTCCACATAGCCATCACAATCACCGGATGTAATATGTGCCCATCCGTCTTTGACTTCCTCAATCTCACAGCCCGAGCCGGAATAAAGCTTACCCACAACATCTGCATCGCCATTCGGTTCTGTATGGATCTTCAGATAATCATCAGCAACAGCGATACCCTTCTTCGCATACGGAGAACGCTGATCCTGTTCGACAGTTGTAATGATCCTTGCTTCCAGATCCAGGCCTCCTACATAGGTACTGTCGGTGCTGACAACAGATATACTCTGATCTGTATTGATCGTAATCGGTGCTGCCATCGCCGGCACTGTACATGCAGAAACAACAAGAGCTGTGGTAATACCTAACACAGCTCTCTTATATCTATGATTCACCATCGGTATACCCCTTTTCTATCTTTTACTTTGTTCCTATCCCATAATTATGTAAATGCAATTACAAGATATTAATAAACAATTGTAAGTTGTTACATTATTGTTACAAAAAGATTATACCAATGATACGCTTTTTTGTCAACCTATCCGTCTGATTTTTCCACCCTGAATCATGATCTTCTGCTGTTTCAGCAGTCGTCCCACAGCACGTTTGAAGGCTGCTTTACTGATTCCGAGCTCACGCTCAATAACTTCCGGACTGGCTTTTTCTGTAAAAGGCAATACACCGTCATAGCTGTCCAGCAGTCTGAGGATCTTCTCTCCGTCCTTGTCCATCTGCACACTGACTGTCTCTGACATCGTCAGTTCCATCTTGCCGTCTTCTCTGACTTTAACAACTCTGGCATGTACCCGATCTCCGACTTTCATACGGCCATGAACACCCTTTGATGGGATCATGCCATGATACGTGCCGTCTACGGCAACAAAAGCACCATAATGTTCATTGATCTGATAAACAATACCCTCAACGTAATCATTTTTCTGATAATCACTGTCCGTTCGCAGATATTCATAAACCTTCATCGTTGCACAGAGACGGCGGCTCTTATCTATATAAAGTGCCACCAGGCAGCTCTGACCGCTCTCCGGACGCCATGTCTGCTCTTTAAAAGGCAGAAAAAGATCCTTTTCCAATCCCCAGTCCAGAAATGCACCAATCTTGCCCACCTCTTTGACTTCCAGTATCGCTGTTTCTCCCAGTTTCAGCTTTGGCTCCAATGTTGTGGCCACCAGTCTGTCCTGAGAATCACGATAAATAAATACTTCAATCTCATCACCGATCTGGCTGCCTTCCGGCACATATTTGGACGGTAATAAGACAGCCTGCTCTTCGCCTTCACAGCCAAGATATACACCAAATGTTTTCACACGCTTGATTGTTAAAACCTGTTTCTTTCCTAATTCGATCATTTTTTCCTCCCCTATCTATCTTTTGAACTCAACAACCGCGTAGGCCTGACCTTCTGCATCTCCAAGCAGAATCTTGATGATTTGATCATCCTTATATATAAAAGGATACAACTGGTCATGCAATACTGCCGCTTTCTTATATTCTACACGTACCTGGCGAATATGAAAATCCTCCGGTACAAATTCCAATGCCGTTCTTATATACTGTGCATTATTCATGTGCTGATTCGTGTCAATAAACGCTTTTGGAACACTGATCGGTTCCAGCCTTTCCTTTTCTTCCCTGAAAGCAATCTTACGCGGTGCATACGACATGTCCGCTTTCTCTTCCATAGGATAATGTGCCGCAATCTCCGGTGCGATTCTTACAACGTGTCCGTTTTCCATATCCACAAGTATCCACTGCGAATTGGCAACAGCGAGACGTCTGCCGTTCTCGTCCTGAAGCATAAAGTTTCTGTAACCGAAAGCTGCATCGAATTTGTATGGCCATGTGCTGACACTGACTTTGCATCCCATCTCCGGATATGTGTCCACATCAATCTGCCATGAAGCCAGCAGCCAGGCCAGATGATGCTCATTCATGTAGGTAAGCCCCATGCCAAGCACTTCCGACTGGAAAACGCTGCAATCCTGAAAGTATTCGGCAATCTGAGCAATATCTGCAAAACCTTTCATGGAAATCTCACTATAAGTAACTCTTCGATCATGTGTATACATCCTCCGTCTCCTCTCTCTGCCTGTCGCAGGATAAAAAAAACAGACATCTTGCCTCAGCAAGATGTCTGACCTAATAGCTGGGCTAGAAGGACTCGAACCTTCAAATGCAGGAGTCAGAATCCTGTGCCTTGCCAATTTGGCGATAGCCCAATGTCTCTTGACAAAAAGAATTATATAACAGGAAATCAAAAACGTCAAGCACTTTTTTTAAATTTTTTAAACTTTTTTATTTATATCTACAAAATACCAAATTCCACCATCTGCCGGAAGATCGAGGACGGCGAAACATCCTTGGTCTTTGAGAGCAACGATCCACAGTTAATCATGTCAGGCCCGTTTTCACTGCCTAGTGCTGGCAGCGGTACATAAGGCGTTAAAAAACAACACCTAAGTACCGGCCGCACCAGAAGCACCTGACATGATTAACTGTGGATCGTTGTTCTTTCGAAGTTTTCGATGTTTCGCCATGAACGCCTCCCGGCAGATATTCCATCCAGATAAGCGCTCCACTTCAGAAGGCATATCTGCTTTACAGGATTAACTCACTTACACCTTCGCCTTTCTATACACAGATCATTGCGAGCTGGCAATAACCTTTTGAAAAAACATCAAAGAGCACCCATTCATGGCAGGTGCTTCCGTCACGGCCGGTACTTAAGTGGTGTCCTTTACCACTTTATGTACCGCTGCCTGTGACGGTGCAGTGCGAGTGTGCCTGCCATGAACGGGTGCTCTTTGATGTTTTTCGATATTCTACTAACAGTTCGCAATGATCGTCTAGTATTCCACTTCCTGAAGGAACAATCCCTGTGCCGCCGCAGTTGCTCCGGCTTTTGTTCTGTCCCTGCTCTCTAAAATAGCTGTCATTTCTTCCGGCCGGCGCTCTCCTTTTCCGACTTCAATTAGGGTGCCCACAATGATTCTTACCATATTATATAAGAAACCATTGCCATAAACTGTAATCTGCAGTTCTCTCGTATCAGCGTAAATATCAATATCATAAATCTCACGAACAGTGGATTTGTTTGTACGCTTGTTGGAACAGAAAGCTTTGAAATCATGTTCTCCAACAAGAAGGGCTGCCGCCTTTTTCATTGCAGTCACATCCAGCTTATCGAAACAGTACCAGGTATACTTTCTGTCAAAAACACAGGGAACATCGCCAATGGCAATACGATAGAGATATTTCTTAGCTTTTGCATTGTACCTGCTGTGGAAACGTTCCGGCACATCGTCCACACGATTGACCGCAATATCCCCGGGAAGATATCGATTCAGATAATACTTCATCTCCCAGCATTTCATATTGCTGTTGGTATGGAAATTCGCCACCTGCTCATAAGCATGGACGCCGGCATCTGTTCTTCCTGCTCCGATCAATTCTACCTGTTCTCCTGTCATCTTGCTGAGAACATCTTCCAGTTTTCCCTGGATGGTCACGCCATGACCTTTGCCAAGGCGCTGCCATCCATCATATCTGCTGCCATCATATTCAATCAGCAGCCGTATATTTCTCTCCATATGCTATCCTTTCACATCTCACAAGGTGCGGATGCCCCGGTGTACCGATATCTGTCAATGTCGGCACCTCCCTTAGGCAATTCTCACCTGCATAGCGACAGCGGCCGTAAAACGGACATCCGCCGTCTCCATCCACTGTTTCCGGTAATATTTCATTCACTGTGACGCTATCTGTCGTTTCTTTCTCTTCATCTGTCAGAATACTGTCAAACAGCATTCTTGTATACGGATGACATGGATGATCATAAAGTTCATCCACATCTGCCATCTCCACAATTCTTCCAAGATACATCACGATCACTCTGTGACACATATGATGCACAACATTCAAATCGTGGGAAATAAACATATACGTCAGATTCTTCTCATCATGCAACTTCAGAAGCAACCTGAGAATCTGTGACTGAACCGTAACATCAAGGGCGGATACCGGCTCATCAGCGATGATCAATTTTTCCCCGCGCATCAGTGACAGGCCGATACTGATTCTCTGTCTCTGACCGCCTGAAAGCTCCCTGGCATAACGATTCGCAAAAGATGGATCCAGGCCAATCTCTGTCAGCATCTGATTCACCAACTCTTTACGCTGTTTCTTATCCTTAATGCCTTTCAGCTTCAGTGGTTCCTCAAGGATCCAACCAATCTTCCTGGCAGGATTCAGGGAACTAAAAGGATCCTGAAAGACCATCTGCGGTTTCAGATGATCCATCTCAAGCTTACCGTCATACTCTCTATTCAGTCCGACAATGGTCTTCGCCAATGTGGACTTACCACAGCCGCTTTCACCTACAACGCCGAGAATCTCACCCTCATAAAGATCAAAACTCATACCATGGATAATATGCTTGCGTTTATCCTTACTTGAAAACAGCTTCTTATTCTCTTTATAATAAACATTCAAATCCTGAACTTCCAGCAGCTTCTTTGTATTCTGGGATTTCCGTACCTGATCCGGCATAGACGCTACAAGCTTGCGGGTATACTCATGCTTTGGATGCTTCAGTACCTCTTTGGCATCCCCGCGCTCTACGATCACCCCTTTGTACATGACAACCACCTTCTGACAGACTTCCTTGATGACGTTTAAGTCATGGGAAATAAACAGAATAGAACTGCCCATATCTCTGTGGATTTTCTTCAACAGATTCAGAATCTGAGCCTGTACAGTTACGTCAAGGGCCGTCGTCGGTTCATCCGCAATGATCAGATCCGGATGGTTGATAATCGCCATGGCAATCATCACACGCTGACGCATACCGCCGGAAATTTCATGAGGATACTGATCCACCAGTAATTCCGGATTTCTGAGGCCGACACTGGCCAGTGCTTCGATCACACGTCCGCGAATCGCTTCTTTATCTAAATCTGTATGCAGTTTCAGGCTTTCTCCCACCTGAGTACCAATCTTCATGACCGGATTCAGAGATGTCATCGGTTCCTGAAAGACCATCGACATATTCTTGCCCTGGATCTTGCGGCGCTCCTCACGGCTCATGCCCAAAAGTTCCTGACCATTCAGCTGAATGGAGCCCTCAGATACCTGCGCTTCTTCACTAAGCAGTCCCATCACTGCAAGAGATGTCATGGACTTACCGGAACCGGATTCACCAACGATTCCGACGATTTCTCCTTTTCCCACCTCAAGATTGACATGATCCACAACTGTGTGTATGCCACTCTTTGTTGGAAAACCAATGGTCAAATTCTCGATTTTTAATAATTCCTTATCCATAGGTTCCTCCTAATCGCTGATGGCCCTCAGCCCTTCACTGATCTGACTGAAGCCGAGAATAATAAGAACAATGACAACACCCGGCCAAATGGCATACCACGGTGCTGTAAATATATAGGCCTGTGCCTCCGAAAGCATACGTCCTAGACTTGGATCCGGCGGCTGAACACCCAGTCCGAGATAACTCATACTTGCCTCCGCCAGAACAGCATTGTTAAAACCGATCGCCGCTGCTGTCAGCATGCTTACAACGGTATTCGGCAAAATATGTACAAATATAATTCTCAGACTGCCCGCTCCCATCACCTGGGCACTGCGGACAAATTCCTGGGACTTGTATCGTATCACTTCGCTTCGCACAATTCGCGCAAAACTCGGGATAAACATCACACCCAAGGCCACGATGATCTTGTACTTGCCGGTTCCGATAAAACTGATAAAGATCAAAACAAGCAGGACGCTCGGGAATGATAATAAAACATCATTGATTCGCATAACAATCTCATCCAGAAGACCCCCGTAAAATCCGGTGAGTGCACCGATGATAACGCCAAAAAAACATCCAATGACAACTGTGGACAATGCCACAAAAAATGTCGTGCCGCAGCCATTCATGACACGGCTGAAAACATCTCTTCCGAAGTTATCTGTTCCCATAATATGCATCAGGCTTGGTGCCTGATTCCTGGCCATGCTGTTCATGCCTGTAATATCATACGGCGTCCAGAACTGGCCGATAATCGTTATGACGAGGATAATGCCTGTCAGGATCAGACCGAAAATCAGACTGTAATTATGTTTCTTCATCTTCTACTCTCCTACGCTGTCCGTACTCTCGGGTCTGCCAGCTGGTATAAAATATCCACAAGGAAATTGATGATCACAACAATGGATGTAATATATAATACCGCTGCCTGAACAACCGGATAATCACGGGTTGATATCGATGTGATCATCAGACGACCCATACCCGGAATGCTGAAAACCTGCTCAATGACAAGACTTCCGGCAAGAATTTCTGCTACAACCATCGCTACAAATGTAATAACAGGTATCAACGCATTACGAAGAACATGGCCATATAAAACCTGATTGACGGAATTGCCTTTGCTGTAAGCCGTTCTGACATAATCTTTCTTCATTTCGCTTAATACGGAATTTCGAAGATACTTCACAACCATCGCAATCTTTGGAAGCGCTACCGCAACAGCCGGAAGGATCAAGTACTCGATGCATCCTTTCAGGTCCTCCTGCATACTGACATAACCTCCTGGCTGAAACACCTTAAGCACCAGACCAAAAATAACCGTCAGGATAATTCCCAGAAAGAAAGACGGAATCGCCATTGTGATCTGCGTCACCTGATTGATCACTACATCCAGCCATTTGCCGGCATAGCGTGCTGACAGCATGCCCAGAGGCAGTGACACAACAATGATAATGATAAACGACATCACAGCCAGCAGAATTGTGACCGGCAGTCGGGACTGCAGAAGCTGTGTCACTGTCATTGTATCGTATTTGTATGATTGACCAAAATCGCCATGTAATGCCTTACCAAGCCAATGCACATAACGGGTTAAAACAGGCTGATCCAACTCATACTCTGCTCTGACCCTTGCAATAGCTTCGGGAGATGCATCCACTCCCAGTTTGGAAACGGCGGCATCTCCCGGTATGACACTAAAAGCGGTAAAGGTCAGAAGTGAAATAAATAACAATGTTATAATGAGAGTAATGATTTTTTTTATAAAATATTTCATTATGACCTCCGCGACAGGTTCCGCTTATAGAAACCTGATCGATGTGCTCTATTTAATTTCTATTGATGATTCAGATTACTGAACCGGTTTGACAAGTGAAAGGTCAATTGCGGAAACCGGATAGCTCTGGTAACCTGTATACTTGTTGCTGACTGCAATAAAGTCAGCCGGATCTTCGATAAATACAGATGCTGCCTGATCTGTAAGAATCTGCTGAAGTTCACCATACAGCTGATGCTTCTCATCATGATCAATAGTTGCCAGTGCTTTGCCGTATACTTCATCATATGATGCATCGCTGAAGTTTGTAAAGTCATTGCTGGAATCAGTGTAATATCTCTTATACCATGTAGCCGGGGAAAGAGAGCTGATATCAAAGCCGATGACTGTAGACTGATAATCTCTGCCCTGGTAAACATCTGATAACCATGAACTCCATTCAACCTGGTTGATAGTTACATTCACGCCTACAGCTGCCAGCTGTTCTGCAATGATCTCTGCAGTCTGAACATGCTGTGTATAACTGCTAGGTACAGTGATCTCAAGATCAAAACCATCTGCATAACCTGCTTCAGCAAGGAGTTCTTTGGCTTTATCTACATCATATGTATAAGTGCCTTCTGTATCTGCATTGTACCATGCTGTGATAGTCGGATAACCATGTGTCTGGATAATCTTGCTCTTTCCGCCGAACAGGAATTCATTGATGGCATCTCTGTCAACTGCATAGTTCAGTGCCTGTCTGACACGAACATCCTTCAATGGCTCATAAGCGTTATTCAGAAAAAGACCGTGAACCAGCATCATTGTAGACTCTACAATATTGTAATTCTCAGTTCCAAGTGCCGCTACCTGATCATTTGTCAGATACTGAAGCATATCGATAGTACCGCCCTGAAGTTCCACAAAAGCGGACTGAGCATCTGCAATGAATTTGAACTTGGCATGCTGGATGCAGTCAAGTTCTTTGTTCCAGTAACCATCATATCTCTCCATCTCAAGATACTGACCTTCTGCAAAGTTCGTGATCTTGAAAGGACCTGTACCGATTGGATTGGTTGCCTGATTCGCATCGTTAGCCTGTTCAAGGATTGCAACAGACAGGTTGTAGATAAACTCTGAATTTGCTTCTGACAATGTCAGTTCAATGGTCTTGTCATCCACAATATTGATCGCTGAAATAGCAGAAAGTGCGGAAGACTCGCCGTCCATTTCCGCACTTCTCTCTAATGAATATTTAATATCTTCGACTGTTACAGGGTTGCCATCCTGGAAAGTAATTCCATCTCGTAATGTGAAAGTATATGTCTTTGCATCATCAGAGATTGTGTAATCACTTGCCACTGCCGGAGTGACATCACCATCTGTAGTAGGTTTTACCAAACCTTCAAAAACGTTAAATAAGACACTGCGAGTTCCTGCATCCGTATCTTCGTGCGGGTCAAGACTGCTGATTTCCTGTGACAGACCTACTGTGAAACAGGAAGTATCTGAATTGGCTGCGTCAGACTGTGTGCCATCTGCTGCTGATTCAGTTGTCTTTTCTGAAGAACTATTACCAGTTTCAGAAGACTCTGTACTCTTATTGCTTCCGCATGCGCAGAATGCAACAGATACCAAAAGCACCATTACACTTAAAAGAATCTTTGTGACAGATTTCTTTTTCATAATCGTTTAAACCTCTTTTTTCTGTAATATTTCTCCCATTATTAAATTGTCTATCACATTATACCATTTCAGATATAAAAAGCAAGTATTTTTTATTGAAATTGACAGTTATTCAACCGATTTCAAAGATTCAACCATGTCTATTTTTTTCAGTCGGTAGTACATCAGCCAGTTGACAAAAATCGAGAAGCCGAATGTAATAATAATCGCATAAATATAGCTCGAAAAGTCCGCACGACGGATAAACATGAGCACCTCTGTCTCGACGGAAGTAATAATATACGCATGCAGATACTTGCCGAATACCGCCCCCACAAGGGCACCAATAATCGTCAGCAGTATATTCTCTCTGTATACATATTCTGCCACTTCCAGATCATAAAATCCAAGCACTTTAATCGTTGCCAGTTCCCTGCGTCGTTCTGTAATATTGATATTATTCAGATTGTACAATACGATAAATGCCAGCATACCGGCGGCAGTCATCAGAATCAGCGTCACAATGTTCAGACTGTTCAGCACTTCCTCAAACTTGCTTCGGACATAATCAGTGGTGGATGTTCCTGATACTGCATTCAATGCCAGTAATTTTGCCGAATAGGATTCGGAATTTTCACTGGTCAGTCCCGGAATGAAAGCTTCTATCTTATTCCATTTCGGCGTCTCACCGAATGTTGTCTCATATAATGCCGGTGACATATACACATAACTCATGAGATAATTCTCCGCAATATGTCCCACCGTAACTTCCTTATCCACATCATTGTCTGTAACGGTAATCTTATCTCCCGTACTCACCCTGAGAAGATTGGCCAGCTTCTCCGTGATAATCACCGTTTCATCATCCATCGCATATGGCGTCCCTGTTTTTCTGTCCTGAAGCACCACAAAATCTTTGTAAACTTCTGTATCCTCAGGCACCGTCAGATAAGCTGTATACGAAGTCTCTCCATTGCCCTTGACACTCATACTCATGGAACGCAGTCTGGTATACTGATCCGCCTTTAGACCATTGTTATGACTTAAGAAATCATACAATTCATCCATATCCGCCTCATCTGCATTGTCATCCAGTGTCAGGGTCATGTCATAGTGGAACAGCTCATCATACTGTCTGTGTGCAACCCCGCTGATAGAGTCTGTCAGTCCAAAAGCAAAGACCACAAGAGCTGTACAGCCGCCGATGCCAAATATAGTCATAAAGAAACGTTTCTTGTAACGGAAAAGATTTCTCACGGCAACCTTGGACGTGAATTTCATATGATGCCAGATAAATCCCACATGTTCCAACAAAATCTTTCGTCCTGCTGCCGGTGCTGAAGGGCGCATCAATTCCGCCGGTGATGCCACTAGTTCTCTGTAACAGGACGCCAGCGCCGCACCAGTCACGCAAATAACAGCTGCACCGGATGCCATGATAGAATAATACGCATTCAGCGGTGTCAGTACCACAAACAAATTCGGATAGAGCACACGGTAAGCAGCAATGATAACCCATGGCAGCAATTTCTGCCCCAAAACCAATCCGATCAGGCTTCCGATGAGACTGGCCGATAAAGCATAAAAAACATATTTTCTGGCAATGGCCCAATTGCTGTACCCCAAAGCTTTTAGTGTACCGATTTCTGTTCTCTGTGACTCAACCATTCGTGTCATAGTTGTCAGACTCACAAGCGCCGCTACCAGGAAGAAAATCAACGGAAAAATCTTGCCGATAGCACCGATTCTCTCTGCATTCTGCTCATATTCCACATACGCCTGTGTCGAATTTCTGTCCAGAACATACCATTCCGGATAGTCTACATCTGCCAGCTGATCCTCTGCATCCTGAATTTCCTTCTCCGCGTCAGCAATCTTCTCCTGTGCTTCCTTTTTGCCGGACGCATACTTCTCTTTGGCATCTGCAAGTTCCGACTTTGCATCCGTAAGCTTCTGCTCTGCCGCTGCAAACTGTGCTTCTGCCGAAGCCATCTGAGACTTCAGTTCAGCCTTACCCTTATCAATCTCTGCCTGTCCGCTTTGCAGCTGCGCTTTCGCCTGATCCAGGGCAGCCTTACCGCTGTCTAATTCCTGTTGTTTGCTCTCCAGCTGCTGCCTGCCTGATTCCAACTGACTGCTGCCCTCATCCAGCTGTATCTTAGCCTCTGTCAATTGATTAAAAGTCTCATCCAGCTTGGCCTGCTGACTGTTCAATTCTTTCTGCTGTTCGTTCAATTCTTCCTTCCCGGATGCAATCTGGCTTAATCCTGCCTCTATCTGGTCAAGTCCGCCATCTACCTGGGAAATACCTTCTGCCAGCGCATTCTTCTGCGCATCCAGCTGGATTAACTGCTCCTGAACAGCTGTAATCTGGGCTTCAAGCTGTGCGATCAGAGCTTCATCCGGTTCCTCCTGGGACGCAGCCTCATTCCGCTGTTCTTCCAACGCCTCCTCCTGGGCTTCAAGCTGGGCGATACCCTGTTCCAGCTCTGTCTGCTGTGCCGTCAAATTCTCCTTCTGTTCCTGCAGCGAAGCCTTCTGTTCATTTAATGCTGCTTCCTGACTTTGCAGTGTTTCCGACGCTTCCGTCAGCTTGGCCTGACCGGCTGTCAGCTGTTCCTGACCGGCATTGGCTGCCTGCAATCCCGCTTCGTACTGCTGCTTCTTCTCCGCCAATGTCTGTGAAGAATCCTCCAATTGCTGTCTGGCTGCCATGATCTGTGTCTGCCCGTCCTGAAGCTTCTGCTCATTAGACGTGATTTCAGCCTGACCATCCTGAAGTTCCTGCTCCCCCGAAGAAAGCTTCGCCTTTGCAGCGGCAATCTGATCTTCATAGACAGCTCTATTGTCATCCAGTTCCTTCTGTCCGTCACTGATCTGCTGTTCTCCATCCTGAATCTGTGCCCAGGCCTCATCAAGCTCTGATTCCGCTTCTGCTTTGGCATCTGCCAGTTTGTCACGGGCATCATCTATCTCTGTATTGGCATCATCCATAATCCCGTTATATCTGGCTGACTCACGCTCACTGCTGATGGCTTCCAGCTTTGCCTTCACCTTGTCAACCACGGCTTCATAATCATCTGAATAGGCCTGTTTTGCAGCCGCACCATCCACCGTAATGTAAACTGCGCTGTAGATATCACTCTTAAAAACCTCCGGTGACAGGAAAACAAAAGCATCCGTCTGACCGGTTCCGACTGATGTTGTATCTCTGGTCGTTGTAAAATACTCCGGGCTTGCCGCCACACCCACGATTGTAAATGTCGATTCCGTCAATGTGTCTGACAATTTTTCACCTTTGCCCGGAGGCACAACCGTGATCTGATCGCCGATATGATATCCGTCCTTCTCAATCAGAAGATGGTCCACAACGCACTCATTGGCATTCTCAATATCCCTTCCTTCTGTTATCTCCAGTTTGTTCACTGAAACCGGTTCAGACAAAAAGCGTAATGTCCATTTCTCATTTCCATTCATCACAAAAGCATCATAGCTATGTGCGCCATCCACTTCCTTTACGCCATCCACTTCTGCAATTGCCGTCAGATCCTCCCCAGTCAGTCCCAATGTGGACAGTACCCGAAGATCCATATAATCGGCCTCATCCAGATAGTGATCCAGTGTCAATTTCATATCCGGGCAGGTGGCCCTGATACCTGCCAGAAAAGCAACACCCAATGCTACAATCAGAAGAATGGACACATATCTATTGAGTGTATACTTTATCTCTCTGAAAAAATCTTTGTTTATTGCATTTCTCATAGATGATCTCCTACCATTCAATAGTCTCTACCGGACGCGGATCCGGATTCACCGTCATCTCACTGACTCTTCCGTTCTTAATCTGGATCACCCTGTCCGCCATCGGCGCAATGGCCAGGTTATGGGTAATAACGATCACCGTCATACCATGCTTATGACAGGTATCCTGCAGCAATTTCAAAATTGCCTTACCGGTCTGATAATCCAAGGCACCGGTGGGTTCATCACATAAGAGCAGCTTCGGATTCTTGGCAAGAGCACGTGCGATCGCTACCCTTTGCTGTTCACCCCCTGAGAGCTGTGAGGGGAAATTATACATACGGTCTTCCAGGCCCACATCCTTCAGAACCTCTTTCGCATCCATAGGATGCTTGCTGATCTGCAATGCCAGTTCCACATTCTCCAGGGCGTTCAGATTCTGGATCAGGTTATAAAACTGAAAAACAAAACCAATGTCATCCCGGCGGTACTTTGTCAGCTGTCTGCTGTTATAAAGGCTGATATCCCGTCCGTCCACAATGACCTTGCCTGATGTCACGCGGTCCATACCGCCCAGCATATTAAGTACCGTCGTTTTGCCGGCACCGCTCGGTCCCACGATCACTGCAAATTCGCCTTTATGTATCTCTATATCAACGCCATCCACGGCATGAATCATCACTTCACCCATTTTGTAAGTCTTCTTCACATTCTCCATGACTACAAATTCCGACATTTTTTCTCCTCCTGTTCAGGTATATCTCTTATCTTTCATTATAACAAAAATATATCCTGAATTCAGTGAAGATTTTATAAACTTTTCATAGCATTGCTTTTAAAAAATATAAAAGTTATAATACTTATTGAAGAAAATTTTTTACGGAGGTTTATTTATGGCTGAACAGACAACACACACTCTTCCTTTGCGTGAGGAAGTCCCTGCCAAGGATAAATGGCATATAGAAGATATTTTTTCCAACGATGACGCATTTACATCTGCACTTGAAGCATGCCGGACACATATCGACGCACTGGCTGCCTTCAAAGATCATCTTGGTGATTCGGCTGAAACGCTCTGCACTTATCTAACGGAAAAGGAGAAAGTACTGGTGGAACTTGACAGTCTCTACTGCTATGCAGGACACCGTTCCGATGAGGACACATCCAATCCGCATTATCAGGACCTTCGCGGTCAGGTCGATTTTACAGGCAACCATTTTTATGAGACAACCGCTTTCGAGGATCCTGAACTGCTTTCCCTTCCGGAAGATTTTATACCGGAAGCCTTAAAGAACTACTCTGAGCTGATACCTTTTACCCATTATCTTGAAAACACACTGCGTATGAAATCCCATACGCTTTCAAAAGAGGAAGAGGCCCTCATGTCCCTGACTATGGACCTGGACAGCACCCCGCAGTCCATTTTTTATATGTTCAACAATGCGGATATCCGATTTGAAAGTATCACAGATCGTCAGGGCAATGAAATCGGCATCTCCCACGGACGTTTCGTTCCTCTCCTTGAAAGTTCTGACAGGGATCTTCGCCGCAAAGTTTTCCAGTCCTACTACCGTTCCTTTGACCAGTATAAAAACACCGTGGCTGCCATTTTTGCTGCCAATCTGAAAAAAGAACTGTTCTATACAAAAGCCAGACATTATGCCTCCTCCATGGAAGCCCATCTGTCTCAGAACAATATTCCGACAGCTGTTTATGACCAGCTGATCGAAGCGGTTCATGATGCTCTTCCTGAAATGTACCGCTATGTCCGTCTTCGCCGCAAAATGCTTGGCGTAGAGGAACTGCATATGTATGATGTCTATACGCCTCTTGTATCCGGTGAACATGCATCCATTCCTTTTGACGAAGCCATGGAGATTGTCAGCCGCGGACTGGCACCCCTTGGTGAATCTTACATTCAACTGCTGAATGAAGGCATGCACGGCGGCTGGATTGACCGCTATGAGAACAAAGGCAAACGCACCGGTGCTTATTCCGGCGGTGATTATGCCCACCATCCTTTTGTCCTGATGAATTACCAGGGCACATTGGACAATGTCTTTACGCTGGCTCATGAGATGGGACATTCTCTTCATTCATGGTATGCCAATCACACTCACCACTATGTGGATGCCAGCTACAGCATTTTTGTCGCTGAAATTGCCTCCACCTGCAATGAAGCACTGCTCATGCATGATCTGCTTGAAAGATGCAGTGATCCTCACGAAAAGCTCTGGCTTTTGAATCATTACCTTGATATGTTCAAAGGTACGCTGTTCCGCCAGACCATGTTTGCGGAATTTGAAAAAATTACCCATGAAAAGACCGCAGCAGGTGAAACATTAAATGCCCAGTCCCTGTGTCAGATTTATGGAGATCTGAACACCCTTTATTTCGGGCCTGATATGGTAAACGATCCCGAGATTTCACTGGAATGGGCCAGAATTCCTCATTTTTATATGCCTTTCTATGTCTATCAGTATGCCACTGGTTTTTCCGCAGCCATTGCCCTCAGTCACCGCATTCTGACAGACGGTGCACCAGCAGTCAGAGATTATATTGATTTCTTAAAAGCCGGCGGTTCCGACTATCCAATCAATGTCCTGAAAAAAGCCGGCGTAGATATGACCACCAAAGCACCTGTTGCCAGCGCCCTCTCTGTTTTCTCATCCGTGCTGGATGAAACAGAGGCTGTCATCACATCTCTCGGTCTTTAAATACGCGGCTTTGCAGGCTCAAGCACTGTAAATATGAAAAATCCCCCGGACGATCTGAAATTACTTTCAGACCACCAGGGGATTTTTCGCGAAGTGGATTAAACTAAATAAATAGGATTAAGCTTTTTCAACGATGAGCGCCTGACCCTGGCCACCGCCAATACACAGTGTGGCAAGGCCTTTCTTTGCGTCCTCTCTCTTCTGCATTTCGTATAATAATGTAACAAGGATTCTGGCACCGGATGCACCAATCGGATGTCCGAGGGCAATGGCACCACCATTGACATTCACTTTGTTCATATCAAATTTCAATTCCTGAGCAACTGCCAGAGACTGGGCTGCAAACGCTTCATTTGCTTCGATCAGATCAATATCATCGATGGTAAGATCTGCTTTTGTCATAGCTTTCTTAACAGCAGGCACCGGACCAACACCCATGATAGATGGATCGACACCGCCTGTTGCATAGGAAACGATGGTTGCCATTGGTTTCAAGCCAAGTTCTTCTGCTTTTTCCTGGCTCATCACAACAAATGCTGCAGCACTGTCGTTGATACCGGAAGCATTCGCTGCTGTAACTGTACCGCCGTCTTTTTTGAAGGCCGGTTTTAATTTGGCAACTTTTTCAAGTGTTGTGCCAAATTTAGGATATTCATCTGTATCAAAGACTGTATCACCTTTCTTACCGTGAATCACAACAGGAACAATTTCATCTTTGAACTTGCCGCCCTTAACAGCTGCTTCTGCTTTGCTCTGAGAAGCCACTGCAAATTCATCCTGCATTTCTCTTGTGATACCATATTTCTCTGCAACATTTTCAGCAGTGATACCCATATGATACTGATTGAAAGCATCCCACAGTCCATCATTGACCATAACATCAACGATCTTGTTATTGTTCATCCTTGCACCCCAACGTGCCGTTGGAATGGCATATGGCGCTGCACTCATGTTTTCTGTACCGCCGCAGACAACGATTTCAGATTCGCCTGCAAGGATCTGGTTGGCTGCCATGGCCACACTCTTCAGACCTGAACCGCACACGATATTGATTGTCACAGCTGTTGTCTCGATTGGAAGCCCCGCCTTTAAAGTTACCTGACGGGCAACATTCTGTCCGAGACCAGCCTGCAATACATTACCAAAAATAACTTCATCCACCTGTTCCGGTTTGATGCCTGCTCTTGAAACAGCTTCTTTTACAACAAGTGCGCCAAGCTCTGCTGCAGGAACATCCTTTAAAGTACCCCCAAATGCACCGATTGCTGTTCTGCAAGCGCTGACAATAACTACTTTTTTCATAATTCCTTTTTCCTTTCTCACACCATAAAGTCCTTGCTTTTTGTTTCTGCCTATATTAATAGCAAATCCCGTGCCAATTCATATTCAAAGACGAATCCGCCTGATTTCAGGCCTTTTTGACGTAATTTTGCCCTTTTTGATCCTTTTTCTGGCTGAATATTCACGTACGGAACCGCACGGCCTGCATGAAGCGCACACATGTGTTGTCTAATTGTCACACATGTGTTGCATTTCTGTCACACCTGATGTATCATAAAAGCAGTAAAACTGTCACATGTTCATGAACTTTCTTTTGCATTTTGAATGGAAACTAAGGAGATTTATTATGAATTTTACACCTTTATGGACAGCTGCCCTTAATGCCTTTTCCAATTTTATCATTGTAGATGAACATTGCCGCATTGCCTACATGAATAAACCCTACACAGAAATTTTGAATGTACAGTTAGAGGACGTCATTGGCAAACCGATCAAAAGTGTGATTCCGACCACGAAACTTCCGGAAGTAATGGCCTCGGGAAAAGCACATATCGGTGCCTTAATGACTCTTTATGATCACAAAACTGGCAAAGATATCAGTTTTGTCTGCAACCGTATCCCTTTGATCGAAGATGGGGAAGTCATTGGCGGTGTTGCCATCTCCACATTTAACGAAGTTGGGGAGATCTACAATCTCTACTCAGAAGTTGAAAAAATGCAGCAGCAGAATGAGCTGTATCAGCAGACGATTGAACAGCTGCGCAAACAGACCAATCCACTGGATTATATCATCGGTACTTCGCAGGCTATCCAGCAGATCAAGTCCACTATTGCCATCTTCGCCAATTCCGGATTATCCATTCTTCTTACCGGAGAAACCGGCGTTGGAAAGGAAGTATTCGCCAACGCACTGCATCAGCTCAGCAGCCGGAGCACCAGTAACTTTGTCAAGATCAACTGTGCGGCTATTCCAAAGGATCTTCTTGAATCCGAGCTTTTCGGCTACGAAGGCGGCGCTTTTACCGGTGCCAAAAAGGGCGGCAAAATCGGCAAATTCGAACTGGCTGACGGCGGCACACTGCTGTTAGATGAAATCGGTGAGATGCCGCTTCCGCTGCAGTCAAAGCTTTTACGTGTACTTCAGGAAAAGGAAATCGAACGCATCGGCGGTGTCATCCCCATCAAAGTGGATGTCCGCCTCATCTGCAGCACGAACCAGAATCTGACGCAGCTGATTCAGGACGGACGTTTCCGTGCCGATCTTTATTATCGCATTAATACCATTGAACTGGCTATCCCGCCCCTCCGTGACCGTCTCGATGACATTCCCGACCTCTGTAATTTTTTTGTTCAGAAGTTCAATCGTGAAAACGGCAGCTATACACAAGGCGTCGAACAGGAAGTGCTGGCTCTGATGCAGCAATACACCTGGCCGGGCAATGTCCGTGAACTGGAACATGTCATTGAACGCCTGTGCTTTTTAAATCCTCACAGTACCATCGGCATTGCCTCCTGTGATTTTCTGATGAACAAGCTGTCCGGTGACCATACATTATCACGGCCTGCCGCCGCGTTTTCTTCCCTTCAGGAACATCGCAGCAGCGCAGAAATCGATCTGATCCGCCAGACCCTTCGCCAAACAGACGGCAATAAGGCAAAAGCAGCCAGAATTCTCGGTATTGATCGCACTGTACTTTACCGTAAACTTAAGAAATATCATATTGATTAACCCCAAAAACGGGGGAAGGCCTTATCTTACGATAAGGCCTTATTAGGGAAATAGAATGTATTTACAATAACCTCAAAACATACAAAATGTCTCAAAGCTAAAGCCAATTTGAATATACAGTCTGCGGACTGTATGCTTAAATCGCATCTGCACCGCGTTCGCCGGTACGGATACGAACAACATCTTCGATGTTGTAAATGAAAATCTTACCATCACCATAATTGCCGGTGCTGATCTCTTTGACAACTCTGTCCACAATCTTCTCTGCCACGTCATCTGCAACAACAGTTTCGACTTTTACCTTTGGCAGAAGGTTGACATTATACGTTGTACCTCTGTACATACGGGTATAACCTTTCTGATTACCATAACCCATAATGTTTGTGATCATCAGGCCGCTGGCTTCGCAGTCATCCAGAATATTTTTCAAACTTTCCAGTTTTTCCGGTTTGATAATAATCTCTAATTTCTTCATCACATAACCTCCTCATTCATCCAATCAGGCAGCTATTTGGCGCCTGCACTTTACACAGCTAAAGTGTGATGGTAATAAAAAAACGGTGCTCCTCTCAAAAGGAACACCGTTGTTCTCAAATATGTCTCTATTATACCCCTGAAATATGAAATGTCAATCATTTTTTTCCAAATTCCAGAAATTTTTAATAATAGTACAATCCTGTATGGTCCAAAACCGTATAATTATTTATTGCTGAGATATTCATCAATACCTTTCGCTGCTGCCTTGCCGGCACCCATCGCCAGGATAACCGTTGCAGCACCTGTTACAGCATCACCGCCGGCATAAACACCTTCCTTGGTTGTTGCGCCGTTGTTCTCATCTGCGATGATACACTGCCATTTATTCACATCCAGACCCTTTGTCGTAGAAGAAATCAGAGGGTTTGGTGATGTACCAAGGGCCATGATAACTGTATCTACATCCAGGTCATACTCTGAACCAGGCACTTCTACAGGTCTTCTTCTGCCGGATTCATCCGGTTCACCAAGTTCCATCTTGATGACACGAAGGCCCTTCACCCAACCATTCTCATCCACAAGGATTTCCTTCGGGTTGCGAAGCAGATGGAACTGGATTCCCTCTTCCTTTGCATGATGCACTTCTTCCACACGGGCAGGAAGTTCTTTCTCACTTCTTCTGTAGACAATATAAGTCTCTGCGCCGAGACGAAGAGCTGTTCTGGCTGCATCCATAGCAACGTTACCGCCACCGATAACAGCAACTTTCTTGCCCTGATGAATCGGTGTATCATAATCATCTCTGAAGGCTTTCATCAGGTTGTTTCGTGTCAGGAACTCATTGGCAGAGAAAACGCCGTTCGCCTGCTCACCAGGGATACCCATGAACTTCGGAAGACCGGCACCTGAACCAATGAAGACTGCATCATAACCCTCTTCATTGATCAATTCATCAATGGTAATGGATTTGCCGATGATCACATTCGTCTCAATCTCAACGCCCAATTTCTTCACGTTTTCTACTTCATGAGCTACAACTGTCTGCTTTGGCAGACGGAACTCAGGAATACCATAAACAAGCACGCCGCCAGCTTCATGAAGGGCTTCAAAGATCTTCACGTCATAACCCATCTTGGCCAGATCACCGGCACATGTCAGTCCTGCAGGACCGGAACCGATAACAGCAACCTTCTTGCCTTTCTTCTCCTTGGCAGGAATAGGTGCAATATTGTTCTCTCTTGCCCAATCTGCTGTAAAACGCTCAAGCTTACCGATGGAGACAGGCTCACCCTTGATACCGAGGATACACTTGCCTTCACACTGGGATTCCTGAGGGCATACACGGCCGCATACTGCAGGCAGCGCTGAAGATTCGCCGATCACCTGAGATGCTTTCTCAAAATTGCCTTCCTTTACTTCTGCGATAAATGCAGGGATATTGATATTGACAGGACATCCTGTGATACATCTTGCATTCTTACAGTTCAGACATCTGGAAGCTTCTTCCATTGCCTCTTCCTTGTTGTAACCAAGACATACTTCTTCAAAATTCTTCGCACGTACTTCCGGTGCCTGTTCACGTACAGGTACTCTGTTCTTCTTATCTGCCATTATCTGTCACCTCCGCAATTGCCACATCCGCCATGGTGTGTACTTCCTTCCTGCAGTTTCAGCATTGCTCTGCCTTCCTGGGTCTTATAGCTCTGCTGACGCTGCATAGCCTGATCAAAATCTACAAGATGGCCGTCAAATTCAGGTCCGTCTACACAGGCAAACTTCACCTTGCCGTCCACAAGCAGACGACAGGCACCGCACATACCGGTACCGTCTACCATGATCGGGTTCATGCTGACAATTGTAGGAATCTCAAGTTTCTTTGTCAGCAGACATACGAATTTCATCATGATCATCGGGCCGATGGCAACGCAGAAATCATACTTTGTGCCCTTTGCAGACAGTTCTTCGATCACTGCTGTAACCATACCGTGACGTCCGTAAGAACCATCATCCGTTGTCACATATAAATTGCCGGCAACAGCTTCCATTTCCTTCTCAAGGATCAGAAGTTCTTTGTTCTTGGCACCAACGATAACATCTGCTGCCACACCATGCTCATGCAGCCACTTAACCTGAGGGTAAACAGGTGCTGTACCCACACCACCGGCTACAAATAAAATCTTCTTCTGCTTCAGTTCTTCAATATCGTCCTCAATCCATTCGGATGCCTTGCCAAGAGGGCCTGTTACATCCTGGAAGAAATCACCCTCGCGGAGCCAGGACATCTTCTCCGTGGATGCACCAACTGTCTGGAAAACAATTGTGACTGTGCCTTTCTCTCTGTTATAATCACAGATGGTCAACGGGATTCTCTCGCCAACCTCATCCATCTTGACAATCAGGAACTGTCCAGGCTGGCATGCGCGTGCCACACGCGGTGCTTCAATTTCCATCAGAAAAATCTTATCTGCAAGTTTTTCTGCTTTTACAATTTGATACATTCCATATCCTCCTATAATGATTTTGTCTCCCTATTACTTATGGGCTCTATTATACTCACTTTTCGACAAAATTGCAACCATATGTCCTAAATATTTTTGTTAAAAACACGAAAAATCTAAAAAAGTTTTTGTGAATTTCGGTTGCTTCGCCAAAGAAATTTCCCTTGTATGCTGAAGCATACGCCGAATGCCTTCCTGATCCGGGCGTTGGATATACACGCACAAACCTGCAATAACCGCATTGCCTAATATATGCACCCGTTCCGCCAGTTTCTCCGGTATGAGTCCTGCCCCGGCCGCTTTGGCAATATCCAGCTGACTGCCAAAACCACCGGCCAGCTCCAGCGCTTCAATTTCTTCCATCCGATACCCGGCGTTCTCAACCAGTATCTCAAGTCCGGCGCGGATAGCCGCTCTGGCTTTCTGGTACTCTCTGATATCCGCCTGGGTAATGACAATCTTTCCAGGAATGATCTCCAGTCCTCCGAATGCATAACGGGGACTTAATCTTCCTGTATTATCCATCATCCGGCTCTTTCTCATCTCCGAAATGGCTGACACAAGACCACTGCCGCAGATACCCACCGGCGGCTTTCTGCCGATGGTCTCATAACGAACCAGGCCATACTGTATCCGCACATCCCGCACAGCCCCAGGAATACTGCCTGTACCACAAGATAACTGCCCGCCCTCAAAGGCCGGTCCTGCCGCTGCAGAGCTGACAAGCATTCTCTCTTTATTGCCGACGGCCATCTCTGCATTGGTTCCAAGGTCCAGAAACAGATGCGGCTTTTCATTTCTATTCATCCCGCATCCCCACAAACCGGCGGTGATATCTGCCCCGACAAAGGCCGAAATACCTGCTAGCAACGTGACCTTTGTCTGTTTCAGCAGACAGTTTTCCACCAGCGGACTTTTCCCCAGCAGCTCTGCTGTGGATAACTCTTCAAAATCCAGGTTTACCGGTTGAAAAGGCCATGCCGAAAGCCCTCTGCAGTCATAGCCTCTTAATAAATGCAACATTGTTGTGTTGCCTGCGATCACAATCTGTTCAATCGGTGCATCCGCCGACTTCAAAAGACCGACAATACCTTCCGCCAGATCCTGCCGGATCAATGCCTGCATCGCCTGCTCCTGTCCATCCTCCACAGCCGCTTTGATTCTTGCCATCACATCTGTACCATAACTTCTCTGATGGTTCAGTCCCCGGTATTCTGTGACAATCTTTCCGCTGTCAGTATGCACCAGCGCCATCACAAGGGTTGTGGAACCGATATCCACAGCAATGCTTAACGACACTTTGTCAGTCATCCGGCTGTCCTTATCTGACTTTACACCATACGCCTCCGCTGTATTCTGCCGCTGAATTGGTTCCCTCACTAACGACTCGGCATGCTGAACCGACGGCACATAAAAGCCGTCTTCCCGCTGTATTTCCTCAAAGGTGATCGCGCATGATGCCGTGATCACAGCCCGGCATCCCAGACGATATCCAGCCTTTAATTCATCCTCGCTGAAAAACTGCCTGTCTTCCGTCGTTATAGGTAAACTCCCCTCCGTTATCCGGATTCTGCATTTTCCGCAGGTGCCCCTTCCGCCGCAATATAACGGAAAATATATCTTCTCTCTTCTTAATATAGAAAGAAAAGGTTCCGGAGCTGCCAGTGAAATGGTTTGACCGTTTATTTTTATTTGCATACTCAGGCCTCCATTTCTACAACGACTTCTCTTTCCTGCTGTCTTGATCTCCGTCGTCTTTTCCGCCTCCGGTTTTATGTCCGGCGTCTTCCTCTTTTCTGTTGTTGTATTTCTGGATGGTCACCAGACCCTTCTTCCTGTCCAGGAAGCGATCTTCCTCACTGAACACACAGCCGCAGTATTTCTGCATATACAGCCCCATGGCTCTGGCTTTTTCCTGTCCTTCCTTAAAGTACGGACGAAAGTCTCTGTACAAAAATGTTACATGATATTTTTTCGCCATTGCCTGTGCTGTCTTAATAATCAGTTCATGGTTCTGATAAGGACTGATGAGCAGCGTTGTTGAAAAGCTGTCATAGCCGTTTTCCGCCGCAAAGCGGGCTGTTTCTTCCAAACGACACAAATAGCAATAACCGCAGCGGCTTTCATAATGCGGATACACATGATCGATAAAATTGCGCAGCCCATACTCATTCTTGACAATCAGACGCAAATGAATATCCGCGGCATACTTCGTCAATGTATTCTTTCTGGCTTTGTATTCTGTCACCGGATGAATGTTCGGATTGTACCAGAATCCCGTAGGCTCGATGCCTTCCGCTCTCAGCGTCTCGATACACATCACCGAACAGGGTGCACAGCAAATATGCAATAATAGTCTCATTTCCTGCCTCCTGTTCCTATTTGTTCTCGATGAATCCGATTTCTTTGATCAAAATAGACATCTTCCCGTCATCATTCTGATGATACTCCAATATACTCTCATCCTTCAGCAATTCCAAAGGCACCAGAAGCTCAATACCGCTGTCTGTTACCAGTTTCTGCTTCTTGCCAAGTTTACGCTCTGTCTTCTTGCTGACATAAACCGGTATCTTTGGAATCTGCTGCTGTTCAGCCACTTCCTGATAAAGGACCGCCGCCTGCTCATTATCCTTAAAAACAGCCTCCTCAAGTTCCGGTACAATGATCTGCCCCTTCTCTTTGACCTGATCGGCCACAATCGTCTTATATTCCATAATCTTCTGCGGCGCCTGTTCTTCATAACAGTGCTTGATGGTTTCTACAACAGAATCATCTATCGCCTTCACCGTTACTGCCTCAGAAGGTTTAAAATCCAGTTTCAATACCTGATCCGCCAGATAGTTCTGCTTCAATCCGTCAATATAGCACTCAAAATCCGATACCTGCGCCTGATTATCATTTAAATTCAGATAGAAATATTCATTCACTTTCGGAGATGGTCCCGGCAAGATCATATGATTCAGCGTCCAGTGCACTGCACTGTTCTCATCCTGTGCCACCAAAAATCTGGATTGATAATTACTCTTAAAAAATGTAATATAATCCTGATCTTCCAGCGTCACCCATGCAAACATACCTGCCCCTGTCTGGATTTCCGGGTTCGCATGCATCAGATCCTGAATCTCATCACAGATACAATTCACAAAAGCCTCAAACTGATCACCAGTCTCCGGCAAAATCTGCTGAAGTTCCGATTCTTCATGAATAAAACCTTTTCTGGATGTCTCATGATAATAATATTTTGCGACCATCTGGCAGAGATATCTGTACATTTCATCCTCATCACCGGGTACATAACCTGAATAAGGAACAACCTCTAAAGTCGTATCAAACATACAGAAAAAAACTTTCTTAATTACAACATCCTGCCATTTCACATTATTTCCTCCCATCTTCTGCTCACTCTGCCCCATTATACATAATAACCGTAAAGAATGTCAACTTTTCTTTCCTGTATTGACTATCTCACAGCTTGCGTCTATACTAAGGGCATAAAAAGATTTGAGGGAGGCACCTACATGGACAAGAATGTTTCCAAAGAGGTCAAACGAATTATCATCTGCTGTATCGCATCCTGCATTATAGCCGTCAATATCCGGACATTCGTCCGCACCGGCGGGCTGTTTCCCGGCGGCGCAAACGGCCTGACATTGCTAATCCAGAGCATTTTTGACCGTTATCTTCATATAACAATACCTTATACTGCTATCAACGTTCTTCTGAATGCCATTCCTGTTTATATCGGTTTTCGCTTTATCGGCAAAAAATTCACGCTTTGTTCCTGTCTTGTCATATTCCTCACCGGTTTTCTGACAGACAGTCTGCCGGCTTACACCATCACCTCCGATATTCTGCTGATCAGTATTTTCGGCGGTCTGATCAACGGTTTCGCTATCAGCCTTTGTCTGAAATGCGATGCCACCACCGGCGGAACGGATTTTATCTCCATTTTCCTGTCCCGCAGAAAGGGCATTGATGCCTTTAATATCATTCTCGGCTTCAACGTCGTGATCCTCGCTATCGCCGGATTACTTTTCGGCTGGGATAAAGCCCTTTATTCCATGATTTTCCAGTATACATCCACACAGGTACTGCATCTGCTTTACAAACAATATCAGAAACAGACTCTTTTTATTGTTACGAACAAAGCAGAAGCCATCTCGCAGCTGATCTATGATACCACTGTTCATGGTGCCACTATCATCGACTGTGAAGGTGCCCATGAGCACAGCGAGCATAAGATTGTCTACTCTGTTGTGTCCCGCGATGAGAATAATTCAGTCATCCGCGCGGTTCGCGAGGCAGATCCGCAGGCATTTATTAACAGTATGCCTACCAATGAACTGGAAGGCCATTTCTATCAGCGGCCGATCGACTAGTACATCGTCCTTCCTGTTTATCTTAGCATTGACGTTTTTGGAAGTAAAATGCCTGTATGGGTATGTTATTCATATCTAAAAGTTAATACGCATTTATTTTTTTAACAAGCAATAAAGACAAATAAAAGGACCCTATTGGTCCTTTTATTGTTTTAATATATGAATTTTGATATTTCCACGAGTAAACAAAAAATCCTAATAAGCAACATATCTTATGCGTATTAGGATTTTTTCATTTATTCTTTATATCTATTTATTATGGTCATCGGGGTGACAGGATTCGAACCTGCGACCTCTTGATCCCAAAT
>OLNZ01000617.1_pt1 | contig 32655 bp, 24 predicted proteins | sample 1672981 | NCBI WGS metagenome assembly OLNZ01 (sample SAMEA3136743, study PRJEB25190) | human gut metagenome | biome: human gut; feature: human-associated habitat; material: faeces | place: Austria | collected 2013 | reverse complement strand
GGCAGCTCCCCCGATGGGGAGCCAAGAATGTTCTGCCGCTTAACTTAATAGCATTACGCAGCTGAGAGGGGAGCCTAGACCCTCATCCCCAGTCACTTACTCCCCGCATACTGATCGATTTCCATGATGGATACGAGGGCAATGATCCAGCGGGAATAGAAGCTCTCGACGGAGGCTTTTTCTTCCATGGTATGTGCGCCGCTGCCTTCTGCGCTCATGGAGCAAACGGTGGGCACACCCATACTGGATATATAGGAGGCATCCGAACCGCCACCGACGTAGATCGCGCCAAAGGGCTCATAGCCGCAGTCTTTCGCGACGCGATTGATATGAGAGAGCAGCTGATGATTGGCTTTCGTTTCTTCGAAAGGAGGCATGGGCGCGACAAATTCGATCTTTGTTGTAGTGCCTTCGATGAAGGTTTTATCGCAGATCTCCTGCATCTTTTCCTTCACATAGTCCATATGCTTCTGTTTCTTGTAGCGCACATCGAGCTCGGCATAGCAGTAGTCAGGGACCGCATTCGAAACGGTGCCGCCCTTGATAGTCCCTACGCTGACCGTGAGACCTTCCTCATAGATGGTAAGTGCCTGTAGGAGCGGCAACTTCTGGGCCATCTCGACGATGGCGTTTCTGCCTTTTGCGTAGTCATTTCCCGCATGTGCAGCGACGCCGCGCACCGTGATGTGGCAGTCAAGGCAGCCCTTACGGCCTACGGTCATGCAGTGATCGAGGCGTCCGCTTTCCATATTGAAGCAGCACAGCGCGCCCTTCGCTTCGTCTTTCAGGATCTGGTCTGCGATGCCGCCATAATGGCTCGTCTCTTCATCTCCGACCAAGATGGCTTTGACGGGACGATCACGATAGCCGAAGTGCTTCAGTGCGACCAGAAGGTAGAAGATCTGTGCTACCCCGCATTTCATATCCAGTACGCCGGGGCCTCTGGCAAAGCCGTCTTCGATATGAAAGGGATCCTCCGGATAGCTGCCGGAAGGAAATACGGTGTCGCAATGCCCTGAAAGGAGAAGCGGCGCACCGGGGACATCTGCATTGAGCTCCGCCACCAGCACATCCGCACTCCCCTTGCTGTCTACAAGGCGGCAGTCGATGCCCTCTTGTTCAAAATGTTCCTTCAGAAAATGCATGATGCGGTTCACACGGTCCACTTCTTTCGAGCCCGCCTGTCGGTTCACAAGCTGCTCCCAGAAAAGAAGCATTTCCTCTTTGTTTCGATCGACAAATGCATTGATTTCTTCTATAGGTGCTTTCATTTCCGTCCTGCCTTTCTATTTTGAAGATACTGATGCGGTCATATTCAGATTGTATCAGCATGTTTTTCACCGCTTAAGGATAAACAAATTTATACTACTAAACGAAAGTACCCGCGTCAAGAGGAAAGCAAGTACATTTTATTTCTAGGGAAACACTGATGGATCCAAGACATTGCAAGAAAACAGGAAGGAATTCACCACGCCGCAAGATCGTCCAGCCGTATCTTTGAACTTCTTCTAGCGGCACAACCGTCTATTCTTAATGAAATCCCAGAATAATGTCTTTCCCTTTTTTAGATTGCAAAAAAGCGAAGCCATTTAAGCTTCGCTCTTTTTTATACAAATCAGTTCTCTTTCACTTCGAGGATCGGATCAAAATATCTGAGCTTCGTATAGTCTACGCAGCCGCCGTCAGTGATCGCCAGATCCGGGATCGCTGTGATTGGAAGGAAGGAAAGGTAGAAGATCGGATCTGGCAGGCTGCTGCCGATTTCCTTCGCGCCTTCCTCGAGCTCGATTTCTTTCTTCGCAAGCTCTTCCGGCGCAAGGTCGGATGCGATGCCTGCGATCGGGAGCGGAAGGAAGGAGATGATCTTGCCATCGATGACGACGACCTGACCACCGCCCTGACCGATCAGGGTATTCGCAGCAAGTGCCATGTCTTCGCGGCTCGCGCCGGCTACGACAAGATTGTTGTCATCCGGAGATGCCGTGGTCGCGATGGCACCTTTGTTGAAGGACCAGCCGGAGATGAAGCCTTTGGACATATGGCCGTGGATGCCATAGCGCTCGATGACGGAGACCATGGCGACATCTTTTTCCGCACTCGGGCATACGATGCCGTCCTTCACTTCCAGTTCGACATCTCTTCTCTTTCTCATGAAGGGACCTACGCTGTGGATGGTCTCGACAAGAGCGGTGCCCTCTTCGATATTCACATGGGTGGCAAAATCATCCGCAGTGAGGAGCGCATGCTTCACGGTATCGGTGAGGGAGGACTGGCGCGCCGGGATTTGGTAATCGAAACGGTTCTCTCCATTTTCGGTGATGAGCTGGCCTTTGCTGATGACGGTCTCGACCTGGAATGTGCCTGGCTGGTCGACGAGGAGGATGTCAGCGTCTTTCCCCGGCGCGATCGAGCCGACGTGGTCATCGATCTGATAGGCTTCCGCCGCATTGATGGTGCCCATCTGGATGGCAGTCATCGGTGCGACGCCGGCCTTGATAGCCAGACGGACGATGTGGTCGATGTGACCGTGTGCAAGGATGCCGCGTGCGTGAACATCATCGGAGCAGAAGCTGGTGTGACGCGCCATGCCCGGGCAGCATTCCGTGATGGCACGGACATTTTCATTCAGGAATTTCGTCACGGCAGATTCACGGATGATGGTATGGATACCTTTTCTGGCTTTTTCCAGAAATTCTTCATGATCGTAGCTTTCATGATCGACACGGACACCGCTCATGAGATATTCATTGAGGTCTTTGCCGCGAGCGAGCGGGCTGCAGCCGAAGATCGGACGGTGACACTTCTCTGCTTCGACGATGGCATCCAGCGTATCCTGATCCTTGGTCATGACGGCTTCACGGACGAGCTCCCAGATGCCGTAGCAGCGGGAGTCCTGATGATATTTCTCATGGTCTTTCGCTGTGACATTGTACGCGATGGTGGACTTCGGGATGGTGTAGGGCGTCTTGTACGGAAGTGCCCAGAAAACCTTCAATGGGGACGCATCGATCTCTTTGAAAATATCCTCGAGCCCATCGACACCGATGACGGAAATATATTCATCAAGTCCGCTGACGATGCTCGTGGTGCCATGCGGCACGACGGCTTCTGCGAAGCGGGTCATGCTCATCTTGCTGCATTCGACATGGACGTGGCAGTCAATGAGCCCCGGAGCGAGGTACTTTCCCTTCGCATCGATGATCTTCGTATGTTCATCGACATAGTCAGAAATGTCCTTCTCTACCGCGGTGATCTTGCCTTTGTAAATGGCAACGTCCGCCTGATAGTATTCACCGGTATTGACATTGATCAGGGTACCGCCCATGACCGCCATGTCCGCTTTGATGCGGCCAGCGCCGGCGTCAATGTAGGAAGCGAGCAATTCTCTAGTCAGCATATGATTCTCCTTTGTAAAAAAATAGACAGGTTCTATAAGTACAGTGGGTTCAGCGGGTTCACGAAAGTAAGGATCCGATCGCTCTCCGCATTTCCTTAGATCCATAGGCCCAGAAGCCTAGCTTCATCAGAATTTCAACATCGTCAGTGTCGCGAGCAGCAAGAGGAAGAGGACGAACATGAGCCAGATGATCCAGTTCAGTTCTTTTCTGCGGCCGGCAGCGATCATAACGAGCGGATAGAAAATGAAGCCGAAGGCAATGCCATACGAAATATTGAAAGTGAGCGGCATGCCGATGACGATCAGGAAGGACGGGAGCGCAATCTCGAACTCATCCCAGCGGATTTCCTTCAGTGCCGATGCCATGAGGACGCCGACGACAATGAGCGCCGGAGCGGTGACATTCGCTGTGACGACGGCAAGGAGCGGCGAGAAGATCATGCTGACGCCGAAAAGAATCGCGACGACGACAGCGGTAAGACCTGTGCGCGCCCCCATCGCGATGCCGGCAGAAGCCTCGACATACGCTGCCGTCGGGGTCGTCCCCATGACAGCGCCGGCGAGCATGGAGAGAGAGTCTGCCATGAGTGCGCGGCCGATGCGCGGCATCTTGCCATTGTGCATGAAGCCCGCCTGCTGCGCGAGGCCGATGAGAGTTCCTGCGGTATCAAAGAAAGCGACCAAGAAGAAGATGACAACGACCGCCCACATGGTAGGATCGGTCAGGATCGCTCCCATATGCGTCACGCCGACGCCGAAGGTCGGTGCGAGAGACGGTGCCATGGAAATGATGCTGTCCGGCGGTGCGATGACGCCTGTCACAAGGCCGGCGAGCGCGGTGATGACGATGCCATAGAAGATGGAGCCGGGGATTTTTCTCGCCATCAGGAGCGCAGTCACAAGGGTACCGAAGATGGTGAGCCAAGTAGTCGGTACCTTGAAGGAGCCGATGGAAATGATGGACGCCGGATCTGCAATGACGATGCCGCCGCCCTGCAGGCCGACGAAGGAAATGAAGATACCGATGCCGGCTGCCATCGCATATTTCAGATCCTGCGGGATCGCATCAATGATGATCTCACGGATCCTGAAAATGGAAACGACAGTGAACAGGATGGAAGCGATGAAGACCCCTGCCATCGCCTGCTGCCATGGCATACCCATGGCAAGGACGACGGAGTAGGTGAAGAAAGCATTGTCACCAAGCCCCGGTGCGATGGAGATCGGATAGTTCGCAAGGAATCCCATGAGAAGGCAGCCCAAAATCGCCGAAAGTGCGGTAGCCGTGAAGACCGCCCCCGCGTCCATCCCAGCATCCCCCAGGATCTGGGGATTGACAAATAATATATAAGCCATAGAGACAAAGGTCGTAAGTCCGGCCAGACATTCTCTCTTGACCGTCGTCTTGTTCTCGGTCAGATGAAACAGCCGGTCCAGCAGACCGTGAGATGTAGTATCAGACATTTTGGATGTATCAACCTCTCTTGGTAATGTAATGGGAAGTGGGTTGGGGATTTGAGGGTTAGCCTCAAGTAACTCATGATGAGAAATAGTGGTACGCCGCAAAATCGGCAGAGCCGATTTTCTTGGGCTATCTCCATTCCTCGTATCGTCATTTCGAGCAAAGTCGAGAAATCTTTGTTGCAGAACGGTATACACCGCATACGAGGCAACGGAAAAAAGAAGCACCACGGCACCGCTATATGCCAGCGCATGTGTGCAAATTACCACAGTGCAAGAAAGATCCCTCGGCTACGCTCGGGATGACGATACGAGAAAGATCTATTTCCATGAAAAACGCAGGAATCGGTAGGCAGGGATCAGGGATTGGGGATCAGGAATGACTGGTGATTGGTGACTAACCTAAAATACCACCTTCGGGCATCGCCCCATTTCGTCATCCTGAGCGGCGAGAAACGTCGTATGTGAGATAACGAATGCCAGAACAGCTGCGACCTGAGTCGAAGGATCGCGGCGAAGCCGCCACCTTCATTCCTAATTCCTCACTCCTAATTCCTCATTCAAGCAAAGCCTTCATTCACAATCAAAGGACAGCACGTCCCCATGGGCTAATCTTTAATGCGTTCTCGCGTATTCTTCGAGCTCAGCGATATAGATCGCTTTCTGCTCTTCGCTGATCCAGCTGGCTTCGAAGGAATTTCTGGCAAGCTGAACGACCTGTTCTTTGGTGAGGTCGAACTGGCGGGCCAGCTCATAGTAGTTCTTGCTGATGTAGCCGCCGAAGTATGCCGGGTCATCCGAATTGATGCAGATCTTCGCTCCCTTTTCGAGGAGCTCTTTGATTTCTGGGCCCTTCATTTCCGGACGAACGAAGGAATTCGACAGCGGGCAGGAGGTGAAGCCGATCTGATGCTTCACGGCATAGTCGACGAGATCCGGATCTTCGACAATGTTCGTGCCGTGATCGATACGTTCTACGCCGATGACTTCCAAAAGGTCACGGATATGCTCGATGGAGTCCTTCTGGTCGATATCCGCATGGGCTGTGAGACGCAGTCCGGCCTTTTCCGCTTCGACGAAGACAGGGAAAAATTTCATCGGAGGATTGTTGTGCTCATCCGAGTCGAGGCCGACACCGATGAACATATCCTTGTACGGCAGGGCTTCTTCGAGCGTCTTTCTGGCAGACTCTCTGGAGAGGTCTCTCAGGAAACACATGATGAGACGAGCATCAATGTTCATCGCACGCGCATCGACCGTCGCACGGTAGAGACCTTTGATGAAAGTTTCAAATGCGATGCCGCGGCTGGTGTGTGCCTGCGGGTCGAAGAAAATTTCCACATGACGGACATTCTCTTCCTTCGCATGTTTCAGGTACGCCATCGCGAGATCGTAGAAATCATCTTCCGTCTGAAGCACATTCATCGCCGGATAGTACACAGCGAGGAAGGAAGCCAGATCGTCATACTGATAAGATTTTCTGACTTCTTCAATGGTGGACTGTCCGATATCCACATGGTTCTTCTGGGCGAGTGCGAGCTTCAGCTCCGGTTCCAGACTTCCTTCGATGTGCAGGTGCAGCTCTGCCTTCGGCATACCCTGTACAAATTCCATAGTCACTTCGTTTGCCATGATGATTCCTCCTCAGCAAAAACAGCTTTTGATCGATACCATCAAAAAAGCCTGCCTCCGCATGAATAAATCATCCGCCGCAAAAGATACTGGCGTTTCAGCTCGCTAAGCTTTCACTTGTCGAGAAATTCATTCATGCAAAGACAGGGCTCTTTGCACGTATCATTTTATGATGTCATTATAGCATGAAGTGACAAGGTTTGCATAGAAAAAAGTAAATAAAAAAATACGCTTGAAAATTTCAAGCGTATCCGGTGAAAAAGGCTCACGAGTTCAGCGCCTTCCACAAGGAAAGCTGCGAAGGCGGCGTGCAGCCACCGTTTCCTAGGGAAACACTGATTCAATCGTTGTCAGATTTCATTCTTGGATTTTTAGACAGAGCAAGGAATCATCTGACGCGAATAGCGAGCTATTTAAGGAGGATGATGACGAAGCTATGTATAAAAATCCATATGAAATTCGACTCTGCAATTGAATCAGCGTTTCCCTAGCCCTTATTCTCCTTCATCATCGCTTCGAGCTCTTCGAAGAATTTCGCTTTCATGCGATAACCGATGATGCGGCCTTTTTCTTCGCCGTCCTTATACAGGATAAAGGTCGGAACGCCGACGAGGCCGAAGCCTTCCGCAAGCTCCTCCTGCTCATCGACTTCCATGCGCACCACCCGTATTTTCCCCACGAAACGCTCTTCCAGTGCCTGCACGGCAGGTGCCATGACTTGGCAAGGGCGGCACCAAGCCGCCCAAAGCCACAGGAGCACATAGCCTTCCCTCTCTGCGACGAGACGGTCCATGTCTGCAGCGGAGTGAATGTCTTCGATCATACCGATTCTTCCTTTCTTTTATAGGATGGTCAGTCCCCTAGAAACGCTGATCCCATCCACAAACCACCAGCCCCTAGTCTCCAGCCCCCAGTATGCTGTATCCTTCTCTCATCATGCTTCCATTGTCTTCGATGATGACATCATGATGAACGAGGGACTCAAGGCGCGCCTGCATATCCGGTGCATGGAGGCGATGCGCCACTTCTTTTTCACAGCGGATGAGGATACCGCTTCGGAAAGGCGCACGGCTTTTCTGCCGCTCCAGGTCCTCTATGATCTGCTGGGCCACTGATTCTGCCGAAAGGATACGGCCCTGTCCGTGACAAAGAGGGCATGTCTCATAGTAATTCTGCCAAAGACGATGGACAGTACGTTTTCTCGTCATCTCGACAAGACCCAGCGAGGTCATGCCGCAGACGACGGTCTTCACACGGTCTTTCCGCACTTCTTCTTTCAAAAGCTCGACCAAACGGGCTTCCTGCGATTTTCTTTCCATATCAATGAAATCAATGAGAATGATGCCGCCGATCCCACGCAGGCGGATCTGGCGGGCGATCTCTTTCACAGCGGACTGATTCAGAAGGAAAGCCAACTCCCCATGAGGCATATTCCCTTGAAAGGAGCCGGAATTCACATCGATCGCAGTCAGTGCTTCCGTGTAGTCGATGACGAGCGAGCCGCCGGAAGGGAGCGGTACTTCGCGATCGAAGAGTGCTTTCATCTGCTCATCGACATGAGAGGCATGGAAGAGCGGCTCCTTTCCTTCATAGCAGCGGATCTTTTCTGCGGGGAATCCTTCTCCTTCCGCAAGCTGCCTCAAACGCTGAAAGGTCGGCCTGTCATCGGTGATCAGGCTTTCGACGTCCGGCGTCATGTAGTCACGCAGACTTTTCACCGCGAGGTCGCCGTCACGGTAGAGGAGCTTAGGTGCCTTCTCCACCTTGAAGCGGCGGCTGACGATCTCTCCGACGGCAGAAAGCGCAGACAGATCGCGCCGAAGCTCTTCCGTCGCCGCCTTTTCTGCCGCGGTGCGCACGATGGCTCCCATACCGGGAGGACATATATCGCGCGCCATAGCTCTGAGCGATGCGCGTTTCTCTTCGCTTCGGATCTTCTTGGAGATCCCGATATAGTTCGTTGCAAGGAGAGCCACCGCATATTTTCCCGCAAAGGAGATCTTCTCCGTCAGGAGCGGGCCTTTCGTCTCTGTGCTGTCCTTCTCCACCTGCACGAGGACAGAAGCTCCCTCAGTATGCGGCTCTTTGGACAGGATATCTTTCGTACGGAGGAATCCGTTCTTGCCGATACCGATATCGATGAACATCCCATTGATCGAAGGCACGACATTCCGGATGACGCCCTTGTACACACGCCCCACCAGATCCGTTTCCTCTGCTTTTTCGACAGAAATGTCCGAAAGTACGCCCTCATCCAGGACAGCAAGCACCTTTTCCTCTTCCGTCACATGGAGCAGTATCTGTTTCATTTCTTTTTGACCCACGCATCAAAGACACCGGGATCAAAGGGCGTCTTTCTCTCCCCCTCTTCCTTCCGATACGTCCCGGTACGCGAGCAGATGAAGGCATCCGGCGTCCACGGAAGGCCGAAGGACTCGGCAAGCATCTTCCATACATCCTTAGGCTGCACCGTACCTGTATTGCTGCGGATGAGAGAGAAGGTGAGATACGCTCTTTTCCCCTCGATACGGACCTTCATCGGCTCCATGATCATCGGCTTTACATCCATCTCACGGACCTTTTTCGGCGTGACACGCTGATAGATGAAAGAAGGAAGCGCATTGAAACGCGCTATCGCCTCTTTGGCCGCTTCGGCATCAGCCCCCTCCGTCACAGGCCCTTCCATTTCATAAGCGTCTTCATTGAAGAAAGCTACGAATTTCGGCCATTCCTGTGCCGCTTCTTCGATGTGGTAAATGGTCATGCCCTTTGGCATCTCGCGCTGCATACGCTCCTTCACTTCTTCGATGGGCATATCCTTTTCGAGTTTGATCTCCATATAGAGCGGATCCGCTGTGACCCCCACGGCCAGCGCCGAGTCAAGGGAAATTTTCATATGTGGATTGAAGCCTTCCGAGAAGGCGATCGGGATCCCTGAACGAACCACCACGCGCTCCATGGTACGCAGGTAGTCCAGATGTCCCAGGAAACGGATCTCTTCCCCTTTGGTAATCGCTAAAAACAGTCTCTTCATGACGTCTCCTCTTTTGCTAATGCGTAGAATGTATCTATGAAATTATACAATATTTGCGCTGGCAGGGAAAGGGGCGAACGGGCCCCGCGCATCTCTTGTGCCTTTCCCCATGGATCCCGAATGAACGTGCTGCTCAAATCAGGAATGAGATATAGAGCCCGTCACCTAAAAAGGGCGAATCAGTGCGAGGTTTTACCTAAAAGGGGATAGGACTTCCCATCGATCCTCTCCCCATACTGAGCCCCATTCATAAAAAAGCGAAATGACCCGAAGATCATTTCGCTCTTCTCTATTTCTTCCCCACCATGCACGAGGGACAGATATCCTGCAGGAAGCAAGTCTCGCAGGCAGGCTTCCTCGCCGTACACACGCGGCGACCATGCCAGATGAGCCAGTGGTGTGCATCGGACCAGTCCTTCTTCGGAATGGCCTTCATGAGCCCCTTCTCCACCTCTATGGGCGTCGTACCTACAGCCAGTTTCAGCCGGTTCGCCACGCGAAAGACATGCGTATCGACCGCAATGGCAGGATATCCCCACGCGACGGAGCGGACGACATTCGCCGTCTTTCGTCCGACACCGGGCAGCTTCACCAGCTCATCGAAATCCTCCGGCACTTCGCTGTTATAGTTTTCGATCAACATGTGACACATGCCGAGCAGGTTCTTCGCCTTCGCCTTATAGAGACCGCAGTCCCGGATCTCGTTTTCCAGCTCCTCCTGACGGAGCGCTCCCATCTTCTCCGGACTTGCAAGCCGCGGGAAAATGCGTCCGGTGATGACATTCACCCGCTTATCCGTACACTGCGCTGACAGGATCACCGCCACCAGCAACGTAAAAGGGCTGGTAAAATGAAGCATCGTACCATCGTCATGGTATACCTCAGAGAGACGCTTCATCTGCTCTTCTTTGATCTTTTTCGTAACTCGCATCTGTTCACTTTCTTTCATTATTGACCGGGAATGGAACAAGAATGACCGGTCACTGAAATTTGATTCATGGTTTCATCTTGTTTAGGAAACGCGGATCCTATCATGATCAGATCGGATCCGCGTTTCTTGAAAAAGCATCGCAGGAAACCTACTGCCTCAGCAAGTATTCATGGGCCGAGAGTGCCGCCGCTGCGCCTTCCCCGGCAGCGATGATGACCTGTTTGTAGGGAGAGTCTGTCACGTCCCCCGCGGCAAAGAGGCCTGCTACATTCGTGCATCCACCCTTGTCTGTCACGATCTCACCAGCTGCATTTTTTTTGACATCCGCAGGAACGCACTGATTATTCGGCAAGCCGCCCGCCTCAACGAAGACCCCCTGCACCGAGAGCTCTCTTGTCATACCGTCAGCGCGATCCTTCACGACCAGCCCCGTGACTTTCTTCTCGCCTTTCACTTCTTCCGGTGTATACCCCAGAAGGATCTCTACATTGGAAAGCCCCTCAAGGCGACGTGCAATGATCTCCGAAGCACGGATGCGGCTTCGGACCACGAGGTAGACCTTGTTCGCCAGACGTGACAGCTCGATCGCAGCCTGCACCGCACTGTCTCCCCCTCCGACGACTGCCGTGTCTTTCTTCCGATAGAAAGGACCGTCACAGGTCGCGCAGTAGCTGACGCCACGGCCGGTATATTCCATTTCGCCAGGAATATCGAGTGTGCGGCTGCGTTTTCCTGCCGTCACGATCAGGGTTCTTCCCGTAAGCACCTTGCCATCATCAAGATGCACCAGAAAATGTCCCTCGCTGTCTTTTTCTGTGGAAAGAACGCCGGCAAAGACAAAGTCTACCGGATACTCTTTCGCATGGGCTTCCATCTTGTCTGCCAGCTCAAAACCGGAAATATGCGGCAGCCCCAGATAGTTCTCGATTTCTCCCGTGAGAAGCATCTGCCCGCCGATGTCCGTCGATACGACCTGTACAGAAAGCTCCTTGCGCGCAGCATAGAGCGCTGCATTCAGGCCCGCCGGGCCTGCACCGATAATGATCACATCTGTCATAGGTATCCTCCTCTTTCTCTATATCGAAATTTATCGTTATATAGATTATAGCGTAAACAAGAAGATTTGGCAAATGAAGGAAAGGTTCAAGGTTCAGGGTTCAGGGTTCAGGGTTCAGGGTTCAGGGTTGTGGTGGCGGCTTCGCCGCAAGTATATGAGGCGATGCCCGAAAGTGGCATTTAAGTCACGAGTCACCAGTCACTCGAGGCACCCTAATCCCTAATCCCTAAACACTAGTCACTAGACACTAGTCACCAGTCACTCCTTCTCCGCCTGATGCACGACAAGCTGCGGAAAGGGGATATCGATCCCCGCTGCATCGAAGGCCTCCTTCACGCGGATGTAAAGGTCATTCTGCGCATCGTAATATTTCGCACGTTCTACGGCAGCGCGGACATAGATACGGATGGAAGAGTCAGCCATGCCGCTCACATAGATGGTGAGCTTTTCCTTATCGACCACATACGCATCCTCTGTGAATATTTTTTTGAGGAGCTCCACACAGGATTTCAGATCCGTGTCATAGCCGACATCGAAGGTCATCTCCAGATTTCTGGTATCATAGGCAGAAAAATTCTTGATGACGCTGCTCGTCAGAGAGGAATTCGGGATGACGATGCGCTGATTTCCCAGCGTCGAAAGCATGGTGTACATGATGCTGATCTCCGTCACTGTGCCCTGATTCGAGGAGACCTGGATGTAGTCGCCCACACGGAAGGGACGGAAGATGAGGATGAAAATGCCGGAGGCTACATTGCCGATATTATCCTTGAGCCCAAGACCGATAGCCAGCCCCATGCCGCCGAAAGCAGCCGCGAGAGTCCCTGTACCGACGCCTGCCGTCCCCAGAGCGACCAGCACGACGATGGCCAGACAGAGGAAGAAAATGATCTCTTCAATAAAGGTCTTTGCTGACGGATCCACTTCGCTCTTCTCCAAAATGTGCGCGACCGCGCGGCGGATGTAGCGACAGATGATGTAGCCGATGATGAAAATGATGAGTGCTTCAAGGAAATCGATCCCGCGCGTCATGGCGAGTTCCTTCAGTCCATTGATGAAGCGGGTGGTGATGCTGAGCTCGTCTGTGACGACCTTCGTGACAACGCTGGGTTCCATAGGTATTCTCCTTTATTCTTGATCGCTGGTAAGTCTTTTTTTCATTGTACCACAATTTTAGGATCCTAGGGATTAGGGATTGGGGATTGGGGATTAGAAACGCCGAGTGATCAGTGACTGGTGACTTGAATACTACCTTCGGGCATCGCCCCGTTTCGTCATCCTGAGCGGCGAGAAACGTCGTATGTGAGATAACGAATACCAGAACAGCTGCGACCTGAGCCCTCGATCGCTGCGAAGCCGCCACCTTCATTCCTAATTTCTCACTCGAAGCAGCGCTTTCATCCGTAATCAAGGGCCACCCCGCCCCACAGGCTGCCCCTGACCCCTTTTCCCTTGTCATTCTCCCCAAAATAGTCTATGATGGTATTCAACTCTCATCCATCGTAACAGTTTTTAGGAGGACTCTTCTGATGAGGAAAAATAGCGCCGCCATGGCGGCTTTGGCAGAGGCCTTTCCACTGACACTCCCCATTTTCGCGGGATTCTGGTTTATCGCCTTTGCCTACGGTTTCTATATGAATACGCTCGGCTTCTCCTGGGTCTATCCCATGGCGATGGCCGCGATCATTTTCGGCGGCTCTTTGGAATTCGTCACGATCTCCATGCTGCTTTCTTCCTTTGCCCCGATCGAGACATTCGTCGTCGCCTTCACCGTACAGGCACGTCACCTCTTCTACGGGATCCCGATGCTGGAGAAATACGCCGGCACCGGCTGGAAGAAGCCCTTCCTTATTTATATGCTGTGTGATGAGACATTCGCGCTGAACTACTCTGCCACCATCCCCTACTCGATCGACAAGGGCTGGTTCTACTTCTGGATCTCTCTCTTAAATTTCCTGTACTGGTGCTCGGGTGCAGCGATCGGCGGTCTCTTAGGCGGCCTTATTTCCTTTGATACGAAAGGTCTTTCTTTCGTCATGACGACCATGTTCCTCGTTATCTTCCTTGAGCAGTGGATGAAAGAGAAGAAGCACTACACGGCCCTCATCGGACTCTCTTCCTCCATCGGCAGCCTTCTGCTTTTCGGAAAAGAGAATTTCATCTTGCCCGCCATGGGCCTCATGCTCCTCATCATGACACTGTATCGTAAGCCATTGGAAAAGAAAGGAGGCTTCTGATGAGCCCGCTTCCCTTCTGGCAGCAGTGCGTCATCATCGCACTCTGCTCTCTCGCCTCCATGCTTTCTCGCTCCCTTCCTTTTCTCCTTTTTAAGCCAGGGGCATCTCTTCCCTCCTACATCCGTTATCTGGGGAAAGCGCTGCCGTCTGCTGTCTTCGCACTCCTCGTCGTGTACTGCCTGAAGGATGTTTCTTTGCTGTCCGGAGATCACGGTATCCCAGAAGCCATCGCCCTCCTTGTGACCATGCTGCTCCACCTCTGGAAACGGCAGATGATGCTCTCCATGGCCGCCGGCACGATCCTTTACATGGGACTTGTGCAGTATGTGTTTCCTTGAAGGGGGCTGAGGCTCCCTCATGGGCATCGCCCATGTACCTTGGTGTCTCTTTAGCCCCCTGTCATACAAAAAGCGCCTCGATCCTTTCGAATCGAGGCGCTTTCACTTTGGTGACCGGTATGGGATTCGAACCCATACTCTCTGCGCTGAGAACGCAGCGTCTTAACCGTTTGACTAACCGGCCATGTGCAAGTAATTATACACGACACGGGTAGAAATTGCAAGAGGGAAAAAAGAAAAAATGCAACAAATCGTGAAAGATAGTGAATGATAAGCGACAGCAGGGGCAAAGCAAGCGACAAGAAAAACGCCTGCCGCATAGTGCGACAAACACTTGAATGTATATTTCTATTCAACATTAGCAATAAAATCAAACAGGTCAATTTGCCCTGATTCTATCATTTTGCTCCCATATTTAATTTTAACATCTTCCATAAAATCTGCTAACGCGTCTGGATGATTTTTCAAAAACCAATGCACATGATTCTTTATATATTCTTCTCTAACTTTTGAATCATTCAAGTCATTAGGAACTCTTTTCATTCTCTCATCAATACTGTCAAACCCTGTAAATGGTTCTGATAGACGGTCTCTGGCCATGTCTATATATTCAGGATTTATATCAATTCCTATTCCGTTTCGATTGGTTTGCTGGCAAACTCTTAATGCTGTACCGCTTCCAACAAACGGGTCAAGTATCATATTCCCTTCATTTGACGATGCTAATATCATACGTTCAAATAGCCCTTCAGGTTTTTGGGTTGGGTGCTTTTTTCTGTTTTTATTGCAATAGTGCATATGTGAAAACTCCCAAACATTGCCAGGGTTAGCACCACGCATATTATTAACCGAGCGGTAATATTTTTGTGGTATTCTAATAGCATCAAGGTTAAATACAAACTTCTTCGGGCTTTTTGTAAATAGCAAAATATCATCATGTCGGGGTGAAAACCCCTTTGTTTTTCCTATTCCCTGTGTATAATACCAAGTTATCCATGAATTAAAAGTCATTGAAAGTTCTTGTTCTAATATGGAGTAAATATACGAAATATATTTCATACCCATAAATACATATATAGAACCATTATCCGTTAAAACACGTTTGGCTTCTTTTAGCCATTGTCGTGAAAATTCCAGATAATCATTAAATTCCAGATTATCAGTATTGTTGCCGTAATCTTTGTTGAGATTATACGGAGGGTCTGTCACTATTAAATGAATGCTATTGTCAGGTATCTTTTTCATTTCCTCAATAGCATCTCCGCATATTGCTGTTAGTTTTTTATCCATTTATTTTTCTTTGCCTCTCTGTAAAAATCATCCATAGTCCTGCGTGTGCTATGCAAATATTTTTGGTCAAGTAGTTGGCACATTTCCCATGTCGTACGATATTGATATGTGACATAATGAATATCTTTTATTTGAATTTGCCCTGTTCCTAATGCGGGGTTATAATTTATATCCGAATCACTGATGAATTTCAAATCATAGGCGTTGTAGTCAACGACTTCCATTATACCATCAACAAGCCCGGATTCCTGGTTCCGCTCAGAATATACTCTATGCTTAATGGAGAGGATAATAAACATAAAATCTGGGTCTTTTACATATGCGGTTCGTATTCTTGAAAAAGAAGTAATATTAGGACCTCTACCGCTATTAGGAATATCATTAGCAGTTGCTTTAACGTCAACATTTCCGGTTAATACAGTACCATTTTTTCTAAATTGAAGAATAATGTCGGCCATTCCAAGACGTTCTTGCGCTTCAACATTGATAAGCTGATATTCATTGTTCGTATTATCACGAATACCAGAAAATACTTCACCTGCCCATGCTTCAATCATCGGACCCGCAATCTTATTGATGTTTTCGAGGGGCAAGCCGGATTTCAAATTTGTATTGATGATAATCTTGTCATCGCCTATTTTCTTTCGCTCATCCAAAATAGCGGTAATCTGTCCAATCACAAATTCGGAATCTTCCTTGTATGTAGCAGATTCTTGCGGAATCTTAAAAATCAAATCTTCATATTTCATGTTTTTTATCCTCGCATTTCTTTTCTATTTCTACAATATCGTCAAGCCCGCAATTCAAGGCGGTTGCAATCTTTGCAAGGCTTTCCATTACAACAGGTTCGCCCTTTCCCATTTTAGCAAGTATGTTTGTGCTGATACCTGTCTGCAAGCGCATTTGCGTTTTTATCATGCCTTTATCAATCAACAGTTTCCAAAGCCTGTTATAGTTGTAAGTCATAAAAAATAACCCTCCTGTGCATTTACCAGTATAACACAAGAGGGTAGGAGAAATAATATATTATCACGGTTGCATGATGAAACATTTTGTGAATCGTTAATTTCCAAAGTAAGTGCCGGATCAGCGGTAAAAGTAGCACTTACATGTAGAACCGCCTTTTGCTAGACTTTAGATTGAGAAATCTTGCGCATAAAGGAGGTTACATTCAAATGATTGTCAACAAAGGCAATAAAATGAATCCTGCCCTAAGCTCGAAAAGCCGCCCTATGTTTGTAACGCCTGCAAGAAGCGCCACAGCTGTCGATTAAAGCGTTATCTCTACGTTTCACGCAAAGCACATGAACAATACAGGAACATGCTTCGTGATTCACGTGAAGGCATTCCTTGCTCTTCCCATGAAGGAGGCCGCATCCTGTTCTTCATATTTCCTTACCCAGCCACGAAGACTCCGCTCGGATATCCCATTCAGCCTAGCGATTTGTCGGTAAGAACCTTTACCGGAAAGATATTCTCTCACTCTGGCAAGCATCCAATCTGCTGAATGTTTCCTCTTGTCCATAAAAAAATCCCCCTAAAGCAGTTTGGTTATTTACCTTGTCTGCTTTAGGGGGATCATATCAAAAGATCAGTGAGGTTTTTATTTAGCATATCGATCCCATGTTTCGGTCAATGCGGAGTTCTGCGCGCCTTTTTTCCATGCGCAATAATCATCGGCAATCAAAAAGGGAATATCATCCTGATAAATAGTAAGCGCAGGCGTTGATACGACCGGAACATGAGGACATGTGTCCGTTGTCCGAATTAGAGATACCTGCTTTCCAGCGACAGAGAAAGAAGAAAGTCCTCCGTCATGCGGACATTTTACATTCATCACCTTCTTAAAATACTCGAAACTAATTTCATATCCTTTAAAAAGCGGAACAACATTCCCATCCTTTTCAATTTGAAATGCAGACACGTTTGTGGTTACTAAAAGAGATAAAGCAACCATAATTAATATTTTAGTCTTCGTTTTCTAATCCCTCCCTCCTTCTTGTTCTAGCAAAAAGAAAGCATGAATTTCATTTCTTTTTTATCAAGCCAAGATGCTTTAAGCATTATATATTATTACACTAATTTTCAAAGTAAGTGCCGGATCAGCGTTAAAAGTAACACTTACATGTAGAACCGCCTTTTGCTAGACTTTAGATCGAGAAATCTTGCGCATGAAGGAGGTTACATTCAAATGATTGTCAACAAAGGCAATAAAAGGTACAAACACCTTACCCAGGATGATCGAAACATTCTCGAGATAATGTTACATAACGCTGCCACTTTCCAGGCCATCAGCGCAGGACCTGTAAATCCGGCATTCTCTTACGCTTCTCTCTTCTTATCCGCTTTATTTTTTTCATACAGGACAAGAAGCCCCTTCAGTGTCAACATCGGATCCACGATGTCGATGGTCTTCGAAGACTTCGCGATGAGGGTGGCAAGACCGCCGGTCGCAATGACCTTGACATTTTTCTCATTCAGTTCCTCTTTGATGCGGTTCACGATCTCATCGATCTGTCCGACGAAGCCGTAATAGATCCCTGCCTGCATCGCAGAAACGGTATTGCGGCAAATGATGCTCGGCGTCTTGACCAGCTCGATGCGCGGAAGCTTCGAAGCTCTCTGGAAAAGAGCTTCCATGGAGATCCCGATGCCCGGTGCGACAGCACCGCCCAGATAGTTGCCCTTGGTATCTAAGACGCAGAACGTGGTCGCAGTACCCATGTCGATGATGATCAGAGGGCATTTGTACTCATCCACGGCAGCTACGGCATTCACGATACGGTCAGCCCCAAGCTCTTTCGGGTTATCATAGAGGATATTCAGCCCTGTCTTGATGCCAGGTCCCACAAGGATCGGCTTGGTATGGAAGTAGCGCTGAGACATCGTTTCCAGAATAGGAATGATCGGGGGGACGACAGTAGAAATGATGATATCTTCTACCTCTTTGAAGCTGAGACCAGTCAGTTGGAAAAGATTGCCCAGCAGTGCAGCGTATCCATCCGCGGTCTGCAGGGTATCCGTTGCTACCCTCCAGTGACGGATCAAATTCCTATCCTTATATACACCACAGACGATATTCGTATTCCCTACATCAAAAGCAAGAAGCATGTGCATCTCCTCCAAGTGAATGGCGCATAGCCAATAATTTCAAGGGGTATTCTTGTCCTTCTGAAATCTTCCCCCTTGTTACCATGTGTATCATGCAACAAAGTTTCCATTCTGTCAAGAGAAAAATGATTATTCTGATATGGATGAAAAATCCCATGCAGAAATAGTTATGAATAAAAAAGGTGGGATGAAAGATACGAAGGGATGCTTGGCTGGCAGCAAGAAGGTCTGATACCGATTCCAAAATAAAACGTCTCACCTCAAAATGAGATGAAACGTTTTTAGGACACACTGCTTCTCAGGTGAGATCAATACGTCTTTAGGAAACACTGATTCAATCGTTGTCAGATTTCATTCTTGGATTTTTACACAGAGCAAGGAATCATCTGACGCGAATAGCGAGCTATTTAAGGAGGATGATGACGAAGCTATGTATAAAAATCCATATGAAATTCGACTCTGCGATTTAATCAGCGTTTCCTTTACACACTCAATGCTCCAAGGACGGATAGAATCCTGCCTGATGCAGCGCCTGACGGATCCGGGTACCGGCAAGGACACCCAGAATGACTTTGATGAGATCAAATGCGACGAAGGGGAAGACCGTCATGGTGAGCGCCGTCCACAGCGGCATGTTTTTGTCAAGGCCGTACTGGAAATAGCCCATGAACCATACCGTCCCCAGAGCATAGCAACAGACAAGACCGGCCAGTGCACAGGCGATCTGGCGCACGAAGTGTCCCTTCTGTGCCAGGCGGAAGCCCGAGAGCCAGGCCATGACGACGAAGCCCAGATAGTAGCCGCCGACCGGAGAAAGGAAGATGCCGATGCCAGCCTTCCCCATGGTAAGGATCGGGATGCCAAGCATCCCAAGGAGAAGCCATAGTCCGATGGAGATCGCGCCCCACTTCCGTCCCAATACACCGCCGGCCAGCGCACAGACGAAGCTCTGCAGCGTGATCGGCACAGCACCGATGGGGAATGTAAACTGTGACAGGATCGCCATAATGCCCGCAAATAAAGCGGCACTGATCATATCATGCATATGTCCTTTTTCCAAAGGAAAGACCTTCTTTCGTGAATGAGGAATAGTGGTTCAGGGTTCAGCGGGTTCTATAGGTAGGGCGGGGGTGGTGCGGCGCATAAAAACCAGAAGCGCCGCAGAATTTTGATAGCGCTTCGCGCCGTCGTCATTTCGAGCGTAGCCGAGAAATCTCTATGGCAGTACGCTCATTGCCTGATGTGAGACAGCACCAAGACATCGTTTTTCCTCAGCACATACACGCTGATTTTCTGCAGTGCAGTAAAGATCCCTCGGCTACGCTCGGGATGACGATGCCAGAGAACCCCAGTCACTAGTTACCAGTCACTCCTAATCCCTAGCCACTCCCGCTCCCCAGCCACTCATCCCTGCTTTCAAACTTGTGGTGGCGGCTCAGCCGCAAATAGAAAGAGGAACGATACGAGAATGCCACTATTTCTGAACTCGCGGCGCTCCCATATTATTTTGCGCCGCCCCTCGCTGAACCCATTGACCCTTCAGAACCCGTTTGTTTTTCACCACTTACCTGCCAACCGCACTTATCGTTTCGGGAGCGGCGCATCGATCGGGCGGATGGAGACATCGCCTGCAATGACGCGCTCGACCTTTTCACCGGTATCGACGAGGAGACAGCCATCCTTATCGATGTCGACCGCTTTGCCGGTATAGTTTTCCTCGCCCATGATGACGCGGACATCCTGACCTAAGGTAATGGAGAGAGCTTTCCAGTCCTCAAGCACCTTGTCAAAGCCCTGTGTCTGTGCGATCTCGTACTCCTTCTCCAGCTCCGCCAGAATGGCAGCGAGGAGATCCTTACGGGAAACATCGATCCCCTCTGCCAGGAAAGAGGTGGCACTTTCACGGAAGAGCTCCGGGAATTCGCTTTTCTTCATTCCTGTATTGATACCAGCACCGATGATGATGTAGTCGATTTTTTCCATGGAGGCAGACATTTCCGTCAGGATGCCGACCAGCTTCTTGCCGTGATACAGAATATCATTCGGCCACTTGATGCCCGCGTCCTGAAGACCCAGACGGCGGATCCCACGGCATACACCAACGGCTGCCATCAGCGTACATTTAGACGCTTCCATCGGGAAGAATTTCGGACGGAGTATCAGCGTAAACCAGATCCCTTTCGCAAAGGGGCAGTAGAAGGAGCGCGTGAGACGTCCGCGACCGCCCGTCTGTTCCTCCGCTACGACGATGGTCCCCTCTTCCGCGCCCTCGCGCGCGATCTTCTTCGCTTCTTCATTCGTCGATGTGGTGCTAGAGAGATAGACCACATGACGGCCAAACGTCTCCGTGTGCAGCGCGCTATCGATTTCCAGCGGTGTCAAAAGATTGGGCGCATAGATCAGTCGATAGCCCTTGCGCGTGCTGGACTCGAAAATATAACCGCGTTCTTTTAAAATATTGATGTGCTTCCAGATGGCCGTCCGCGACACATGCAGATCCCGGGAGATCTGCTCGCCGGAGATAAACTGACCATTGGCTTTGCGGAAATAATCCAGAATTTCGTTTCGCATAGAAATGCCCCCTATACAGGAAATGTTTGGTTTACTATTTTTTCTTATTATAATCAGTTGTAAACCATTGGTCAACTATTTTATAAAGCAGGATTGACATTAGAAACAGGTTCAGGGTTAGCCCTTGGGGCGTCCCGCCCCTTGATTACGTTTGAAAGCCTCTTGCTTGCTCTAGTTAGGAGTGAGGAGTGAGGAGTGAGGAGTGAGGAGTGAGGAGTGAGGAGTGAGGAGTGAGGAGTGGTGGTGCGGCGCATAAAAATATGGAAGCGCCGCGGAATTTTGATAGCGCTTCGCGCCGTCGTCATCGGAAGCGTTGGCGAGATATCTTTCTTGCAAAACGGTCAGCGTGCCAACTGCGCTATTTCAGTCACCGTTTGCTCCTAATCCCTAGTCACTAATCCCTAGTCACTAGTCACCAGGAATAAGAAAAGGCTAAGCCATCCCATGATCGCTTAGCCTTTTCTCGTTATTTCGTTTTTCCTTCCATCTGTTTGAATGCTTCCTGCATCTTGATATTCCGGATGACTTTCTGCCCATCCTCGCTCCGAAGGTACGTCAGCGTGGTCTTCGGTACCATGCGATAAACGGTCTCCCAGTCATCTGCCGCGAGAGCGCGGCGCACCGAGGAGGCGGAAACGATCTGATCGCCCTTCTGCTCTCGGGGAATGACCTTGAGCTCGATCCCGTTTTCAGCGAAGACCTCACGCATTGCTTGATTGTAGGCCAGCGTGGTCTTGTCGGTCGGTTCTTCGCCCACGAAGCGGACGGTGATATTCAGCGCTGGTGCGATGCGGGTAGCAAAGATGGTCGCATCCAGTTTCGTCTGCGCAGCGAGCTCATCCGTGCCTTTGATGAAGTAGGTCGGGAAGGTCGCATTGGAAATGATGAAAGCCCCGCCAGAAATGACTTCGACCCCCTTCATATCCTTCACGCCCTGCTTGATGAGGGTGAATCGGTTCGAGAAAGGGAAGACGCTCCTATCTTCCTGCACGGCAAAGATGATGACTTCATCACAGTTGTTATGTGCGTACTCGACAAGGCTTCTGTGTCCCAAGGTGAAAGGATTGCAGTTCATGACGATCGCACCGCGGTTCTTCCCTTCCCCGCTGCCCAGAAAGGTACGCACGCGCGCGAGATAGTCCTCGAGTGTATCTGTTCCTGACTCCAAAAGCGCTGCATACGGCTCAGCGACAGCCACACACTTAAAGCCCATGTGTTCAAAGACCGGTACATTCTTCGGCTTTGTGAAGATCTGATTTCCATTGATCCCGCGGCGGTTGGATTCCCCCTGCAGGTTCCTGATGATGCGGTGGGTCAGACCTTTTCGCTGATAATCGCTGCTGATCGCAATATCTCGCATGACGCGCCCGCCGAGCGAACCGGTGCCGATGAGCTTGCCATCATCAAAAAGTCCCATGGTATAATCAATGATCCCCGTAAAAGTCAGATCAAAGCCTTTCAGGAATTCGACAACTTTTGCTTTTTCTTCAGGATCGGTCAGGAATATTTCACGTTCGGTAATCATATTGAGGTCCTCCTATAGGAAATCGCAGCCATGCCGCAAGTAGAAATAGTCTTCTATTTCGTGTTCCCATTATAACATATGAGCGGATATATGTATAACTGTTTTAGATAAATTTATCTATTTTAGGGATAATGGTTTAAGGTTCAAGGTTCTGGGTTCAAGGTTCTAGGTTAGCCCATGAGCGTGCTGGCCCTTGATTCCGTTTGAAAGCTCTGCCCGAATGAGGAATCAGAAATGAAGGTGGCGGTTTCGCCACGAATATATATGGGGCGATGCCCGAAAGTCATGAAAAAGCGGCTACCGCAGCCCGTTAAACCCCGAAGTTTGAAAGCGGGGATGAGTAGCCAGGGATTAGGGATTAGTAGCTAGGAATTCTCTCGTATTGTCATTTCGAGCGTAAGCGAGAAATCTTTGTCATTCGCGGCTCAGCGGTCGATGTTTGGAAATCCCAAACGGAAAACCTGCTATCCGCCGACACCTTGGCATCGCCACTATTTGTACTCCGCGGCGCTTCCATATTTTATGCGCCGCACCACCCCCGTTGAACCCATAGAACCCGCTCCCCCCTTTTCGCCTGCAGTCAATGGGACGGCACGCCCCGTGGGCTAACTTTGAACCCCAAGACAAAAAACGGTTACACCGCCAGCTGGTGATGTAACCGTTTCCCTTACTATATTCAATTTCCGATCTTCTTTGCCATCCACTCCATGGCTTCGCCAAGGATGTAGAGGGAGCCGCAGATGATGACGACATCGCCATCTTTGGCCTCTTTCTGTGCCGCATCCAGTGCTTTCGTGACAGACGGCTCTGCCGTATGCACGGCTGCGATCTTCTGCTCATCGATCATGGCAGCGATCTCTTCCGGCTTTCTGGTGCGCGGTGTCGGCGCTTCCGTCAGGAATACACGGTCACCCTTGCGGATGAGGAGCTGGATGACGGTCTCCGTATCCTTGTCCTGAAGAGAAGTGAAGACGAGGACGCGGCGCTTGTCCGGGTACTGTTCCTCGATCGCTTCCTTCAGTGCTTCAGCGCCCGCCGGATTGTGTGCGCCGTCCATGACGAACGGGATACCGCCCAGATCATGGATCTCAAAGCGGCCCTTCCACTGGGCACGTGCAAGACCTTCACGCAGGTCATTCTCATTGACTCTCTCATCCTGCTTCATGATGAGCGTGAGCGCCATGGTCGCGACAGCCGCATTAACTGCTTGATGCGCGCCGACGAAGGGCACGAAGAGGAGACAGTTTTCGAGTTCCTTGGGCATGTCCTTGCGCTTGACGACGACGACCTGTCCATGACCGTACTTACTGCGGGTATCGATCTCAAAGTCTCTTCCATAGAAATAAAGGCGCGCTTTCTTATCATGCGCTTCTTTTTTCAGCTGCTTCAGCGGTACATGCTGGGCTGCGGTGACGACAGGGATGCCCTCTTTGATGATGCCGGCCTTCTGATGTGCGATCTCCTCCAGATTCTTGCCGAGGTATTTCTCGTGGTCCATCGCTACATTCGTGATGACGGAAACGACCGGTATAATGACATTCGTAGAGTCGTAGAGCCCGCCCATACCGACCTCCATGACAGCGTAGTCGACCTTCTGTTCTTTGAAATACCAGAACGCCATAGCCGTCAGAAGTTCAAATTCAGTCGGAGCTTCGACGCCGTCAGCGATGGCTTTTTCTGCGGCTTCGCGGACGACGGTCGCAGCCTTCGCGAAGTCTTCCTTCGGAATATCATGGCCTGCGATGTGGATGCGCTCGGTGTAATCGATGAGATGCGGGGAAATGTAGCGACCGACTTTGAGTGTCGCATTTTCCAGCACACTGGTGATCATAGCCACCACGCTGCCCTTGCCGTTCGTACCTGTGACATGGATGACCTTATAGGCCTTTTCCGGATGATCCAGACGTTCAAGGATGGCTTCGATGCGTTCGAGGCCCGGCTTGATCCCGAAGGATGCCGCCGCTTCCAGATAGGCGATAGATTCTTCGTAATTCATGATTTCTCCTTACTATAGTTAGCTGCTCGCTGCAAGCAACAGGCAGGTAGCGGATGCCCTCTGCCTGCTGCACGCAGCCAACGGTCTTTTAGCCAAGCTTTTCCAGGAACTGCAGACGTTCGTCCAAAGACTTCATCTTTTCTTCAAAGGTCGCCAGCTTTTCCTTTTCCTTCGCTACGACAGCTTCCGGTGCCTTGGCGAGGAAGCCCTGATTGGAAAGTTTGCCGGATGTGCGGGCGATATCTTTGGCCAGAGCATCTTTCGCCTTCTGGATCTTTTCCTTTTCCTTCGCCGTGTCGATGAGGCCTTTGAGCTCGAGGTAGACTTCAAGACCTGTGACGACAGCCGCATTTGCATTTTCTGGCTTTGCCGCATCTGCTGCGAGGAGCTTCATGCCTTCGACATGACCGAGTTTTTCGAAGTATTCCTTATTGTTTTCAAGGCAGGCTTTGAGGTCATCACGAAGGACAGCGATCTGGATATGGCAGGCTTTATTCGGGGTGACACCCGCTTCAGCGCGCATGTTACGGACCGCCTTGATGCAGTCCATGATGCGATCGAACTGTTCTGCTTCGGTCGGGAAACGGAGCGCCTCGTCCGCCTTCGGCCACGGAGCTCTTGCCAGCGTTTCGCCTTCATGCGGCAGATGCTGCCAGAGGTGTTCCGTGATGAATGGCATGAACGGATGGAGCAGTGCCAGCATGCGGGTCAGGGTGTACACGAGGACATACTGGGTGACTTTTCTATCCGTATTGTGCTGACCATAGAGACGGCCCTTCGCCGTTTCGATGTACCAGTCACAGAAATAGTTCCATGCGAAGTTGTAGATGCTGTCTGCCGCTTCACCGAGTTCATACTTGTCAAGGTTCGTGCCTACATAGTCTTCGGTGTAGGCGAGACGGTCGAGGATCCACTTGTCTGCCAGCGTCAGCTGTTCCTTGGTCGGGACGAAATCCTTGTCATAGTCATCCAGGTTCATCAGAGTGAACTTGGTCGCATTCCAGAGCTTGTTGGCGAAGTTTCTATTTCCTTCGACACGTTCATAGTAGAAACGCATATCATTGCCCGGGGTGTTGCCGGTCACCAGGGTGAAGCGGAGCGCATCTGCGCCGTACTTTTCGATGACTTCAAGAGGATCGATACCGTTGCCGAGGGATTTGGACATCTTACGTCCCTGAGAGTCGCGGACAAGGCCGTGGATGAAGACGTATTTGAATGGGATCTCCTTCATGAATTCCATGGACATGAACATCATGCGGGCTACCCAGAAGAAGATGATGTCGTAGCCGGTGACCATGGTGGAGGTCGGATACCACTGCTTCAGCGTCGGTGTCTGATCCGGCCAGCCCATCGTGGAGAACGGCCAAAGCGCAGAGGAGAACCAGGTATCGAGTACGTCCGGATCCTGATGGATATGCTGGCTGTGACACTTCGGGCATCCTGTGAGGTCGGTGCGGGATGCAGAGACAGCGCCGCAGTCATCGCAGTACCAGACCGGGATACGATGCCCCCACCAAAGCTGGCGGGAAATGCACCAGTCATGGATGTTCGACAGCCACTGGATATAAGTTTTCGAGAAACGTTCCGGGACGAACTTGGTCTTACCGGAGGTAACAGCTTCCATAGCAGGACCGGCAAGCGGTTTCATCTTGACGAACCACTGCTTGGTGGTCATCGGTTCGACGACGGTCTTGCAGCGGGAGCAGTGACCGACCGCATGCTTTGTTTCTTCGATCTTGACGAGAAGACCGGCTTCCTTGAGATCAGCAATGATGGCTTTTCTCGCTTCGTAGCGATCCATGCCGACATACTTGCCTGCCTTTTCATTCATCGTGCCATCTTTGTTCATGATGACGATGGTCTCGAGCTGATGTCTCTGTCCGACCTCAAAGTCATTCGGGTCATGCGCCGGTGTGATCTTTACGCAGCCGGTACCATAAGCCATGTCAACGTATTCATCGGCAATGATCGGGATCTCACGGCCAGTGCCGGGAAGTGCGACCTTCTTGCCGACGAGATCCTTGTAGCGTTCATCTTCCGGATTCACAGCGACAGCGGTATCGCCCGGGATGGTTTCCGGACGAGTGGTCGCGATCTGGATGTATTTTCCCTCTTCGCCAGCGATCGGGTAATTGAAGTACCAGAGATGTCCGACTTCATCTTCATGTTCGACTTCGATGTCGGAGAGTGCTGTCTGGCAGCGCGGACACCAGTTCGTGATGCGGAAGCCCTGATAGATCAGGCCTTTTTCATAGAGGGAAACGAAAACCTCACGAACGGCACGCGCACAGATATCATCCATGGTGAAGCGTTCACGGGACCAGTCGCAGGAAGAGCCGAGGCGGCGGATCTGCAGACCGATGCGGTTGCCGAATTTTTCCTTCCACTGCCATACACGTTCCAGGAATTTTTCACGGCCGAGGTCATATTTATTGAGACCCTCTTCAGCGATCTGCTTTTCGACCTTGACCTGCGTTGCGATGCCGGCATGATCTTTGCCCGGCAGCCACAGGACATTGTAGCCCTGCATTCTCTTGTAACGGATCAAAATATCCTGCAGGGTATTGTCGAGCGCATGCCCCATGTGCAGCTGGCCGGTGACATTTGGCGGCGGCAGCACAATGCTGTACGGTTCTTTTTCAGGATCTGCTTCATCATGGAATACACCATGATCTTCCCAGAAGTTATACCATTTCTGTTCGATCTGACTGGGATCGTATTTTCCCAGATCTTTCATGTCTTCTGCCATATCGTTCACTCCTACAATAAAAAAATCTCCTTCATCCACATAGGACGAAAGAGTGCTTCCGCGGTACCACCTAAATAATCAGTAACTGATCGCTCATTCGCGCGTAACGTGCGCCGCGGACAGATCTCGCTGTCAGCTCCGGGGTGACCCGCTGTTTCCTTCCTGCCGCCTTTCCAGCCCCGGCGGCTCTCTGTGAGAAATTTCCCAGCTTCTTCCCATCTTTGCTTGTACATATACGTTAGTATGATAGCAGGATTTAAAGCAAAATGCAAGAGGAAATGGGCAAGGTTGGCAGGTTCATGGTTAGCCTCTGGGGCGTACTGCCCTTTGATTCCGTTTGAAATCTTCGCTTGAATGAGAAATTAGAAATGAGAAATCCGAAATGGTGGTGCGGCGCCAGATCCTTCGACTCAGTTCTCACTGTTCCGCCTTTACATTATCGAACATCCGACATTTCACTCCGCTCAGGATGACGAAATGCGCCGCGAAGCATAAATAATGGCGATGCCATGAGCTGGCATGCCAGTCACTAGTCACTTGCGACACCTAATCCCTAGCCACTAATCCCTGCTTTCAAACTTTCTGGGGATATCCCTTTCCCGTATCGTCATCCCGAGCGTAGCCGAGGGATCTTTCTAGGGAAACACTGATTCAATCGTTGTCAGATTTTACTCTTGAATCTTTATGCATAGCAAGGAATAACCTGACGAGAATAGCGAGCTATTTAAGGAAGGTTATGACGAAGCTATGTATAAAAATTCTTGTAAAATCTGACTCTGCGATTGAATCAGCGTTTCCCTTGCACTGCGGTCAGTATCACATAAGCACCGGTACGAAAACGACGCCTTGGCGCTGCGTATTTTCTACTTTCACACATCCTTCGTTTAGCGGTCTGCAAGAAAGATTTCTCGCTTCGCTCGAAATGACGATACGAGAGTCTCATGTCTCCTAGTCACTAGTCACTCCTAATCCCAAATCCCTAGCCACTCATCCCTGCTTTCAAACTTCAGGGGTCAGGGTTAGCCCACGGACGTGTCGCTCTTTGATTCCGTTGGAAAGCTTCACTTGAACGAGAAATGAGAAATGGTGGTGGCGGCTCCGCCGCAAATATATATTTTGCAGCGAAGCTGCCACCACAACCTTGAACCCATCAACCTGAACCCATTATATGATTTTCCTCTTCCTATAGATCACGCATGCAGCGAGGAAGAAGCAGAAGGCTGTCGACCAGAAGACCATGCCATAGCCCCACTGCATGGCGATGGCGCCCGACGCCATGGGGCCGGCAACATTGCCCATAAGAGCGAAACTGGTCGAGAAGCCCACCACCATCGTACACTTTTCCGCTGGCACCGCCGAGGCGAGGATGGTATTGGCCAGCGGCATGATCATCCCGAGGGAGAAGCCGGTGAGACCGCGCATGAAGCCCAGCGTCCAGACCTCCGGCATCAGGTACTGGAGGATGAAGTTCACGCCTGTCACAAGAGAGGAAAAGATGAGGATCCTCGGCATAGAGATCCGCTTAACAAGACGCGAGACATTCAGAGAAGAGGTGACGCTCGTGGCGCCTGCGATGAAGATGATGATCCCGACGATCGTCGCGACCGCCATGGCATCTCCACCCATCATTTCCTTGATATAGAGCGGGAGGATCGGACCGATCCCTGTCATCCCGCAATTGCAGAGAAACTGCAGCATGACCATCAGCCGGACGACGGGATTCTTCATAAAGTAGGAAAGCTGCTTCATGAAAGATTCCCGCTCCCTTGCCTGTTCCTGTCCGATCTGCTTTGGCACCATCAGACGCACCGCAGCGAGGCAGAAAAATGACAGAGCGCAAAAGATGACAAAGGGCATGCGATACCCCAGTGTATCGGCGATCATGCCGCCTACGAGCGGACCGAACATGACTCCCATGACCATGGATGCCTGAAAGACACCCATCGCCCACGTCAGCTGCTTCTTTGGCGTCACATTCATGACGAGAGACATGCCGACTGCGACAAAGCCGCCGGACATGCCCTGGATCATGCGGAGGATCAGAAGCTCTATGGGCGATTGTGTGAAATACATCAAAGCAATCACCACGCCCAAGATGAAGAGGATCATGGACAGCGCAAAACGCGGACCCCGGCGATCGGCCTGCATGGACCAGAAAGGCGCCGCGATCGCGACGAAGAAGGGCGTCACACCCGAAATCAGCCCCGCCCAAAACGCCGCTTCTCCCGGGTCCGCGACGCCCAACTCAGATGTCAGAAAGAGCGGAATGAAGGCAACGACGCCAATGATCGAGATCCCTGTCCCGATCTGTATCGCTGCCATGGTATACACGATTCGTTTCCAGTTTTGCATAGTATCAATGCCTCTTCAAAAAGTGACCAGGGTCTAGGGACTAGGGATTAAACATCTAATAACTCACGTCCGATGTCTAGTGCCCCATGTCTAATGTCTGACGTCTGATATCTAGTCACTAGTCACCAGTCACTAGTCACCAGTCACCAGTCACTAGCTACCAGCCCCCATCACGTCCTGATTCTCTCAATCAATTTCGTCGTCGAGTATCCATCGACGAAGGAGAGGATCTCCACGCGCCCGGCGTACTCTCTTCCTGCGACTTCTTCCACCTTGTAGTCCCCGCCTTTGACAAGGATATCCGGTTTCAGATGAGACAGGAGCTCGGTCGGGGTGTCCTCCCCAAAGATCACGACGCCGTCCACGCTGCGAAGAGCAGAGAGCATGAGCGCACGGTCGTTTTCTCCATTCACTGGGCGCGACTCTCCCTTGAGCCGCTTCACCGATGCATCCGAATTCAGCCCCACGATCAGGTGATCCCCGAGAGAGGCCGCCTGCGCGAGATACGTGATGTGCCCGCGATGGAGCATGTCAAAGCATCCATTCGTAAATACGACGATCTCGCCCCGCGCTTTCCATGCTGCGATCTGCGCTTCCGCTTCTTCCCACGTAAATACGCGCTGCTTCATAAGTTCCCTTTTTCGTTCTTCTCTATCATTCATCCTATCTTTTCCTTTCTACCTCTCTTTGATCCTCCAAGCTGCCTCTGCCATATCTGCGAAGCGCTCATACCCCTTCTCATTCGGATGGAGACCATCATAGTACCATGCATCCTCCAAAGGGAACGCATGGGAAAAATCGATCAGGCACACGTTGCTCTCCTTTGCAAGCTCTCTTAAGAAATTCCCATATGCCGCCAGATCCAGCTGATTCCTTTCATAGACAGCTTCGCTCTGCCATCCGCTCCAGATGCTCTCCTTCGTCGCAAGCGGCGGGATGCCGATCGTGAGCGGCACCTTTCCGGAGATCGAGGGCAGCCTCTCTGTCAGGCGCCCCTCCAGAGAGGAGAGACGAAAACCGCAGAGAATATCATTCGTTCCACCCATGAAGAAGAAGCCTTCTTGACCGGATGTGAGTGCGGCAGTGCCTTCCAGTGCGTCCAGAATGTCTTCTGTGAGTGCGCCGAGGCTCGCGTGATTGGTCCAGTTTATCTCCGGATGGCGCTTTGCGACCACCTCCACCCAGCCCTCGCCGGGAAGCGCCCCGTAGCCCGCCGTCAAGCTGTCGCCGAAGCAGTGGATGGTGTGGATCGATTTTCTGTCCCAAAGCATGAGAGCACCGCCTTTCGTGTTTATTCATTCTTAGTATAGCACAAGGGGAACGCTTCGTGAAAATACGCAACATATTCGAAAGGTGCAACGGATTCAGCAGGTTCAACAGATTCAGAGGGTTCGCCGGGTTCTGAAGGGAAGGTGCGGCGCATAAGAATATAGAAGCGCCGCAGAGAATAGATAGTAGCGATGCCATGAGCTGACATTTCAGTCACCAGTCACTAGTCACTAGCCACTAGTCACTCCAGAAGAAAAGAGCCGCGAGCACAAGGCTCGAGGCTCTTTTTTACTTACGATCATTAGTCTTCCGTGACGACTTTCTTCGATCTCTTGAACCCATGGATGTGTTCAATGACGACGAAGAGCATCGGAACGATGAAGATCTGGAAAATGGTAGCGGAAAGCACACCGAATACAACAGCAATCCCCATTTCAGAGCGGGAATTTGCACCCGCACCGGTCGAAAGAGCCAGTGGGATGTTACCGACAATGAAAGCAAGAGATGTCATCAGGATCGGACGGAGACGGATCTTCGATGCTTCGACAGCCGCCTGAAGCGCTTCCATACCGTGATCCGTACGGACTTTCGCGTACTCGACGATCAGGATGGCGTTCTTCGCAGCCAGCCCGATGATGGTCAAGAGACCGATCTGGAAGTAAATGTCGTTATATACATGGAATGCCATGGCTGCAAGGCTCGCACCAAAGAAGCCAGTCGGTATCCCGAAGATGACAGTGAATGGAACCTTCCAGCTTTCATAGAGAGCTGCCAAAGACAGGAATACGAAGAGCATGCCGAGCGAGAGGGCATATACCGTCTTACCGCTCGCTTCACGTTCCTGGGCGGAGGATTCGACGAATTCGAAGCCATAGCCATTCGGAAGGACCTGATTGGCGGTTTCTTCGAGCGCATCGAGCGCCTGCCCGGAGGAGTATCCATCCTTCTGCTGCCCGCCGACCTTGACGGCTGGGAAGTTGTCGTAACGAGTGATAACAGAAACGGCATTGGATTTCTTCGGAGTAATGAAGGTGGAGATCGGCACCATATTGCCCTTATTGTCGCGAACCGTCAGGAACTTGTTGTCCCCCGGGTTCGTGCGGTACTGGGTATCCGCCTGCGCGACAACCTTGTAGTTACGGCCATAAATGGTGAAATCATTGATCTGGACAGAGCCATAGTAGGCCTGAAGGGCGGTGAAGATATCCCCGACAGCCACACCATTTCGCTGTGCTTTTTCTCGGTCGATATCAAAATTATACGATGGGGTATCGCTTCGGAAGGTGGTGTAGGCCATCTGAATTTCCGGACGCTGGTTGGCTGCGCCGAGGAACTCTCCGACGACGCGCTGGAATTCTTCATCCGATGCGCCGCTCTTGTTCATGATGTAAAGGCTGAAGCCGCCGGAGGCGCCAAGGCCTGGGATCGGAGGCGGATTCAGCGCCATCAGAGATACCTCCGGATGGGTCGCCCCATATGCCATGGCTTTGCCCATAATGGCATTGATCTGTTCGTTTGGCGCTTTGCGTTCATCCCACGGTTTCAGTTTGATGAAGGAAAGACCCGCATTTGGTTTCTGCCCGCCGGACAAAATATCAAAGCCGGTGACGCCCTGCGACTCTTCGATCGCCGGATCTTTTCCCATATAATCAAGGTAATCGTTGATCGCTGCATTCGTTCTGACATTGACAGAGCCTTCCGGCAG
>OLNZ01000607.1_pt1 | contig 32913 bp, 37 predicted proteins | sample 1672981 | NCBI WGS metagenome assembly OLNZ01 (sample SAMEA3136743, study PRJEB25190) | human gut metagenome | biome: human gut; feature: human-associated habitat; material: faeces | place: Austria | collected 2013 | reverse complement strand
ACAAATAAAAAATCAACCAATACATAGTTTAATTGAAGATATTTTAGAAAAAGATTCGACTGAATCTCATTTTATACAAGTTTGTGATTTTATATCATATTTCACACATTTGTATCAAAAATGCTGTGTAGAAAAAAATGAGTTGCCTAATAGGATTGCAAATTGTATAGATAAAAAATTCATTGGTAGTGTAATGAAAACACTAAAAGTAAATGGCAAAATTAACTTAAATGCTAATAAAGATAGTGCTTATGGTATTGTAAAATATCCAAAATAAAAACACTACCCTACATGCATTCGCATTTCAAGTAGTTCACTTATATTATAGCAAATTATTTATATCTGTCAATGAAATTCAAACTATAAAAATTTAAAATGTAATTGACAATATATTAAAAATAATATATACTTTTGTTATTAAATGTTGATGAAATTATTAGTATTTATAGAAATAATCTATAGAGAGTTAGTGGTTGGTGTAAACTAATGAATTTTTATAAAGAAGTTACTGATTTTTGAATTTAATGGTGATGCTTTATAGTCATAAGAGAAATAGTTTAACTATAAAATAAGGTGGTACCACGGCAATAGTCGTCCTTTGATACCATCTTTTATTTTGGAGGTAAAAATGAGAAAATTTGAGAAGATTAGTTTTGAACAATTTAAGAAAGATATTAGTGATGATAAAGAACTATATGAAAGTTATTTATTACCAAAAAGAAGTACTAAAAATAGTGCTGGATACGATATAGCTAGTTTAGAAGAATATACTTTAAAACCAGGAGAAGCTCATATATTTGTTACTGGACTTAAAGTAAGTATGAATAGTGATGAAGTTTTATATTTATATGGAAGAAGTTCTTTTGGATATAAATATAATATTACACTTGCTAATAGTGTTGGTGTTATTGATAGTGATTTTTATAATAATGTTGATAATGAAGGACATTTTAAAGTTAAACTTATTAATCATGGTGATACAGAAGTAAAAATTAATATAGGGGACAGAATTGCTCAAGGAATATTTATGAAGTATTTAACTGTTGATGATGAAGAAGAAATAGAAAATGAAAGAACTGGTGGAATTGGTTCTACCAATAAGGAGGGAAAATAATGACATTTTTTGAAGAATTAAAATGGAGAGGACTTGTTAAAGATATAAGTAGTCCAGATTTAGAAGAAAAACTAAATAATGAGAGTTTAACATTTTACTGGGGAACAGATCCTACAGCTGATTCATTACATTTAGGACATTATAGTTCACTTGTAACAGCAAAAAGATTAATGCTACATGGACATAAACCTATACTTTTAGTAGGCGGAGCTACAGGATTAATTGGAGATCCTAGACCTACTTCTGAAAGAGAAATTATATCTAAAGAAACAGTAGTAAAAAATATTGAAGGATTAAAAAGACAAGTTACAAGATTATTAGATAATAAAGCAGAAGTAGTAAATAATTATGATTGGACTAAAGATATAACATTCTTAGATTTTTTAAGAGATATTGGAAAATATATTAATGTTAATTATATGCTTAATAAAGATATAATAAGTAGAAGACTTGAAAGTGGTATTACATATGCAGAGTTTTCATACACATTACTTCAAGGATTTGATTTTCTACATTTATTTAAAGAGAAAAACTGTACACTTCAAGCAGCAGGGTCTGATCAATGGGGAAATATTACAACAGGTATAGAACTAATTCGTAAAATAGAAGGTACTGAAGCATATGGATTTACAATGCCATTAATACTTGATAAAACAGGGAAAAAGTTTGGTAAAAGTGAAGGTAATGCTTTATGGCTTGATAAAGAGAAAACTAGTCCATACTTAATATACCAATACTTACTTAATTCAGATGATTCTAAAGTTATTGAATACTTAAAAGTATTTACATTCTTAAATAAAGAAGAAATAGATGCTTTAGAAGAAAAAGTTAAAACAGAACCAGAAAAGAGAGAAGCACAAAAAACACTTGCATATGAAGTAGTTAAAGATTTACATGGACTAGAAGAAGCAGAAAAAGCAAAGAAAACAAGCGAAGAAGTATTTACTAAAGGATATAGTAGTGAAGGAATGCCAAGTGAAACAATTGAATATAAGGACAATATGAATCTTATGGATATACTTGTTATGACTAAAATAACTACATCAAAAAGTGAAGCAAGAAGACTTATCATTGGTAATGGAATAAGTGTTAATAATGAAAAAGAATTAAACCCAGAAAGAATATTTACAAAAGAAGAAATTAATGATTTAATAATCAGTAAAGGTAAAAAGACACATATTAAAGTTAACTTAGTAAAATAGTTAACTTTTTCTTTAAAATAAATCTTATATGTTATATAATTTAATAGTAAGGACGTGATAAAATGAATAAATTAAGTAAAGATAGAGAATGGTATATAAATTTATTAATATGTTTATGTGCATTTTTAAGTCTTGAGATATTTCCATTTATAGTATCAAGTACACTTAAGAATGTTATTAAAAATGGCGTTATACTTAATCTTATAAATAGTGCTCTTATGATTTCATTTTTGATATTCTTATTTTATAAAGATTTAAAAGTTGAATTTAAGACATTTAAAAAGAATTTATCATCTTCACTTAAAACAGGATTTAAATATTATGTAATGGGAATAGGGGGCATGATTATATCTTCTTTAATCATAACACAATTTACAGGCGGAACTTCAGCTAATGAAAGTAGTGTACGTGAATTACTTCTTGCAAGTCCAGTGTTTATGCTTATTAATATTTCAATACTTGCACCTATAACAGAAGAATTAATATTTAGAAAAAGTATACAACCTCTTATTAAAAATAAATGGGTAAGAGCGATCATTTCTGGAATTTTATTTGGAGGTGCTCACTTACTCACTGGAGATGCTATTAGATTAGTTGACTTATTATTTTTACTTCCTTATGGTACACTTGGATTTGTATTTAGTCTTATGGATAATGATACTAAAACAACATTTACATCAATAAGTTTTCATGGAATGCATAATGCCGCTACTGGAATATTACTTTTACTTATATCTAGTTTAGGAGTTGCTATTTAATGGAAAAGGGTAAAAAAGAAGAACAAGAAAAGGAAGAAAAAGTAGAAAAGAAGAGTCATTTCTTTATAAAGTTTTTAATGTTAATTATAGTTATTATATGTTCTCTATATTTCTATGCTAAATATGTTGGTGTTAAAGGATTAGTCGTAAAAGAATATAGAATTAATAGTGAAATTTTAAGTGAAAATTTTGATGGTATTAAAATAGTACATTTTAGTGATATACTTTATAATTCTACATTTGATTTAAATGATTTTAAAGAATTAGTGAGTAATATAAATAAGTTAAAACCTGATATTATAGTATATACAGGAGACCTTATTTATAGTAAAAAAATAAGTAATAGTGATAAAGAAAAGATTATTGAATATTTAAGTTCATTAAACGCAAGTATTGGTAAATATGCAATATATGGTGAAAATGATTATAATTATAGTGAGTATGAATATGTAATTACAAAAAGTGATTTTAAATTACTTAGTAATAGTTATGAAGAAATATATTATAAAACTAATGAGCCTATATTTATAGTAGGACTTCCAAGTAGTGATAAAGAAGAAGTTAACTTAGACGAATCATTTAAGTTTTATAAAGAAGAAGATAGAAAATATATAATATGTTTAGTTCATGATGGTAAAACTATTAAGTATATAGATGAAAGTACTTATGAAGTTGATTTAATACTTGGAGGACACTCTTTAAATGGCAGTATAGATGTACCATATTATGGAGCATTATTTTTAGATGACTTATCTTATAAATATTATAGTGAACATTATGAAAAAGGTATTACTAATATTTATATTTCAAGTGGACTTGGTACTAGAAAATATCATTATAGATTTAATAATAAACCTTCATTTAATTTATATCGTTTAAAAGCACAGAAGTAACTGTGTTTTTTTCATAAGATATACTAGAGGTGAATTATGTATAGTAATGTAAAATATTCAAAAGATAGATTTGGATTTGCTGCTCCATTCTTACTTGGCGCTTTAACTGGTGGTGTAGCAGTAGGTGCTTTTAACCCTTATAGACCAAGACCAGTATATTATAGTAATCCTTATCAATATCAATATTATCCTTATTATTAATTTGAATTTTATTTAATGATTGAAATAGTTATCATTGATTTAAAGTTTATTTTGTAGTATAATATGCCTACTTTGTGGGGAATATTATGGAAAAAGAAAATAAAGAATTATGTAAAAAATGTGGTGGATTTTGTTGTATAAAATCCGGCTGTGATTATAGTGCTAAAGACTTTGATGATTTAAGATATGATGCACTATATAATATATTAATGGAAGGTAAAACATCTATAGTAGCTTTTCTATCAATTGAAAAGAATAAATTTGGACGTGAATATGTAACACCATTCTTATATTTAAGAGCTAGAAATACAGGTAGAGATGCAGTTGATTTATTAAGTTTTAAAACAAAATGCTCACTTCTTACTGAAAATGGATGCGAATATGACGCATCAAAAAGACCAAGTGGAGGATTAAATTTAATACCTGCTGAAAATGGATGTTATCCTCTTGAAGATCCACTTGAGATTGTAATGACATGGAAGAACTATCAAAAAGTACTTGCTAAACTTGTTAAAAGAATTACTGGTAAATCAGTAGAAAAGCAACTTGAATGTGACATAGAAAAATTATTTAATGATATATTAAATGAGAATCTTGAAAATGTTACTTATAGAGAAAGACATGAAATAGGTCCTCTTGTTACAAAATTAGCACATATGTATCCAAGCATTTTACATAAATCAGTAAGTAAAAAACAAAGTAGTGAACTTATCTTACAAAAAAAATAATGTTAATAATAGTAATTCTAATATACTGGAATTACTATTTTTACTTCTGTATATAAATTTAACTTAGAAGTATATTTAATCGTACCATTATGTAATTCAATAATCTCTTTTGATAAACAAAGGCCAAGACCAGTACCAAATGATTTCTTTGAATAGAATGGAGTAAATAAATTATCAATAGTCTCTTTATCCATACCATGTCCATTATCTTTTATAATTGTTATTAATTTATTATTTTCTATATAACTTTTTATATCAATTTTTCCATTATCACTTAATGCCTCAGTAGAATTTTTAAGTATATTTATAAGTACTTGTTTCATTCTATTATAGTCAGCATTAACAAATAGTTCTCTAGGAGAGTTAATATTTAATTTAATATTTTTATCATTAAAAAATGGTAATATTGTTTCTTTAGCTTCCATAAGTAAATCATAATAATTAATATTATTCTTTTTAATATCTAAATGATTTATAGAAGAAAAGTCTTTTAAAACATTTAATGCGTTTTCTACTTCTATTTCTAATATATTTTTATATTTTAAACACTTATCACTATCATATGGATCAAATATACTTAAATATCCTTTTATTACAGCAAGAGGATTTTTTATTTCATGAGTTACTTTAAATATACTTGTCTTAATTAATTTATTATTTTCTATATCTTCAAGAGTATAATATAATTTCATACGTTTTTTAAGTAATATTATTAGGTTATATATTAGATATATGCTTATTAAAAATATGATATTGTAATTATCAAGTAAGAACATATACATTATATTTAATATTGTATATGTACTTATGAAATCTTTCTTATTTTTAATAATGAAATATAAAGTAAACAAAATTATATAATAACTTAATAGGTAAAATATATTTATATCAAGAAGATACAAAGTCATAAAAATATTTATTATTGATAAGAATATATTTAATTTATATTTATCAAATATGAATGATAATATGATAGGTAAGGTTATATAATAAATATATTCTATCTTAAATACTCTAATAAACACATATAAACATAAAAAATATACAAGTAGTATAGTCAGTTCTAATGTAACATTATTATGTAATTTATTTATTTCATCTTTTATATGAAAGAATATTATATATATCATAATTGGTATTATAACTATACTATTAAAAATATAATTTATTTCTATATGATTCATTTTATTCACCATCTATATCTTAACACAATCAATTTGTCGAATTTTGTCGAATTATGTCAAAAAAAATAAGAAAATTGAATTTCTTATTTTAAATCAGTCATATATTTTTTTATTTGTTTTGAATTAGGACCTAATATAATTTTAAGTTCATTATCAATTTCAACTATACCTTTAGCTCCTAATTTTTGTATTCCTTCTTTGTTTACAATACTTGTATCTTTAAGTCTTACTTTAAGTCTTGATAGATTTATTTCAGCATCTATTATATTATCTTTACCACCTAGGTATTGTATTAACTTATTAATTTCAATATGAAAATCTTTTCTTTTCATTTTGATAACAATAAGTGATACAATTAAACATACAAGAATTATAACAACGTATTGCCAGTAATTTCCCATTATTTTCCTCCTTTAAATTCTACTATATAATTATTTATTTTATCTTTGAAATTATCTATATTATTTTGATTCCAATATAATGATGGAGTAGTTTTACCATTTATAATTGAAGTTTCATTATCAGTATACATTATTTTACCATCTTTAATGATAACTAAATATGGTACTGATATATATAAGTTTCCTTCATCATTCATCATTAAATATTTTTCAAGTAAATTTATTAGCTTTTTATATTTAATATTGTTACTTTGTCTATCTTTTTTAATATCATAATATATTATTTCTTTTATATCATTATCTTTAGCAACTTCATTTAAGTATTTAGCATAGTAGTTAGACCAAGTATTTTCTTTAAAACCCATAAATATTATACCACTTTTATTAAACGTATCTAATACTTCATCAATATTACCATACTTATATACATTTTCTTTGCTTACTAAACTATATTCTTCATTAAAATTTTTATTATTATTTGTATTTTCATTTTTACTAAAGTGATTATATATTAAATAAGCTCCAATTATAGCCATAATTATTATAAGCATTATACTGCTTTTTTTCTTCATAGTTCACATCCTTACCATTATATTTTATCATATTATTATTTATTATAAAAGTTATTTATAGAATTGTTTCATTATTGCTTCATTTTTATGTTTAACATAATATTTTGTATCAATTAAATTATTCATTAACTCTTTGAATGTTTTTCTTTTTCTATTTTGAAATTTAACATGCGTAAATTCAGGATTAATTCTTGTTTTTTTATTCTTTTTCATATAATCAAGTAATGCGACTATGCATACGATAGTGATTATGCATCCAAAAATATTGATGTATATATTTTTATTTTCAATAAGATATTTTATTATATTATTATTTGTATTAAATGCATTTAAGCTTAAAAGTGCAAAACTTAATATTACAAATATATCAAGTATTACTGTTTTAATTTTACCAATGATGCTTGATTGAACATTACCACCAAATCTATAAGTAGAGTAGTTAGTATATAATATTGAAAGCTCAAGTATTAGTGGAGCAAACATGATATTATATTCTATACCAAGTATTATAAATGATATACCATTTAATAATTTGTCACTAAATGCATCTAACATTGAACCTAAAAATGTTGATATTTTAAGTCTTCTTGCTAAAAAACCATCAATTGCGTCTGTTAAAAAAAGTATTATTGTAATTAAAGCACATACACTAGGGCCATGGTATACATATATAAATGGTAATGCAAAAGCACCTAATAATCTTGTAGTAGTTATTAGATTTACAAATACAAGTTCAATAATTTTTAATGCACTATATTTCATAAGTATTATTTTATGAAATATTATTTTATTTGTCAATGCAAAGATTTTGTGTTATAATTATGTACACATGGGGATGCATTGATTCGACAGGATTATGTTTGGGTAGAATGCAAGTAGTAGGCGTACTTTAAACGTAAAAATAAAATAATCGGAAACGATTTTAATTTTTCTCCAGCTTTTGCCTAAGTTAGGTAAAAAGGAGCTTCCACTTTTAACTTTTGTTCACGAGTTTTAAGAGGGGAGTCATAAAGTGAACTATATTATAAATTTGTTTATGATTTATAACGAATGATTAGTAAACTTTGAATAGTAAGAGAAGTTGGCAATCTACATTATTATTCGAGAATAAAAACCAACTAAACTTGTAGATGTTCTATTGGAATGAATCTTGGACAGGAGTTCGCTACTCCTCATCTCCACCAAATGTGTTAATTTAGCCCTAAACGTGGGCTTTTTATTTGTGATTTATCATTTTAAACACACTATCAAACACAGTTTTAGTATCACTATAAAAAATAATTATGTAGCAATTTCATTTAAATAATGTTATATTACTTCTATAAGGAGATAGTAGTTATGGGAACACTTTATCATGGAAGTTCAGTATCTGGACTAAAAAAATTAGAACCAAGAAGGTCAACACATGGAACATATGTTTATGCGACTAAATATGAAGAATTAGCAGTATTATTTATGAGAAAATGTGGTGATGATTTAACTTATACTTTATATAGAGATAATCAAGATGGACCATGGAAATTAATTGAAAGAGTACCAAATGCATTTAAAATAATGTATTCAAATGAGTCATCATTATATACTGTACCTGATATTACATTTGAAGATATACATACTGGATTTTCTGAATTAGTATCTACAAGTGAAGTAGAAACTTTAAGTGAAACACGTATTTCAAATGTATATGATAAAGTAAAAGAACTTGAATCAACTGGTAAAGTAGAAATATATAGATTTCCAAATAGACCAAATGTAATACCAGAAGATGACAGTGATTTAGTAATGAATCAAATCAAACAAAATGAAAGAAATCATAAAAGACTAACTAAATCTTCATTTAAAAGACTACTATTTTTGCATCCAAATGCACTTGAATCAATTAATAAAGAACTATCTAAAATAGGAAAAAAGCCATTTGATACAAATGATATAGTAGATATTTTTGAAGAGTTCTTAGTAAGACAAATGCTTAATCCATCACATGAACAATTTATTGAATCTTCTTATCTTATGATTTCTAAAAATCATCCTTCATTAGAATCAGTTATTAAAAGTAAACTAGACATTTTAAATGGTTCAAAGAAAGAAAAAATATCATTTATCCTTGATACTATATATAAGAGATTTAAAGATTTTCCAAAAGAAAAATTTGATGATATAAAGAACTATTATCTTAATTCTAATAAAAGTTATGAAGATATATGCAAAGAAATAAATAATCAAGTTGTAAGAATAAGTATGATGGAGAGTCTTATATCAAAAGATATACCGAGTGATGTCTTATCAAATAGTATTATATTTATCGGACCAATGGGTTCATTAAAAACTTCTACTTCAAGTGTGGTGAGTTCGGTGTTAAATATGCCTAAAATTTCATTAGATGATAGAGAAACTCTTAAAGAATATTATGACAAAAGAAGTGAATTTGAAGATTTTAAAGATTTTGAATTTTATTTATCAAGTTCAGTTTTAACAAATCTAAAAGTACCAGCAATAATAGACTTTGGAGCAGGACACTCTGTATATGAAGATCCAATAATGTTTTATGAATTTCAAAAACTAATGAGTAGATTTTCAAATGTAGTATATTTGATTCCAAGTTTGGATAAAGAAGAATCAATTCAAATATTAAATGAAAGATTATTAAAAAGAAATCCTAATGAAAGTCCTGAAACATTTAATGCTAATAAACATTTTATTAATATGCCTTGTAATGAAGGAGTATCAACTATTAGAGAAGTTACTGGTAGTAAAGACATTCAAGAAATATGTGATGAAGTTGTAAGTAAGATTCAAAATAAAGAATATAAAAATCTATATATAGAAGAACAACATAAAATTTAATAATAGCTCTTTAAAAAGAGTTTTTCTTTTGATATAATTTTATTGTTGTTAATATTGCCCTGTGGCCAAGTGGTAAGGCTCTGGACTCTGACTCCAGCATGCATAGGTTCGAATCCTATCAGGGCAACCACGCCAAAATAGCTCAATTGGTAGAGCAACTGAATCGTAATCAGTAGGTTGGGGGTTCGATTCCTCTTTTTGGCACCATAAAGAAATTTTATTGTATTATATAAATGTTAAAATTAGTTGCGTAATTTCCATAGAATATTGGTAGAATGTACTTACTTAAAATGCTATTATCTTTTTGAAAGGAGAAAGTATGAATTTAGGAAATAAAATAATGACTTTAAGAAAAAAGAATAATCTTTCACAAGAAGATTTAGCAGAGAAAGTAGGTGTAACAAGACAAACAATATCTAAATGGGAACTTGAAGAAACAACGCCAGATATTAATCAAGCAAAGAAACTATCTATGATATTTAATATAAGTCTTGATGAACTTGTTAATAATGATGTAAATAGTATATTAATAGAAAAAGTAAGTAATACAGAAAGACTAGCTGGTATAATTATTAAGATATTAAAGGTATCAGGCATATTACTTATATTATTTATTGTTTTAATGCTTACATTACTTATAATGTTTAGTTTTAAAAGATTTAATAATGATAGAGTCATAGTTGGAAAAGCTAGTGTTTCTTGTAAACTTAATAGTGAAGAATATTTATATGAAGTTGAGTATAATAAAAACTATCAAGTTATCAATGCTGGAGGAGATGCTTTTATACCTAATCATATAGATGTTGAAAAATATGAAGACATTAATCAAATTATTGCTCATATTGAAGATTATTTTAGTGAACATAATGGTTCTTGTGAAGTTAATTATTCAAAATAAAATAACAGGTTGTATTAGTACAACTTGTTTTTAAATAGATGTGTGTTATAATAAATAACTAAAGTGAGGTATGTTATGAAGAAAATTGATGCATTAGAAAATGAATTATATGGATGCATATATACTATTCCAAGACTTAAAAACTATGATAAAATATGGTCTAAAATAAGTAGTGATAAAGAAATATTAAAGGAGGCAATAACTATCACTAGAGATAAATTTGACGAAAACGACACTGTAGTTGCTCCTACTATATGCTATTCAATATTATTTGATTATGAACAAGTAGATAAAGAAGTATATGAAGATTTAGTAAGAAGTATATATAGTAATAGAGATATTGCAAGAATTGTTATGGATGGAGCATCTAACGGTGGAAACTCATTCTTACTTATGACTTTATGGAATCAAAATTTAAAATTAACTGAAGAACAAAAAGCATTCGCAGTAGATGAAGCAATGAACAAGATAGGTACAGTTCGTTACCAAAATAATAGAGATGAATATAATAAAGCTTTAAAAAATAAGGGAATAAATGATAAAATGACTATTAATATTCCTGATACTAATATTCCAATTGGACTAGAAACATATTATATGCGTATTAACTATTTAGCATCACTTCTATCAAGAACACAAGCACATGGAACAGGAGAATTTGATATTAGATTTTGGATTCTTAGGAATCCTAATTGGTCAAATCTTGAAAAAGAAAAACTAGTTTATGACTTTTGGTATGATGAAGAAGATTTCAAAACATGCTTAATAGAATGGGAAAGTGCTATTATAAATGATCCTGTAAACTTTAAAGATTCAGAATTCTTATTTGAAACATTTGATATTTATGAATGTACATATCAAATGTTATTAGAATTTTATAAAGATAAAGAAACTGCAGATAGAATATATGATGAAATAGAATTTTGTAAAACTATGCGTAAATTAAGAGAACGTTCAAATAGAAAAGAATTCATACCTAAAAAAGAAATTAAATAAAAAATTAACAATTAAACTAACATATAGTTAGTTTTTTTAATATACCTATGTTATAATTATTTTAGTATTTAGAATATTAGAGGTGCAGTATGAAAAAATTTAAAAATTATTTAATGTTAATAAGTTTATTGATAATACCAAATATTGTTTTAGCGAGTACTAATAATACAATTTCTCTTTATGAAGCAGTATTTTATGAATTTTTTGCTACAATATTTGCTACTCTTTTTGTTTTAAGGCCATTATCAAAATTATTTTCAGAAACAGAAAGTGAAAAGCTTTTTTGGAAATTATTTGGTATTAGAGCACTAATATTGATTATATTTGATCTATTTATCTCTACTAACATATATAAAATTGATATTTTATTAATAGCTATTTTTGGAATATTTATTGTACCTATATGTAGTATAATAAAGAAAAAAGATCCGTATAAAAACGTACAATCTGTGCCTAATATAACAGTAACATCACAAATGGCTAATAAAACAAAAACAGAAGTTATCATCAAATGTGCTAAATGTGGCAATGTAATGAATGTTAATGACAAATTTTGTACTAATTGTGGTGAAGCATTTAGTGGTAATAATGCTGTAGTTAGTGAAGAAGTTGTAGAAGTAGTAGATCCATCTAAATTTGATATAATCTTTCAAGCAAAAGATGATGATAAACTATTAGAAGCATTTATATATAGAGAACTTAAAAAAGCAGAACTTAATCTTGATACCACACTTATACCACAAGAATTAATGAAAAGAAAAAATGTCTTCAATATTATATTTTCAGTATTGATATTTGCTTATGTATCTCTTATATTCTTTCACTTTCCACTTATAACATATATTATAGGTATAGTAATATTATTTATATTATCAAAATTAACTAAAAAATATAATTTGATGAATTATTTAAAGAAAGAGGTTAAATCAAGACCAGGTGAAAAAATATCTAATATAATTATGAATACTAAAGTTTCATTAATTGAAGATACTAGTAAAAAGAAAAATATAGTATTTATATTAATCGCAGTTATTATTCCTCTTGTAATATTCTATGAACCTAGAATATTGTATGAAGAAACAACTGGTGGTTATGCAGTTAGATTTTATACTTTTGGACTTACTAATTATAAAACTGCAACTATACCTGAAACATATAAAAATAAAAAGATTGTTGAATTAAGAGGTAATACATTCTCTAATATGCCATTCTTAGAAAGTGTTAGCCTTCCAAATACTATTAAAGAAATAAGGGGTCAAGCTTTTAAAAATGATAGAAAACTAACAACAGTAAATATTCCATCAAGTTTAGAGTACCTGGGTGGTGGTGCTTTTTATAATTGTACTAGCATTACTGAAATAATACTTCCTGATACATTAACTGAATTAGGTGGAGAAGCATTTTATAATGCAAGTTCTCTTAGACATATAAAACTATCAGAAAATCTTATTGAAATAAAAGGAAATACTTTTGAAGAATGTACATCTCTTACTAGTATTGTAATTCCTGATAAAGTTACTAGAATAGGAGGACATGCATTTTATCATAATACTTCATTATCAAGTGTTACAATATCAAAAAATAGTAAACTTACTGAAATAGGATCAAGTGCTTTTAGACAATGCCCAAGCCTTCAAAATATAATATATCCATGCAGGACTTATGTTAATGAAAGAGCATTTAAAGAAAGTCCTACAAGCATACAATGTTATAGATAGAAAGAGTGATAAACATGAATAATACAAAATTTATACATCTATTATATGTTCCAACTATGGCATGTAATATGGCATGCAAATATTGTTATCTTGAAGATAATACAAAAGATGAATATAGTAATATTGATTCCATTGAAACATTAAAATATGCGATTAATAAATTCAAAAAAAATAATGTTATTCCATTTAATATTTCACTTCATGGAGGAGAAGTAACAACACTTTCTAAAAAAGAATTCCATGATTTAATAAAATACATAAGTGATTACTATAAAGAAAATAAAAATATTATAACAAACGCAGGATTCAAAGTAGGAAAGCCACATATAAAAACTAATCTATATGGATTAGATAAACATATAGATACAATAAAAGAATTTAATGTGTCTATTTCTGGTAGTTTAGATTTACCACTATCACTTCATGATAAATATAGAGTTACTAAAGGAAATAATAAAACACTAGATAAAATACTTAGTAATATAGAACTATTAAAAGATATTCCAAATAAAAAGAAAATTTCTTCTACAATATTTAAAGAACATTATGAAAAAATAGATGAAATAATTAATGATATTAAATTTTTACACAAAAATACTTGTTTAGATATGAATGACTTTAATTTTATGATAGGGTTTGACTATAATTCAAATGGTATACTTCATCATATAACAGAAGAAGAACAAGTATCATTCTATGAAAGAATGCATAAAGAATTTGATGGTACAGATTTGGATTATGGAGTAAATGGTCCATGGTTTGATGAATTTGGTCCTGAATATTGTTCTAATTGTGATAACTGTGGTAAAAAGTTCTTCTTACTTGAAAAGAATGGTGATATCTATTCATGTGTAAGAGGTCAAAAAAATAAAGATTATTACTATGGAAATATATATAAAAACACTATAGAAGAAATACTAACTAATGCTGAATTAAAAATATTTAATAACCATAATAAACTATCATTTAATGATGAATGTGCTAAATGTGGATATTTATATTTATGTAAAACAGGTTGCCCATTTGTGAAGAATAACTATAATACTAATAAAAGTTATACATGTTTATTACAACAAAAAATGTATAAAGATAGAAATTATTCAAAAGATATATATAATGATGAAACAGTTTATAGATATCTATCTAATATGAGAAATATAGATCTTACTAAATATATGCCAAATAGGATAAGTAATAACAATCAAGATTTAGTGAGTATAATTAATAATGATAAAAACTTAAAATATATTTATGATGATGATTCATTTATATTATCAGTAGATGGAATAGAATTTAAATTAGAGTCTCAAATTATAAAGAAAACTAGAGATATAGTTTATATCACTAAAACATCTAAAATAGAAATATATATGAAAAAGAATTTAATAAATGAAGTATGTGATTATCCTGAAAATAACTCATTATATATAATGTTATTATCTGGCGATTTAATCACATATGGAGATGAAAATAGAACTAAACAAAGACATATCGCAACACATCAAATATATAAAGGCGTTTTAGATAACAATGTTTCTTCTAAAAAAGGATATTATAAATATGATATATCATCTTTAATAAAAGAATATAGTAAAGAATACTCAATGAGTGATCCAAATAATATATTCTTTACTACATCATCTTTAAGAGATTATCATTATTTAAAGCAAAAGAATAATGCATATTATCATATAAATGCTATAAATTTACCATTTCAAAATATTGAATTTTATTATATAGATAAGGAGTTATAGAATGAATAAAGAACCAGAAACATATGAAGAATTAATAAGACAAAAAAGATGTATTGACTTAACTAAATATTATGAACTTAGTATGGATGATTTAAATAAAATATATACTTTTTTAGAGGAAAATAAAGATGGACAAGTAAGAGGCGGTCTAACAGGGCTTTCACTTGTGAAAAAGAATGTAAAAGAAAATGAAACTATGAAAGTAAATCTTATAAATAAAAGTATTGATGGACTTGTAATGGATAATGAAAAATTTAGCCTTATACCACATTATGAACCTACAACGTGGAGTAGTAGTGGATATAGTGGAAGTTATAGTGGCGGATCATCAAATAACAATAATAATAATAACAATAACAACAATAATAACAATAATAGGTAGGTGATAATATGTCATTAATATCAGAAGATACACAATATAATAAATTAAGAAAATTACATATAAATATTAAAACAAAATATATAACTGGTAATAAAATACTAGAACGTAATACAGATAACAGTTATAATGATGATATCTTAGATGGTATAAGATGTAAAAAAGAATATTATCTAAATGACAAATTAGTTCATACAGAAAATAAATTTGATTCAAGAATTACATATACATTTATATCAAAAGAAATGGAAAATAAAGATTATAAATGTCCTAACTGTGGTATGAGTGGTAAACTACATGACTTCTTAGATGGTTGTCCATATTGTAAAACATATTATAATATAGACTATACAGATAAAGAACTAGGCAGTAAGTATCATTATGATAGAGTACTTAGAAATACAAAATATAGAATCTTTACAGGAATAATAGATATTATAATAAGTTTATTTCTTACATATTTATATATAATTAATACATCAAGAACATTTAATTCTTATGATATATCTAAAATATTTATATATGGATTTATATTATCATTAATACTTTATTATTTCTTTTATATAATAGATGCTTATATAATATTAGGACCTATTAAAAGATATAAAGATAAACAAAATCAAAAACAAATTGACTTTTGGAAAAGTACAAAAATAAATAAGAAAAACTTTTTTAATAATTATAACTATGAAGTAAGAAATAAATATTATTCTAAATCTAATATTATTGATTATGATGTTATTGATTTTGATGATTTTAAAAGTTATAAAAAGAATAATGATTTATATATTGATATTGATGCTTATGTAAGAATTGTATACTTTGATAATGGTAAAATAACGTCAAAGTATTTAGAAGAAAAATATACATTTAAAAAAATAAGTAATGATGTGTTAGATTTAAAAGATGGAGCTAATATAATTAAATGTCATAATTGTGGTGCTTCTATTGATGCGAAAAAAGGTGAATGTGAATTTTGCCATACTAAAATTAAATATCTTCAAGAATGGATAATTATAGAATAAAAGAATGTATAGAATGATTAATAATTAAATAACTAATTATTAAAATATTAAGCTTGGGGTGATAAACATAAATAGTACAATAAAAGATATTACTGATTTTATTTTTATAGGAAAAACTATTGACGAATTATCTCATTATGATTTGTTAATTATAAATGCTGATTGGGCTGAAGAAAGTCTTGCTAACGACATGCAAATAATGTTTAAAAGGAATATAATAGATGAAAACACTTTATTTATTATATGTGAAGGTCATGGAAATAATAATGTAAGAAGTGCTAGTATATTAGTAAACTTATTAAAAGAAAAAGGATTGTTAAATAAAATAATAATTAGTGATAAGTACATTAGTAATCCTGAAATATTAAAAAATATAAATAAACTTGTTGATATAAGTAAATTTAATAGAATTTTAAGAATTGCAAAAGATTTTGTTGCTAGAAGATGGTTTATGAATGCTAGAAAATATAATTTTCCAATAGATAAATGTGATTTTTATGGAATAGTTGATAATAGAAATATTAGTAAAAGTGATTGGTGGAAAAGTGAAATTGGAATTAATCAAGTTATGATGGAATTTATAAATATAGGTAAATTAACTATTGATAAAGAATTAAAAATTGATTAAATAATTAAAATACAAGTTATAACTGATTTAAAAACAAGATGTATTATTACAGTATGTCTAGTGATATTACTGATAATTCACTTAAATATTATTTAGAAAATACATCAAATGAATAGTGTGAACCAGTAAATGATGAAGAATATAACAATTTATAGTAAGTAGTAAAAAAGTGTAAAGATAATAGTAAAAATTCTGTTTATATGTTAAAATAAATGTATAAAAATCAAAGGGGGAAAGTTATATGAAAAACGAAATAATTTTATTTGAAAATCAAAATGTAAAACTTGAAGTTAATATGAAGGATGAAACAGTATGGTTGAGTCAAGACCAAATGGCAAAGTTATTTGGAAAAGCAAAGTCAACTATCAATGAACACATAAAAAATATTTATAAAGAAGAAGAATGCCTTAAAGAACAAACTATGACTAAATTCGGAAATTCCGAATTTAATGGAAAGCCAACATATTATTATAATTTAGATGTAATAATTAGTGTCGGTTATCGTGTTAAATCACAAAATGGTATTATTTTTAGAAAATGGGCAAGTCAAATATTAAAAGATTATATGATTAAAGGATATGCGGTTAATCAAAAGAGATTAGAATATCTAGAAAAAACAGTTAAACTAATCGATATTGCTAATAGAATAGATGGAAAATTAAATAATGGTGATGCAAGGGAAATATTAAAAGTAATAGGTAACTATTCAAAAGCTCTTGATCTTTTAGATGATTATGATCATAAGACATTATCAAAGCCTAAAGGAAGTAATAGTAAAGAACAAATTAAATATGAAGACTGTTTAGATGTGATTAATAAATTAAGATTTAATGAAGAAAGTGATATTTTCGCTATTGAAAGAGACAAAGGATTACAGGCAATAATTGGAAATATATATCAAACATTTGATGGAAATGATGTATACAAAAGTATTGAGGAAAAAGCATCTAATTTCTTATATATGATTGTTAAAAATCATGTCTTTATCGATGGAAATAAAAGAATAGCAGCAACTTTATTTATATATTTTTTAAACTATTATAACATTTTATATAAAGAAGATAAACAAGTTATTGATAATAATACTTTAACAGCACTAACTATATTAATAGCAGAATCTAATCCAAAAGAAAAAGAAGTAATAATTGATTTAGTTATGAATTTTTTAAATTAAACTGAAAGAAAATAATAATATGAACAAAAAATTAATAGTTTATTTTTCATATACTGGCAATACTAGAAAAATAGCAAACATGATTAAAAACAAACTAAATTGTGATATTTTAGAACTTAAGCCAGTAGAACCTTATAGTACTGATTATCAAAAAGTAGTAGATGAAGAGCAAAATCTTGAAGGAAGTAATCATTTAAGAGAATATCAAGATATAAATGTTAACTTAAATGATTATGATACAATAATACTTGGAACTCCTGTATGGTGGTATAGAGAAACACCAGTAATAAGAACATTCTTAAAAGAAAATGATTTATCTAGTAAAACAATAATTCCTTATGCGACAAATGCAGGATGGCTTGGTAAAACATTTATCGAAATAAAAAAGTTATGTCAAAACTCTAAAGTAGAGAGTGAAATGAATATTGTCTTTGAAAGTTATAGTAATGAACTTGTTACATCAAAAAGTGATATAGATAAATGGATTAATGATATAAAAGAATTATAGAAAAAGGCTTTAATTTACAAAAAATATAGATATTTTATTTTGTATAATTTTATTACTTTTATAATTATATTTAATATACCAGTTTTATTTGACTTAATTGCAAAATTAATCGTTGACATTAATTTTAAAATTCAAAAATAATTCAAAAATAATTTATGTAAGTTTGACGTTTAACCTTTTATGTGCTATAATCAAATAACTGATTAAGCAATGGGGGTTGCAAAAAAAGTGAAATTGAGACTCGTTGTATAATCAACGAGTTTTTTTAAGAGGGGTTATTATGAATTATAGTGAAGCATTAAAATTATTTGGTTTTACAGGTGAATTTACTGAGGAAAATTTAAGAAAAAAATATTTAGAACTTTCCAAAAAATATCATCCAGATATGGGTGGAAGTGATGAAATGATGAAAGCGGTAAATACTGCTTATGATACTTTAAAAGGTAAACCAATTAATTGTGATTCATCATACTATAATGCTTTAAAAGAAAAATTACAAATATATGTTAGTAAAAAAGTTTATGAACCTGGAAGTGCTGAAGAAAAGTGTGTTAATAAAATTAATGAACTTGTAAATTCTTTACCATTGATTTCGGATAAAAATGAATTGTATTTAGCATACAAAAGCATATTATCTTGCATTGACTTTATATTAGGAAATTATAGACAAAAAATTTATCACGATATTCCTGATAGATTTCTAAAAAGATATAATAATGAAAGCAATCCTAAAACAATAGATGAATATATTGAGAAAGTATGTGGCGTAAGAGAAGATTATATGAAAATTGAGAATACATTGAATAAAATAGTTCAATCAGTGTGTACAGCTATAAATGCAAATGGTTCAGTAGAAATAAGTATACATTATATAAAAAATGCTGTTTTAAATGATATTATTGATGATAAAATTAGTCTAGAAGATGGTGTTAATCGACTTTGCCGTGATATAATGACTTTATTTGTGTCAGAGGGACATGAAAAAGAATTATAGAAACTTATGATGCTTTAATGGATAGCTACGCTTGAATGAAAGAATCAAATATCTACGATAATGAACAAATTAAGACTAATTTAGAAGTGTTCGAAAGTGATATAGATAGATGGATTAATGATTTAATGACACTATGAAGTGTCATTTTATTGTGATATAATTTTCTTAAGGAGAGTGACTATGTTATTATTTGATACATTTAAAGATACAATATTTTTAAAAGAAGATTCTACTCTTGAAAAGCAAAGAGATGCATTAAATAAGCTGTTGAAAGAATATTCAAATAGGGAAGATATAGTAGAAGAACTATATTTAATTAATAAAGGTATTGCTGGTGAAAAAGAAATAAAATATCAACTTAGTAAATCTAATATTGGTATGTATGTTTTACATGATGTAAATCTTCAAAATGCTGATTTAAAGGCTCAAGTAGATTACATTATTATTACAAAAGTATGTGCTTATTTTATTGAATGCAAAAACTTAGTTGGAAATATTACTATAAATGAAAGAGGAGACTTTATACGTGAATTTGTAATTAATAGTAAAAAGATCAAAAAGGGAATGTACTCACCAATTAGACAAGTAGAAGCTCAAAGAGATGTTTTTAGAAAGATATGGGAAAGTAATATAGATGGAAATGTGCTTTTAAAAGCATTTAAAAAGTACTATGGAAATAAAAATTTTAATGATAATTATAGAGCTTTAGTAGTAACAGCGAATAATGAAACAATCTTAAATACTAGATATGCACCTAAAGATATAAAAAATAAAGTTATTAGAAGTGATGCATTAATAAGAAAAATAGAAGAAGATATTAAATATAGTGATAGAAACTTATGGTTGGGTAAGAAAGAAATGGAATCATGGGCAAGTTCACTATTAAGTTATAATGTATCAAATGATATAGATTACTATGATTATTATAAGAGTAAATTTATAAAAGAAACAACAATTGATAATGATAATCTTAAAAACAAATTAATTAATTTTAGAAAAGAAAGATCAGCCTCTATGAATATTCCAGCATATTATGTATTTACTAATGAAGAACTTGATAAATTAGTAGAATTAAAGCCAAAAGATATAAGTGAACTTAAGAGTATCTTAACACCTATAAAGATAAAAACACATGGTAATGAGATTATCAATATAATTAAGGAAAACAAATGACATATAGTTTAAGATATAAAACACCAGTAGGTTTTGATGATATAGTTTTATATAGTGATGGAGAGTACTTAACTGGACTTATTTTTGATAATGATAAAACTGATTTTAACTATAAGAAATTAGATGTATTTGATGAAACTATTAAATGGTTAGATATATATTTTAGTGGCAAAATGCCTGATTTTATACCAAAGATAAAACATACAAATTTAACATCTTTTAGAGAGATGGTATATGATATTAATATAAAAGTACCATATGGAAAAATTATTACTTATGGGGATATAGCAAGTGAAATAGCCAAAAAGAAAGGTATTAAGAAAATGTGTTCAAGAGCAGTAGGAAATGCTCTTCATGTAAATCAAATATGTTTAATAATGTCTTGTCATAGAGTAATAGGTTCTAATAATAATTTAACAGGTTATGGTGGCGGTATTAATAATAAGATAAAGTTATTAGAATTAGAAGGTATAGACATAAGTAAATATAAATACAAAAGGAAATAGATTATGAAAAGATGTAAGTGGTGTAATTTAAATAATCCAAAATATGTAGAATACCATGATAATGAATGGTGTAAATTAAATAAAAATGATAAATATTTATTTGAAATGTTAATACTTGAATCATTTCAAGCAGGTCTTTCATGGGAATGTGTTTTAAATAAAAGAGATAGCTTTAGGAAGTGTTATGATAATTTTGATATTGATAAAATTTGTAATTATGATCAAAATAAAATAGATGAGCTTCTAAATAATAAGAATATTATAAAAAATAAATTAAAAATTAATGCTAGTATCAATAATGCAAAAATATTTAAGAGTATACAAAATGAATATGGAAGTTTTTATAATTATTTAAAAAGATTCACAAATGATAAAATTATATATGAAATAGATAAAACTCATAATGATATATCAGATAATATATCAAAAGATTTAATAAAAAGAGGTATGAAATTTGTAGGTACAACTATAATATATTCATATTTACAAGCGATAGGCATCATTTATTCTCATGATAAAGAATGTTATTTGTATAAAGAATAATATTTTTTTGTTTGCAACTTTGTTCGATTTTCCTTGAAATTTTCATATAAATGTTGTATACTATGGTTCCTGAGGTGAAGAGGATGAATAAAATGGGATTGAATAGATTTGATTATAAAACTGATTATATTAAGTTTTTAGCAGTAGCTCTTAGCAGTGATGCAGTTGTTATGGATCAAGGTCTTAAAGAAATGTTTGAAAAACAAATAATAGATATGTTTCGTGAACCAGATATGTATGCTGATTTATTTATGTTTAAGAAATTTATACTTAGAAACCCTGATATAGATGATAAAGTAAAAAAAGAATTACTTGAAAGTATTTGGGGAAGCGATGAAGAATATGATGATATGATAAGTAAACTCGAATGGCAAATAATTGGAATAATACCACAAGGTGGAAATTTTGTAATACCTAGCGATAAAGTAAGTATGTATGATTATAGTTTACAAGATTTAGAAAGTATGTATCAAGATCCTGTATCAGCTAAAATAGTTCATGAAGAAATAGAACTATGTAGAAAATTAAGAAATTTTAAATCCGAAAAAGGTATAACGTTAGAAAAGAAGGTAAATTAGATGAAAGATAAAGGACCAATAGTATATTGTTATGATGATGATGTTAGAGTAATGATAAGTAGTGATGGAATAGTTTTAGCATCATGTGGGCTAAGTAGTTTGATATGTTGCGACCCATCAAAAACTTATGAAAGTGAATCAACATTTAGAGGTATGACAGTAGAGGAATTATCAGGTATACTACATGATTATGGAAATGTACATGTTGCTGAATCATTTGATGAAGTAGTACTTGGAGAACGTAAAAAAACAAATATATTCCAAAGAATATTTAGAAATAGAAGATAAGGTTCTATTTCTTTTATTTTTTTGATAAAATATATGTGGTGAATATATGGAAAAGAAAGAGAGAATAATTGTACCTTCATATACTTTAGGAGAAGAACTTGTTAATGCTATATCACACGGAATATTTGCATTACTTAGTGTCTGGGGACTTGTAATGCTTATCATTAAAGCACATGGAGGACTAGAAATAACAACTGTTACATTATATGGAACGACAATGATACTCTTATATACTATATCTTGTATATATCATTCATTAAGTCCTAGAATAACAGGCAAAAAAGTAATGAGAGTTCTTGATCACTGTAATGTATTTTTACTTGTATTTGGTACAATCATACCTATTGCTTTAGTTGGAATAGGAGGATACCTTGGATGGATATACTTTGGAATAAGTGCATTTATTACAGCTATTGGTATTACTTTTAGTGCTATTAACGTAGATAAAAATCAAAAAATAGAAGTAGCGTGTCACTTAATAAATGGATGGAGTGCATTATTTTTAATAAAGAAACTTATTAGCAATATTGGAAAATATGGTGTAATACTAATTATTGCAGGAGGACTTATTTATTCAATTGGAACAATATTATATGCTCTTGGATCTAAAAAGAAATATATACATTCAGTATTTCATTTCTTTTGTATAGCAGCATCAATATGTCATTACTTTGCAATATACTTATTTGTTTTGAGGTAGATTATGTTAGTAATAGAAAAAGATAAAGATAAAATGAGAAATTATCATAGATGTAAGGATATGATAAATTTAATTGATTATTTTCCTGAACTCAGTCCAATTGTTGATTTAACTATTGTTAAGGATTATAAAGATTATTTAGATAATTATGATGTAACAAGTAAATTATTATGCACTAGAAATGATACATTAATTACTAAGCCCTCAATGAAAAGCGTTGAGACTAAAGGTATAAAAGATAATGTTGAAGAAATATTTAAGAAGATAAAAGAAATAGATAAAGATGGTGTATTAGTATTATTTAATTTAAATCATGAGCCTAGTCAAAGATATAATAGATATGCAGGTATAGCAGTAAGTGTAAGTTTAGGTAATGAGATTATTATTGAAGCAGTAGGTAAAGGGTTTGATGGTAGAGAAGTATCTAAAGGAATTTGTACTCATGAAAGATATTGTATTCCATGGTATGAAATAAGAAATATTAGTATTGGTAATTTTAAAAAATATAATACTTATTTAATAAAAGATGAAGAATATAAAAATACTAGAAATGATAGAATTAATTTTTTAAAGAGTGTTATACATAATGAAGATGTAGAAAAATATATACCAGAAAAATATAATGAGATACCTGACTTTATATGGATGGATGTAATAAAAAATGTAATAAAGAAATTAGAAAAGATGGAAGATGAACTAAAAAACTATAATATGAATGAATTCTCAATAAGTGGCCACACTGAAGGAAAAAGATATTTGCCATGGCAAATGTTTGATAAAAGTAGATATGTAAGGAGTAATCATGAATAAATATTTAATAATACCAATTACTATTATAATAATAGTGTTTATAGGAGTAATAACTTCATTATTTAAGAAGGAAAATGTAAATAATATGATAGATATGAAATTTGATAATATTAGTGAACTTGATATTGATACTAAAAGTATAACTATAAATATTCAAAATAGTGATGAATTTAGGGTTAAAACTGATTGTGATTGCATTAGTATTAAGAATGAAAATGGTAAACTTGAAATAGAAGAGAATAAATATATAGTTGATAAAATGAGAAAGATTGTATATCTTTATATACCAAGTAATACTATATTTAATGATGTAGATATTGATATTAAGAGTGGTCTTATTGAAATTGATAACTTAAATACTAAAGAATTTGAAATTGATAATATGAGTGCTAGTATTAAAATAAACAATTTAAATGTAAGTAGTAATTTTGATATGGATAATACTAGTGGAACAATTGATATAGAAAATAGTAATATTAATAATATTGATACCAATATTAAGAGTGGCATAATTAATATAAATAGTTTACTTACAGGTAATAATCATATAGAACTTAAAAGTGGAACAGTTAATTTAAATTTAAAAGGTGATGATTATAGATTTAAAACTACTAAAATATCTGGTATAATAAGTATTAATGAAGAAAGGGAGAATGTTAATAGTAATGGTAATACTTTTATTGATATAGAAGTAATAAGTGGTACTGTTAATGTGTTAACAAAGTGGTAAAAATATGAAATTAATTGACATAACATGTCCTAAATGTAAGGCAGTAATGAAAGTTGATAAAAGTAAAAAGGAATTAACTTGCGAGTTTTGCGGTAATAAAATTCTTATTGATGATGAAGTAAAGAAAGTAAAAATATTACATGCAGGACAAATAACTGAAGAACAAGAATTTAATAATGCTGAAGCAAATCTAAAATTTAAAGATTATCAAAAAGCATATTATGGATACAAAAGATTATCTATGAGATATGCTGATAATAAAGAAGTATGGCTTGGATTACTTAGAAGCGCAACAGAAGATTTTACTAAAAAAGAATATAATCCTGAATATGAAGAATATTTTAATAAATATGAAAGTTTAGCAGAAGAAAAAGAATTATCTAAATTTAAAACTAAGTATGATAAATATATGAGTACATTTAGTGAAAAAGATAAAAAAGAAGCAATAAAGAAATTAAAGAAAAAATTTTCACCATCTGTTTTTTCAATAATAGTTAGTGTATTAATAGTAGTAATATTTTTAATTACGTTTGGTTCAATAATATTTACAATTATCAAAGAATCTAATAATAGTTCAAAAGAAACATATAAAACAAAAGAGGAATATCAAACAAAAGAAGAATATCAAACTGAAATAGATAATTTACAAAGTCAAATAGATCAAGAATTTAATACTATTAAAGAAGAATACAATAAATTAAAAGAAGAAGTAAAGCCTACTAAAGATAAAATAGATGATTTAGAATTAAAACAAAATGCTGAATTTAGAAAAAATGGTTTTAGTAAGAAATATAATGACTATGAAAATCAAATTAATGATCTTGAAGATAGTATTGCTGATAAAAAAGGATCTTTACATTATTATAAGTTATGTATAGAAAAAAAATATTGTTATTTTGGAACTAGTAGTGCTATGAAAAAATATGATAGTTTGGTTGAGAAAAAAGATAAATTAGAAGATGAAATGAATGAAAAATATAATTAAGGAGAAAATATAGTTTATGAAATTGATATTATTAAGACATGGAGAGAGCATTTGGAATAAAGAAAATAGATTTACTGGATGGACTGATGTAGATTTATCTAGTAAGGGTGTAGAAGAAGCTATTAATGCTGGTAAAATAATGAAAAATAATAATATTACATTTGATGTAGCTTTTAGTAGTGTACTTTTAAGAGCGAAAAGAACACTAGATTTAGTACTTAAAGAAATGAATGTAAATGTACCAGTATATTATAGTTATAGATTAAATGAAAGACACTATGGAGCCTTACAAGGTCTTAATAAAGACGAAACTAGAAAGAAATATGGAGAAGAACAAGTCCATATATGGAGACGTAGTTATGATGTAAGACCACCTATGTTAACTATAGATGATCCAAGGTATCCAGGTAATGATCCGTTATATAAAGATTTAAGTAAAGATGAGTTACCACTTACAGAATGTTTAAAAGATACATTAGAAAGAGTACTTCCATATTATAATAATGAAATTAAAAATCATTTATTAAAAGGAGAAAACGTTCTTATAGTAGCTCATGGTAATAGTATAAGAAGTATTATTAAATATATAGAAAATATAAGTGATGAAGATATTATGAGTGTTGAAATACCTACCGCTGTTCCTTATATATACGAATTAGATAATGAACTTAATATAATAGATAAGACTATACTAAATCATTAAAATATAGTATAATATAAAACCAATCTGGAGGATATATGTTAAAACGTGAATTCAAAATGAAAAATGGGAGGTATCATATGAATAAACAAAACACAAAAAAATTAGTTATTTATGGAGTAATAGGACTATTCTTAATTATAACTATATTTAGTAGTTTTCAAACAATTAAGAGTGGTGAAGTAGGACTTAAAGTAAGATTTGGTAAGATAGTTAATACTCAATTAAATGAAGGATTAAATTTAAAAATACCTTATATTGAAGATATAGTTACAGTAAATATAAAGGTACAAAAATTAGAAATTGATACAGAAAGTTCTAGTAAAGATTTACAAACAATACAAACAACTTTAGCAGTAAACTATAGAATTAATAGTGATAAAGCAACATATCTTTATAGAACAGTTGGTAATAATTATGAAGCAACTATATTAGAGCCAGCTATTAAAGAAAGTATTAAAGCAACTATAGCTAAATATACAGCTGCAGAAGTAATTACTGAAAGAGCAGAAGTATCAAATAATTGTTTAGATGATCTACAAAAGAAAGTAGAAAAATATGGTATAACAATTGATAATTTCAACATAACTAATTTAAGTTTTAGTGAAGAATATAGTAAAGCAATTGAAGATAAACAAGTAGCAGAGCAAAAATTAGAAAAAGCAAAACTTGATGCTGAAAGTAAACTTGTTGAAGCAGAAGCAACTAAAAAAGCAAATGATTTATTAAAACAAAGTCTTACTGATAACTTAATCGCAAAAGAATTTATCAATAAATGGGATGGCAAACTTCCAACTAGTTATGCTGGTAAAGATATATTAAGTATATTTAACGTAAAATAAATTTAAAATATAATAAAGAAGTAGAAATTACTTCTTTTCATTTGATAAAATATTTTTAGGAGGAAAGAATGTGAAAAGAGAAAAAATTTATGTTGCTTTAGTTATTTGTTTGAGTATTATTTCAATTAGTCTGATAGGCTATATAATTTATAACCATAAAAGTGAAAAGGATGATAATAAGACACCAAATACACCTAACGAAGTAATACCAGGAAATAATGATAACAATGAAAATGATAATAATAAAGAAATTATTAATATTGAACTTACAAATAATGGTATTAAAGAAATAGAAAGTGATATTGAAAAAGCAGAATCAGTTACATATAAAGTTAAAATAAATAATTCATTATTAGAAATATATTATAGTAAAGGTTATATATATTTTGATATAAATGGGGAACTTTTTTCAGCTTATACAGGCGATAATAATACATTATATAGATTAGAAAAGTATAATGATTATGTATTTGTTACCTTAAATTGCCAATGTGGAATACCAGCAGTAGATTATGCAATTGATTTAAAAGAAAAGAACTTTACTGAAAAGTTATGTTCTCCATCAAATAATGGAACATGTAATGGATACAAATATACAGAACTATTACCAAATCAATATTTAGAAATTCAATATAATGTAAATTATAATACAAAAAATATATCTATAAGTAAAAGTGAAAAATTTAATTGTGATGATTATAAAGAATGCAATAATGATACTTGTAAAAGAAGAATAGAATTTTGTAATCCATATGTTGATTAATATTTAAAAGAAGTAGAAATGCTTCTTTTATTATGGCAAATTTGCTACATTTGAAATTCTTTTTTAAATATGATATAATAAATCTCGCTTGCTTAAAAATGAGGAGTGATTAAAAATTATATGATATTAAGTAAATTATTTATTACTTTAAGTTTATTTGCAAATATATTTGAAAGTAATAAAGAAATAACGATTAATCATGATTATTTAGATAGTCATATTAATTTAAGTGTTAAACACTTTGAAGTTGAAAAGGAAGAATATGAAAAGATAAATACTTTTAATGGAGAAACAGTAGATGAAATTGCTCGTAAATTAAATAGATATTTAAATTCTACATTAAAAGGTAAAGGTGAATTTATAGCTAAATATTCTATAGAGGTTGGAATGGATCCTTATCTTGCGACTGGTGTTATGCTTCAAGAAACTGGATGTCAATGGACTTGCAGTTACCTTACAAGAGTATGTAATAATGTAGGTGGTAACAAGGGTAAACCAGGTTGTAATGGAGGAAGTTATAGAAAATTTAATTCTATTGAAGAAGGAATTAAATTTGCAATTAATAAGTTAAATTCATATTATAAAAAAGGACTTACAACAACTGAACAAATTGGACCAAAATATGCAAGTGATCCAAAATGGTCAGTAAGAGTTAATAGATATATAAATAAATTAAAGAAATAATTATTTGAAAGTCAGGGGGGATAAAAAGAGTATGGATGATAATATTTATTTACATGCAATAAATGCTACTAATAATGGTGTTTATATTGATACATATGATACATATATCTTATTATGCAAGATACTTAAATGCCATGCTCTTTTATCTTCAAGATTACAAAAAACGCTATCTAATGAAGGATTTAATGGTATTGATTATGTATCACTTTGTGATTATTCTAAAAGAGATATTTTTAATGGAGTTAACGACGATTTTAATGCATTTTGCACATATATAAGATATTCATTATCAATTATGTTTCCTAAAGATAAATTCGATACTATAGAACCAACTATAATAGAAGCACCAACACTTAGAACAGCAAAAGATTATGCTAAAATGAAAAAGCTAGGTTTGCTTAAAGGTAATCAAAGATATAGTGATATGCCTGATGAAGTACAAGTTCGTGATAAAGTTTCACTTGAACATATGATAGGTCTTACTTATCCTATACATTTAGTACGTGATAACGGAGAAAGTTTTTCAAAGAAAATGGAAAGAATAATGTGTGACTTAGATACTATGAATTATGCACTAAGTGAAAATGGATATAATGTACCAATTTATGATGTTGATACACTTGCTAAATTAGATAGTTCGAGTGAAGCAGAATATGTTCTTAGACATGAAATGAGATATTATAAGTAAGAGTTAGTTCTTGCTTTTATTTTGCTTGAAAATTGACAGTGAGTATCAAATATGATATGATATACAACCGTTAAGGGGATTGGTTATGAGTAATAATAAAAGTTTTGAAGTTTTTATACCATATGCTACATCAAAAGTAAATGCTGATATTCTAAAGATATTGTCTAGTAGTATGTCTAAAAAAAGAACTTTAGCAGGTAGAAATAATTCTTTAGAAATAGTTGTTTCTGGTAAATATGATTTGTCTGATTCTGAATATTTAGATACTCCAGATGAATATTATATTGAAGATTTTGATAAAGTATATTCACATCATTATCTAACTTTTGAAAATAGAAGGGAATTTTCTTTAAAATCTGTAATATTGCCAATTATTAAATTGAGTGACGAAGCATTTGAAGACATAGTTGGTAATATACCTAGAGGTGTGGATGAAATAGAACTTGGATATTATCCTAGAACTGCATTATCAATTTATAATTTATATTTTTTCTTTGAAAATGTGCTAAAAAATAGAATTATTAATATTAAAAACAAAAAATTTACTGGAAAAACATATACTTTTGGTGATTTAAATACATATGTTTCTCCATCTTCTATAACTACAAAATGTAAAGAATATTTAATTGATGGTGAAAAATATATATTTATAGAGGATAAGAATGGAAATGCAAGAATATTATCATCATATAAAGTAGAACCTATAAAATGGAAAATTGATAGGGAAAGAAAAACATTAATCGCAATGCATCCAGTTTTAGGTGGAATTCCATATAATAAAGATAAATCTAACAAACCATGTCCTTATAAAGATAGTTATTTATATTATTTCTTAAATGAAATCTTCTTAAAAGAAGCAATACTTGATTATGTAAATATTAAAGATAAAGAGGTACCTGTGAATATTCAAAATCATTCTAATGAAATAGAAACATTAATTAGTGAAATAAGCGTATATGTTGAATATTATCATGGAAGTGATGATATTAATTCTATAGTAAAAAGTCTTATAGATAAATATAATGCTGATATAAATAGTTTAAAAACAAATACAGGTCTTATATTATATACAGAAGAAGGATTATATAATAATTTAGTAAGTGATTTAAATAGAATACTTGATAAATTAAAAAGAAGTAGTGAATCTAGTAAAGAATATCATGATATCTTAGAACTTATTAATAATTGCATTGATACATTTAATGGAAAGCCATGTGAAAGTGATAATGAACTATATAAAGATATATTAAATATAAGTAATGATATATTGCCTAGCATAAGTAAAGATGAAGATAAAAAGAAAGAAATAAAAGAAAGATTACTTAGTTTATTTATACAAGATAAAGATGAAATAGAAACGTATTTAAAATACATAACTACTTTTAGTGATGGTATAAATTTAAGAATTGATTATAAAACATTACAATATAAAAATATAAAAGAATATGAAAGATATTTTAGAATGAGATTACATCCAGTACTTGAAAGAATGGTATCTATTTCAAAAGAAAGTGAAATGGATGCATTAATTCAAAGTAGACAAGATATTCTAAATAAGATAAAAGATGATTATACTAATAGTGAATATGTAAATGAATGTTTATATTTAATAAGTATATTTCGTTTTGCTAGAAGTGAAAGTAATAACAAACATATTGACTTCTTGATTAACAGTATTAAAGAAGAATACAATAAATTAAGTAAAGAAGTGAGCGAAGAAGAATTAAAGGGTATCATAACATATGATATTTCTAGTAATGACATAAATGATATAGTAAATGAATTAAATGAAATATTAAAAAGAATATATAACTTATCTAATAGTGTTCAAACTCAAAAAGAGAAAGTTAAAAGATTAAATAACTATTTAATTAATATTTAATAAATTATATTTTATGTTCACTTTGATATAATTATTTTGTAAATAGAAAATATGAATGGAGTACTTTATGGAATAAGTAAATCAATCAAGTGAAAGCAGTAAAAAAACTATTGACAAAATGGTATCAAATAAACTATAATCTACTCATAAGCAATGAAGGAAAGTAGTAGTTATTTATCTTCCTTAATAGAGAGTTAGTGTTTGGTGGAAACTAATAATAGGTGAATAATGAATAAAAAGTACGTGACAATTTCCAGAGCAAATAAGCATGTCTGCTATAAAGACTAAAAGGTAGAAATAATGAATCTATGAAGTAAGATGGTACAGCGAACAAAATCGCTCTTACAGATTAGATTCTTTTTTGTTTATAAAGGAGGAATTATTATGGCTAACAAATATAGAAATATATATTGTGGTGAAGTAACAAAAGAATATGAAAATAAGGAAGTAAGAGTTGCTGGATGGATTGAAAATGTAAGAAATTTAGGAAGTCTAGTATTCATAGCATTAAGAGATGAAACAGGTATAGTACAACTAATTAGTGAAAATACTGAATATAGCCGTCTTAATCGTGAAAGCACTGTTACTGTTCTTGGAAAGGTAGTTTCAAGAACACCAGATATGGTTAATAAAAACATGAAAACCGGTGAAATTGAAATTGAAATTAAGGAGTTAGAAGTACTAGGAGATGTATATAAAACACTTCCATTTGAAGTTAAAAATAGTAAATCATCTAGTGAAGAAACAAGACTTAAATATCGTTATTTAGATTTAAGAAATAAGAGTGTTCATGATGGTATTAAATTTAGAACAGATGTAATTGATTTCATAAGACACACAATGAAAGATATGAAATTTACTGAAATACAAACACCAATTTTAACAGCATCAAGTCCAGAAGGAGCAAGAGACTTTATCGTACCAAGTAGAAAGTTCAAAGGTAAATTCTATGCGCTTCCACAAGCACCTCAAATATTTAAACAATTATTAATGTGTAGTGGATTTGATAGATATTTTCAAATCGCACCTTGCTTTAGAGATGAAGATCCAAGAAGCGATAGATTATATGG
>OLNZ01000596.1_pt1 | contig 33224 bp, 22 predicted proteins | sample 1672981 | NCBI WGS metagenome assembly OLNZ01 (sample SAMEA3136743, study PRJEB25190) | human gut metagenome | biome: human gut; feature: human-associated habitat; material: faeces | place: Austria | collected 2013 | reverse complement strand
CAGATTCTACAAGAATTTTTATACATAGCTTCGTCATAGCCTTCCTTAAATAGCTTGGGAAAATTCAGCTTGCGTTTCTGTCTCTTCCATAGTATAATCGAATCATATCGAAATGAACCTAAGTCAATTTTAAGGAGGATATCATGAAAAAATTTGCACTGGCACTTGCCGCTTTCACTATGCTTACTGCGACTTCTGCGATGGCGATGGATTCTGCGACACTCCTCGCCCATCCTGACCGTTATCGCGTCATTCATGCGGACGATGAAGAGATCTGCTACGCAGACATGGAGTCCCTCTCCGGCATGCAGACGATGGACTTCCCGGGCAGCATCGAAAATGTAGACTTCACCCTCTACGTGGAAAGCCTCAAAAAGAACCCCAGCGACTATGACTTCGCGGATGGAAATCTCACGACCCGCATTCGTGAATTCAAGATCAATCTCCATGCCGATAAGCGTGAAAGAGAATACTCCATGGATCACTCCCTCATCGCGATGTATGATGCGAAAGGAAAGGCTGTCAGCAAATATGACCACCTCTCTGACGTGAGGAAAAATCGCAAGCTCGATGCAGAGGCCAAAGAGCTGTATGTAAACCTGTCTCATGTGAGAAAATAGTGAGTGGCGAGAAAATCCTCTAGCCAAGCTCCGCCCCTTCGGACTGCCTCCTTCCTTTGGAAGGAGGCAGAATACTGCTCCCATTCAGAAGGCTTACGATACGAGAATGCCGCCTCCCCACATTCGTCATTTCGAGCGAATGCGAGAAATCTTTTTCGTTCGCGGTCAAGCAAAAGTAGGAGGACTGCGGGTAGCGGGAAGCACCGTGCTTCATACGACTTGAAAGCACGGTGTTTCATGCAAGCTGATTCACGCATGAAACAGATAATGGCAAACGAAAAAGATCCCTCGGCTCCGCTCGGGATGACGATACGAGAGCACCGCTTCTCTCACGTTTCCTTTCATCCCGCTGAGGGAGCCAACCTCCGCCCCTTTCTTGGGAGGGAGAAAACAGAAGCGCCACTACGTATACTCTGCGGCGCTTCTGTTTTTTACACGCCGCAACCAGCCCCTCTAAGCCTTTAGCCTTCTAAGCCTCTTTCGCCGGCAATCAAGGAACAGCACGCTTTACGGGCTTCGCAACCATCCCTGCATCCGCAAATAAAAAGACCTGACTCATGCCAGGTCTTTTTATTTGCCTTACTCATAATGCAGTGCATCGATCGGGTTCAGCTTCGCCGCCTTCTGTGCCGGATAGAGGCCGAAAATAAGGCCGATCAGGACAGAGAAGACAAAGGAGCCGACAATGGGCCCCGCTGCGATGACGGTCGGGATCTGTGACAGCTGCGGTGTCACGAGCGCAATGCCGACGCCAAGAGCGACCCCCAGGAAGCCGCCAGCAAGACTGACGGTGATGGACTCGATCAGGAACTGGACGATGATCATCTGGTATGTCGCGCCCAGCGCTTTGCGGATGCCGATCTCCTTCGTGCGCTCCGTGACGGAGACGAGCATGATATTCATGATGCCGATACCGCCGACAAGGAGGGAGATTGCCGCCACACTGCCAAGGAAGATGGTCAGTGTCTGCGTGGTCGACTCCATGGTCTTGATGAGATCCTGCGAATTTTGAATGGAGAAATCATCATCCGTCCCGGAGACGCGGTGGCGCGTGCGGAGCAGGTTCGTCACATCAGACTCGATCTGTGAAAGATCGCTGCTGTTATCCGCGGAGATGACGATGTTATTCACATAGGTGATGTGCAGCATACGTTCCTGCACGGTGCTGAAAGGACAGAGTACGCGGTCATCCTGATCCATGAAGGAGTAACCCTTTTCCTCCAAAAGCCCGATCACGGTGAATGGATTCCCATGGATACGGACCTTCTTCCCGATGGGATCCTCTTCTCCGAAGAGCCCTGTCGCGACCGTTTTCCCGATGACAGCGACACGGGCACGGGCATTGTACTCCTTCTGCGTCCAGAAACGGCCTTCCTGCACCTTGAGGTCAGAAAGATCCGCATAGTCCTGCGTACAGCCGTAGACACGGGTATTCCAGTTCTTATTCCCATTGACAAGAAGGTAGCTCCCCTGCACGAGCGGAGCAGAATAGGTGATATTCGGCAGATTGCGGATCGCCAGATAGTCCTTGTAGGTCAAGGTCTGCATGGAGCCGGCCGCCTGCTTCACCCCCGGCTTTCTGCCGGTCCCCGGCGTGACAGTGATGGTATTCGATCCCAGACGGGAAATATCGCTCTTGATCGAGTCCTGCACGCCATAGCCGATGGACATGAGCGCAATGACGGCCGCTACCCCGATGATGATGCCCAGCATGGTGAGCAGCGAGCGCATTTTATTGCTGACGATCGAGCTCCATGCCATGAGGACACTTTCGAAATAAATATTCGTCATGATAAAGGCCCTCGTATATCTTTACTAATGTGTCCATCAGAAAGGATCACGTGGCGGGTCGCGTAAGCCGCGACATCATTCTCATGCGTGACGAGGATGATGGTCTTCCCCTCTTGATACAGAGAGGAAAAGATCTCCATGACCTCCTTTGTCGACTTGCTGTCCAGATTCCCCGTCGGCTCATCCGCCATGATGATGGCAGGGTCATTGATGAGCGCACGGGCGATGGCGACGCGCTGGCGCTGCCCGCCCGACATTTCCGCCGGCATATGATACGCACGGTCACCCAGCCCCACGGAGTCCAACATGCGAAGAGCGCGCTCTCTTCTCTCCTTCTTGAAGACATTCCCATAGATCATGGGAAGGATGACATTATCCAGCGCCGAGAGCTTCGGCAGCAGATTAAAGCTCTGAAAGACGAAACCGATCTTGCGATTTCTAGTATAGGCAAGCGCACTGTCCCCGAGCCTTGCGACCTCCTCCCCATCGAGCTTGTAAGAGCCGCGACTCGGACGATCGAGACAGCCCAGAATATTCATCAGCGTCGATTTCCCGGCGCCTGAAGGCCCCATGATAGAGACAAACTCCCCCTTGGAGATCGTAAGATCGATCTTCGTCAGGACAGGCACCTCCTGCTTCCCGATATAGTAGCTCTTGCCGATATCCGTCAGGCGGATGACTGCATCCGATTTCTCTTTCTTATCCATTACACCGGACCTCCCGGGCCGTGGCGATTGTTCTTATTCGTCGGAGTCGAAGTCTTCTCCTGCGAGACAGTCCCGCTGACCACGATCTCCTGCCCCTCGGAAAGACCGCTCGTCACCTCGATCTCCTTCTCAGTGGAGATCCCCGTCGTCACATAGGTCTTCTTCACATCCGCCCTCTCTTTGACGTAGACATAGGAGCCTTCCGAGTCGCTGCGGATCGCCGTCACAGGCACCGTCAGCGCATCCACGCTCTCGCGGCCCTTGATGACCGCTCTCGCCGTCATGGACGGATAGAGCCCTTCCAGCTCGTCCTTATTGATATCTACATAGACGGTATAGTACACGACCGAGCTCGAGGAACTGCTCGTGCTGCCGCTCGCTGAGTACTGCTTCTTGGAAATATCCGACACCACGCCGTGGAACGTGCGGTTCGGGTACGCATCGACCGTGAATTCCACCTTCTGGCCCACGGCCACCTCACCGATATCTGTCTCATCGACCAGAAGCTCGATGCGCATGGAAGAAAGATCGGCGACCGTCACGATGACCATCTGGCTAGACAGACCCTGAGACACCGTCTCCCCTTCCTTCATCGGCTCTCCGATGACTACGCCATCCATTGGCGAAGTGATGACCGTATCATTCACATCCGCCTGCGCCTTGTCATACGCCGCCTGTGCATTCAGATAGTCCATGCGCGCATTATCCATCTCCTGATACGGGATCGCGCCTTTCGCATAAAGGCCTGCCAGACGTTCATAGTAGGACGCCTTGTTCGCGAGCGTATTCTGCGTCTGCTTCATCATGGACGTCAGCGCCTTCGACTCGATCATCGCCAGCGTCTCGCCCTTCGTGACCTTTTCATTCTGCTTCACATACACCTTTTCCAAAGTGCCGGACGCCGTCGCCGAAAGATCGACACTATTCACCGGCTCGATCGTCCCCGTCGCATCGATGGTAAGCCCGATAGTGCCGCGCGATACCGCCCCCACCGTGTAATTATCCTTCTGCGGAGCATGGCTCTTCTGATACCAGAAATAACCGCCGCCCGCTGCCACTGCGATGACAATGAGGAGAACGATCATCCATTTCTTCTTCATATATTTCCTCCTTATGGGTTCATAAATGTAGAGGAAACTCTACATTTCGTAAAAACATTCTCTTCTAACATTCTCTCCTAATAATGTCATTATATCACAGGAAAGAAGAGTGCGTAAAAATAAAGGAAAGTAGTTTGCAGCTAGCCTACGGGGGTAGGAAAATGAGAATACCGCTCCTCCGCATCCCATCATTCCCCCATATCGTCATTTCCCCCCATATCGTCATTTCGAGCGAAGCGAGAAATCTTCCTTGCACACCGGTAAAGCGGAGACTGTGAGATAACGATGAGACAAAAAAAATTTGCGTTTCCTCACCAATGCAGGACGCCGCTATCGCGTTAAAATCCCTCGGCTCTGCTCGGGATAACGATACGGGAGGACGGGCTATCTCACATCCCCTTTCATCCCTTCTCGTAGAAGGCGCCCCGTATCGTCGTTTCGAGCGAAGCGAGAAATCTTCCTTGCACACCGGTAAAACGAAGATTGTGAGATAACGATGAGATAAAAAAATTTTGCGTTTCCTCACCAAGGCAGAACGCCGCTATCACGTTAAGATCCCTCGGCTCTGCTTGGGATGACGATACGGGAGGACGGGCTATCTCACATCCCCTTTCATCCCTTCCCGTAGAAGGCTGCCCCTGCGGGGCAGATCTATCCTCCGCCTTCGGCGCGCCCCTTCTTCAAGGGGCTACTCTACTGGCATGCAAAAACGCAATCTGCAAGAAAAATCAGTAAAACCCCAAATACGAGAATACACACTATCCCCCGCACAAAAGCCTTCCCCGCATGGGGAAGGTGGCGAGCGCAGCGAGACGGATAGGGTGCTAGCGGTATGAAAATGAGAGAGAAAAAGCGTCTCAAAGAGGCAATAAGAGAAAGCACTCTATCCGCCGCTAGCGCGTCCCCCTTCCCCCCCCGATGCGGAAGGCGGCGAAATGAGAATACCGCTTCCCCCATATCGTCATTTCGAGCGAAGCGAGAAATCTCCCTTGCACACCGGTAAAACGTAGACTGTGAGATAACGATACGGCAAAAAAATTTTGCGTTTCCTCACCAAGGCAGAACGCCGCTATCACATTAAGATCCCTCGGCTCTGCTTTCGATGACGATGCGGGAGGACGGGCTATCTCACATCCCCTTTCATCCCTTCTCGTAGAAGGCTGCCCCTGCGGGGCAGATCTATCCTCCGCCTTCGGCGCGCCCCTTCTTCAAGGGGCTACCCTACTGGCATGCAAAAACGCAATCCGCAAGAGAAATCAGTATAGTCTGAAATACGAGAACACCGCTTCCCTCACATTTCCTTTCACCCCGCTACGGGAGCCAACCTCCGCCCCTTCGGGGCACCTCCTTCCAAAGGAAGGAGGGAGCGATGCGAGAGTACCCTTTTTCCCCCTATCGTCATTTCGAGCGAATGCGAGAAATCTTTTTCGTTCGCGGTCAAGCAAACATGGGAGGACAACGGAAAACGGGAAGCACCGTGTTCCTTAAGACTTGCAATCACGGTGTTTCCCGCAAACTGATTCATGCAGGAAACAGAAAACGGCAAACGAAAAAGATCCCTCGGCTCCGCTCGGGATGACGATACGAGAGTGCGCTTCCCTCTCCCTCACATTCCCTTTCACCCCGCTGCGGGAGCCAACCTCCGCCCCTTCGGACCGACTCCTTCCAGCGGAAGGAGGGAACGATGCGAGAGTCCCCCTTTCCTCAAAGAGGATACAAAAAAGCGCAGCCCATGCGGGCTGCGCTCTCTGATTACAAAAACTACACATTGAAGCGGAAGTAAGCGATATCCCCATCCTGGATGATATAGTCCTTCCCTTCGACACGGAGGAGGCCTTTTTCACGGACCGTCGTATACGAGCCGCATTCCATCAGGTCTTTGTAGGAGACGATCTCCGCACGGATGAAGCCTCTCTCGATATCGCTGTGGATCTTGCCGGCGGCCTTCGGTGCTTTCGTCCCTTCACGGACCGTCCAGGAACGGCATTCATCCGGTCCGACGGTGAAGAAATTGATGAGTCCCAGCATAGAGTACGCACTACGGATCAGGCGGTTCAGGCCAGGCTCCTCTTCGCCCAGATCGGACAAGAAAGCCTTCGCCTCTTCGGCATCCAGCTCGGAGACCTCCTGCTCGATCTCCGCAGAGATCGGCACCCACTTGGCGCCTTCCTTTTCTGCCTGCGCCGCTGCCTTCTGGACGAAAGGATTCGCTTCCGGATCCGCGATGTCATCTTCCGCGACATTCAGCACATAAAGAACCGGCTTCAGCGTGATGAGATTCAGCTCCTTCAAGACCTCCAGATCATCTTCCGAGAGATCAAGGGCTCTTGCCGGCGTCCCTTCCTGCAGCGCATCGAATACCTTTTCAAGCACCGGCAGATCGAGCTTCGCCTGCTTGATCCCTGCCTGCGCGAGCTTCGCCGTCTTGACCTTCTTCTTATCGACACTCTCCAGATCCGCCAGACACAGCTCCGTATTGATGATATCCATATCACGGACAGGATCGATAGAGCCTTCTACGTGCGTGATATTTCCATCCTCGAAGCAGCGAACGACATGCGCGATGGCATCCGTCTCACGGATATGCGAGAGGAACTGATTTCCCAGACCCTCGCCCTTGGATGCGCCCGCTACGAGGCCGGCGATATCGACGAAACGAGTGAACGCCGGTGTCGTTTTCTTCGGCTGGAACATCTTCGCCAGATCATAGATGCGATGATCCGGGACCTCTACGACGCCCACATTCGGCTCGATGGTGCAGAAAGGAAAATTCGCCGCTTCTGCTCCGGCTTTTGTGATGGCATTGAACAGCGTGCTCTTCCCTACATTCGGAAGGCCGACAATGCCGATCTGCAGATTCGTACTCATGGATACTCCTTGTAAATATAGGTTCAGGGATCAGAAGTGACCGATGACTGAATGCGAAAGCGCCACCCCTCATTCCCAATTCGGGAAAAGCGATCTTCTCATTTCTCAATGCCTGAGCCGATCGCTATCTTCCCTCCCCCTTCAATTTATCTTGCAGCCAGTGCCTTCTTCATGCGTTCTACCGCTTCCTTCGTCAGCTCCGGCGTATTGAAAGACGTCAGACGGACATAGCCTTCCCCGCACGGACCGAAGCCGGAGCCCGGCGTGCAGATGATTTCCGCCTTATTCAGCAGGAAATCAAAGAAATCCCAGCTCGTCATACCTTCCGGCACCGTCAGCCATACATACGGACTGTTCACGCCGCCGCAGGCAGGAAGACCCGCTTCCTTCGCACCGGCCAAGATGACCGCAGCATTCTTTCTATAGATATCCAGCGTTTCCTGGATCTGCTTCTGGCCTTCTTCCGTATAGATCGCTTCTGCGCCGCGCTGCACAATATAAGAGCAGCCATTGAACTTCGTGCACTGACGGCGATCCCACAGCTGGTTTGCCGAGATCTTCTCGCCCTTCTTCGTTTCCAGCATCAGCTCCTTCGGAACGACGCAGTACCCGCAGCGGACGCCGGTGAAGCCAGCCGTCTTCGAGTACGAACGGAACTCGATAGCGACTTCCTTCGCCCCTTCGATCTCATAAATGCTGTGCGGCACGTCATTTTCTGTGATGAATGCTTCATACGCAGCATCGAAGAAAATGACAGAGCCCGTCTGCTGTGCATAGCGTACCCATACCGTCAGATCCTTCTTCGTCAGCGCAGAGCCGGTCGGGTTATTCGGCGAACACAGATAAATGATCATCGGATCATGAGACGGCAGATTTGCCTTGAAGCCGCATTCTTCATAGCACGGCAGATATTCGAAGCGTTCATACGCCCCGCGGACAAATTTGCCGCTTCTGCCAGCCATGACATTGCTGTCCACATAGACCGGGTACACCGGGTCAGTGATCGCGACGATATCCGACTCTGCAAAGATCTCCTGCATATTGCCGACATCGCACTTTGCGCCGTCGCTGACAAAGATCTCGTCTGGGGAAATATCACATCCGCGATCCTGGAAATCATGCTTCGAGATCGCTTCACGCAGGAAGAGATAGCCCTGCTCCGGACCATAGCCGCGGAACGTCTCCACATGTCCCATTTCCTCGACAGCCTTCTTCATCGCTTCGATCACGACCGGAGCCAGCGGCTGCGTCACATCACCGATACCAAGGGAAATGATATTCGCATCCGGATGCGCGGCTTTGTACGCCTCCTGCTTCTTGCGGACTTCCGCGAACAGGTATGCACCCTGAAGATTCAGATAATTTTCATTGCAATGAGCCATAAATTTCGCCTCTCTGTTCTTTATTATTCATGTCAGTATGACTGTTATATTTTACCATACAGGGCAAGGAAAGGGAAATGAAAATGACTGCCGCTCCCGAAGGGCCGCGAGAAGAGACAAAGTGACGCCGGCGAAATAAATCCCCCTATGCCCAAGGCATAGAGGGGTCTTAGCCTATACTCTTTCTTTGCAGATCTGTACCAGCGCCCGCGCGATCGCCTCCGCTTCCTCCGTCGTGTTGTACCTTCCTAAAGATATACGGATCGTGCCCAAAGCATAGGCCTCATCCAGCCCGATCGACTTCAGCACATAAGAGACCTCCGTCTTTTCACTATTGCACGCAGAGCCTGTCGACACTTCAATCCCTTTCAGATCCAAGCGGTGGAGCAGCATTTCCCCTTCCATGCCTTTGAAGGAAAGACTCATATTCCCTGGGACTTGCGGCGCTGTACCATTTCTCAGGTAGTCGATTCCCGATGCATCCAACATGCGCAAGATGATCTGCTCTAAAGAAATCAGGTGCTGATGATTGGCAGTCATATGACGAACATTTTCCTCCAATGCCGCCGCCATCCCGACAATCGCCGCTACATTCTCCGTACCAGCCCGCAAGCCACGTTCCTGCGCTCCACCATCCATGTAAGGACGGATGCGCGTTCCTTTTCGAATGTAGAGAAATCCGATGCCTTTGGGCCCATTGAATTTATGGGAAGAGGCTGACATCATGTCGACGCCAAGCTCCCGGACGTCAATGGGAATATGCCCCATCGACTGCACCGCATCTGTATGAAAGAGGGCGCCATGGGCATGTGCTATTTCGCACAGCTCTTTGATGGGCTGGATGGTTCCGAGCTCATTATTTGACATCATAATGGAGACCAGCTTCGTTTTCTTGGTAAGTGCCCTTGCCAGCGCATCCACAGTCACATGTCCGCTGTGATCTGGTGAAACATAGGACACCGGGAACCCCAGTCTTTCGATCGTCTCACAGGAATGCAAAATTGCATGATGTTCAAAAGATGATGTCACCGTCTGCCGGTAGTCATCTTTTTCTAAAAGACCTTTGACAGCCCAGTTATCACTTTCCGACCCACCAGAAGTAAAAAATATTTCTTCCGGTACAGCATGAATACACCCTGCAATGATTTCCCGGGCCTCTTGCAAAAGAGCCCGCGGATTTCTGGAAAATGAGTATAACTGTGAAGCATTACCGAATTCTTCCAGCATCAGCGGCTTCATCTTTTCAAAAGCCGTGGGACTTAAAGGAGACGTCGCAGCATTATCTGCATATATCATAAGAAACACCTTCTCACTCGAAAAGTTTGCAGCCTTCAGCTTTGAATTCTTCGATCTTATCTAAAATATCCTGCGGCTCTACTTCCAAGTAGTCTGCCAGACAGTCCAGACAGTAGAATGCCCCAACATCAGAGCCCAGCAGTTTTTTGTTGATACCGATCTCATCTTTGAAAAGCGGTTTCTTCCCGCATGCGATACAGATCTCTTCTTTCCCTTTTCGCAAGACTACATCTCCTTCACTTTGAAATTTGGAATCATCTTGCCTTGATACTGCGGATCTGCAAACCCCATCTGCATACGCATGATGGCACGCATTTCCATCGCAGGGCGCAAACAATACATACGAAAATCCTTTGATGAGATCGCGCTTGCTCCCGTCACATGAGGGAAAAGGAGCTTCAAGTATGCTGTCGCCATACGCTTCACTGCTTCCGTATCACGTGTATCTGCCCCCTTCGGAAGCTCGACCAGCTCATCTACCACCGAACGATAGGACGATTCATCGCGGAGCTGATGCATGATCATGGCAAAATATTCCGAATTTAGCGCCCACCCACAGACTTTCATATCATCCGTCATACGCGGCAAATTCCAACCTTTGATGAAACCGTGAATGCGGTCCAGAAACTGCGGCTGCCGGAATGGCTTCGGCAATTCAGTGAACATATTTGTATACTCATTCATCGCCTGCGAAGCAATATTCCCTAAGAAAATGATTCCTGCGTCCACATTCACTTCATGATTATCCGGTGCGCGATACTTTCCATTTTCCATGATCGCCTGCAGTGCCGACTGGATTTCCGTATCCTGCATGTACTCTGCCTCGCGGATCTCATCCAGTGCCACGAAATCACGCAGAGCCACGATCCCATCTTTCTTCTTACCCAGATCATAGATGAGCTTGGCTCTCGTCACCTTGCCAGATACCAACCAGCCATAACGGCTGACCTGCCCGAAGAGATAAGATTTCCCTGTACCCGCCGGAGCGAGTTCAAGGAGATTCACTCTCTTTTCCACAAAAGGAAGAAGTCGCTGGAGCACACAGAGCTTTTGCGTGAAATCTTTATACCCTGCCGCATTATAATCCACCGCCCCCAAGATGATATCCACCCATTCTTCCAGCGTGAAATCTTCTCTGGCACTGCAGAATTCGTCTAAATCAACACCGTAGGGACAGAAATCCTGATACCCTTCCAGCGTAATCTTGCCTTTTTCCTTTCCCTCCGGCGGCTGATACCCCAGCTTCACGATGCCCCAGCTTTCTTCGCTTTTCAGCAGATCCTTGCTGCACTTTGACCACACCTCATCCGGTATGCGCGTATCCTTGTGCTGCAAGCCAAAGTCTGGCAGCTCGAAGGAGATCTCGCTCGTCTTGATGTCAATGTAGACGGAAACTTTGGTGAGACAAGTCACCAAGTCCCCCTGATGGACGATCTCATTCAACATGTGCGGCCAGTCCGTTTTTTTCGGTATAAAACGATGAATGAAATCCGTCACCTCTCCCACATCGACCTCGCCATCATCGTCCTGAAAGCGCCCGATCACCCAGTCCCGCATAAAAGAGGGCAATTTGAAGGCAGAGATAAAATTATTCTTCTTCAAGTCTTTATAAACCGCCATCGCATCGAAAGCATCGCGGAGCTTATTCACAAATTCTTCCGGCTGCGTGCACTCTATCATTACGATTCACCCCTATTTCCCTAGAAAATATCGCCCAGATTGTCTTTGGCGACCTCCTTCTTGACGTGGAAGGCTACCTGCTCTTTCAGTAAGGTATCTCCATCATAAATATCCGCCATATAATCATGCGTTCTCTTCATATCCGGAAGAGGAATGATGGCACGTCTTCGATGCGTATCCAGTTTTCCTCGATAGATCTTTCCGTTCACGATGATATAGGGATCCGCCATGTCAAAATTCGTGACCAAGAGGAGCTCGCCCACTTCTTTCTTTCTGAGCTGCACCAGTGCTGGCTGGAATTCCACCATCGGATCCTTTGGCTTCAAGGAAATCTGCAGCAGCGGCACGAGCGTCTCTTCCAATGTCGCTCCGCCATGCACTTCCACATCCGCCTTGCGGCTGCCTTTGAAGCGCATGTAATTGGCAAGGACGGCATACCCATTTTCATAAGCAGCAAACGGGATCCCAGGATCTTCTTCCACCTGGCAGCAACGTCCGCTATGCCGCCCTTTGGACTCTCCTACAATGAACTCAGCTCCATACTCTTCGTCATTCAAGACAGCCAGACGGGTCGCACCATGGTCAGAAATGATAATGGCACTCTTCATTTCCTTCGTCAAAAGTCCATTGCGGATGGTTTGCAGCACACCATCAATCGCTTTCAGCTCTGCCACAAGATGCAGCGGGATCTTTTGCTTCTCATAGTTATAGGTCTGGCTCTCATGCTTCTTCTCATCCAGATCTTTGATGTTTATTACAGCAGGATTCATGAACTCTGTATTCTGTGATGTAATGGACGGGAGCTCACCGTGCACCACCTGAATAGAGAGCAAGAGACCATACGTCTTACACTTTTCCGAGATATAGGAGAGATACTCCACGCCAAGCGCATCGACGAAGTACATCATCGTATTCTCTTTTTTCATCTGACTCAAAGCCAGACTGCGAATAGGAAACTGGTTGTAGACACGATGCTCCGCCAGTGTATTCACCTGAGCTTTGAAATCCGGAGTCAGATGATTCATCAACTTCTGCCACTTGTAGTCGTCAAAATATTTCGTTAGTAAAGGCACCAGACGTTCCGGCACTTTCTGATGCATGGTAAAAGTGAACGATTTCATATAGGCGAAAAGATCCGGGAAATGCGTCTTAAGCACACCCATGACTTCTTCTTTCGTATAGTCATAGTCAGCAAGGCACTGGAACAGCATTTTTCCCTCCCAGGCCGTTCCGGCAAAGAGATACCAGATAGCGTCTCTCCCTTTTTGTGCAATGGCATCCTGATATTCGCTCACCCAAGTCGCCGGAATGGGTTGCCCTTCCAGCAATCGTTTCCGCCCCTCGCAATACTTTTCAAATTCTCTCATTTGAAAGGAAAGCGAAGAAAGCGATAGGAAAATATGCTCCCAAAGATCTCGCCAATGCCGGCTCTTTCCCAGCGCATACGACAAGTAGGCATCTTCCGATGCTCCTTGTACCTTGAGAAGGAGCCAGTACAGCCAAGTCTCATATGTATCTGCTTGTTCATATTCCCGCTCCAAGATAGCAGAGAAATGGGCATCGATCCCGAAATGCTTTTCCGCTAAGGCACCCCAGGAGAGACACTCTTTCCATTCCTGTGCAAACCTCTCCCAGTCTTCCTTTGTTCCCCAGCTTTCCTCCAGATCCCCTTTCAGTACCGGAAAGGCTCTTAAGAGCTCTTTATATATCCCTTTCGAGCTTCGGATAGAATACATGGATTCGCTAAAGACTTCTTTGTGGAGACTGGTTCGCACAGCGAATGATGTCTCTCCCCCGATAGGATCATATTGCTCCAGCTTTTCAAGCAGTGCCTGGATATTCGGCAGCACCAATTGACCAAAAGAGTTTTCCTCCGGTGATGCGAGATAAATCGATGGAAGCGGTGTGGGATCCCCCTCAAGCAAGAGCACTCGATATGATAAATGCTGGTCCTGCTGCATCCTAGACAGACGGATCTCCTTCATATGCGAAAGCAAGACAATGACATGCCCCGCCACAGAAAGCTCCTGCAGCCTCGCCATCAGTTCTTCCGCCCTCTTCTTACCGAGCAGCATGACATAGGAAGAAAGCCCGATCACGACAAAACAGTCTTTCTTTTTTACATCACGAAAAAGGGCATCGATTTGAGGCAAGCCCTTCCCACAATAGTCATGCACAAAAACGCAGGTTTTATTCCCATCCAGCTGCATACGCTTGACAAGGCACTGGAAATCATGGGCATTCTCAGTATTCACCAGCAAAGGATGCCCGGTGATCTCCTTTTGACAATAGGCTTCTATCCGATCGAAGCATTGATCCATAGTATTGCATTCCATGAGATTCACCTCATTTCTGGCCTTTCAGAATCTCCCGGCCAAAATCAGGGTCCATCAGTTTATCCCGCAGATATTCACGCAGCTGATCAGCAGACATATGCTCAAAAATCTGCTCCGCTTCTGCTTTCCCGTGGAGTTCATATTCTTTCTTGAACATCTTCTTCAAGCGGCTTCTGATGTTTGGATTGTTCCACCAGCCGTAAACATTGCAGTCATATTCGAGAAGCTTTTGCCTGATTTCGGAAGGATCCTTAAGCAGGATGCTTTCCTGCTCTACAATATACTTCATGAAACAGGCATCCAGATACGAAGTATCATCCATACGGCGTGAGAAGTCAGAATTCCTGAGCGATTTCAAATATTCCGCTGCTTTCTGCACAAGTTCCAGAGAAGCATTCGGATCTCCAATGACGGGCAGAAGACGCTCAGCGCTACCACGTTCTTCATTAGTAAAGAGGCAGAGAATCGGCGTTCTATTTTTATAAGACCAATCTTTCGGATCCGTAGAGCCTGTCATCTGGCGCCATTCTTCCTGCAGTTCCTTCTTTTCCTTATCCTGCTGATACCGCCCGACGCGTTCCTGCACCAGATTGTAGTAGCGGGTCGAGTCCGCGCCAAGCTGTCCGGCAGGCAATTCCAGATACAGTTTCTTCTTGCTGTCTTCATCCATACCTTCCGTAAAGCTGGAGACGGCATCTATAAAATAGCGCTGCTGCGAATTATAGAAATCGATAAATTCATTGCCCTCCTGACAAAGCAGCTGATAGAATGCCGCTTTATCCTGAATGGTGCGTGTCTCAAGGAGCTGTTTCAGTTCTTTCAAGAAATCACCGAGCGATCCCACCATCGGCCGTACGATCTCATACGGCAGCTTGATCTGCTGGGCTTTGGTCACCCAGCCCGCCACAGCCTCACCATACGAGTGATACCGGCCGATGCATCGGCTGCTTTCTGCGACGATCTGGTATTCCAGGATCACATTCGAGATGACTTTATCTGCCGTCTCTTTCCGCCATACCCAATTTGCTTCACCCGCATCGAATCCAGACTTGATACGCATGAGGTACTTGCCGCCGTCAGCGATCTCCTGGGCTAATCTAGGCAGAAGTCCATCCTGATACGATGCCACGTAGGCGAACATCCCCTGCCGCGTCTTATCAGACTGGCAAAGAAGCTGCAAGTCATCCGCCACCGATGGGTGATCGAGAGCTGCCTTTCCGATGGCTTCCGCTGCTTTGCTGGCTTCTTCCTGCGAGCCATTGGCGATCGTGCTGTATCCATCCAGCAGATCTGAAAGTAGCTCTTTCTCCGAGAGGAGCGCTTCTTGGGAAAGGAGCGACTTCACAGTCCACAGCGGAAATTCGAACTGCTTCATCCTGATGCGGATCGACGTCGCTGCATCTTCTACACTATTGCATCTGTCTTCCGAGATATGGAAGGAAGCCGCCGTCACCTGGAGGAACTTTTTCACTTCCGGCGTCATTGTGACGATGTACTGTTCTTTCTTCTTGCGATCATTTCCTGCGGTCATCGCTTCGGCGATCATCGTCTTCATCGTATCCGGCGACATTGGTTTTGTCAGGGATCCATTGCTCCAGAAATATTCAATATTCGCGTATTCCTTCAGCACGAAGCCCATCACCAGCGCAGCCGCACTGCATGGCATGAAACCGAAAGGAGGCTGCTCCAATTCATTCCAGATATCCGAAACAGAGACGCGGCCTGCTTTGCTGGCAAACCCTTTCTCGATCAGATCCTCCACCTTTTTCTTGATCTGAACGATCGGAAGGCTGGTGAGCTCCGGTCTCTTCCAATAGTCCGGCACCTCCCATGCCCCTTTCAATGCCACCTCGAAGCTCTTTTTATTGCTGCTCTTATATGCCCCTTGCAGCTTTTCATGGATCCCGCAAAGTGCACCTTGCGCCAGTGCATACTGGCTGTACATCGTATCCGTCAGATCATACTGCTCGACACCGTAGAAATACACTTCATGATCCAGCTCGGTGAGGAAATGCTGCAAGGCTTCCAGATTCGCCATGCGTTCACCATTCGGAGCAGCCTTCGTGTACACCATGAAAGCGCCCTGCATGATCTTATTGCTCCAATCCGACAAAACAGCCATCGCCTGTTTTTCATAGTGCTCCGCCTGCACCTTATTTTTCTGTGCATTGTAGAAACTGAATGCCAGATTATCGATGTACTGCTTCTTGAGATCGGTTCCCATCGGCGTCAGCGCCTCGATGATCACCCAGCTGTCATCCATGATTTTTGTCCGTTCCCGGATCTTCTGCTCGATTTTGAGCATTTCAATGGAGTCCATCGCAAAGGTTGCCATGGTCTTGAAGCGATTGGACGCACGGTGATTCTGCAGACGAGTGGCGATACGACTGAACGATTCATCGCCCGTTCCGTTGTCATTCAAAAGGAAGCGTCCACGAATCGCGACAGGGATCGCAATGGTTTCCAGCAATTTTCCGTTTGTGATGAGGGCCGATGTCTTCGTCTCTTTTTCTGCCTTCTCACGATATTTCTCCATACTTGTACCGCTGCCTGCATTGGCTACGCAGTATTCCAACTTGCCGCTGCCAGTCGGTTTTTGGAAAATGAGTCCCTTCTCCACCAACCCCTTCGCGATATTTACAGCCTGCCCAGGAGCCCATTCCGTCCCTGAGAATGCCATATCCAGGTTTTCATCATTGGGCACCAGCAGAGGATTGTCCACGATGTGAAGAGAAATCGCCTGGAAGAGAAGAATGGTCTTCACGACCTTCTTTTCATTGTCTACCAGCTTATCCAGCTGCATCGTATTGTATGTATCGAGAATGCCTCGTACATCATCATTGAGCCCCGCCTTCTGCTGCCCACAGAAGAAATCCCACAGAAGATCGATAGTCAGAAGGTTCGGCTCCGTGGTGGAACCAAAGTTGTGAATAAACCATTTGAACCCCTTCGCATCCGTCATATCATTGCTGATGATGAAGTCAAACATACTGCGCTGGTTCGAATTGAAAAGCGTCGCGATATGTTTCAGTAAAAGAGCCGCATAGGGATGCATCGGCGTGATGGCCTGCAATTCTTCATCCGTCAGATTCATTTTCTGCCCGGCGCGGTTGCTGCGTTGCGAGCTTTCGATGATATGATGCCGCACCGCGCCGAGTTCCAGATTCAGATCTGCTTTATCTGAAGCCCATTCCGCTTTCAGGGCAGAATCGGATGTCACACGCATGGCCTGCGCCATCAGCTTGAATGCCATGTTTTCCGGCAGTTCGATCTTCACAGGCGATTCGAAACGATCCAGAATCTTTTTCGCCACATTGGCATCGGCGAACAGGTTGCGGCTTTGATGTGCCACGACCATGAAATAGAACGGCTGCGACTCACTGATTTCCGCCAGCGTCTGGAAATCTGTCAAACCCACCGGATGGCTAATAAAGTATTCTGAAAATTCATCCCAGATAAAGAGGATGGAAGACAAATGATTCGAAGCGATAATGTCTTTGATCCAGGCAGACATCTGGTTTGCATTCGTCAAAAGTCCCGCAAATCCATTATCCTTCAGGACCTGCAGCACCTTCGCCATCAGGTCTTCCGTCTCTTCAGCATCTCCATTTTTCAGTTTTTCGATGACTTCATCCGCACTCATCTGGCTGAAATCGATGATGTACTTGATATCATGAATTTTCGCATCAAAGAATGCTTTATTGGCTGCATCTTCTGCCCATTTCAAAAAGGCATCTTTCATAGAGAGTGCGCCATGATTGGTGAGTCCTTTTTCCTTTAGCGCTGCCATGATGCTCTGCTGCACCGCCATGACGAGATCCATCTCCGTGTGAATGCTCGCTGAGCCGATGCGATGCACTGTCAAGATGGTCCCGCTGTTTTTGAGAGAAATAAACTTATCCCGGAGATCGGAAGACAGACCGAAATCATCGAAATAGTCTCTGACTTCCTGGTCAGAAGCTTCCAGGATGGACTTGACGGTGAGGGCGGCATGTGATTTCCCTGTACCATAGGCCCCTTCCACCCAGATCGAGCGATGCGCTCCGCCAGAAAGGACGCGGCGCGTGGTCTCCAGCAGCTTCACAAAGGTCGCATGGGGATAGAATTTCTTCCAGCTGACTTTCCCTTCTTTGATCAGCTCTGCCGTGACAGCGGCATAGTATGTCGGATCGATATTGAAATATTTCTCATACGTGTCTGTCATGATGGATTCCCCTTAGAAAAGCTGTAATACGTCATCGGCAGTTTTCTCACTGCGAAGCGTGATGTTGTCAAGATCGAGCGTGAAGGAAGCGGAAATAAAGTCGGGATAATTGCTGGATAGGCCATTCAGGATACGCTTCATCTCATCCTCACCCAGCCCGAAGATACGCGTCGGAGAGACGCCGTCTCTCTCGATGGAGTCATCGAGGAGTGTAGAGAGGGAAAATTGGTAGTACCCGCCGCAGGCTTCTGCAAATTTATAGAGAGAATAGAGGATAGTAAGGCTGTCCGGATTCATCCAAGCAGTTCGTCTCAATGAGAGCATTTTCTTCTTTACATCGCCCATCTTGGTTGTTTTGCTTTCGATTTCTGGAATACCAAAGCCAATCAACTGTAAACAGCTATTCGAATCCAGAATTGTCTTGAAGGCATTCCAGAATTCTCCAATCGCGTGCTTGCTGGCATCCGCCAAATCCAATGCGGCTGTCTCGCTCGTGTAATCTACATCAAAAGGAATGTTTGTGATATACCAGTTAAATGCAGGAGAATAAGCAAGATTGCACAGCAAAATCGCCCACGTCTTCTCATCGTTAAAATCTCTTTTCAGCATGAACTGTCCAAAATCGGTCAATTTTCTTTTTTCCGTCATTTTGGCATCTCGTAAAAACGTATACATGGCATCGGTCTTTTTATTTCCCGGCTCATAAGACTGATCCTTCACATAGTTTTTAATCCATTCCATAGGAACGCCCACGCTAAAATATCGATTGATTCCTTTGACTGTTTTCATATCCTTGCTCCCCCTGACTGAATGATAATATAGACAACCATCTAATACTTTGAGACATGCATGACATCTGCTGCATTTATCGCCCACATGTAATTGACCATCTTTCATCTCGATGTTTCTATTAGGGCATTCTGCAGGGCAGGTCTGACACTGCACGCAATATTCCATTTTTGCCAAAACTGCTTTGAATAAACTGACAAACTCGATCGTGTTTTTATCTCGTTTCTCGTTATCTATGATGAATGCATTCTTCGCGCCCGTTTGCAACACACAGCGACGCCATACTTTTTTATATTCAAGCAGATACCCTTGGTCATCTTGAACCATGTCTCCCATGGTTTTATACCACTGTTTCCAATCATTATTCAGATTTTTTACTTCAAATATCAGCTTCCCACTCTTCTCTTGAAACTGAAAGCGCTCTTCTTCACTAAACTTCAGCTCACGTCCGCTCAGCCTCGTTTTCCAAGCACCGATTTCAAAAAAACGCTTTCGATTGTCGCCGGATAAATCCTTTGCACATGTTTCCGCGATAATATCGGTATATGCCTTCACCAAATCTGGGAAACTACATTTTTTCATATACTCATGACGTTCTGACGAATTCGGACAAATGATACATCCCACCCTATTGAAACCCAGTTTATATGCTTCATTTAAGCGTAAGTGATTACCGAAAATGTGCAAGAAGATTTCCGCAGAGGACCAATAGAGCAACGGATGAAAACTGTACTGCCCTTCTAATTTTTTCCCCATGCTAATCATGTCATAACTGGAACGGGCAAAACTTTCTTCAGCACGTACACCAGTCGTCATCATGGCGTGCAAATTATTGAATCCGTACAACTCACATAGCTTGTTAATGACAGGTGCGGTTTTATGTACGGTACAGCACCAGCGGATTCTGCGTGATGGTGGACCGAACACTTTCCATGAGTCCAAGGAACGCATTTGGGACTTCGCATGAATAAATGTGATCCCATTTTCTTTGCAATCATCCCGTATGTCATTTATAAGCGCTAGTGTTGTGGGAAATTCCATATCTGTATCCCCGAACACCACCTTAAACGCCTCATGCGGAAGAGCACGCTGCACCATATCCAGTGCCACCACACTATCCTTGCCGCCACTGAAAGCCACATAAAAAACATCGATGCGGGTCTTGTATGATTCATACGTCTGGTACACCTGCTGCACGGTCTCCTGCACCAAAGCTTCCATGATTGCCCTATTCTTCTCACACATACGCGGCACATCGACGAATTCGAGCGGCTTGCCACCGGGTTCCGGATCTTTGTCCAGCACCACGAGACCGGGCGGCGTGTAGAGCGCTCCGCCGGTCACCTTCGCGATCGTACGGCCTTTGTATATATAGTTGTTCGCTTCCGCCCAAAGGAGCGGCGCATGGTCATCTTTCGGGTAATTCCAGTACTTGTCAAAGCCCAGAATATCCAGCTCTTTATAGTAAACAGGACGAGGCTCTTTGCTGAATTTCGACAGCTCCGGAAGGAGCAATAGACCTCCCGTCTCTTCATCCCATGTGTATTTGTACATATTGTTTCCTCTAAGAAGTATGAATTATGGTCAGCGATTCGCCGTGACCAGCTGTGCTCGTTTGCGCTTCGCCTGCTTTACGATGGTTCCGATCTGCTTTATCTTTCGCAGTACCTGCAGTTTATGTGCTACGATAAGGTCCAAAGCCTCCTCATCAGTCTGCCAATCAGGTGAATGGGAGAGCAGCTCGATGAGTACATCATCGTAGGAATCGATGGCATATCCTTTCTTGACCACGGCACCGTATACGCCGCTGTCACTGATCCAGCCATTGGCCTGCACCAGAGAGAATGGGCAGAGCATCGCATCATTCTTGTACAAAAAACTCTCCAGCACATAGACATTCCACGGAATGCCAATATCTGGGAATGACAGGAAAAGGGTAAAATCTTCCAAAGGCATGTAGGCCTTCTTCCCCATCTGCTGGCCGATCTTTTGGATGATATGTGCCTCTTTCCCTCGGAAATGGACATGGTCTCTTCGGATCCATTCCTCTGGCGATACACGTACCATTTCATCCATCACGTAGTTGCAGATATTTCCGAGTATCCCGCGCTGTTTGGCGAACCATTTGATATCCGACGTTGAAAGTTTGGTATGGGCGTGGCAGTATTCCTGGATCTGCTCTCTTCCGCTTTTCATATGTCCCGCGGGAAAAAGCCCTTTGGCCTTTTCGATGAAATCTGCGGGATACAGCATGGCTAGTACTTTCCGAAGCAATGCGTCATCCAGACTGCTCATATCTATCGCGACACCCGGGCAGCTTTCTTCCATGATTTCACGCAGCCGATCATTCGGGATAAATTGTCTCTGCGTCATATCCTCCAGCAAGGCATCGCGGAGCCGTTGCTTTTCTGTATCACTCAAAGTAACATTGGGCCCATAGAAATACAGGTCTTTGGCCTTGATGATACCCGGAACTCCATCCAGAAATTTCTTGACCATATTCTGAGGCCAGTACCAGATCTTTTCTTGTATGCTTGTCAGGGAAATCGCCACGGGTGACTCTGTCACGAGCCGACGGATCTCCTCGCCGCGGTCCTGTGTCTCCGAGCGCTTGGAAATGACTTCGCCACATACATAGTCGGAAGAAAACAAGGGCATAAGCTCCGAGCGCATGACATCCTCGGTAAAGATACTGAGCCCTGAAAATTCGTTTCTATAATGCTCGTAAATGCAAGGCCAGTATAGGCTCGAGGCACTCTCATCCAAAAGCCTCATCAAGTCTTTGGCGATGCCTTCCAAGATCCCCTGCTCTGCGCTACTCGCCTTCGCATAGATACGGCCATCCACTCTCACCTCTCCGATGTCTCGCAGCTTCTCCATCAACATGGCATTCTGCACCAAGAGTGCTTTACCAAACATCTCCTCGTAGCGCGCTTTATATTGCTTCATGGCAAGATTTTGCTGGCGGAGACCATCAGGGAATTTTTCTCGAAGCACTTGAGCAAGTTTGTCTTCTTCGCTGGCCGCCGGCTCTTCCGCGTTTATGTCTGGCGTATCCTTTGGCGTCTCTCCTACCGGCAGTGCATCACCCGTCTCATGCATGGCGGGAGCTGCAGGTGCTGCCTTTCCCTGCTCTATCGCATCTTTTGGGACAAGGAAAGTAAAGGTGAGGTTTTCATAATCCACATCGCTATTCTTTACGATGGCGCGGAGAATCCCCATCATCTGCTTCGGCGTGATTTTCGTTTCTACATGCCATGTATCGCCTATCGACACTCCGTCATGCATATAGTTAGCTTCGAATGAATTTCCTACATAACTAGGACCAGGCTGTTTGCGAGATGCCGACGCCAGCCTTTTGAATATTTTCGGATAATCCTCATACAGCGTTTTACAACATTTCACGTACATATCACGCCAGCCACTCACTTGAGTCTCATCCCCAAAATAACAGAATGCCAGCGGCTGATATCCCTTGTAGTCTCTTTTTTCCGCCAAATCACAAGTCAGCTGAGTGGGTTTATCCTCTTCAGCATTTCTCCCATAGGCTTGCGATGGCTCGGCAGTGACCAAAGGCTCCACTTTCTTCTCTTCTGTTTTCGGCTGTGCTTTTACTACGGGACTCTGCTCCTTCACAAACCGTTTCCGGTACGCAAGCAATTTCAGATGAAGCAGTGCCCAGTCATCTTGAGAAAAAACATCATTGATCGTATGAACCGCAAAATAGTCGTATAACTCTTTGACTGTATGAACACTCACCGTGTATAATCTGCCATTCAATTCAAACGGCAAATCCAGACAGTATATACTCCATTTCTGCGCATAGGGAGGGATTCGACTAAAGTCTTCTTCAGAGAGCAGGCGCATAGACCTGGTCGTGCTTTCATCTGGCTCATCTTTTTTCTGCTCAAAAGGAGATTTTTCTATTAGCGCAGAAGCAGAAGAGCACGATGAAGCCTCTTTCAGATACGCCTGCAGCTTATCATTCGCATCCTGCCAGTCTTTGAAATCAATCATATAGTTTTCTTTATGGTCTGCCAGGAAGTGCTGGAGCGCTTTGATGGTATGTATCCCTTCTTCTTCCAATTTTCGTTGGAGCGCAGGAGCGAGATGAAGCCGATCCACGATAGAGAGCTCTGAAGAGTTTGTGCTGGTAGGCACCTCACGAATGACTAGCTCATGCTTGAGGACAGAGACAGGCGGTGGCTTCTTGGCTGGTTCACTATTCTTTTCAGGTGCTCCCTCATCCACACGGACTCCATTCACCACAATGATCGGCGCTTTTTTCTCCTTCTTTTGGGCCTCAAGTCCTGCCTCTTTTCTCGCTTTATTCAGAATCATCTGATACCAGTCCCGGTCTTTTTTATAGATCCCCACAACTTCATGGAAACACCGGGAAATAGGGCCATCAAACCCATACGCGCTATTGGTCATCAGAATCTTCATTCTTTGGTATTGCAGGCTCATGCCATTTTCGTTTCGGAATCCCGCATCGATCGTATATCCCAGATGAATGGCTCTTTTCCGCAGATTTTTCGAAAGATCGGCAAGAATATCTTTTTCCTTCTGTGGTTCTTCCTGTATCCGTAAATACGCATCCAAAAGCAGTGCCACTTCATACCGGTCCCAAGGAATCTGACGGGCCATAACGCTCTCCTCCTCATGCTTTTCTTCTTTGCACGTCAAAAGCCCATTCCCCGACGCTTTCGCATCAGAAAATGAGCTCTCCAAAGCAGAGGAGGTTACTTTGTTACCCCCCCCTACCTTCGTAGGTTGTCAATTCAGTTTTAGGACGCATGCCAAAGAAACGAGAACTCCGCCGTTTCCACTGCGTGAATTTTTTCATTTCTTTCGCCTCCCATAGAGATGAATAGCTATAATCAGTTTTATTATAACACAGAGAGACGTTAAAAACATTCATCATGTCAGACTTTCCTCAATGAAATCATTATTTTTTTCAGCCATACATTTCTAAAGCAAGTGTTAAGGCAGAGAAAAAACACCGTATCCTTTTTTTATCACAGCACGCCGCTGCTATCGGTCTTTGTGATAATATTTCGCGGGAATGGGATGATCGAGGCGATAGATGATGCTGATGGGCTGGGAGCCTTCGTGGGAGACGATCTTTGCGGTGCCGAGGAAGGTGTAGACCATAGCATTGCGGCAGGCGTCCTGCTTGGCGCTTCGGACGAAGAGGAGGACGATGCCGCCGGTTTCTCTTTGGGAAAGATAGCGCTGTCCTGTCTTGGACTCGGGCGTGGTGGTGGACTGGCTCTGCCAGTGGAAGAGGTGGCAGTCGATGGAGTAATCTTCGTAGAGGGTGGTATCGGAGAATTCCTTCTGCGATTTATTGAGTGTCACGAGGAAGACGTCTGTCGGGCGCGTGACGGTGTCACTGTTCGTATGGTCGAGGTATTTCACGCCTTCGCGAATGCTGGCGGGCTTGGCGAAGCCGAGGGCTGCGAAGAGCTGGTCGCGCGTGTAGCTATCGTAAACTTCGAGGGCGCAGGGATAGGGAAGTTCTGCCTTTTGGGGAATGATATCGATGCGGTCATAGAGGAAGTCGAGCAGTTCGCTGATCTCTTCCTTGAGGGCTGTTTCTTTCGCAAAACGGGTGATGGCAAGGGCGGGGTCTTTCGGGCTGTCCTTCTGCCCATCGGGAAAGAGGGTGATCGCCCACATGCGCAGGTATTTCTTTTCCATGGGAGTGAGGTTTATCGGCAGGTTTTCATAGGCACGCCGCAGGAAAGAGATCCATCGCGGCGAATCTATGGTAAGGGTGCGGCGCATGGATCTGCGGAGGGCTTCTTCGAGGTCGGTCACAGGGAGCGCGGGAAGGATCTCGGCGTCCATGAGGAGCCTTGTATAGGTGCGCGTGCCATTGTAGAAGACGGCGGGCTCTACCTGGGTCGCGCGGAAGAAATCGGAGAGAGTCGGCCGGCTGCCGGTGGCAGCGTAGAGTTCTTTCACCATCTCGATGTAGTATTCATTTTTCCGAAGGCGGCTGGCGATGTTTTCGAGTACCCATTTCTGTGCCTGCTCTTCGAGCTGAATGGCGCAGCCTTTCGGCACGTGAGGAAATCCTTCTTGTATCTCTTTCTTGATGATGACGTGATGCTTGCCGAGGAGCGATGCGAAGCGGCGGGAAAAGTCGTACTTGCGGCTTGCCTGTGCGACGAAGTCGAGGACGGTGAGGCAGTCTTTCCCTTTCGAAAGGCGCAGGCCGCGCCCGAGCTGCTGGAGGAATACGGTCATGCTGTTCGTCGGTCTTAGGAAGAGTACGGTATTCACGGACGGGATGTCGACGCCTTCATTGAAGAGGTCTACGACGAAGAGGATGCGAAGCTCCCCTTCTGCGAGGCGTTTCCGCGCTGCATTTCTTTCTGCTGCCGGTGTATCTGCATCGAGTGCGAGGGCAGGTATGCCGTGCTGATTGAAGTAGTCTGCCATGAAATGCGCGTGCTTCTTCGAGACGCAGAAGCCGAGTGCTTTCACGTCGCGAATGTCTGCGGTGTAGCGAAGGAGGGCGTCTCCGATGGCGCGGGCGCGCTGGCTGGCCAGTGCGCCTTCTGCGGTGTAGAGACGTTCGAGCTCGCTCGCGTCGTACTCTCCGCCTGTCCACTTGATTTCCGCAAGGCTCACCGGATCTGTGACGCCGAAGTAGTGAAAAGGGCAGAGAAGGCGCCGCTCGATGGCATCTGGCAGGCGTATTTCTGCGGCGATGTGTCCGCCGAAATAGGAGAGGATCTCTCCCCCATCCATACGCTCTGGCGTAGCTGTGAGGCCGAGGAGGATCTTCGGATGAAAGTGTGTGAGAAGGTGCTGATAGGATCTTGCCGCTGCATGATGGAATTCATCGACGATGATCATGTCATAGTAGTTGGGATCCATTTTTTCAAAGAAACGCTGACTGTTCAGTGTCTGAATGGACATGAAGAGGTGTTCCACGTGACTTGCCCGATGTCCTCCGACTGCGAGCGCACCAAAATCGGGATCTTTCATGACCTGACGGAAGCAGGAGAGGCTTTGTTTCAGGATCTCTTCCCTATGAGCGATGAAGAGGAGGCGCGTCCCTTCTTTTCTCGAGGCGGCAAATCGGCGATAGTCGAAGGCGGAGATCGCTGTCTTTCCCGTGCCTGTAGCGGCGACGACAAGATTGTACCAGCGATCTTTGCCGTGCCGCTCTGTATCAAGTGCATCCAGTATCGCCTGCTGGTAGGGGTACGGCTGGATGTCAAAAGCATAGGAGGAGGCATCTGTCCCGCTGCTCCGCCCGCGTTCCCTATCGATAGCGCGACGAAGTTTTTCCTCATCTTTTTGGGGCTCGTAGGAGGTGAAATCCTCGGAGTGCCAATAGGTCTCGAAGGTCGCGCTCATTTTATCGATGATGTGCGGCTGGTCCTGCGCCGTCACCTTCATATTCCACTCCATCCCTTCTGCGATGGCAGCGTGGGAAAGATTCGATGAACCGATGTAGGCCGTCGAGTAGCCGCTTTCCCGATAGAACATGTATGATTTGGCGTGCAGTCTGGTTTCTTTCACATCATAAGAAATGCGTACTTCTGTATGGGGCAGAGACGCAAGCACCTCGATGGCCTTCGGATCCGTCGCTCCCATGTATGTCGTCGTCACGATGCGCAGGTGTCCGCCGCGGGCTGTGAAAAGGCGCAGTGCGGGGAGAAGCAGCTGAAGGCCGGAGAAACGGATGAAGGAGATCAGAAAATCAATGCGGTCAGAGGATGCGATCTCCTTTGTGAGCTCGTGTACCATCGAGACATCCTTCTTAGAATTGGTGAAAAGGAACGATCGCGTAAGTGATGTCGCCGGCCGCTCCCACCGGCGAGGCAGGAGTGTATTTTTCTTATGCTCTAAGGATCTCAGCAGAAATGGTGCATTCGCCACCTCCTGACCGCCTCCCAGCTCTTCTGTCTTCTTTGCAAGGGAGGCAATGAGTTCATTCGTGAGTGCCAGCTGGTGGTCGACACTGTTCTCCTCATCCCTGTCCGCGATGTCCTTCAGGCAGAGTCGTATCACCTGCTGCAAATACGAAGAGAGATAGCCCACGGCTTCCTCAGCATCCACATCTTCCTCTTCTGCACGCACCTGATCCTCGGCCAGTGCCTCTTTCAGCACTTCAGCAAAGCGCCGCGACATGACTTTCTCGTACACGCCATCTTTTAATTTTTCAATTTCAGTCATAGGGGTCATTGCCTTTTCCTTTCTGAGAAGCCAATAGATATGTAAGAGCTTTTTTATATAGTATCATAAAAAACTATCGCCGTAGATGAAAAACAGATCATCTGATCTTGCTCACCCACCGGGCAGTATACATCATCTGAATCTCTGTATTTACTGCGAAAATGGTATCCTCGCTATACGTATGATTTATGAAATAGACTATATATTGCGTCATCCACCTTTTCCCTCTTGCATTTTTCTCTAGAACGTAGTACCATATAGTCATGAAGCATGGACATATTTGAACATGTTCCCCGGATGGACGGTTTCTCCGATTTCCAGAATTCTCCAAGCGCTACGAGATCACAGGGAGGGCCACACCGGAAGGGGCAGATCTGCCATATGCACCGTGCGTCATCGGATGGGTCAGCGGAAGCGTACAGCCTGCTGCCGATGCTCATTTTAGGCTGACAAGCAAGAAAAAATGAATATCCGGAAGCATGGCTTTTCCACTTCCCTGTCCTCTGCGAGGCCGGGTTCCGACGATAGCACAGGCCCTCCCGCACTTCGGTGCTCATGGACGACCGTCACCGATTCCGAGCTCCGCCTGCATCGGGCATAGGTGGGAAGCCTTTTCCGGATGTTTTTTTATGTCTTTGTAAGAAAAATCCCCATGGGCTATGGCATGACACATGCCGCAGCTCATGGGGATTTTTCTATTGACTTTTTGCTCTCACTCATTCGTGGCTTCTTCTCAGACGGAGTATCCTGCTTCTCGCGCGATTTCTTTCACATACGGGATCGAACTTTCTGTCGCAGCAGCAATGTTGTCGATCGGCATGTTCAGTTTGAGCAGATTCATGATCACTGTTCTACCTTTTTTCTCCATGCCTTGCTCCATACCTTTCTCCATCCCCTTCTCCATGCCTTGCTCCATCCCCTTCTCCATACCTTGCTTCATGCCGATTTCGATCCCTTCCTGCATGCCTTCGGTTTTATATTTTTGGAGTTCCATCAAAAGTGTCATATATTCTCGCCTCATTTCTTTATGCTCTTTGATCCGTATGACTTCTTCATTGACTTCTTTCGTAAATGCACCTTCTGCTGCTTTCCCGTCCACATAGCGCAGGAAGGCTGCTATATCCGGGTCAAGGGTATCACTTTCGCCTTTCGCGTTCAGGAAGATCTTTGTCGAAAGATCCCCCAGCTCCAGACCTTCCTTTTCGATGCAGCGATGGCGGAAGGTATACATGGGGAGATTTTCGCCGAAGGGGTCGAAGGTACAGATGAAGATGATGAAGGACTCTTTCAGCTCTGTATAGTACTGCCCTTTTTTCAGCTCGTCCATATCGATCATGCCTTGATAGTAGCGGGTCCGCTTGGGGAGTTCCCCTTCACTGCCATTCGTACATTGCATCTCGATGTCATAGACATGGCCGTTTTCATCGTGCACATAGACGTCCAGACGGATGCTTTTGCTGTCGTAGCGGTTGTCTATGGATTTTTCGCCTTCTGGAAATGTGATCTTTTCGATCCGGATGCCCAAAATCTTCTCGATCAGGTATTTGCAGATCCGCTGGTTCTGCATGACTTTCTGGAAAAGAAAATTATCCTGAATGGTCAGCTCTTCCCATTGTTTGAATCGTCCCATGGCATCACCGCCTTTCTACCTGTATTGTAACAAAAAATAGAGAAAAAGCGAAGAGAAATTCCGCAATATACAAGCCGAAAAGAAACATTCTCTCATTATATTTTGTATCTGTATGAGGGAAACAGGCAATCAAAAAGCAGCCTACCGATGAAAACCGATAGGCTGCTTTTCTATGATTTTTATTTTTCCAGCTTTTTGAAAAGGCTCGCCATTTCGAGTGCATCCATCGCACATTCGAAGCCTTTGTTGCCTGACTTGAGGCCGGCGCGGTTGATGGCCTGCTCGATGGTATCGGTGGTGAGGACGCCGTAGAGGACGGGGATACCACTGGAGAGGGAAGCCATAGCGACGCCCTTCGTGACTTCGGTCGCTACGTGCTCGTAGTGATCGGTCTCGCCGCGGATGACAGCGCCAAGGCAGATGACGGCATCATATTTCCCGCTTTCTGCCATTTTCTTCGCTGCGAGCGGGATCTCGAAGGCGCCCGGCACCCAGGCGAGATCGACTTTGTCCATATCGACGCCGTGACGGGCAAGACCATCGGCTGCGCCGTCGATGAGTTTGGAAACGATGACTTCATTGAAACGGGAAGCGATAATGCCGACGCGGATGTCGCTTTCATTGAAAAGTCCGGAAATGATATTCATGAGGAAGTCTCCTTTGGGTATATGTAACATACTTTGTAAGTGGTAAAGTCTAGGGTTCAAGGTTCAAGGTTCAGGGTTGTTGTGGCGGCTGCGCCGCGAATATATGGCCGATGCGCCGATTTTTGTAAACTGAAATCCCCGAAACTGGCATTTCAGTCACCAGTCACTAGCCACTAAAATCCTATGCCTTCGGTTCTACGATGTCCTGATCGAGCTTCAGCATATGGCCCATTTTTTCCTGCTTGGTCTTGAGGTAGAATTCGTCTTCTCTGGTGGGCGCGATCTCGATGGGGACGCGCTCGGTGATAGTGATACCGTACTCGTTGACGTCGTCGATCTTCTGCGGGTTGTTTGTCAGGAGGCGGATATGTGTCGCGCCAAGATTTCTAAGGATCTGCGCGCCGGTCATGTACTCGCGAAGGTCGGCAGCGAAGCCGAGCTTGAGATTCGCTTCGACGGTGTCATAACCTTCGTCCTGCAGGGCATAGGCGCGAATTTTATTGATGAGGCCGATGCCGCGGCCTTCCTGACGCAGGTAGACGAGGACGCCCCGACCTTCTTTGGCGATCTGGCGCATAGCTGCGGAGAGCTGCTGTCCGCAGTCGCAGCGGAGCGACCCGAAGCAGTCACCGGTGAGACATTCCGAGTGGATGCGGCAGAGGACGGGAGATCCGTCATCGACCTTGCCCATGGTGAGAGCGACGTGGTGCTCGCCATTCATTCGGTTCACGAAGCCGTAGATCTCAAAGTCGCCGTACTTGGTCGGGAGTTTGGCGGCGGTGATGCGTTCGACGAAGATTTCATGCTTTTTCCTGTATTCGATGAGCTCCTGAATGTTGCCGATCTTGAGGCCCTTTTCCTTCGCAAGGCGGAAGAGGTCTTCACGACGGGCCATGGTACCGTCTTCATTCATGATCTCGCAGCACAGGCCGGCGGGCTTGAGCCCGGCAAGGCGGGCGAGGTCGACGGTCGCTTCGGTATGGCCCTGCCGTTCGAGGACGCCCCAGCGGCGAGCTTTCAGCGGGAAGAGATGCCCCGGGCGGCGGAAATCTTCCGGCTTCGCGCCGTCTTTGATGGCTTCCAAGGCCGTCATGGAGCGGGCGGCGGCAGAGACGCCGGTGCCGGAGTCTTTGTAGTCGATGGACTCTAAGAAGGCGGTCTGGTGATTGTCTGTATTGTGACGGATCATCGGTCCGAGGTACAGGGATTCTGCGATCTCCTCGGACATCGGCATGCAGATGACGCCTTTCGCTTCGGATGCCATGCGGTTCACATTCTCAGGCGTGGCGAATTCTGCGGCGCAGATGTAGTCGCCTTCGTTTTCGCGGGACTCGGCGTCCTGCATGATGACGATGTGTCCCTGCCTGATCTCTTCCAAAATATCTTCAATCGGGTCAAATTTAAATTCCATAGTTTCCTCCAGAAAGTGTCTCAAGCATACCCATGGTGAGACCTTCTTCCGTGTCCTTTTTCATGAGCTGCTCCACATATTTTCCCAAGTAGTCGCACTCGACATTCACCGGGTCTCCCGGGCGCTTCCCGAGAAGGATGGTCTTCTCCCCCGTATGTGGGATGAGGGAGATCGTGAAGCGGTCTGCTTCGCGCCTTGCGACCGTGAGGCTCACGCCGTCGATAGCGACAGAGCCTTTTTCTATGATGTATTTCATCCATTTCTTTTCAATGGAAATCGTGACATTCACCGCGTTTCCGTCCTTGATGAAGGAGATCAGGCGTCCCGTGGTATCGACATGGCCGAGCACGATGTGACCGCCCAAGCGATCCGAGAGACGAAGGGCCCGCTCGAGATTCAGGGGCGAGCCGACGCGCACCATGGAAAACGACGTGCGGGAAAGCGTCTCCGGCGTGACGTCGCAGTCGAAAGAGTGCGTATCCATCCGCGTCACGGTGAGGCAGGTACCGTTCACCGCAATGCTGTCGCCGAGCTTCGTCCCCTCGAGGACTTTTTCACAAGAAATGGTGAGCGTGCAGGAAGATGCTGTGGGTTTCATCCTGCGAAGCGTCCCGATTTCCTCTACGATCCCTGTGAACATGGCTCTTCCTCTCTCTTCAGCAGGTCGACGTCCGTCGGTCGCGTGGACTCTGCCTTTTCTTCTTTGGCTTCTTTTTCTACATACGCTTCGATGACGAGATCCTTCCCCGTCATCTGCGTCTGGATGTCACGGAGACGGATGGCCTTCAGGATGGTCGGTGCGCCCTCGCCGCCGATGAGCCCGGGCGCAGAGACGCCGCCAATGATCATCGGCGCGGTATAGATGCGTACCTTGTCGACGATGCCGGCATCAAAGGCAGACGCGGCGAGCGTCGCGCCGCCCTCTAAGAGGATGCTGTCAATGCCTTTCAGAGCGAGCCCCGTCATGGCGGCCTCGAGATCGACACTGCCTTTCTCTTCGCCGTCCGTCATAATGATATCGACGCCCATATCCGAAAGCGCTTTGCGCTTTCCCTCATCCGAGGCCGTCGTGGTGAGGATGATATTCTCCCCTTCTTCGTGGAAAACCTTCGCTTTGAGCGGCACGGAGAGCTTTCCGTCTACGATGATGCGCACGGGGTCGATCATCCCCTCTGTGCGGGCAGTGAGCTGCGGATTGTCCGCAAGGATCGTCCCCGCGCCGACCATGATGCCCTTGTAGCAGCCGCGCAGAACATGTACTTCTTCCCGCGAATCTTCACAGGAAATCCACTGGGAGTCCCCCGTGTGGCAAGCCGTCTTGCCATCCAGAGACATCGCAGCCTTGTAGAGGACGAAGGGCTTGTGCTGGGTGATGTATTTCAGGAAGACTTCATTCAGCTTCTTCGCTTCCTCTTCCATGATACCGACCGTCACAAAGATCCCCGCTTCTTTCAGCTTGCGGATCCCCTTGCCGGCGACGAGAGGATTCGGATCCTCCATCGCGACGACCACGCGGTCGACGCCTTTTTCCACCACGAGGTCAGCGCACGGCGGCGTCTTCCCATAGTGCGAGCAGGGCTCGAGCGTCACATAGAGCGTCGCCCCCTTCGGATCTTCTGTCGCGTGAGCGAAGCAGTTCACTTCCGCATGCGGCCCGCCATATACTTCATGCCAGCCCTCGCCGATGATGCGGCCATCTTTTACGAGCACCGCCCCGACCATCGGATTCGGACGGGTATGTCCCATGCCGCGCACCGCTAGCTCCAGCGCACGGCTCATGAATTTTCTGTCTTCATCGATACGCAAAAAATCCACCTTCCTTTCCTTCAGGGAGGTGGACAGCCAAAAAGTCTACCACTCTTCTTTCATCCGGACTCTAACCGTCGGCTCTGGGTTCTCACCAGATCTACTGCAGGACATCTGCAGCTCGTGGGCTCAGAAGATCTTTACCACCGGTGGGGAATTCCGCCCCGCCCTGAAGAGATATATTTCTACGTTTCTATTATAACAGATGACGCAAGAGGGATGCATGGCCAGCGGCTGGTGACTAGGGACTGGTGACCGGTGACTAGGGATGAGAAAGGAGAATACCGCTTTCCCCATATCGTCATTTCGAGCGAAAGCGAGAAATCTTTTCCGTTCGCGTTCAAGCCAAGGATGCGAGAACAACGGATAACGGGAAACGCCATGCTCCATATGAACTGGACACTACGGTGTTTCATGCAGACAGATTCACACAGGAAAGAAGAAACCCGTAGCCGAAAAAGATCCCTCGGCTCCGCTCGGGATGACGATACGGGAAAACGGACTCTCTCACATTCCCTTTCATACCGCTGCGGAGCCAACCTCCGCCCCTTCGGGCCACCTCCTTCCATGGGAAGGAGGGAGAATACACACTATCCCCCGCACCACAGCCTTCCCCGCGTGGGGAAGGTGGCGAGCATAGCGAGCCGGATAGGGTTCTAGCGGGATGAAAACGCGAGAGAATGAATTAATCCCTAGTCACGAGTGAAGTGGTAAACTAAAATTGGACACAGAGGGGGTAATCTTTAGACATACAGTGT
>OLNZ01000595.1_pt1 | contig 33254 bp, 36 predicted proteins | sample 1672981 | NCBI WGS metagenome assembly OLNZ01 (sample SAMEA3136743, study PRJEB25190) | human gut metagenome | biome: human gut; feature: human-associated habitat; material: faeces | place: Austria | collected 2013 | reverse complement strand
TCCAATTTGTTAATGCGAAAGCAAAACAAGTTTTAAAGATATGATAGTAAAGAAACTTACAACTTCAAGTTTGTCGAACTGGCGAAATACAGAAAACAGCATAAGAATAATCAACAGGCAGGTAGTCTTATAACGAGACTGCCTGCCTTCTTTTATGCCTGCAAGTGCCATTCTGGTTAAATTGTATCACGTTCAGTGTTCCAACGAATCCCTGTTTGTGCGGGTATATCCGAATCGGAATTGATGTCATTGTATCCAAACATAGATTGCTGGGTATCAGTAGCTCATATACAATAATTAAAATAATGAATATCGTTCTCGAGGTTTGACAGCGTGAATGACGCGGTAGTAGTTTGGTTTGCCAATATACTTCAAACGAAGTGAATTTGAAGTATGCCAACATATCTTGTTTTTTTGATAATATTGGATATAATGATACCAAATCAAGATTTACTAAATCATGATTTGATATTGATAGAGGCATTATTGTGTTTGTTGGAAGAGAATCGGAAATGCAACTGTCAAATTAATGAACCAGAGGCAACTTGTTGATTATGCAGTGAAATGGATGGAAGAAAACAGATAAAATCCGATCGGGGAAGGGCAAGAAGAATGGATATATATGAATATGGAAATGAGCAGGCATCTGTTGTCCTGATTGAGATGGTGGGAGAACATAATCTTCCGGGAATCGAACAGAAAATTATGGAAATCCGAAGATTAACCGATATGGATTTCCGATTCATAGCAGTGAAAGTGAATAATTGGAATCAGGATTTATCCCCTTGGAATGCCGAAGCGGTATTTGGAACAGAAGAATTTGGTAATGGTGCAAAAAGTACATTAGATGAAGTCTTGAAATTATGTACGGATACCAGTAAATACTACTGTATCGGTGGATATTCCATGGCAGGACTATTTGCCCTGTGGACAGCAATGCAGACAAATCGGTTTGATGGTATTGCGGCAGCATCGCCATCTATCTGGTTTCCGGGATTTTTGGAATACATGAAACGACAGAAGGTACAAAGTGATTGTATCTACCTGAGTCTGGGAGATAAAGAGGAAAAGACCAGAAATGCCGTTATGGCACAGGTTGGTAATTGTATACGACAGGCATATGCATGGTTAGATGAAGAAGGAATACAATGCACATTAGAGTGGAATCAGGGGGGACATTTTAAAGAGCCGGATATACGGATGGCAAGAGCCTTTGCCTGGGTAATGAAAAATTTGACAAGAAAATAGATGCTGTTTTATGATAACGAAAATGGTGAACAAAGGAGTACTTTAATCAAAAGAGGTGCAGAATGATTATTCAGACAGGAATGAGAACGGATATACCGGCATTTTATTCAAAATGGCTATTGAATCGAATAAGAGAAGGCTTTGTATATGTGAGGAATCCGTATAATCCTAATCAGGTGACAAGATACAGTCTTTCACTGGAGGTTGTAGATCTGATCGCATTTTGTACCAAGAATCCGGCGCCCATGCTGCCATATCTAGATGAATTAAAGAATTATGGTCAATACTGGTTTGTGACGATCACGCCGTATGGAAGAGATATTGAACCAAATGTTCCGGACAAAGAAGCTGTAATGAGAAGTTTTCAGCAATTGTCACAGACTGTGGGCGTGGATAGTGTAGGGTGGAGATATGATCCTATTATCGTAGATTCAAAGCATACGGTAGAATGGCATATATCTGAATTTGAGAAAATGGCAGCTACACTTAGCGGCTATACAAGAACGTGTGTTATCAGTTTTATTGATATTTACAAAAAGGTGCAACGGAATTTTCCGGAGGCAAAGGCGGTACAGAAAAAAGATCGTATTACCATTGGAAAGGCTTTGATAGAGATTGCTGCCCAATATGGTATGACGATCAAACCGTGTGCGGAAGGAAATGATCTTGCCGTATATGGAGCGGATTGTTCCGGGTGTATGACAGTGGCTACATATGAGAAGGCACTTCATAGCAGATTGGAAGTTCCTAAGAGAAAGACAAATCAAAGGGATGGTGCGTGCGCCTGCCTGTTAGGTGTAGATATCGGTGCGTATGATACTTGTGGTCATTTGTGTAAGTATTGTTATGCGAATACAGATGCAGCATTGGTGAATCAGAATAGAAGAAAGCATGATCCGGATTCACCGTTTCTGTTAGACGGAAGTATGCCGGGAGATGTTATACACGAAGCAGTACAGAAAAGCTGGATCGACAGACAGATGTGTCTGAATCTGGAGGATATGATTTAGAACAAAAGTGGTTTTATTATTTGGAGAGGAGATATGACAAGGATGAAACTGACGAAAGAAGAGAAACATAAGCAATGCCTGAAAGAGATCAAAGCAACATTGTTGGTTGTATTGATCTGTTTTTTGTGGCATGTGCTTACTGCATTTTTATTAAATTCTACGGGATGGGTGATATTCCATATGCCGGCATGGTTTGTGGTTTCGGTATTTGGTACGGTCATTCTTGCAATAATTGGAGTCTTTGTACTCCTCCGGTTTGTATTTATAGATTTTTCTTATGATGAGGAGGACGAAGATGAATAAGGATCAGATTATCATTTTATCCGTTTTTCTTGGATATTTGCTTTTTAATGTGATTTTGAGCTTTGTGTATAGCAAAAAGGAAGAAAAACAATTGAAAGGTTCTTCGGAAGAGAAGTATTTCATTGGCGGAAGAAATATGAACGGTATCGTTCTTGCTATGACGATCATGGCAACTTATACGTCTGCAAGTTCTTTTATCTCCGGACCAGGGGCAGCGGGACTTACTTATGGCTATGCACAGGTGTGGATTGCAGCAATACAGGTTCCGGTTACATTCCTTGTGCTTGGCGTGTTGGGGAATAAGCTGGCACTTGTTTCCCGTAGAACAGGTGCATTTACCGTAGTCGGTTATTTTAAGGCACGATATAAGAGTGATGCACTGGTAATCATTACAAGTCTTGGGTTGATCGCATTCTTTATTGCACAGATGATCAGTCAGTTTACGGGTGGAGCAACTCTGATTGCTTCGATTACCGGAATGGATCATGTGACATCTCTTTTGATCTTTGGAACGGTTGTTATTCTGTACACGGCTGTCGGTGGATTTAGTGCAGTTGTGATCACGGATACGATTCAGGGAATTGTCATGTGTGTGGGAACATTTCTGTTTATACTGTTTGTATTGAAAGCAGGAGGGGGACTGGCATCGATTGATGCAGGTCTTGCAGCTAATCTGCCGGATATATACAATGATATTTTTTCTAAGTACACGCCGGGTGGTCTGCTTAGTTATTGGATATTAGTAGGTTTTGGAACATTAGGACTTCCACAGACTGCGGTGCGTGCGATGGGATTTAAGGATACGAAGAGTATGCATAAGGCTATGTGGATTGGTGTATTAACGTGTGGCTTTGTTATTATCGGTATGCATTTGGCCGGTGCATGGGCTGGTGCTTTGGTAGATACCGATAATCTGCCGACTTCTGATTACTTCATTCCGTATATTGTGCAAAAGATCATGCCATCCGGTATTGCGGCTATATTTTTAGCGGCACCAATGGCAGCGGTTATGTCTACTGCGGATTCGCTGTTGATTCTCGCAACGGCAGCAATTGTAAAGGATCTGTGGAAAAATTATGTAGTGAAGGATGATCCGGCTAAAAACGAAACATATGAAAAACATGTAAAGATGGTAAGTACGATTGTTACCATGGTATTAGGAGCGATTGTTATTGTGTTGACGGTCAATCCACCGGATATTATCTTCCTGCTTAACATGTTTGCATTTGGCGGCTTGGAATGTACGTTCTTCTGGCCGCTTGTGGGAGGTCTTTTCTGGAAAAAAGGAACCGGATTGGCAGCGGTTTGCAGTAGTGTAGGTGCGATCGCAACCTATATTTTTGCAACCTATTTTATCCATATTGCAGGACTGAATGCAGTTGTGTGGGGACTGTTAGTAGGTGGAATACTGTATTTTGTGATCGGGGAGATAACGGGAAGAAAAGGATTGGATGCCGATATTTTAGATAAATGTTTCTAAAACAATGGATTCATAGCAATATCGAGGTATTCCTGCCGAGAAGAGCAATACGGTTAAGATTGGAAACGACGGTTATAAAATTATAAAAAGGACAAACACCGGAGTATCACCGGCTTCAAATCCGCTGAGAAAGGCATAAAAAGAGTTGACACCTGAATTACCGTAAAGTTGGCGCATCTGTATGTTTTGTAAGCGTGCATTATAGCATTCTAGTTTATATATTTTTTGCGATATTCATTGGGTGAAATGAAGGCATATTTCCGGAAAACACGGGAAAAATGTCCGGGAGAAGAAAAACCAAGATACACACTGATAGCAGTTAAAGATTTATTTGTGTAGTGGAGGAGGTATTTGGCTTCTTCTATTTTTTTACTGAGTATAAAATCGGTGAGAGTGATATTACTTTCTGCTTTAAATCGTTTTGAAAGATAGGATCTGCTCATAAAAAACTCTTTTGACATAGCCTCTACAGTAATTGCTTCCGATATATGATGATTAATATAATTAGATACATCCGAAACGAGCTGGGATGTATGACTTCCTTCGTGCAATTGATTTACATGTTTGGCAAAGTCCATAATCATAAGATGACGCAGATTAATAATTTCATAATAATCATTTGATGATTCGCAATTTTGAATGTAGCTGCTACTTAGCGTGAAGGCATCGTCTGGACTCATGCCTCCATGAATGGCTGCACGGGAGACAAGTGTAGAGGTAACGATGAAGGTGTCTTTTAATTGACGGAGCTGGTTGTCAGACATTGTGCCTACCTTTAGAGCGGATGAATCTTTAATCAGTTCGGATAAAGACATATAATCTCCTTTTCGAATCAGATTCATTACGTTCTGTTCCAGATCATAAGTATTGTGAAGATTTTGATCCTGTTCAAAAAGTTCTTTGGAAAAAATTCTGTCGGCATTAAGGCTGTTTATAGATTTCATAAGTTGTGTCTGTAAGGAACCATTAATAAAAATATCCTGAAGATAACATTTCTCATTGTTTAATATGTAATTAAAAAAACACATAATCTGCATAAGACTTTCTAATGGTATATGAATGATCTCCCGCATGGCAATTATAAAATCGTCAACATCTGCACTATCTACATTTAATTGAGAAGCCAGTTCCTGAAGCGTTGTTATAGAATCAGAAACCTGACTTGTAGGACCGATTACGATCTTATAGTCATTGGAATTGAGGACACCATAGTAGCTAAACTGTGGAGTTAAGAAATAACTGATATGTTCAGATATTTTTAAGATGTCTGACTGATATATAGAAATGGGATCTTTAACAAGTTTAACTGTGGAATGGTAAAAAATAAGTGTATTGTTTTTATAAATGTGAATAGGAACCCCGAAGAGATTACCTGTTATAGTACCGATATAATCATAATCAATGGCTTGCATGGTAGAACCTCCTTATAATTTGAACACAATTATACTATTATGGACACAAATGTGCAAGATATGTGTAAAAGACAATGATATAATCACTTTTCAGAAAAAATATAAGAAAGGAACCTATGAATCATGTACACAAACCATGCAGAAAAGAAAATCGAAAATATGAAACTACAGGAAAGAATAGCTTATGGATACAAGAAAGTAATTATAATGATGCTTATTTCAGGGCTGCTTTCCATAATGGCGATCGGTATATTGTTCGCCAGCCTTATAAATTATGTTGGGAAAATTAATGCTACCGATATAGCGGTCAAAATGTGCCGGGTAGATGTCAATGCCGCAGCGAGAAATGTAAGAGAGATGGCATTAAATGATGATACATCTTCTTATGATGATTATGAAAACACCATAACATCATTACTTACAGATGTTGATGCTCAGTTAAAAATAATAAAAGAAACAGGTGTTATTTCAGATAAGGATTATAAAGAATATGCCACAACGTTATCTGATTGGCATGATATCAGTTCTTCTATTTTAGAAGAGATCAAATCAGGAGATCAGAAGCAGGGTACAGAGGATATTCTTACGAAATGTACACCAGCATTAAATAAATTAGTAGATCTTGCTTCGAAATTAGATGATATTACAGATAAAGCCAGTGATAAGGCAGTAAGGAATACAATAATATGTGCTATTACAGGAATTATCTGTATTATTTTCTTTTTAACTCTGGCATGGGTGATTTCAAAAAAAATAAGCAAAAAAGTTCTTTCCAGCATTTTGGAACCGTTACATGCGATTGAGGATGTTGCAAAAGAATTAACAGAAGGAAACTTACATAGTATGTTAGAGTATCATTCGGAAGACGAAATTGGACGATTGGCACATAGTATGCGTAAATCCATCCGGATTCTGGGTTCTTATGTGGATGATATAGACCGTGCAATGAAACTGTTTTCAGAAGGGAATTTTGATGTACAGCCTGACGTGGAATGGAAAGGGGATTTTATCGGAATTCTGAATTCCTTTATGACATTTGAGAAAAGTATGGCAGATATGGTAAAGGGAATACAAGGAGTTTCGAATCAGGTGTCTGGTGGTGCAGAACAAGTGGCATCCGGTGCAACGGAGCTGGCAGATGGAGCTATGAATCAGGCAGCGGCGATAGAGGAATTAACGGCAACGGTTGAGAATGTTTCCGAACAGGTAAAGCAAAATTCAAATGCGGCAGGTGAGATTAGTACGAAAGTAGAAAATCTTGGAAGTGATATTTTAGAAAACAATAATCAGATGCATGAGATGGTCAATTCCATGCTTGAAATTAAAGATGCGTCCGTGCAGATTGATAAAATTATTGAAACAATCAATGAAATCGCATCACAGACGAATCTTCTTGCGTTAAATGCTTCCATTGAGGCTGCAAGAGCCGGCGAAGCAGGTAAGGGATTTACTGTTGTAGCAAATCAGGTCAATCAGTTGGCAGATCAGAGCTCAAAGGCAGTAAAAGAATCATCTGCATTAATTAAAACCTCGGTCAATGCGGTTGGAAAAGGTGTTTTGATAGCAGAGGAAACCGCACGACAGTTAGAAAAGATTGCAGAAGATTCAAAGACGATTACAGAAGAGGTATCCGGTATTGCAGAGACACTCGCAGACCAGACAACGGAGATACAGCAGATTAATGAAGGAATAGAACAGATTAATGATGTTGTACAGAGTAATTCCGCAACTTCTGAAGAGTGTGCGGCAACGAGTCAGGAAATGAGTGGCGAAGCAGAACGTTTACGTAATATGATACGGGAAATTAAAGTGGCTGAATTTAAATAAACAGGGAATGTGTTTCGTATTGGCTTGAAAAGGATAGTTAGATATGAGTGAATATATAGGTGAAATGTTTACGAAAATAGATTTTGATAAGATTATTAACATAATTGAATCATCTATGGATGACTATTTGTATGTGATGGATTTACAAGCAGATACCTATAGGATTTCTCCTTCCGCACTGGAAAGATATCTTATCGGTTATTAAACATTATGATATTACACCTGAAAGTTTATGTGTGGAGATAACAGAGAGCGGATATATGGATATGACACCCCGTTTTTGTAATTTAAGAAAAAAACTTAAAGATAATAAGATCTCTTTTGCACTTGATGATTTTGGAACCGGATATTCAAATTTGCATTGTATTTGTGATATGAATCCGGATTATGTGAAAATAGATAAAGATTTTACTACAAGGGCGATGAGTAATGCACGGGATTATGAATTGTTTAAAAAGATCATAGATATGGTGCACAGTATCGGCATAAAAATATGCATAGAAGGTGTAGAAAAAAGTGAGTGGGATCAGATATTAAAAAAATTAAATGTAGACTATCTGCAGGGATATCTGTTTGGAAAACCACGTGCGAAGAAACGGTTTGTTGACGAATTCCTGCTTTCATAAGCCAGATGCTAAGACGCAGAGCAAAAACGGAATGTTTGTGCCTGCGTTTTTTTCATAAGGTTGTATCGGAGTGGAAGAAAATGACGAATATTGTAGAAATATGACAAAAATAGGTATGCGAATTTATGGATATAAGGTATAATAGATGTGTTGTGGTAATTATATTGGTGGAATTTATTATATGAGGAGTAAATACTAATGAAAAGAAGCGGTTTGTGTATTTGTTTTTGCCTATTTTGTTTAACCGGATGTGCAAAGGTTGATCAGGTTGCTATGGATCTGGCTAAGGAAAAATCAGGTATATTGGTCGATCAGGAATACTTACAGTATGAGAATTTAAAGAAAAACCATAAGCTAAATGATAAAGGGGAGTATAGTGATTCTAATATAGAAAACAAGAAAGAAGTTGTAAAGGATGGATCTGTTTACGTTACAATAGCGGATAATCCGAACTTGGCATTTGTTTTTTATAAAGATAAAGAACATACTCAAATGGTAGAATCTAATGCGTACTATAATCCGGGAGATTGCATTTATTATGATAAACCTATTGTTTCAAATAAGAACAGTGATAAATATGTTTTTTCAGGATTCAGAATTTATGATGTTTCGAATTCTGGAGAAAAAATAAATGAAATAAGTTGTAATTCGGACTTGAAAGAGGGGTATATTCAGATTCCCGGGAATTATACCGGAAGTGATTTGATGCTTGTACCGATAGGAGATTATGAGGAAAGACTTCTCAAATTCAAGGATTATTATATTGATGAAAATGGAAACGAAAATGATATTAGTGGAACATGGATTGTAAATGACGGAACGGTGAATGTCGATGGAAACACAGCAACAATAGATTCTATTTTGGATTATTCGGTTACATATATGTATGACAATAATGATTATTATGTTGTCACCACAAATCCCAAGAATATAAATGATGCTTTAGATGATGGGTGCGTGCAGTTCGAAAATCAGTCAGCAACAAATGGTGTCGATAAGTTTGAAGTTGAACTGCATAGATATATTGATGTCAAACTTACGGTTAAGGGTACAAAAAGTGTCATAGTAAATGGAGAAAGAAAAAAAGTTAAGAAAAATAAACCGATTGAAGTAAAACATTTAAAGGTTGGCGACATGATTACTGTTGTATCAGAGGAAAAGTGTACATTTGAAAGTGATAATGTTAAAGTAGATACTTCGGAAGAGGTTAGTGAAGGATACAAGTATACATTAACCGTCAGAGATGTAAGCAGATGAAAGGAGCTATAAATGGAATTCAAGGATATAATGAATAAACTGTTCAGGGGAATGGGTAAATGGATTTTTCCTGTTTTAGCAATTGCTTCGATAGTGTTACTGTTTTTTGTTATTTTTCCAATGTGCAATGATGCTGATGAAGTAGGAAAGGGAGTAGGAGACACCACGGGAAAACTGGTGGGGAAAGCAATTGGTACATATAAGGGCGTTACGGAAGGTGTTGAAGTTGGGTATGAAGAGGGGAAACAACAAGGATTAAGTAATGAAGATACGATTACTGAAATTAAAAATACAATGGAAAGCGTTGGCAGACTAGAGGTGTTAAAGGCACAGGTGAAAATCGATAAGTGTCAAAAAGTAGGGGAAAAATATGCAGTATTATATGTGAATGATTGTAACGCAGTATATACAGTTGATCTAAACGAAGCAGAAGTTGTGCAAACAGATGATTCCATTGTTATTAGAGTTCCAGAACCGGAGATGACGGCTTATAAAGGAAATCCTGAAAAAAAAGCAGAATATAAAGCTGTATTTTCGTTTGGAAATGCAGAAGATGGAAAGATTGCGTATGAGAATTCAGAAATTAAAACAAATGAAGAAGTTAAGGATAAAATGTCAAATTATACGGAGTTAATGAATCAAGCGAAAAAAGCAGCAAAGGCACAAGTAAAAGATCTGGCAGACTTATTTAATCTTGACGGAGCGACAATAGATGTTGAATTTTTGAAGTAAGGAGATTGCACAATGAGAAAAAGAAATAGGGTTGAGAAACAAAAGAAGAAGGATAAATTTAATGTACTAATCTATTTGTCACTTATAGCATTTGTGATTTTCTCAGGTGCGTGCTGTTATTATTTTAGACAGTCTGTGCTTAAGATGGCTTCTGCTACTCAACAGGCATACCAGAAGACTAAGGCGGAAGAAAGCGGCAAGGTGTATGATGATTTTTTTGATGCAGGTAAAAACTTTGCTGAAGAGCAGCTTCATTCTTCCAATAGGGTATATATTCAAATAGGAAAAATCCAAGAGGAAGAAAAATTAGAAGTTCTTCGTGTGAGTGATGTAGATTATATTATTTGGGATAAAGATGATAAAGATAATAAGTATGATATTACTTCGTGGAGAAAGGTTCCTGCGATGGGTGTTTTTACAGTTAATTTGAAGGCAAGTGAAATAATAAAGGATGACGAAAGAAAATATGTGTTGGTTCGCATTCCGTCTCCACAATTAACTGATTTTACACTGGATGATGAGAATAAAGAGACACTATTTTTCCATACCGGTCTGTTTGATAACTCTCCGGGAGATGGAGCTGATATTACGGCAGAACAAGATAAGGAGGCATATAGGAATCTAAAAAAATCTATGAGTACCAATTCTGATTATTATCAACAATCGAAAGATTCAGCAAAAACGACAATCAAAAATCTTGTTGCTCAAATGAATCCGGATATTAATGGACTGATAGTTGATGTGGAATTCATAGATGAAGATGATTGAAGTGAGCCGCCATTTTGTGGTGGTGTGGAGTCGATATTATAAGTGATATGTAGATATTCATTGTAAAAGAATATGGTATAAGTTTTTATGGCGGTTGCTAGTATTACTGGCAACCGTCTTTTTTATTCGCAAAATTTACAAGGCCTAGTATGAGGTCTTTGCATTTTTATATTAAAAAAGCTTTGACTGCACGTTACGTGCAGTTTTAGGGTAAAGGAGGTGGGAGATATGTATGCATGAGTTAAAAACCTTACGCGAAGTGTGTGATCTGTTAGGAGTGTCAAGGCGAGCAGTTCAGGGTTATGAAAAAGTAGGGCTTGTAGAACCATCAGGTAGAAACAAGTATGGATATTTACTATATGATTGCAGGGCTGTGGATACGATTAGAAGAATCAAACAATTTCAGTCGTTCGGATTTCAAATAAAAGAGATCCGAGAACTGAAGAATTTGCCAAAAGGAATTGTAAGAGAAGAGCTGCAAAAGAAAATTGTAATTCTGGAAACAAGAAGAAAAGTGCTTGACGAAACAATTATTGATGCAAAGGCATTGTTGGAAAAACTCGATTCAAGTAAATAATGATTGGAGGAATTAAAATGAAGAAATTATTATGTGTATGTGTGATGAGTTGCGTGTTGGTGGGGGTATGTGCTTGTGGAACAAGACAGAGTATGCCGATTACAGCAGAGGAGACTAGTGAAGTAACGACAGCGAAGGAGACAGAAGAGGTTAGCGTTGAGGAAGACACGACGGAAGAACTTAAGGAAACATCAAATTCACAAGAAGAGATTGTCGGTAGTGATGCCGTTACTCCTGAGTTTAAAGAACTAATGGATTCTTATGAGGCGTTTTTTGATGAATATGTAGAATTTATGCAAAAGTATATGAAAGCAGATGCGAATGATATGGTTGCAATGATGGCTGATTATACAGAGTACCTAAAAGCTTATACCGAGATGATGGACAAAATGAATGCAATTGATCAAAATGAATTATCCACAGCAGATAAATTATATTATATTGACGTTACCGGGCGAATCAATCAAAAGTTAATGAAAGTTGCAGTAGCGTCTTAGGAATAGGCAATGATAGGGAGCCTCCAGGCAAGTAATGTTGTTTGGAGGCTTCTTACATATAAATGTTTCTAAAACAATGAATAATATCTACAATACTTTGCGTATTATATAGAATATGGAATATGATTACTTTGCGCACTATGTATATAATTGTCGAAAATTACTTTGCGCACTGTATGTATAATTGTTGAAAATTACTTTGCGTACTGTTATAATATGTAGAGAAAGGTGGAAAATGCAATATGATTAAAAGAAAGATTTATCAAAAAATATTAAGATGGAAGGAAAGCACAAATGGTACAAAAGCACTCCTGATTGAAGGAGCACGTCGAATTGGTAAGTCTACAATAGCAGAAGAATTTGGTAAAAAAGAGTATAAAAGTTATATATTGATTGATTTTAATAAGGCAACTAAAAAAACGATGGAAAGCTTTGAGGATCTTAACAATTTGGATGTTTTTTTTCAGACAATTATGCTTGAGTATAACACCCGGTTGTTTGAAAGAGAATCACTCATAATATTTGATGAAATACAAAAATTTCCGAAGGCTAGGGAAGCAGTTAAATATCTTGTTGCAGATGGAAGGTACGATTACATTGAAACAGGTTCACTTATTTCTATTCGTGAAAATGTAGATAATATTACAATTCCTTCTGAGGAACGTAAAATAAAAATGTTTCCGGTCGATTTTGAAGAATTTATGTTGTACATGAATGAAGAACTTCTGCTAGAGTATATCAAAAAATGTTTGGAAATGAAACAACCATTGGATCAGAAAATGCATCAAAAGGCAATGCACATTTTCAAAGAATATATGCTGGTCGGGGGGATGCCGCAGGCTGTAGTTGCATTTAAGGAGAATGCAAGAGATTTTGCAGCCGCAGATATTGAAAAAAGAGATATTCTTTCTCTATATCGTGACGATATTAAAAAAGCTGCAAAACGATACAATTCCAGAGTGTCTGCTATTTTCGAAAATATACCTGCATATTTATCAACGCATGAGAAAAGAGTTGTATTAAGTGAAATAGAATCGAATGCAACATTTGCTCAATATGATGATCCTTTTTTTTGGCTGGACGATTCCATGATATGTAATCTGTGTTATAAATGTAATGATCCAAATGTCGGATTCAGCCTAAATAAAAATGAGTCATTTGTAAAATGTTATATGGGAGATACGGGGTTGCTTGTTAGTCTTGCGTTTAATGAAAATGAGATTATGGAGCAACAATTATATAAACAGATTATGAATGAAAAATTATCTCTAAATCAAGGCATGATTTATGAGAACATGATTTCTCAAATGATTGTAGCGATGGGACGAAAGTTATATTTTTATACCAGGTATAATGAAGAAAAACATAGGAATGATATAGAAATAGACTTTTTGCTTTCTAATGAAAGTAAAATGAATTTTAGAATGTATCCAATAGAAGTGAAGTCATCGAAAAACTATTCGGCAATTTCGCTGGATAAATTTAAAGAGTTATATGAAAAGAAAATTGCAATATCATATATTGTTCATCCAAAGAATCTCTTGGTGGATGGGGAAATAATAAAAATACCACCATATATGTTCCCTTTTGTTTTTGAAGTATAGAGAATAGTTATTTAGTAAGATCAAATAAACCAGACGATTATCACATTTTAAGGAAAACTGTAAGAAGATTGTAAGATGCGTATGATAGAATGAACGTATCAACAGGAAAGGAAGAGATGAAATGAACATTTTATCAACGCATGATCTTACAAAAATATATGGAAATGGAGATAATGAGGTACATGCATTATCCCACGTTTCCCTTGATATCGAAGAAGGTACATTTGTTTCTATTATTGGAAGTTCAGGAAGTGGCAAATCAACACTGCTTAATCTGTTAGGAGGACTTGACCGGCCGACAAGCGGAGAGGTCATCGTAGATGGCAAATCTATCTTTGAAATGCGGGACGAGGAGCTTACTATTTTCAGAAGACGGAAGATCGGATTTGTATTTCAGAATTACAATCTGATGCCGATTCTGAATGTATATGAGAATATTGTACTTCCGATTGAATTAGACGGAGCAAAGATTGATGAGGCTTATGTGGAAAGAATCATGGATATGCTGAAGCTTTCCGAAAAACGATACGCGATGCCGAATCAGTTGTCGGGTGGTCAGCAGCAGAGAGTCGCCATTGCTAGGGCATTAGCAGCAAAACCGTCGATTATCCTGGCGGACGAACCGACCGGTAATCTGGACAGTAAGACCAGCATGGATGTTATTGCATTATTGAAGCTGACTAGCAAGGAGTTTGCACAGACCATTGTTATGATCACACATAACGAAGAGATTGCTACCATTGCCGACCGGATGATACGGATTGAAGATGGAAAGATTGTTTCCTCTGAGACAAAAGGGGGAAATGCGGATGCTTAAGAACAATAATCAGACAGCAATCAATCGTATCTATCATCGGATGTTGAAGCAGAACCGGGTTCGTAATGTAATCGTTATTCTTGCCATTGTATTGACAACCTTTATGTTTACGGCAGTATTTACACTAGGCTTTTCTATGGCAAGGAATATAAATCAGATGCAGCTTCGTTTACAGGGAACAAAGGCATCGATCACAATTGAACACCCAACGGAAGATCAGGTAAAGGAGATCGGGCAATGTCCTTCCCTTTGGGCAGCGGGAATTCAGATAGATGCCTGGAGGGTTACGAGTGAGGATGGAGAATATCAATATCTCCTTCAATATTATGATGCGACGGAATTTGAGAAGAATCTGCAGCCGGCGATTACAGATCTGCAAGGAACTTATCCGAAAAATGAGAAGGATATTATGTTAACCAAACAGACGCTTGACAATCTTGGTATTCAGACCCCGCAGATCGGTCAGGATATTGTATTCATGTTAGATGGAAAGGAACAGTTGTTTCAATTATCCGGCTGGTATACATGTTATAGCAAAGGCAATACAACGTTGGTGTCTAAGGCATATATGGATAAGTCGGGATTTACGATGCAGGAGAACGGACGCGTCAGCATTTCCGCCAAAGAGGGAAAACAGGAGAGCTTAAGGGATGAATTAGAGGAACAGGTGACGTTACGAAAGGACCAAAAGATTGATGCAAGCTATGATGCGCAGTCAGAAAATGGTTCCAATCGTGTTATGATTGCGATCAGTATTGGATTGATTGCGGCGATGATCGTGTTAAGCGGGTATCTGTTGATCTATAATGTGATGTACATTTCTGTGACAAAGGATATTCGTTTCTATGGAATGTTAAAGACGATTGGTGCTACGATGCCGCAGATTCAGCAGATTGTGAAACGGCAGGCGAGATATCTTGCATGTATTGCTATTCCAATCGGAGTAGTGCTCGGTACAGGAGTATCCTTTGGGGTTGTTCCATTAGCGATGACGATGTTCTCGGTTGGGCGGGAATCAGCAGTATCCTCTACGATAAGCTTTCATCCGGGTATTTATCTGTTTTCCGTATTATTTGCATTTGTAACAGTATCTATCAGTGCAAGGAAGCCGGCGAAGTATGCGGGTAAGATATCTGCAATTGATGCAATGAAATATACGGGAAATGAAGTAAAAAACTGTTACAGGACAACGAGCGGCGGCAAGTTGCCGAAAATGGCATGGCGCAACGTATTCCGGGAGAAGAAGAGAAGCATTCTTGTATTTGCATCTGTTTTTATGGGATCCGTCACTTTTTTATGCGTGAATACATTTATTGACTGCTTAAGTGCCAATAGTTATATCGCACACTACCTGCATAATGATTATGTATTGTATGGAAGCGGTGATGAGGACAGGGCAGCTCAGGGTGTGACAATGGAAGATATTGCAGAGAAGATGCGGGAGATAGATGGAATGGATGAGGTATATACCAATCGTAGCGCAGATGTTATGCTTCCGTTTGATGCGGAGTTATATGCTCCTTTTCTGGAAAAGGAAGATAATCCCGGGGACATGGCAAAGTTCTATGAGACGACAACAGAAAAGATTGCACAGTATTCGGCTCCATTGATTTCCATTAATACGAAAATGGTAGAAGCATATAACAAGACCGCCGCACAGAAGGTCGACATAGAAGCTTTCGAAAAGGGCGAGATCTGTCTGATCGGATATCTGGATTCAGAGGATGCAACAAAGCGGATGCAAGGCAGGACAATTACACTACGGAATGCTGACACTGGAAATGAGAGAAAGAGTACAGTGGGTGCGGCATTACAGGATGAAGAAGAAATTACCGCAGGACATTATTGGGTATTAGGCGGCGCTCCGGATGCCATTTTTGTGAGCGATCAGGTGATGGATTCGTTATTCCCGGATGCAGAGGTGGATTGTATTATTGCGAATGCAAAGAAAGGGAAAGAACCGGAGGTTACGCCATCCGTAGAACGGATTGTGAAGGGTAATTCGATCATTATTGCCAGTGATATCCGTTCGGTAGAAGCAGCAGATTTTAAGAAATCTATGATGTCACTTGAGGTGATCGGTGGAGGTATTTCCCTGATTCTGATATTGATTGGCGTTGTCAATTATATCAATGTGATGATCACCGGTGTGTATACGAGAAAAATGGAACTTGCTGTTTTGGAAAGTGTTGGTATGACAAAGCGGCAGATCCGAAAGATGCTGATGTATGAAGGTCTGGTCTATGGTATGATCAGTTGTGGGTTGATCCTGACGTTAGGAAGTCTTATGATGTATGGAACAGGTAGATTATGTATGCATATAGCAGATTATGCGATATTCCATTATCCATTTGAATTAGTAATTGTCATGGCTGTGGTATTATTTGCGATATGTATTGTAGTACCGGCGTTAGTATTTCGTCTGATAAACAAAGAGACGGTTGTGGAACGGCTGCGAATGGCAGAATAGGATAGCAGCGGATGATAGGAGTTAAAAATGAGACGGATATTGATTGTGGAGGATGATGTAATTATATGTGGTGGTGTCAAGTTGTTCTTAGAGCAGCGGGGATATGAAGTGGAGACTGCATATTCCCGTAAAGATGCGGATGCCTGTATGCAGCATGGATTTGATCTGATCCTGCTTGACCGTAATCTTCCGGATGGTGCAGGACTTGATTATTGCAGACAGTTAAGGGACACCATGAAGGTTCCGATCATATTTCTCACCGCAAAGGATACGGATGAGGATATGATTGAGGGATTCCGGGCAGGGTGTGATGACTATATTGCAAAGCCCTTTTCGGTGGAGCTTCTATATCAACGGATTGAAGCAGTGCTTCGAAGAAGTGTAGAGGATAAGAACCATGCCCGTTTTCATTACAAAGATATGACAGTGGATTTTGAACGTATGCAGGTCTTTTTGTCGGAAGAACCGGTGAAATTATCCGGAACGGAGTATCGCATTTTGGAATTACTTATCCGGAATCAAGGCAGGGTAGTGACCAGAGATACGATCCTGCAGAGAATATGGGATTGTGATGGGAATTATGTGGATGAGAATACATTAAGTGTGCATATCCGCAGGCTTCGGCAGAAGGTAGAAGAGGATGCAGGCAATCCACAGTATATCATTACGGTATTTGGAATTGGTTATACATTTGGAGAGGAAGCATGAAAGAATATTCATATCAACAAAACAAGAAATGCTATGAGAGAAGGGTGAGGATGCTGTATGCATGCTCCCTTCTTTTGGTTGTGGGTGCGGCAGTTATCATGTATCTCTATGTTGGGAAATGGTTACCGGTTGTTATCGTGATTGGTTGCGGTGCGGGAATGATCGGAATTATGAGGCTGTTGCAACGGACCGATGATGTCTATATTTCACAGATTGTTGTAGCGTTGTCAGATCTGTTAGACAGCCTGTCAGAATTAGAAAGACAGGAAGTGTTTCCGGAAAATGAAGATACACTGCTATCCAAATTACAGTGTAAGACCGATAAGATGGTTACCACGCTTAGACTTCAAAATGAGCGGGAACGGGCAGAACATGAAAATATCAAAGGTCTGGTATCGGATCTTTCCCATCAGTTAAAAACACCGATCTCGAATTTGAAAATGTATACGGAATATCTGAAAAATCCACATATCACGATAGAGGAGAGACAGCAATATTTACATATCTTAGATCTGTCGGTAGAACGTTTGATATTTCTTTCGGAAAGCATGATCAAAGTATCGAGATTGGAAAGTGGTCTGATCACATTGCACTGTGAGCGGCAAAGCATCAATGAAACCATCTTACAGGCGGTGAAGAATATCTATGCCGGTGCAAAGAAAGCGGATGTCATGATCACTTATAAGGAAGAGGTAAGCTGTGATATATTACATGACAGAAGATGGACGGCAGAAGCCTGTTTTAATCTGCTAGATAATGCAGTGAAATATGGCAAACCGGGAAATGAGATTGTTCTGGCTGTCCGGGAGTTGGGACTGACCATAGAGATCAGTGTAACTGATCAGAATGAACCAATATCCGGGGAAGAACGAACCCGTATATTTGAGCGGTTCTATCGGGGAAAGAATGCAATTGAGAAGGAGGGTGTCGGAATCGGTCTGTATCTTGCCAGAGAAATTATAGAGAAACAGGGTGGTTGTCTTAGTGTGTGTCCGACCGGACAGGGGAATCGTTTCAGTATCGTGTTGCCAAAGCAATTGCCTGACAGGTGAAAGAATTGACAATATAGCTCTTAATGAGAAATCGTTTCAATAACAAGGGTTGCTTTTTGGATTCAAATAGTATATGATAATGACAGTTAGTTGAGGCTAACTTATACAAACAAACACGTATCTCAATAAAAAAGCTTTCCATGGAGACTACCTCTTTCCCCCTCCCTATGGAAAGCTTTTTGTGTATACGATGAGCTGAGTACAGATTCGTGCTTGCACGAGAATCTGTATTTGACGAATAAATCAGATGGAGTATAATAATGCATATATAACACTTGACAAATGTCAACAAGGAGGAAGAAAGATGTTTCACATTTTAAATTTTATTATCAGTCTGGTTTTGGGAGCTGTTGCCGGATGGATTGCAGGACAGATCATGCATGTAGAAGGTGGCTGGCTTAAGAATATGATACTTGGTATTGTGGGTGGAGCCGTGGGTGGCGTCATCCTTGGTTTGATCGGAATATCCGGCAATGGTGTGATTGGCAATATGATCGTATCTGTGATCGGAGCGTGTATATTGATTGCAGTAGCAAGAAAGATTGGATGATGTTTACCACCATCCAAACAATCCACCAAGATAATAGATCAGTCCAAGCACCCAGCTTGTGAAGATACCGTAGAGAATGACAGGTCCTGCAATGGTGAAGATCTTAACACCGATGCCGAAGACCTGTCCTTCTTTTTGGTATTCAATCGCAGGCGCCGCAACGGAGTTGGCAAAGCCGGTAATCGGAACTAAGGCACCGGCACCACCTAATCGGGCGATGTGCCCATAGATATTGAATCCGGTTAAGATGACACTTGTCAGCACCAATAACATGGATTCATAGCTTGCGGCATCGTCTTCCGGTAATCCAACCGAATTTTTGAAAAATGCAAAGATGAATTCACCGATCACACAGATGAGTCCACCCACCCAGAATGCATTCAGGCAGTTCTTCCAGACGCTGTAGGTAGGGGTGATCTGTTCTACATATTCGTTATATTCTTCATTACTTATTTTCTGTTTCATAGAAATCTCCTTTTATTAGTTGATGGCAAAATGTCTGTTAATATGAAATCTTACAGCCGTCTGTTGATCTGCTTATAATTGCGAAAAATACAGTGGTTTCATACATGCTTAGTATCTCATTAAAGTATGATATTATGCATCAGAGCATATCAATGACAAGATATTGGATGAGCAGTGCCACTCCTTTACCGAGTGCAAGAAAGAAGATGACAAGGGAAATCCGTTTCTGAATGTGTGCAATCTTGGCATAAGTAGGGATAACATTTAGTACTTCAGACAGACCGCCGATCAGGAATCCGGTATAGATACCGCCAAATAGTCCAAGCAGAATGAGGATCAGAATTCCAATTGCGGGAAGTGGCAGGGCAGGGGAACCTTCTGTGGGAGTTGTGACAAAGAATTGCAGCAGGGTAGCGATAAGGATTCCCAGGATCAGACAATTTTCATACAGGATACATTGTCCGGCGGTTTTGGTCTTTGCGGCAACTTTAGGGAACACGCCGAGCATGGCAATAAATGCAACATAAGCAGCCGCCGTAACGAAACCGGCGGAAATACCGCATATAGTTAATAAGGTATAGGATAGGAAAGACATGATTTGCTCCTTTCAGCAATTATCGGGGAATGTCAATATTTTCACCACGCCGGCTGATATCTTTAATGACAGTGGTACTGATATCTTTTTCGTATAGCCGCATTTGAATCTCTAATGGGGTAGGGGATTGGGTCAGTTTCCTGTTTCCGAGATGATTGAAGAAGAGCAACATACCAACAGCCAGGCCAATTGCATATGCGATTGCAACGTAGAGAACGCCGCTTTTGGCATTCCCAAGGAATAACATAGACAGATAGGTAAATAATTCTCTGGCGCCGACATCGGTATTGTATGCCATGATCGCATATCCACCGCCAAAGAAGGCAACCAGGCAGATGAAGAAAGTAAAGATCATTTCTTTTGCTTTTGCAAAGGGTTTTGGCGGATCGTAGGAGAGGATGAAATCGCCTTCTCCAAGATTTTCAATCTGGGCATCCGGATAGTGTGTCAGTATCATTTCCATTATTTTCAGAACGGAGACAACAACCTGCGCAGACTCTCCGGCAGGAAATGTATAGAATTGCAGATTGTTTAATTTGTTTTGAATTTTGGTATCGGTGCAGTAGATCGTCAGAAAGTCTCCGAATGTAACGGATGGGTCAGTAATATCAATGCATTGGGGTGCTTTGATGTAGATGATTGGTTCCATAGTGCTATACTCCGTTTCGTATGTTGTATGATTCATAGGGATAATCTGTGCGGAAATAGGTTATTTTATTCTCTTTTTCTTTTGTCGAATGGTGTGTTATAATTTTACATGAAGGAAAACAGACGCAAATGATAGTGCTTTTTTAGAAAAATTTTGATGATTTGACAGAAAAAATAATAAGGAGATAAGTAAAGTATGAGAATTTTGATTGTACGACATGCAGAACCGGATTATGCGATAGATTCATTAACACCCACAGGCTGGAAGGAAGCGAAACTGGCAGCGGAATATCTGTCGCAACTGGATGTGAAAGCATTCTATGTATCACCGCTTGGAAGAGCACAGGATACGGCAGGATGCACATTGAAGAAGATAGACCGCAAGGCAGAGACCTGTGACTGGTTACGGGAATTTGATGTACCGGTTCGCCGGCCGGATCTGCAGGGGGAGATGAGTAACATATGCTGGGACTGGCTGCCGACAGATGTAGAAAAGGATAGACAGAATTATGATAGTTTCTGCTGGGCAGATACTGATATTATGCGGGAGGGAAAGGTAAAAGAAGCCTATGAGAAAGTATGCGCAGGACTGGATTCATTGTTAAAAAAGCATGGATATGAAAGAGAGGGGCTTCATTACAGAGTGCTACAACCGAATAATGACACGATTGTGTTATTCTGTCATTTTGGAGTGGAATGTGTGATATTAAGCCACCTTATCAATGTATCCCCAATGATCTTGTGGCATGGATTCTGTGCAGCACCATCTTCGGTTACCAGTATCTATACAGAGGAGCGGCGGGAAGGTATCGCATGTTTCCGGATCAATGAGTTTGGAAGCACGCAGCATTTGTATGTGGCAGGACAGAAGCCATCCTTTGCGGCACGGTTTTGTGAGTGTTATAAGAATGAAGGCCAAAGACATGACTAGAATTGCATATTATCATCTTCCTGGATTGTTTGAGTTTTTTGAATTGTATCGGAGATTCCTGCCTTTGTACCGCAAACATCGGGAGTATTTTTATGATTGGTGTGAGATTGGCTCCATATATGGTGCACCTATGGATTGTATCTGGGGTGGAGGACGTGTGGAATGGGGCGAACAGGAACCGGAAGAGGTGTTGGCATTTTTACGGGAATATGGAATTTCAGCCCGGTTGACATTTAGTAATTCCCTGCTGACGGAGGAACATCTTACAGATAAGCGGTGCAATCAGCTTTGTGGATTATTGGAAGAAAACAGCAAAGCAATTCAAAATGGTGTCATTGTTCATTCTGATCTGCTGCTTAATTACCTGAAGATCCATTATCCGGAACTTTATTATGTATCTTCTACAACAAAGGTGTTGACAGAGTTTGCGGAATTAGAGAAAGAATTGCAGCGGGAAGAGTTTCGGTATGTGGTGCCGGATTTTCGTCTCAATAAGATGTATGATAGATGGAATGCATTGCAGCAGTCTGAAAAAGATAAGGTAGAATTCTTGTGTAATGAATGTTGCTGGTTTGGATGCCGGGATCGGAAAGAATGTTATGAGACGGTCAGCCGGAAGAATCTGGGAGAAAATGCAGAGCATTACTGCAAAGCACCGAATGCAGCAACCGGATATCGTTTTTCAGATGCTATGAAGAACCCGGGTTTTATCGGAATTGATGACATTTGCAATACTTTTCTGCCAATGGGATTTTCAAATTATAAGCTGGAGGGACGAGGCCTTGGAAGTGCACTCATTCTGGAATTTCTGCTTTATTATATGACGCGGCCGGAGTATCAGCTTCAAGTTCGGGAGGAGATCTATCTGGATAACATGCTGGATTTGTTTTGATATTTCTTTTTATGAAATGATGTGTTATTTGACACAGAGAGGAGAAGTCAGGTATGGGAAAATAATATTTATTGACGTAGATGGAACCTTAGTGGATTATGAGAATCATTTACCGGATAGTGCGGTTATTGCAATCCGTAAAGCAAGGGAAAACGGTCACAGAGTATATATCAGTACCGGACGCAGTAAGGCATATGCGATAGAGCGATTGGTGGAGTATTTGCAGGCTGATTTCTTAAAGAAATCTAAATAATGAAATAATACCGTTTATCTTATTTACAATATTTGTATGGATTTTGTGGTGTGCCTGTGATATAATTTTACTAATTAACTTTGGAAAATGTAATAAAAAATATTCCTATACATTATTTATACAAAAGACGGCGGGGGATTAAAATGAATCAGGAAGTAAAAGAAAATATAGAAGCTACACTTATATTCATTGGTATGATAGCATTAAGTATATTTATGATATGGCTTTGGACTTATGATTATGTAAAGTATAAGCAACATCCGTCAGAATATACGGTAACCGTGCAGAAAATATCGCGCATTGCATCTTTAGGCAAGGGTAATCATGGTGTGTATTTTGAGTATGAGGTGAATGGACAAAAACAGGAAGGTATGGTTGATTATGCATTTTCAGATAAAGTAGGGAAGAAAATTAAAATTGCATTTGATCAGAATATGGACTACATGCGACCAGAGCTTTTGATAGGATCATGGATGGTGTGGACATTATTGGTTTGTATAGTGACTTTAATAGTGACGTTGCCTATACTTATAGGAATACTCATGACCATTACTGATAAAATAAAGAGTATTTTTCGTGGTGGTAGTGATTGATATATATGTACGGAATTAGGGAAATGGGTTAGAGGCAATTATGAGACGGAGTTACGATATATTAAAAATATATAAACGTGTATTTCAGGTAATATATTTATATGTATTGTTTTTTCAAATATGTGTATATGTTTTTGTACCATTAAGAAGTTACAGTAAGTATTATAGGGATAAGAATCAGTATGATATTGTACAAGCTAAAGTTAAAGATGAAGAAAAATACCCAATAGGATTATTCACAGATGAAGAATCAATCGATACTAAAACGAATGAATTAAGAGAACGTGGTTTGCCTGAAAAGTATTATGCAATAAGTGAACAAGAGGGATACTATATTTGCGGATGTAAAGAAACTCCTAGATTGTTTTGCTTTTCGACTAATTTAGGCATTACCAATACGATATATGAAGATATATACGATTATATTCTGGCACAAATAGATTCTGCTAATTTATAAATAAAGAGGGGGAAAAGTTTATGACAGTTTTATTTATGCGATGGATAGTATCAATATTTGTCTGGTGGGATGTTGCTATTTTGTTAGCAGTATTTGGTAAACGGTATATATACATTATAAAAATTTTTAAATTATTTAAAGTAGAAGGAACAATTACAGGAACCGATAGTTACCAGATACGTGGCGACACATGTAGTATTTCGATAATAGACTATCAAATATATGATATGAAATATAAAACATATATCGAAAAATCACGTGGAGATAAAATAGGAGATAAAGTATTAATTGCGACAAATGGAGATATATCAGTAAGATATCAAATAGACTGGAGGGATATTGTTGGGGGAATAGTTTCTATAGTCATATTATCTGCAATTTTTGGGTGGATAATATATAGATGGGGGGCGTTGATTGATAAGATAACGATATATATAGCATTAGGAATTTCAGCAGTTTATTTTCTTTTGTGGCCATTTATATATAGCTACGCATATAAAGATCTCAAAAAAGAATTTGGCTATCTGTATAGATATTAAATGTTTTATGTATGAATGGGGTGTGGCATGTTAAGACAAATAGATTTTCGTGATAAATGTTGTGATTTTGCAATAATTATAACTTTTTTTGTAATAATCATGATAGTCCGCATTTTTGCAGATGGTGGAATACAGCAAATGGAATATTTGTTTTATAAATTAAATCAGAACCAGTATCAGATTGTTAGTGCACAAATTGTACAACAGGAGGATGTTGGTTCTGAGGTGTTGGGATGGAGTATCATTCCGATTATTGAAACAAAAGTAAAATATAAGCTGGAAGATACAGAGTATTCTCGGATAATGTATTCATATGCGGAAATGAAAGAGTTTCGCATTATTTCGATTGCTGTTAAGATGGACGATCATACGCATACTTTGAGATGCACGCCGTGGAAAATACAGAATTGGAAAGATATTATTGTTAATTGGGGAATACTTGTGTTGTTATTGATTGCATTAATAAATAATGAACGAGTGATGAATTTGTTCCGTAGACGACAGAAAAAGAAAACGGAACAGATATTAGTTACAGAGCAGAGACAAAAAGACCAATTGAAAGATCTTGAAGATCAAATTAAAAAAGAGAAACTCCTGGCACAATTAAAAAGAAAAAAGGAAATTAATGAAGAAACGTTGGGAAAAGTAAAAATCATGATGAGTGAAAATAATATTCACTGGAATGAGGATTGGTTTTGGTGTTTCCGTATTCTTCACAGTTCGCAAATTATGTTTTTGTGTGAGAATATGGAGAATCCAGCATTTATAACAAAAACGTTGGAAATGAGAAAAAAAGGATTACCGGATGATTATTATATTATTGATCAAAAGAATGGTTATTATCTGTGCTGTCGATATAAATATAAAAGGATCTTTTCATTTTCAATGAATTTGGGAATCACCAATACGATATATGAAGATATATACGATTATATTCTGGCACAAATAGATTCTGTTAAGCTGTAAGCAAAAGATGGGGAAACACATATGAGAGATATTAATATTACTATCAAAGCAATAAACAAAATTTTATATGTAGCAATTGTGGCGTTTGTGTTGACACTTATACCCAATCATGGAGGAATTCAAAGTTTTGAATATGGCAATTACTATATAAACAAGGAAAAATATAATATTGTCCAAGCAGAGATCACAGATGTCAAGAACTTTGAAATTGATTATCGAACGATTGTGTTATTCGAGTTAAAGGAGGAAAAAGTACGATATCAGGTGGACAATATTTGCTTTGAAGGATATATGATAGGATATCCTGAAAAAAACAAGGGAGATTTAATACAAGTTGCAGTTAATAAAAAGAATTCTAAACTCAAACGGTGTGTTCCATATAATTTTTCGCCCGATGATAAAAAATTATATGAAATAGCATTTGAGATTGTAGCAGGAGTGTTATTATTAACTGTTCTGTTACATATAATTGCAAAGCTGTTTCAAAGGGCAGAAAAAAGGAAACTGGAAAAAGATAGCCAGGAATCTTATGATTATGAACATGAAAAGAATAAAATTATAGAAAAGTATCATGTTGACAATTATGCCAGACAAATTGATGAAGACACATTAATTCAACAATATCATATATATATTAATGAAGATTATATGTGGTGTTTGATGAATTTACCGGATACTATCTTGGTGGACATTGGTTTATTACCAATAGAAGGGGAGAAAACAATTGTTAGTGAGACACTGGAATTGAGAAAGAAGGGATTGCCGTTACAATATTATGTCATAGGGCAGGATGCAAAACTTAATTATTTGTGTCAGTGTGCAAATTCTTCGCAAATATATATTTTTTCTTCGAATCTTGGAATAACAAAAACAAAATATTTGAACATATACGATTATATTCTGGCACAAATAAAATAAGTTACATATAGGCATAAACGGGGAGAAAAGATTATGGGATTTATTTGTTGTATAATAATTGGAACGGTCATTAGTGCAGTTCTTATTGAACTTTTTGAAGATAAAATGGTAGAACATTCTATACTATGGAAAAAACAGTATATTACAGGAGAAATTTTGTGGTTTGATGAATGTTCAGGATATCATTGTTGTTACAGCATTGCGGTGATAAAAGTTCAAGTTGGCGATACACCATTGAAATGTATTGTTAATAAGTCTAAAAGTGATGAAATAGGAGATTTAATTAAAGTAGCAACGGATGGAGAGATTGCAGTACGAACCAAATGGTATAGAAAAGAGGATAGAAATATATTTACAGTGCTTTTGCAGATATTATTAGTGGGAGTAATGCTGTATTTTATTGTTTGCAATGCGGATCAGTCTATGATACTGGGTATGGTGATTGGATTTATTGAAGTAATTGCTATTATCGTATTATATCCTCTCTTTTATACTGCAAAAATAGAACAATGTAGAAAGGAATTAGGTTGGCACTAGATTTATCAGGAAAAACATTTTATAGGACAAGCATTGTTGATTCCAAAATTTTGTGTTAGAATATACAGTCGGTATATTCATACATAACAGATGAACATACAGTAAGATTAAAATGTAGGGGGCACAGAATGGATTGGCGAAGATTAGTTCAATTATTGAAAAATCATATGGTGTTTTTGCAGACGCATAATTTCCCGGATCCCGATGCATTGGCAGCGGCATATGGTATGCAGGTATTTCTGAAAGCAAATGGTGTAGAGTCAACAATATGTTATGCTGGTAAGATTGAGAAGAACAGTACCAAGCGTATGATGGATGAGTTTGGTATTCAGGCAATACACATTGATGATATTCCGAGAATGGTAGAAGAAGATTATATTGTGACGATTGATGCACAGAAATATAATTCCAATATTACGGATTTTCCGGGAGATGAAGTTGCATGTATAGATCACCATCCAACTATGATTCCGTGTGCATATGAATATAGTGATATTCGAATCTGCGGTGCCTGTTGTTCCATTGTGACCGATTATTTTATACAAAGTGATACCACAATGGATGGAAATACAGCGACAGCGTTGTTATATGGATTGAAAATGGATACCGATTCATTTAATCGTGGTGTGACAGATTTTGATATAGCAATGTTTGGATATCTTCACAAGATTGCAGATAATCAGAAGATTAATGCCATGTATAACAATAACATGGAGATTGAAGATCTTCATGCATATGGTGAAGCAATCCGGAATATACAGATTTATGAAAATGTAGGATTTGCAAAGATACGATTTGACTGTCCGGATGGATTGATTGCAATGATATCTGATTTTATTTTGGGATTGGATGTTGTAGAGCTGGCGGTTGTGTATGCAATGCGTAATGGTGGATACAAGTTTTCCGTGCGTAATGAAACTGCAATGTATCATGCGGGAAGTGTGACACAGAAAGCACTCGACGGAATTGGTGGTGGAGGAGGACATTTCTCCATGGCAGGTGGTGTGATCACCCAAGAAGGAATGAAACAGTTAGGAGACGATCCGGATTTTGTGATTCGGAAACGTTTTCTGGATGCAATCCATCAGGAAGCATTAGAAGTAAAGAAAAAATAAGATTAAATTTGTTTAGAAAATGATTATAAATTTATCACAGAATAGTGATATTTTGAGGATAGGATAAGGGAAGGATAGAAAATGAGCAAGCAGAGAATTGTGGTAAAGGTTGGAACTTCCACATTGACAAGAGAAAATGGAGCATTGGATTTTCGTACAATTGATAAATTGGCACAGGTGTTGTCGGCATTGCATAATGAAGGCAATCAGGTGATCTTAGTGTCGTCAGGAGCAATTGCGGTTGGTGTCAACAAGATGCGATTGCCGATGAAGCCGAAAGATGTCTGTATGAAACAGGCGGCAGCAGCAGTTGGACAATGTGAATTGATGCATATTTATGATAAATGTTTTGGTGAATATGGAAACATAGTTGGACAGATTCTGTTGACGGCAGAGGATATTGCAATTAAGAGTAAACGCAGAAATCTGATGAATACATTTGCAGCTTTGCTTGAAAACGGAATGATTCCGGTTGTAAATGAGAACGATTCTGTCAGCCATGCCGAGATTGAATCAGAGAAAAAAGTATTCGGTGATAATGATATGTTATCTGCGATTGTTGCAAATCTGTGTGAAGCGGATACCTTAATCATTTTATCGGATATAGAGGGCTTATATGACAGCAATCCACATGAGAATCCAGAGGCAAGATTGATTCATAAAGTGGAGGATATCAATGATGATATTAAGAGTCTTGGAAGTGGCTCTGGTTCAAATCGCGGAACCGGTGGAATGGTTACGAAGTTAGAAGCGGCTGAGTATGCAGTTACGCATGGGATGGACATGTATATTGCACATGGACAGGATCCGGAGAATATTTACCGGATTCTGGAAGGAGATGCAGTTGGAACGCATTTCGTTAAGAAATATGAATTGTAAGAAGGAATGAACATGAATTATAGAACAGTTTCCTATTATCAGGAATTTCATTGTATCGGAGGAATCTGCGAGGACTCCTGTTGTGAGAACTGGGAGATTGATCTTGATGATGCCTCTTTGAAACAATATATGAAACAGGGTGGAGCATTTGGTAAACGTCTGAAGGATAATACCAGAGTGAAGGATAAGCAGTTTATTCTGAATGGAACAAGATGTCCATTCTTAAATGATGACAATTTGTGTGATATCTATATTGAGATGGGAGAGAATTGTCTGTGTGAGACGTGTACGAATTTTCCAAGACATGTTGAAGAATTTGATAATCTGAAGGAAGTCAGCCTGACAATGTCGTGTCCGGAGGCAAGCCGTATCATGCTGGCAAAGAAGGATAAGATGACATTTGTCTGCAAAGAGGGAACCGATGAGGAATATGGCTTAAAGCATATTGAGCCGGTAAGAAGTCTCGCATTTTGGAAGAGACCAACGGTCAATAAATTAGATAAACCATTATTTGATATACTGTTTGATGCAAGACAATTGTTGTTTGATATATTGCAAAACAGAGAAGAACCGATTGCGAAACGGGCGGCAACAGCCTTAGTATTTGCGTATGAGATTCAGGATTTTATCGATCAGAATGAATATGATAAAATTCGCCGGAAGATGGAGAATTATCGCAAACCGGAAAAAAAGGAACTGTTAGACAAATGTTATGCGAAACATGAGAAGCGGGTTGCAGAAAAAGAAGAGTGGATGCGGCAGATTCTCAATATGTTTGAGGGATTGGAAACGATCAAGGAAGAATGGACAGAACTGTTAAATGATGGAATGAAGACAATGCACGGAGAAGAAGAACTGGCCGGTATCCTGTTGTCGGCTGGTCTGCTGGAAACATCCGAGGAAGAAGAGGAAGAAAACAGCAGTTTTCTGCAGAATTATGCTTTATCCTATCAGCAATTCTTAGACTATTATCAGGATAAAGAATATGAATACGAGCACATATTAGTGTATTATATATTCAATTACTTTTTGGGTGCATCCTATGATCATGATGTTTTTACGAAAGTGAAGTTTGCGGTGGTGTCTTATCTGGTGATCCGGGAGTTAGACATTGCGGTCTGGTTAAAACAGCAAAAGGAATTTCTATATGAGGATCAGGTGAAGGTGGCACATGCATATTCGAAGGAAGTAGAACATTCGTATAATAATTTTGAGTCCTTGCAGTTAGTGTTATCGGCACATCCGATCTTAGATGTGGATCATATTCTGGTTGGATTGTTATCATAAACAGGAATAAATTGAGGAAAGAAGAATACAATGAAAAAAGACGCAAAAAGAAGAAAACTGGAAGTGGCATTGTTTTTCAGACGGGCAAAAAGGGAAATTCAGGCGAGAAAGGGAGTATTTGCGGTATATTTGCTGCTCCGGTTATCGGTTATTCTGGTGTTGATCGCACAGTGCTTTAACCATAATTATGAGAATGCATTTTTATGTGTATTGACACTTGTTTTATTTACAATGCCGACATTTCTTGAGAACAAACTTCGTATCCGGCTGCCGGATACAATGGAAGTGATTGTTCTGTTGTTCATATATTCGGCAGAGATCTTAGGAGAGATTCATTCCATGTATATGAAAGTTCCGATGTGGGACACAATTTTACATACCATGAATGGATTTCTGGCAGCAGCAGTTGGATTCTGTCTGGTGGAATTATTGAATCGACATGAGAAATTTACATTCAAATTGTCTCCGGTCTATCTGGCGATTGTGGCATTTTGTTTTTCTATGACGATTGGCGTGTTATGGGAGTTCTTTGAATGTTCGATGGATCGGTTCCTGCTCAAAGACATGCAAAAAGATACGGTGGTGCATACAATATCTTCTGTGTCTTTAGATCCGGAAGGATTGAATCATCCGGTGGTGATCAAGGATATCAAAGGTGTAAAAGTGATAACCGATGAAGGAGAGATAACATTGCCGGTGGATGGCTATTTAGACCTGGGCTTGTATGACACGATGGAAGATCTGTTTGTCAACTTTATTGGAGCGGTTGTATTCTCGGTGATTGGATATTTCTATGTGAAACGAAAAGGTAAGGGCAGGATTGCCAAGAGGTTCATACCGGAGGTGTATGAGTAGAAATTTTTGATATAAGCAGTGAAATATTCCTTTTGAATGGGGAAATTAGCAGGGTATCTGATAAGGAAAATGTTGACAAGCCTCAGACCGTGCGTTATAATAACGAAGATTGTGAGACAATCCGAAAATGGCGATGACAAAGAGAAGTAGTATCCATTATCGTTCCCAGTGAGTGAAGGACAGTGAGAACTTCGCAAAGTGAATGGATATGAATAACACTTTAACAGCCGCAATCCGAACATATCATACGATATCAGTAGGTGCGACGTAAGTTGCGCGTGAGACAACAAGGTTTTTGTAGAGACCGGTAAGAGACTGCATCGCAGTAATTCAGGTGGTACCGCGGACATAGCACTGTTCGTCCTGAACGACAATACGTTCAGGACGGGCAGTTTTTTAATTTGCGGATGATATAATTGTTGGACTGAATTGTGAGGTCGATTGGATAAGATAATAATTTTTTTACATAATATATGAGAGAAAAGGAGTAAGAGATGAACACAGATAACATTTATCGTAACCGGACTCTTGACCAGATTGGTGAGGGGGATGTAGGAACAACTTTACGAGTAGCGGGATGGATTGAGAACATTCGTGACCATGGCGGCGTATCATTTATCGATTTGAGAGATATGTATGGTGTGTTACAGGTTGTTATGAGAGACACTTCTTTATTGGATGGTTTGAATAAGGAAGACTGTATTTCAATTGAAGGTGTGATGGAGCATCGTGATGAAGAGACATACAATCCAAAGATTCCGACAGGTACTGTAGAATTAGAGGCACAGAAGGTGGAGATGCTTGGTAAAGTATATCGTCAGCTTCCGTTTGAGATTATGACATCTAAGGAGACAAGAGAGGATGTCCGTCTGAAATATCGTTACTTAGATATGCGTAATACAAAAGTAAAAGACAATATGATCTTCCGTTCTAAGGTAATCAGTTTCTTAAGACAGAAGATGACAGATATGGGATTTTTGGAGATGCAGACACCAATTCTTTGCGCATCTTCTCCGGAGGGAGCCAGAGATTATATTGTGCCTTCTCGTAAATTTAAGGGCAAGTTCTACGCATTGCCACAGGCACCACAGCAGTATAAACAGTTATTGATGGTATCTGGTATTGATAAATATTTCCAGATCGCACCATGTTTCCGTGATGAGGATGCAAGAGCAGACAGAAGTCCGGGAGAGTTTTATCAGCTTGATTTTGAGATGGCATTTGCTACACAGGAAGATGTATTCAAGGTTGGTGAAGAAGTACTTTCTGAGACATTTGCAAAGTTTGCACCGGAAGATGCGCAGATCACACAGGCACCATTCCCGATCATCAGCTATAAGGAAGCAATGCTTACCTATGGTACAGATAAGCCGGATCTTCGTAATCCACTCCGCATTATTGATGTGACAGAGTTCTTCTCAAGATGTACATTTAAGCCATTCCACGATAAGACGGTTCGTGCGATCAATGTACATGCCAAGCTTACCAAAGGTCAGCATGAGAAATTATTGAAGTACGCAGAGTCAATCGGTATGGGTGGACTTGGCTACTTAGAAGTATTAGAAGATATGAGTTATAAGGGACCAATTGATAAGTTCATTCCGGACGATATGAAGACAGAGATTCGTGATCTTGCAGGCTTGCAGGCAGGAGATACCATTTTCTTCATTGCTGATGTAGAAGAACTTGCTGCATCTTATGCCGGTCAGCTTCGTACAGAGATTGCAAACCGTTTGGATCTGTTAGAGAAAAATGCATATCGTTTCTGCTATATTAATGATTTCCCTATGTATGAGTATGATAAGGAAAGCAAGAAGATTATCTTTACACATAATCCGTTCTCAATGCCACAGGGCGGTTTACAGGCATTACAGGAGAAGAATCCATTAGAGATTCTTGCTTATCAGTATGATATCGTATGTAATGGGGTAGAGTTATCTTCCGGAGCAGTTCGTAACCATAACTTAGATATCATGGTTAAAGCATTTGAGATTGCCGGCTATACAGAAGAAGATTTGAAGGAGAAGTTTGGAGCATTATATAATGCATTCCAGTTTGGTGCACCACCACATGCAGGTATGGCACCGGGTGTTGACCGAATGATCATGCTCCTTCGTAACGAAGAGAATATTCGTGAAGTGATTCCGTTCCCTATGAATGGTAATGCACAGGATCTGATGTGTGGAGCACCGGGAGAGGTGACTGAACAGCAGCTTCGTGAGGTACACATCAAAGTCCGCCAGTAAACTATTACCCTTGCACAGCGTGAGTAAGACGGACGTGCGAAACATTCAGGGTGTTGTATCAGTTGTATAGATGCAACAGTATCATCGCAGGCACATTCGCATTATGGCTCGTACGCAGCAGACACTAAGGCTTGCAATAT